>Ga0070680_100001504_pt1 | contig 16982 bp, 17 predicted proteins | sample KBSC73BmetaG_FD_64672 | JGI IMG/M metagenome (GOLD analysis project Ga0070680, IMG submission 64672) | Corn rhizosphere microbial communities from Kellogg Biological Station, Michigan, USA - KBS C7-3B metaG | ecosystem: Host-associated > Plants > Roots > Rhizosphere | place: USA: Michigan...
CACCGGTTGGTCGGGAGATAGTCCCGGCCGTCCTCCATCCGAACCGCGGGCGTGGCACGCCGGTCATCGACGACGAAGATCTTCGCGGTGATGAAGCGACCGTAGAAGCGGTATCCCACCGCGTAGCAGCAGAGCGCGGCCGCGAGCAGCCACCCGGCGCTGATCGTCTCGCCGCGCGAGAGCGCGAGGCGCCCCAGCGCCGCGGCGCCGAGCGCCGAGACCGCGACCCAGAGAAGAATCGTGAGTGGGCGACGCATACGCGGGGAAGATGCACGCGAAGGTGCACACGGGGCCAGACTCCCGGATGCGAATGTCGCGCGTGCCGACGGGCCACGCCTGCGCGTCAGTACTCCGTATCCCTCTCCGGTCCCTCCTTATAGCTTTCCCGCCTCCAGGATGATGTCTGTGAAGATCTCCGCCACCCTCGGCGCCGCCCTGCTCGCGACGTTCGCGTTTGCCGCTCACCCGGCACGCGCGAACGCGCAGGAGCATTCGAAGACCCCGCACCAGCACGTGCTCGCGGCATTTTCGACGCGGCGCCTCATGATTCTCCCCACGCACTACCTGCGCATGGGCGACTCGCTCGGCTGGGCCGATCAGATCACGGATCAGACCGCATACCTTTCCTCGCTCGACGACGAGATGGCGTTCGCCTTCAGCGATCGCGGTGTGAAGAAGGTGTGGGTGTTCCCCGCCGCGATCGATGCGATCGCCAAGCGCAACGAGCCGTACTCGCCCGATCCGCATGCGATGGCTGCCCAGTGGCTTCGCTTTCCGGGTCCGAAGCGCCTGCCCACGCAGCTGCCCGATCCGCTGGCGTCGCAGCTCCGCACGCTGGTCGCGATGCAGGACGGCGGACAGCTCGTGCTGCTGCCCGTCGAGCTTCGCTTCGAGCCGGTGCCCGGCGGCATGGAGTGCGCAGTGCTCCGGTTCGCGATCTTCGATGCCGTGCGCGCGAAGATCATCTACATGGCGGACATCGCGAGCGATCCGCAGACGTCGTTCGGACCGGCGCTCGCCGCGTCCCTCGCAGGCCATCTTGCAGACCTACTTGGACCCCCGAATCAATGAGTGATGCAATTCCCGTCACGCTGATCCCCGGTGACGGGATCGGTCCGGAAATCGTGAGCGCGACGGTCAGGATCGTGGAGGCGGCGGGAGCACGGATCGACTGGGATCGGCAGCTGGCGGGGATGGCGGCGCTCAACGCGGTGGGCGACCCGATGCCCGTTGCCACGCTCGAGTCGATCGAGCGAACCGGGGTCGCGCTCAAAGGCCCCCTCGAGACGCAGCTCGGCAGCGGCTATCGCAGTGTGAACGTCGCGCTTCGCATGCGATTCGATCTCTTCGCCAACGTCCGCCCCGCGCGCACGCTGGTCCCCAACGGCCGCTACTCGGGGGTGGACATCATCCTCGTGCGCGAGAACACCGAGGGACTCTACAGCGGCGTCGAGCATTACGTGAAGATCGGCAACGACGACCATGCGGCGGCCGAGTCGGTCGCGATCATCACGCGCGCGGGTGCCGAGCGGGTGATCCGCTTCGCGTTCGAGCACGCGGTCGCCAGAGGGCGGAAGAAGCTGACGCTGGTGCACAAGGCCAACATCCTCAAGCTCTCCCAGGGGCTTTTCCTCGAGACGGGCCGGCGCATCTCCAAGGAATACGAGGGGCGGATCGTGTTCGAGGAGCGCATCATCGATGCGATGGCGATGCATCTCGTGCTCAGTCCCGAGCGGTACGACGTGATCGTGACCACCAACATGTTCGGCGACATCCTCTCCGATGAGATCTCGGGACTGGTGGGAGGACTCGGACTCGCGCCGGGCGCCAACATTGGAGAGAAGGCGGCCATATTCGAGGCCGTGCATGGAACTGCGCCGGATATTGCAGGCAAGGGGATTGCAAACCCCGGGGCAGTCGTCCTCGCGGCATGCCTGATGCTCGATCACATCGGAGACTCGCACACCGCAGATCGAATTCGCATGGCAATGAACGATGTCCTTCACTCCGGCCGCTCTCTCACCGGAGACCTGGGTGGAAATGCGACGACCACCGGGTTCGCCGACGCCATCATCGCGAGACTGGGTTGACGAGAGTTCTGCACGTTTCGGATCTTCACTTCGGACCTCCAGCAGTACCGGCACAGCTCGACACGATCGCGGAGATGATCAACACGCGACGCTTCGACGTGGTCGCAGTCTCCGGTGATCTCTCGCAGCGCGCGCGCCCGGGCGAGTTCCAGGCGGCGCGGCAGTTGCTTCGCGATGCGGAAAAGGTCAGTCGCGTCATCGTGGTACCGGGCAATCACGACGTGAAGTGGTGGCGCGCACCACTCGGCGTCGGTTCCCGCGCCTCAGCGATCGCCAACTATGCGAAGTACATCTCGGCTGACTTCGAGCCCGTGCTCATCGTTCCCGGCGTCACCTTCGTCGGGATCAACACCGCCCAGGGCGTCGTGCCGGGCACGATCACCTGGAATCCGCGCGATGTGGGCGTGGTCGGCAACATGAGCAGCGCCCAGATAGCCGAGGCGCGCGCGAAGTTCGATGCCGCGCCGAAGGGGAATCAGCGCGTGATCGTGATGCACCACAATCCGCTGCGCGGAGAGATCTCGAACCGGTACGGACTCTCGCACCCGGCCCGCGCCGCGAAGGCATTCGTGGACCTCGGGATCGACCTCGTGCTCTGCGGACACGATCACCAGGAAGGGGTCTATCACATCGAGCACACCACGTACGGAACGATCGTCTGCACGGCAGGCACCGTGTCGAACCGGACGCGCGGCCAGCGCCCCTCGGCGATGAACGTCGTCACGCTCACCCGCGAGGCGATCGAGGTCGAGCCGCAGATCTGGTCCGTCGAATCGCAGAGCTTCCTCCCCGGACCAGTAAAGCGATTTCCGCGATGAGACGGTTCATTGCGGCGCGCATCAACCAGCTGATGCAGCTGTTCCTGGAGTTCGATTCGCCGCCGCAGAATGCCGAGCAGCTGTTGCAGCGACTTCGCACCTACGGGCTGAACGGGATCAAGTCGCTCAAGCTGACCTCCAACCGTGCCGTGATGGTGAGCTTCAGCGGATCCGAGCTGCGCGTCAACAAGGGATACCTCAGCGCGCCGGAGGACGTGCTGCGCGCGATCGTGAGCTTCGTGCAGGGTCGCACGAAGGCGGAGCGCCGGCTCGCGCAGAAGGTCATCCTCACGCATCCGGTCGCGGCGGCGCATCGTGCGCCGGTACGCCGCCCGGGGCGCGCTGATCCGCACGATGCGGTCACGCTGCGCGAGCTCGCGTACTGGCATCAGGAGTACAACCTGCGCTACTTCGGCGGCACGCTCGCCCACATCCCGATCAAGCTGTCGGGACGGATGAAGTCGCGTCTGGGCCAGTACACGACCGCCACTCCGTACGGTGAGCCCGCGGAGATCACGATCAGCCGCGCCCACATCCGCAAGCACGGGTGGGCCGAGGCGCTGCACACGCTTCTCCACGAGATGGTGCATCAGTGGCAGGCCGAGACGGGGCTGCCGATCGATCACGGCCCCGCCTTTCGCGAGAAGGCCGCGGCGGTCGGTATCGCTCCGCAGGCTCGGCGAGAGCTTCGCTCGCCCTCGGCCGCGTCGCTCGTCGTCACGCAGCACGAGCTCGGACTGAGAGCGGCCCGGCGCAGCTGACGCAAGGGGCGTCAAGGTACTTTGACGCAGAGTGCCGTACCCCTAGCTTTACCGCATGCAAGATTTCTTCGACATCGACAGCGCCCTCTCGGAAGAGGAGCGCGCTGTTCGCGCCAGCGTCCGCCAATTCGTGGACGAGCGCATCATACCGGTCATCGGCGACTGCTACATCGAGGGTCGCTTCCCCAAGGAAATCATTCCGGGGCTCGCCGAGCTCGGCGTGTTCGGCGCGAACCTGCCCGAGGAATACGGCTGCGCGGGGCTGAACAATGTCTCGTACGGACTGATCATGCAGGAGCTCGAGCGCGGAGACTCCGGGATCAGATCGTTCGCATCCGTCCAGGGTGCGCTCGTGATGTATCCGATCTTCACCTTCGGCAGCGAAGAGCAGAAGAAACATTATCTGCCGAAGATGGCAGCCGGCGAGATCATAGGATGCTTCGGGCTCACCGAGCCCGACTACGGCTCCAATCCATCGGGGATGATCACGATGGCGAAGGAGCAGGCCGACGGATCGTGGGTACTGAACGGCGCGAAGATGTGGATCACGAACGGCTCGCAGGCGAAGGTCGCGATCGTGTGGGCGAAGACGAACGGCGACAAGAGCGACAAGTCGATTCGCGGCTTCATCGTGCCCACCGATACGCCGGGCTTCACGGCGAAGGATCAGAAGGGGAAGCTGTCGCTCCGCGCGTCCGACACGAGTGAGCTCGTGTTTCAGGATGTGCACCTTCCCAAGGACGCGATCCTTCCGAAGAGCGGCGGCATCAAGAGTCCGCTCATGTGCCTGACGCAGGCGCGCTACGGCATCTCGTGGGGCGTGATCGGTGCAGCGATGGCGTGCTACGAGGAGTCGCTCGCCTATTCGACGAGCCGCGTCATGTTCGACAAGCCGATCGGCGGCTTCCAGCTGCAGCAGCAGCGACTCGCCATCATGCTCACCGAGATCGTGAAGGCGCAGCTCGTCTCGCTGCACCTCGGCCGGCTGAAGGATGCCGGCAAGCTCACGCCGCAGCAGGTCTCGCTCGCCAAGCGCAACAACTGCGACATGGCCACGGACATCGCGCGCGAGGCTCGGCGGCTGCTCGGTGCCAACGGCATTCTCGCCGAGTACGCGTCGATGCGGCACATGGCGAATCTGGAGAGCGTCTACACGTACGAGGGGACGCACGACATTCACACGTTGATTCTCGGCCAGGCAGTGACCGGCCTGAGCGCGTTCAACTAACCCGGAGCACGTGTGAAGATCGCGGTGTGCATCAAGCGCGTTCCCGACATGGAGACGCGATTCAAGATCGCGGCGAGTGGAACCGCCGTCGACGAGTCCGGGCTCAAGTACGACATGAGCGACTTCGACGGCTATGCCGTGGAGACTGCGCTGCAGTTGAACGAGAAGCAGGGCCCCGGCGAAACGGTCGTGATCTCGCTCGGACCCGACGTGGTGCAGGAGCAGCTGCGGAAGGCGCTCTCGATGGGTGCGGATCGCGCGGTGCAGCTCAAGGCGGACAAGGTGCCGGCGGACGGGCTCGCGATCGCGCGGGCGCTCGCGGCGGAGCTCCAGGGCGGCGGCTACGACCTGATTCTGTTCGGCCGTCAGGCGGTGGATTCCGCGAACGCGACCGTCGGACCGATGACGGCGGAGCTGCTGGGCCTTCCATGCGCGACGGCGGTGTCGACGCTCGAGATCGCGAACGGCCGCGCCACGGCGCGCCGCGATCTCGAGGGCGCGGCGGAGATCGTGGAATTCCCGCTTCCCGCCGTGGTGAGCGTGGATGAGGGGATGCCGCGCGCGCGATACCCATCGCTCAAGGGCATCATGGCGGCCAAGAAGAAGCCGCTCGAAGTGAAGCCGGCGCAGCTCGGCGCCGAGCACATCGCCATCGAGAAGATGGAGCTTCCGCCCGAGCGGGCGGCGGGGCGAATCGTGGGCGAGGGAACGGCTGCGGTGCCCGAGCTCGTGCGGCTGCTGCACACCGAAGCGAAGGTGCTCTGATGGCGAATGTATTTGCCTTTGCGGAATCGCGCGGCGGTGCGCTGCGCCGCGTTGCCTTCGAGGCGGTGAGCGCCGCGCGCGCTCTCGCGGATGCGAGCGGCGGCGGCGAGGTGCACGCGCTGCTCGCGGGCGCACCCGGCATCGCGTCGCTGGCACCCGAGCTCGGAAAGTACGGCGCCGATGTCGTGATCGTGGTCGAGCACCCCGGTCTCGCGAACGCGAATGCCGAGGCGCTGGCGGCCACTGCGGCGGAGCGGATCCGCGCGGGCGGCTATCGCGCGGCGATCTTCTCCGCGAGCGCGCAGGGGCGCGATCTCGCGCCGCGCGTGGCCGCGAAGCTCGGAGTGAGCATGGCGGCGGACGTCACGTCGTTCGAGCTGGCGGGCGATGCGCTCGTCGTGAGGCACCCGGCGTATGCGGGGAAGGTCATCGCGACGCTCAGGCTCACCGGCTCGCCGGCGATCGTGACGCTGCGCCCGGGCGCCCGCGCCGCCGTCGAGGCGCCGCGGGCGGCGCGCGTCGAGAATGCGCAGCCGGCCTCCGACCCGGCGGCTTCGAAGGTGGTGGTGAAGGAGATGATCGCCGGCGGCGGCGCGAAGCTCGACATCGGCGATGCGCCGGTGATCGTGAGCGGCGGGCGCGGGCTCAAGAGCGCCGACAACTTCCGTCTCGTCGAGGATCTCGCGGCGGCCTTCGGCAACGCGGCCGTGGGCGCCACGCGCGCCGTGACGGACGACGGCTGGCGTCCGCACAGCGATCAGATCGGGCAGACGGGGCGGCAGGTGAGCCCCGAGCTCTACGTCGCCTGCGGGATTTCCGGCGCGATTCAGCACATCGCGGGCATGCGCAACTCGCGCACGATCGTCGCGATCAACAAGGACAAGGAAGCGCCGATCTTCAAGGTGGCCGACTACGGCATCGTCGGCGACGTGATCGAGATTCTTCCGGTGCTGACGGCCGCGGTGAAAGAGGCGCGCGCGAAGGGCTGAGCTCCGCCGGTTGTTTCGATGGCCGACGGCCCATAGCTTCGGTGCCATGCGAACCGAGAACGCCATCTTCCTGCTCGTGCTGCTCATCGCGGGCGGCTTTTTTTCCTACAACGTCCAGCGGCTCCTCGCGTATCTCCGGATAGCGCGACCCGAGGATCGCAGCGGCGATCCGCTCGTGCGGCTGCGCAACGTGATCTCCGTCGCGATCCTGCAGAAGAAGATCCTGCGCGATCCGATCGCCGGTCCCATGCACGCGCTGATCTTCTGGGGCTTCTGCGTACTCACCGCGGGCACCATCGAGCTCCTGCTCAACGGAAGCTTCCCGGCGTTCTCGTACGCCTTCCTGCCGACGTCACTCTACAGCTTCTATTCGATCTCGCAGGACGTATTCGGCGTTCTCGTGCTCGGTGCGATCGCGTTCGCGTTCTACCGGCGCTTGGTCATGCATCCTCCACGACTCGAGGGCGACAAGCTCGAGCACAGCGACGCCTATCTCATCCTGGGCGCGATCGCCGGTTTAATGATCACGATGTTCGTGGTGAATGCGCTGCAGCTCGCGCTCGAGCCCGATTCGATCACGCGCGCGAAGGTGCTCTCGCTGGCGCTCTCGAAGCCGTTGATGGGGCTGCCCGCGGGCGCCCTCACGGCGGCACACGGCGTGTTCTGGTGGACGCACGCGCTCCTCGTGCTCGCGTTCCTGAACTATCTCCCGTACTCGAAGCATCTGCACATCGTCTCCTCGATCCCGAACGTCTACCTCTCGAACTCGCAGGGGCCCGGCCCCAAGGGCGCGATCCGCTTCATGGATCTCGAGGCGGAGGGGGTCGAGCAGTTCGGCGCCGCCGATGTCGATCAGATGACGTGGAAGGATCTGCTCGATGGCTATACCTGCACCGAGTGCGGACGCTGCACCGACGCATGCCCGGCGCACATCACCGGAAAGGTGCTGAGCCCGCGCAAGATCATCATCGACACGCGCCATCGCCTCATGGAGGTGGCACCGCTGCTGGTGGGCGACCGCTCGGAGCTCAGGAACCATGCGCTGGTGCACGGCGAGGGCGCCGAAGGGAACACCACCGCCGCCGCCATTCTCGAGAACCGGCTGCTCGACAACTACATCACCGAGGAAGAGCTCTGGGAGTGCACCACCTGTCGGGCGTGCATCCAGGAGTGTCCCGTCGGCATCGAGCATCTCGATCACATCATCGACATGCGCCGCAACCTCGTGCTCATGGAATCACGCTTCCCGCCCGAGGTGCTGCCGACGTTCGAGTCGATGGAGCGGAACGGATCGCCATGGGCATTCCGTCCGGACGATCGCGCGAAGTGGGCGGAAGGGCTCGACATACCGACGATGGCCGAGCTGCTGAAGCGCGGCGAGCGGCCGGAGATTCTGTTCTGGGTGGGATGCATGGGCTCCTTCGACGACCGCTCGAAGAAGATCAGCGTCGCCTTCGCTCGCATCCTCCAGGCCGCGGGCGTGCCGTTCGCGATCCTCGGCCAGGAGGAGACGTGCAACGGCGATCCCGCGCGCCGCATGGGCAACGAGTACCTCTACCAGATGCTCGCGAAGCAGAACATCGAGACGCTCACGCGCTACGACGTGAAGACGATCGTCACCTTCTGCCCGCACTGCTTCCACCAGATCGGCAACGAATACCCGCAGCTCGGCGGCAACTACGAGGTGATTCATCACTCGACCTACATCGAGCGCCTGCTCGAGGCAGGCCGGGTGCCGTTCGATACCGATGAGGGCCGCACGCTCACCATGGCGTACCACGACAGCTGCTACCTCGGCCGCTACAACGACGTGTACGATGCCCCGCGCGAGACGCTCCGCCGTGCGCTTCCGATCGTGACGATGGTCGAGCCCGAGCGCTCGCGCGACCGCGGCATGTGCTGCGGCGCGGGCGGCGGGCGCATGTTCATGGAAGAAACGCTGGGCAAGCGCATCAACGTCGAGCGCGCGGAGCAGCTGTTGGCGACGGGCGCGGACACGCTCGCGGTGGCGTGCCCGTTCTGCATGACGATGATCTCGGACGGCGTGAAGGCGAAGGGAAGCGACGTGCCGGTGCTCGACATCTCGGAGGTCGTCGCCTCGCGGCTGCGGAGCTAGATGCCGGCGAGATGAAGTGAGCTACGGGTTCGGAATCCAGAGCACTGGCAGGCCCTCCGAATTCCCGCCGACGATCCCTGCGCTGTTGATGCCGGCGGTGACATCGCCGATGACTCCGGGGGGCAATACCTGACCAAAACCCGACCCGAAACCGGCGAGTAGACCGACCGTGCCAAGATTATTCTCAGTCGTTTGGTCGACGGCCTCCGCGGTTTCGGAAACAAGCCCGGATTCATTGATGCCGGTAGGGAAGATGGAGCTAAAGACCGGGAGGTAGGAGCCTTCGTCAAACAAAACGGTACCGGCAGCAAGGTCATAGGATACCGCTTTGACTTCGGGAATGTTGAACACCAAACCGGTTCCGACGCCTTTGCCGTGGGAATTCACCGACGCGATCGTGGTAATGGCCAAATTCCCACCCTGACCAAGGCGAAGCCATCCTCCGGCGGGAGACCAGGAGAAAGCCTCCGGGAAATTCCCGAAACCCCCAGTTCGCGGGTCGGGCGTGAGCACGATCGCATTGGCCACGAGGAACCCCATCGCGATCGATGAGAACTCGGCATGCGTGCTGTTCGGCGGTACGCCAGCGTCGATGCGAATGCCGCCGACCCAGATCGCAGCGTGGGTTTCTCCATTCACCTGAACACTTCCGACGACGGTGGCGGACTCGCATCGGCAGATTGCCCGCGCTATGCTCGTTGCGGTGTCGAGTACTGTGACGCGACCGTTTTTCCACGTGGCTGCGTGGCCGTCGATCGATCCGGCGATGGTTCCGTCGTTCGCGATGGCGGTGGGGATGATTGGGAGGATGGTTCGCTCGTGATTCGCCCCGTGCCACAGGACGCCGCCGGTCGCGTTGGCGCCGACAACGTCTCCGTTGTCGTTGAGTGCCACCACCGAATCGGTTCCCGGGAGACTCGTTCGGGTATAGGCGGCGAACATATTCGGAGGGAAGTTGAGCTGGCCCCCTTGTGCTGCCTTCTTTGGCGCGGCGACGCGATCACTGCTGCATCCGATGGCGAAGGCCATCGATGCGAGGACCATCGGGAACCCGATCGACCGCATGGCGGACCTCTCGAATTGCACTCGGCGCATAGGCCAAGCTGGTGGTGCGAGCTTCAGGAGCAGGTCACAGCCGGGCAGCGACCAGAGCTCGTCGAGGGAAGCCGCCTGCTGAGGATGGAGGGCAGTTTCCGCGCCGTCAATGAACTACTCGGCGAGGTGTAAAATATTGCAGGCTCAGCTGGTGCGAAAAGCGCTCGTAGTCGCGATGGACGATCGAACTATTCGCGCGCGTCGCCCGAGCGCACGATGTGGTGCAGCCGGATCGTCTGCTTCGCGGGCGGCTCGTCGTATTCGACGATCTCCGTGTTGCGCAAACGAAGTCCGTGCATCGGAAGCAGCTCGAAGAACTGCTCGACCATGGGCCGCCCGGGATCGGCGATCGTCGCGATCCCATTCGGCGCGAGCGCGCGCGCGATGACGTTCACGACCAGCGGCGGATATCGATCCTCGTACAGCACGTCCGCCGCGACCACGCGATCGGCGACGCGGAGATCGGAGGGCAGATCGCGCCAGTCGATCATGTGGGTGCGCGGCTCGCGCTGGAGCGCGCGCCACGCATTCGCGCGCGTGAACAGGAGCGCGTCATCGTAGTAATCGCTCGCGAGCACATCGTAGCCCGCGCGCATGGCGCCGATGCTCACGAGCCCGAGCCCTGCACCGAGCTCGAGCAGCGTGTGCCCGGTGCCGTTCTCGCGCGCGAGCGCGCGCGACAGAATTCGCGACGACGGCCAGATGTCCGCCCAGTACGGGAGACGATCGTCGCGAACCATGTCCTCCTCGCTGATCAGCGCATCGGTGTTCTCGGGGTGCATGATGTCGACCGCACCTCCGGGCAGCTCCACGCGCGTGTGCGCGACGACGAAGCGCCGCTCGAGCTCCGCCACGAGCGGCTTTCCGCGAAGCTCCGTCACCGCGTCACAGCGAAAAATGCGTTGCGAGCTGTGCGTCATCGGAGAGGAGAAGCGCATTCACCATCTCGCCTGCCTCCACGCGCGGCCGCTCGTGCGGAATCACGAGCAGCGCGTTGGCTAGCGACATCGAAGTGAGAATTCCCGAGCCTTGCGGGCCCGTCAGACGCGCGCGCATCGAGCCATCCGGCTGCACCGTCACGATCGCACGCAGGAAGTGCGTGAGCGACGCGCCGATCTTCACGGGCTCCTCGAGCGTCACCTGCACCGGACGCCGGTAGAGTCGCGTGTGCCCGAGCATGCGGCGCACGACGGGCCGCACGAACAGCTCGAAGGTGACCATCGTCGACACGGGATTTCCGGGGAGTCCGATCCACGGCATTTCCCCGAGCCATCCGAAGCCAAGCGGGGCGCCGGGACGCATGCGCACCTTCCACACGTCGAGCGTGACGCCCTTCTCTGCGAGCACCGGCCTCAGATAGTCGAACTCTCCCGCGGAGATGCCGGCCGAGGTGACGAGGAGGTCGCATCCCGCCGCACGGTCGATGCGCGCGCGGATGTCCGCCGGGTCATCGCGCGCCAGGCCGAGATTCACCGGGATGCCCCCGTTGAGGCGCACGAGCGCGCTCAGCGTGTAGCTGTTCGACGTCACGATCTTCTTGCCGTCCAGCGCCTCGGAAAAGCGATCGAGATCCACGATCTCATCGCCCGAGCCGAAGAACGCGACGCGCGGCTGCCGGTACACGTCCACCGATGCCGCGCCCACCGAGGCGAGCACGCCGATCTGCGCGGCACCGATCGGCTGCCCGCGATCCAGCACGAGCGCGCCGGCGTGAATGTCCTCGCCACGAAAGCGCACGTTGCGCCGCGCGTCGCGATCATCGCGGATGGAGACGCGCTCGAGGCCGCCGTCCGTATCCTCGAGGCGAATCACCGTGTCCACTCCCTCGGGCAACGGCGCGCCGGTCATGATCCGCGTGCAGCTGCCAGCCTCCACCGCGAACGTGGGGAACGCGCCGGCGGCGACGGTCTCGAGCACGGTGAGCGTGACCGGCGCGCCAGACGTCGCCCCTTCCACGTCCGAGGCGCGGAGCGCATAGCCGTCCATCGCGGAGTTGTCCCACGCCGGGAGCGTCAGCGGTGAGACGATCGGCGCCGCAAGCACGCGGCCCAGCGCATCCAGCAGCGGGACACGCTCGACGCTGAGCGGCTCGATCCCCGCAACGATGCGCGCGACCGCGTCCGGAACGGAGAACACTAGTGCGCGTCCCGGAGCTTCATCGAGGCGAGCATGACCATGATGTGATTGTGCACGCTGTCCACGGCGGATTCCCGCGTGATCCAGTTGTTCGCGAGCAGGCTGAAGATGAGCATGTGGTCGTCGGCCGTGAGCGCGTATCCGGAAAGCGAGCGCGCGTTGGCGACGGAGCCTGTCTTCGCGTGAATCTTTCCCGCAGCCGCCGTGCCCTTTACTCGATTTCGCAGCGAGCCGTCGAGGCCGGCGATCGGGAGCGCATCGTAGAACACGTGGAACGCGGTGTCCGCTCTCACCTTGTCCAGCACGCGCACGAGCGTCTCGGGGCTGAGGTAGCCGTAGCGCGAGAGACCGCTGCCGTCGCGAATGAGATAGCCGTCCGGCTCCGCGCCCCACGCTGCGAGCTGCCGCTCGAGCACCACGCGGCCACTGTCCGCCGATCCGACGCCCGTCTTCTCGAGCCCCAGCGTCTTGAAGAGAATCTCGGCGATCTGGTTCTGCGAGGGCTTCTCGAGTGCCGGGAGAATCGCGCGAAGGGGCGGGGATTTGATGCTGAAGAGCGGGGTGCCGGTCGGCGGCTTGTCCGCGGCCCGCGGCGAAGCCGAGCCGAGCGCTCCGACGCCGACCACGATCCCGCGCGCGCGCAACGCCTCGGTGAGCGCGGTGAGATACGCCGCGCGCTGATCCGGGTAGACGTAAACGAGCGTGTCGACCGGAGACTTGAGCGTTCCGCGCGCGATGAACTGCGTGCGCGTCGGATCGAAGTCGAACCGGAGCGCAAACGTGTCCACCGAAGCCGACGCGGAGTGCGCCGGAAAGACGACCTTCGGATACGAGCTCGCCGGGAAGGTCCGAATGCTGTCCGGCTGCATGCCGACCTTGCCGTACGCGATCGCCGTTCCGAATCCCTCGTTGAAGTAGAGCGCGTCGACGCCGGCTCCATAGTCTTCGCCGAGATCGTCCCACGACCAGCCGAATCCGATCGTCGTATCGGGAAAGACATCGGGCCCCGCCTGAATGCCGCGGGCGATCATCGTGACCCCATGCGCCTTGAGCGAGTCGGCGACTTCGTAGAGCGGATTCATCGCAGAGCCCCGCATGTGATCGCTGATCGTCGGATCGCCGCGCCCGTTCACGATCAGCGCGCCCTGCAGCGTGTCGTGCGCCACGGGCCCGCCCGCCGCGAAGTCCGTGTGGAACGTGTAGTCCGGCCCGAGCTCCACGAGCGAGGTCGCACCCGTCACGATCTTCATGTTGGACGCGGGCATGAACAGCTTCCCCGCGTTCAGCGAGTACAGCGTATCCCCGCGCTCGGGGTCCACGATCAGCACGCCGAACTGCGCGTCCCGGAACTCCGTCTGCTTCACCATCGAGTCGATCGCGAAGCGCAGCGCGCCGCGCGCGTCGTTCGCACGGGGAGACGGATGCGCGCCGCTGGTCGCACACGCGGCGGAGAGCAGGGCGGGAACCATGATGCGAGCCACTTTCATCTGTGCATCACCCTCGTTTCGACGAGATCGACCAGCGTCCCGAGCCACTCGGGATCAGAGAACAACACCACCGGCACGTGCGCGCGCATCTCCGCATCGTCCGTCGCGATGGCGAGATAGTACGTGCTCTGCGCGGAGTCGGGATCGTACAGCGGCCGCTTCCCGGTCTCGCGCCGGAAGATCTCGATCTTGGGCAGCGCCGCCGCCTTGAAGCCTTCCGCCACCACGATGTCGGCGTCGGAGAGATACTGCTCCGCGATCTCCTCCGGTGTGCGCTCCTCCGTCCACCGCTCGACCAGCGCGAACTTGTCCGGCGAGACCATCGCCACGCGCTCCGCCTGCCCCTCGTGATAGTGCTTGTACGTGTCCGTCGTGGACGGATCGATGTTGAACGTGTGCGAGCCGTGCTTCATGGTCATCACACGATGTCCGCGCCGATGCAGCTCGGCCGCGAGCTTCACGGTCAGCGTCGTCTTTCCCTGCTTCTTAGTACCGATGATCGTCACGATCGGCGGTCGAGGCATATTGCTCCGCGAGCGCCAGCTCGCCTGGTGTGTTGACGTTCATGAAGAGGCGCTCGGGATCTCCGAAGCGCCGCACGTCCTCCGCCGTCACGCGAGCGACGCGCACATGCTCGAAGAACGCGACCACGCGGCGGTCGTCCGCATCCAGCGCCCGCTCGATCGGAGCGACGCACGCCTGCGAATAGAACGCGCACAGCGGCTCGAGCCCGCGTCTCGACGATCCGCTCTCGGGCGCAACCACGTCCGCATCCTCCCCGCGCGCGCGCAGCTCCGCGATGAGCCCCTGCGGCACGAACGGCATGTCCCACGCGACCACGATCACGGGCGTTCGCGCGTGCACGAGCGCCGCGTGGATGCCGCCCAGACTTCCGATGCCGGGCCGCACATCGCTCTCGACGCGCACCCCGGGAAGCCAGCTCGCGGCGTCCGGATCGTTGGCGATGAGCAGCAGAGAGTCAGTTTCCGCGGCGAGCACGCCGGCGACGCGATCGATCACGCGCGATCCGTGCACGCGCTCGAGCCCTTTCGGCCGCCCGCCATAGCGCGATGACTGACCGCCAGCCAGGATCACGCCGGTACACGGCGTGCTCACGTCTGGTGCAGCTGCGGCGATCCACTCACGGCGCGGCCGACGATTCCCATTCCCGTGGCCTTCGCGATGTCCACCGCCATCGTGCTCGGCACGGATGGCGTCGCCACCAGCCCGATGCGCGCACGCGCCGCCTTGAACGCGAGCTCGCCCGAGATTCGCCCGGTGACGAGCAGAATCAGATCCTCCGGACTGCGCCCGTCCAGGATCGCCGCGCCGATCACCTTGTCCACCGCATTGTGCCGCCCGATGTCCTCGGCGTGGTAGAGCAGCGTCTGGCCGTCGGTGATCGCGGCCGCGTGGATGCCGCCGGTTTCCTTGTAGTGCGTGCCACGCGCGAACATCTCCTTGAAGAGCGCGCGCATGGTGGCCAGATCCACCGACGGCAGTGCGGACTTCCGGCGGGGAAGAGCGCTGAGCGAGCCGAGGATCGTCGTGACCGCGCCGCATCCCGATGCCAGTACGCGCCGCCGATCGCTCGCCTCGACGGTCTGGAATCGCTCCGCGGGCACATCCACCCAGAAGCCGAGCTCCTGCGCGCACGGCCGCATCCTGAGAATGTCGGCAGCGGTATCGATGTAGCCCTCGCCGTGCAGCCACCCCACCACGAGCTCGTCGAGGCGCTCGGGCGTGCACATCCAGGTCACGGCTGGGATGCCGTTGACCTCGAGCCACACGGGCGCTTCCTCCACCGCATCGAGCGAGACGGCCGGATTCGTCATGTGCGAAATATACCGGGATCACCCGCGCGAGCGAGATGGCGCGCGAGCGTCAGTCCCCGCCGGTGAACTCGGCGGAGATCGTCTCGTCCTCGCGAACGATCACGCTCGCGAGCGTCGCCGGTCCGGTCAACGAGCCGGCCAGCCGCTCGAAGATGAAGCGTGCGAGATTCTCGCACGTCGGAATCAGCTTGCCGTCCGCGAACTCGGGAACCTGCACGCTGATGCTCTTGCCGTGAAAGCGCGCCCGCACCTCGCGGTCGAGCACCCGGTCGAGCATTCCGAGATCGATGAGCATGCCGGTGTCCGCATCGATCCTTCCCCGCACCGTGACATCGCATGCGTAGTCGTGCGCATGCGGCACCGTGGCGCCGCCGAACGTCTGCTCGTTCCGCTCGTCGCTCCAGTCCGAGCGCCAGTAGCGATGCGTGGCCGTGAAGGACACGCGGCGCGTGAGGGAGGGCATTCCTCAGCCCTCGCCCGCGCGCTGCCGGCGTGCCACGCGGTCAGGTCGCGTCGCGTCCCTCGGGCGTGGGCTCATCCGGAGGATTCCACGGCACGCCGTCCTCCATGACGGCGCCGTAGTCGCGACTGCCGTAGAGCGCCGAGTCGATGTTGTCATCCGCCGCTTCGGTCGATGCGGCGTCGACATCGGTTCCTCCGAGCAGGGTCTCCTCCTCGCGGCCGAGCACGTGCCCGACCTGCTCGTCGGCGGCTTCCGGCTCGAGATCGCGACGGATCGGATCGACGAAGAGGTCGTTGGCGTAATCCTCCAGGCCGATGACATCGCTGAGCACGTGATCGGCAACCTGCTTCGCCATCTCGGTGCCGACGCGTCCCGACAGCGTCACGAAGCCGTCCTTCGCGGTCACGAGAATGTTGTCGGCGTCGAGCTGGTTCTGCTGCGCCAGCTGATCCCGCACCAGGCCGCGCAGCTCCTCGTCGCTCAGATCGTCGACGTCGAAGACGTTCTCGAAATCCTCTGCCATGGGACTACCTCGAGCTATCGGGAAAAGATGTACGTGATGCCGAAGGTGATGGTGGCGTTCTGCTTCCACTCGTTCTGCGCCTGGCCCGCCGAGAGCACCGGCGTGATGCCCGTTGGAGGCTGCAGGTACGCGCCCGGATACGAGAGCTGCCAGAAGTAGTCGGTGAGATCGAGCCGCGCCCCCCAGGGACCCTTCGTGACGAACTTCAGCCCGCCGCCGAACTGAAATGCAAAGCCGGTGCCGAATGAGTAGCCGCCCACATCCTTCGACGAGTTGCTCTTCGATACGCCCACGCCACCACCGAACTGCGGAATGAAGTGGTGATAGCTCTTCTGTCCGGTGAGCGCGACGTTGATCGCCGCGTCGGCGATCCAGATGGGATCGGATACCGTGCCGAGATCGCGGGCGGCGCCGCTCTTCGCGGGATCGATCACGTTTCGCATCGACGACGCGCGCGCGACGCGAATGCTCATCTCCGCGGGCCCGCCAATGTGGAGCCCGTATCGAACGCCGAAGAGCGGGCTGCTCTGCGGACCCACGTTCGCCGTCCCCTTGTTGCCGGAGAAGTAGCCGCCGAAGACGCTGAAGTCCTCATGATAGACGAAGTCCTGATACGGACTCTTCTCCGGCTCGGACCCTACCTGTGCCGCGAGGGGCAGGACGCCGAGGCAGAGCA
>Ga0070680_100001505_pt1 | contig 16973 bp, 14 predicted proteins | sample KBSC73BmetaG_FD_64672 | JGI IMG/M metagenome (GOLD analysis project Ga0070680, IMG submission 64672) | Corn rhizosphere microbial communities from Kellogg Biological Station, Michigan, USA - KBS C7-3B metaG | ecosystem: Host-associated > Plants > Roots > Rhizosphere | place: USA: Michigan...
CGTCGGTGAGCTGATGCCACGTCGTCCCGCCATCCGTCGACTTGAAGATGCCGTTCCCCGCGCCGCCAAACGCGCCGTTCTCGGAGAAGCCCTGCTGCTGCTGCCACAGGGTCGCATAGACGATGTTCGGGTTGCTCGGATCGATGCGAACGTCGTTGCCGCTCGTATACTCGTCCTTGTACAGGACTTTCTCGAACGTCTGGCCGCCGTCGGTCGAGCGGAAGATGCCGCGCTCCGGATTCGGCCCGTACGGATGCCCGAGCGCCGCGACGAACAGGCGATTCGGATTCGTCGGATCGACGTCGATCATCGCGATCATCTGCGAGTTGCGCAGTCCGAGGTGCGTCCACGTCTTGCCGGCGTCGGTGGACTTGTACACGCCGTCGCCCACGGCGAGGTCGGGGCGAATGATTCCGGCGCCCGTGCCGACGTAGATGACGTTCGGATTCGACGGCGCCACGGCAATTGCCCCGATCGAGCCGGTGGGTTCCTTGTCGAACAGCGGCACCCACGTCGAGCCGTAATCGGTCGAGCGCCAGACGCCGCCGTTGTCGAAGCCGACGTAGAAGACGTTCGGCTGACTCGGTACACCGGAAAGCGCGCGCGCGCGGCCGGCGCGAGTCGGCCCGATCTCGCGCCAGTGCATTGCAGCCGCTGGATCGACGGATTGGGCGCCGGCCGGAAGTGCCGCGGCGCCGAGAAGGAGCAAAGAGATTCGGTACAGGGAAGTACGCACGAAAGTCGCCTCGAGATGGAGGAGAGGAGAGCGGTATTATGGTGGCGGACTATCGCTGGCGCGAGTAGTGACCATCGCGGCAAGCGTCCATTCTACCGTCGAATTCAGGCGACTCGCGCCAGGATTCCCGCGGCGACGCCGAGGATGAACATGAGGCAGCCGAGCAGAATGACCATGCGGCGACGGATGTGCACGCGCTTCGCGTCTCGATGCGCGACGTAGGCACCCTCGTTCAGGAACCACGTGCCCTGCGCGCGGCCGGCAACCACGACGCCAGAGTCGATCAGGTGTGTCAGCTCGGCGGAGTCGGTCATCCCGAGCGATGCCAGCGTCCGAGCCCGGTCGGGAGCGGTCGCGTCGGCGATCCGGAAGGAATCGAGCACGCGTTGCAGGCGGCGGCGCCGCGCTGCAGCCGCTGCCGCGACCACCACAGCTCCGCTGGTCATCGAATCGACACGGTTGGTTCCAGTTCCGCCGCGCGTGCGATGGCGTTGCGCAATTCTTCCTCCTCGTCGGTTCCGATCCGGAATCGCTTACCATTCTTCAGCGTCAGCTCCACGGCGCCCTTGCCGGACACGTTGTACAACATTCCTCGTGTCGTCACGCGGACGCCCCAGCCACTCCAGAAGCTGCTCGGCATCACCTCGGCCCGCGCGACGTCGGCGAGCGCAACGCGCTTGGCCGTGATGCCCGGGCCGAAGTACGCGCGCAGCTCGCGATCGTCGATCTCCACCGTGAGAGTCGAAAAAACGAGAGCGACGATCAACAGCAGGAGCGAGGTCACCGCGACCGATGCCAGCGCCGCCGACGGCGCATGCACCGCGAGCGCTGCCACATCCGCCACGATCGCCGCTCCGACCAGCACCACGAGGGTCACAACCCCGACTTGGCGATGACGATATGCGACCGGTTGGTTATTCATCGCGCGGCCGGTTGGAAGTGCGGGTTCTCGATCAACCCGATCACATTCCCGAACGGATCGGCCACGCTGCCGACGCGGATGCCCTCGCCGACGTCCTGCGCCGCCGAGACGATTGTGGCGCCGGCTTTCGTCGCCTGTGCCATGGCGCGGTCGAGATTCGCGACGCCCCAATACGCGACCGAGCCGCCCGGCCCGGGCTTCGAGCCTGTCGTGTCCGGATCGAGTCCCAGCTCGTAACCGCCGACGTTGAATCCGACGTAAAACGGCTGGTCGAAGTACGGGCTGATCCCGAATACGGTCGAGTACCAGGCCTTGGCGCGCGCCAGATCGGGCGCCTTGTAGATCACCGTCCTGAGTCCAAGCAGCATGCCGTCACCCACGGGTTAAGAGAATGCTCATAATCACACGCTCCTGCCCGCCCGGACGGAAGCCCCGACCGCGGCGTTACCGCGCGCGTGCCGCATCGACGTGCGCGGCGACATCCTCGATGGATCGAACGGTGATGCCGAGATCGCGCAGCAGGCCATCCTGCAGGCCGTAGATGACTCCGTGCACCGAGAGCTTCTGTCCGCGCGACCAGGCATCCTGCACGACGGTCGTCTGGCTGACGTTGGACACCTGTTCGATCACGTTCAACTCGCTGAGTCGGTCCAACTGTGCCTGTTCCGTGGCGAGGGCGTCGAGCTCGTCGCGGTGCTTCGAGCGGACGTCCTGCACGTGGCGCAGCCAGTTGTCGACCAGCCCGACGCGCTGATCCTGAAACGCGGCGCGGACGCCGCCGCAGCCGTAATGACCGCAGACGATCACATGTCGCACGTGCAGCACGTCGATCGCGTATTGCATCACCGACAGGCAATTGAGATCGCTGTGGACGACGACGTTGGCGATGTTGCGATGTACGAACATTTCGCCCGGCAGCAAGCCGACGATCTCGTTGGCCGGCACGCGGCTGTCCGAGCAGCCAATCCAGAAGTACTCCGGCGCCTGCTGGTTCGAGAGCTGCTGAAAGAACGTCGGGTCGCGACGCGTCATCGCATCGGCCCAGGCGCGATTGTTGGCGAACAGATGATCTAGCACGTGACGCTCACGAGCAACCCTCCTTGAAATCCACCTGCGGCCGGCGACCCGCGCGGTATCGTGTGACGACCTTGCCGTCGGTCTCGAAAATCATCCGGTACATCGAGTCGTTTGGCGCGGACACGACCACGTAGTGACCCACCGGGCCGGTGTACGGATGCGGCTGCACGGTGGCACGGCCGCGGTACATCGTCAATACTCGCGATTCCGGAGTGCCCACCGCGGCGCCGTCGCGCGTCGCGACGCCCGCGCTGTCGACGTCCACACGAACCACGGTGTCTCCACTGACCATGAGCTTGACGCCGGGCGGCAGCGCGCGCGGCCGAACGTAGTCGCAGGTCTCGTTGTAGGAGTAGGCAGCGTGCAACGGCTCGCCGAGCGCTTTCGAGAGCGTCGCGAGCGTTTCGCCAACGCGCACGCGTCCGATTCCGTGCGCATCGACCGTCCACGCCGGTGAGTCGGCGGACGACGAGCACGCTCCGATCGTCAGCGTGCAGAGCGCCGAAAAAACCACCCCAGATCGCATCGCCGAAATCTAGTCGCCGCCGGCGCGCCGCCCACGCGTCAAGCGCTCCCACCAGCCCGGACTCCTCGCACCGCCCAGTCGCTCGGCGTCCGCTGCGCGCTGGTTGCGCTCCGCCTGCCGCCAATCGATCGTCGGTGCTACCGATTCATCGTCCGTCGTCGCCAGCGTCATCTCGGCGCGTGCGATCACTGGCTCGCCGAGCACCGGCGGAAGGGCGTAACCGAACGTGAGCTCGGCACGGCGGCACAGTCGCTCCTCGTCGGCCATGCTCCACGTGCGCTCGAAGCCCAGATGCTGCGTCATCGCGAACACGCGCGCGTGCACGCCTTCGTGCAGAATCGACGACGCCACTTCGCTATCGGGATGCTGCGCCACCTTGTGGAGGAACGTGAGCTCCGTGATGACGATCTGGCCCTCGTGCAGGAACGCGCCGCGGCAGGGAAAGCGAACGACCTGGATCTGCCGCACGTCGCGCCGGAAATGCCGCATGCGAATCGGTTGAAAGCGCGCGATCAGATCGAGCGCGGCTGCGAGCCGCTCGAGCACGAACGTCGTGTCGATGTCCGGGTACGGATTCTCGACGAGTGTCGGCATGCCGCCGACGATCTGTGCTATTGCGCGGGACACGGTACGCCCGGATTGCAGTCTGCCGCCATCGGCATGGGTTCGTCACGCTTTCGCATCGAGCCCTCCTGCCTGGAGCTCCGACTGCACGACGACCCGCGCGATGCGCTGGTCGGGTGCGAGCCACATCAGCGCGACCGCAATGTACAGCGCGTCGGCGATCCACGGCCGCACGAAGGCGAGCGGAATGGCGACGGCGTAGATGATCGGTGACAGCTTGCCCTTGAGGTCGCGGCCGACGGCGGCGGCCAGCGCCGAGTGCTCGCCCTGGCTGACGATGATCAGTCGCTGAAGGATGAAATACGCAACGCCTGCCATGAGCAGCACCGCGCCATACGCCGCGGTCGGCAGCGGCGCGAAGTGATTCTCGCCCATCCAGCCGGTCACGAACGGCACGAGCGACAACCAGAACAACAGGTGCAAGTTGGCCCACAGAATCGCGCCGTCCACGCGGCGCGTAAGGTAGAGCATGTGATGATGATTGTTCCAGTAGATGCCAATGTAGACGAAGCTGAGCAAATAGCTGACCGCCGTCGGCAGCACGGGCGCGAGTGCGGCGAGCGTGGTATCGTGCGGCACACGGAGCTCGAGCACCATGATCGTGATCAGAATGGCGAGCACGCCGTCGCTGAACGCCTCGAGGCGATCGGTGTTCACGCTACCAGTCTCCTCGCTCTTCGCCGGCGCGGTAGGCGCGGGCCAGCGCCCACGTGATGCCGCCGTAGCCGACGATCAATCCGGTGAGCACGCAGATGTGTCCCCACTCCCGGTCGGTCGTGTGCCAGCCGGCGCCGATGATGATCGCGCCGACCGCCGCGCTGATCAGGCACTCGGCGCTCGCACGGAACAGCGCGCGTCTCGACACGCGCGTGGCCTCACGTTCGGTGATCGCGCGCTCGCGGGCGATCCGCTCGTATTCGGCGCGTCGGTCGAACTGACTTGGCTTGACTTCGAAATCGCTCATCCGCTCACCAGCTCGGCCGTTCATCCGCTCTCACCGTACGTCGCCGACGAGAAATCGCCAATCGTCCGCGTATGCCGGTGTGCCGTCCGGCAGTCGCGGGGTTGCGCCGTTCGCCACGCCACTTGGATGGTATTTCGCCGGTACTCCGCGCGCCATTGCGGGTTCTAGGGTGAACTTGCGGATCTGATTGGCAGGAATGCGCAATGCGCGGTACGCCCGCTCGATCAAGTCCGCGGTTGGTTCCTTCTCGTGATACGCCGCGAACCAGCGCTCGGGCGGCGTGGCGCCGGAACCGCCGGAAATCCAGGGTGCGAGCTCGCGGAACCGTCCGTGGAAATCCCATGGACTCGAGAACAGCACGACGCGGGCGACGGTCGTCTTCTTCGCGATGTACGCCGCCATGCCTGCGCCCTGCGACAGGCCCGAAACGGCGATCCGCGTCCAGGCCGGTTGGCCGTTTGCCAGGTACTGCGCCCATCGTTCGTCCGGATGTTCGCGGTCGAGCAACGCGAGCAGCTTCGTCAGCCGATTGACGATCGACTCTTCCGGCGGATCGTCGATGACTTCAGCCGCATCGTCACCGAAGATGCGCTTCTCGCGCATGGCGCCGGCGCAGCGCGGATCGGGGTTGCGTGGGCAGACTTGTCCGACCGCCGGAGTGTCGGTGTACTCGAGACCGATGACGCGATAGCCCTGGCGCGCGGCGACATCCGCGAATTCGGTCGTGTTCGCCGGACGGCCGCCGGTGCCGGGCATGAACACGAGGAGTGGTGCGTCGGGCTTCACGTTGGCGGCAAAGACGACGTAATTCGGAAGATCGAAGCGCTTGATCGATGGATCGGTCGCCGACGGGCGAACCCAGTAGCGTACGAGCGTATCGGTCGGCGCGCTGTCGTGGGGCGCCGTTGCCGGCGATTGCGCTGACACGGCCGACGCGATGCCGAGCAGCGCGATGGTGAGCGGGCGAAGCATGTGATTGTCCGGCGAAGGGTCTCGGGGTGGGCAGGCGGCGCATATCATAGATGTCGAATGCCATAACGCACAATACGGCGCGATCGGAGCGGCTGATTCTCATCCGACTGGCCTCCGAACCGTTCCGGCCATACTCTCCCTATTCGCCCACTTTCCAACCTCGGCAGTTTTCTCCTCTCTCCTCTCTCCGCTCTCCTCTCTCGACCCATGCCCTCCCGTCGCGACTTCGTGATCACCGCCCCTGTGGCGCTCGCCAGCGCACTCGCTGCCTGTCGCGGCCAAACGGAGCAGAGCGCCGCATCGACCTCGGCCACTCCCGGCGCGCCGCCGGCGTTCAACACCTCGACGGCGGCCGGGCCGGCCGTGTCGGGCAACACATTCGACGAAGCCGGAAAGCTGATGCAGGTCAGCAACACGGCGGGCGATCGCGACATCATGGCGTCGAACTGGCGCACGTCGATGGCGCCGCTGCTCGAGCGCCGCACCGGACCGCGGAAGATCGCACTCGAGCCGACGCTCGCGCCGGCCACGACGTGGAACCCGGTGCTCCCCGGTACCACCGCCGGCCCGACGCGCGACCGGTTCGTTCCGTCGAAGGTCAATCCCGGCCCGCTGCCGAAGAGCGACGTCGACATCGCGTTCGCGCCGGTGACGCAGCTCGCACGCTGGATCGAGACGCGGAAGCTCACGTCGGAGCGGCTGACGAACATCTATCTGGCGCGATTGAAGCGCTACGATCCGCAACTTCGCTGCGTGATCACGCTCACCCCGGACCTCGCGCTGCGCCAGGCGAAGCAGGCCGACGCCGAGATCGCAGCGGGCAAGTATCGAGGCCCGCTGCACGGCATTCCGTACGGTGTGAAGGACCTGCTCGACACCGCGGGCATCCGCACGACCTACGGTGCCGAACCGTTCCAGAAGCGCGTGCCGACGGCGGACAGCGCGGTCGTTGCGCGGCTCACGCAGGCCGGGGCCGTGCTCGTCGCGAAGCTCAGCATGGGCGCGCTGGCGCTCAACGACATCTGGTTCGGCGGCCAGACAATGAATCCGTGGCTTCTCGAGGAAGGTGCATCCGGATCGAGCGCCGGCCCCGGTGCGTCGACCGCGGCGGGGCTGGTCGGCTTCTCGATCGGCAGCGAGACGGGCGGCAGCATCGTCAGCCCGAGCATGCGCTGCGGTGTCACGGGATTGCGTCCGACGTACGGCCGCGTGCCGCGCACCGGCGCAATGACGCTGTGCTGGTCGCTCGACAAGCTCGGGCCGATGACGCGCGGCGTGGAAGACACGATGCTCGTGCTGCACGCGATCGGCGGCCGGGATGCGGGCGACGTGGCCAGCGTGCCGGCGCATCTGGACTATGACGCGAGTGTTCCGGCGAAAGGCCTGCGCGTGGGCTACGTGCCGGACTGGATGAACAACGCGCCGGCCACCGACGTCGACCGGGCGGCGCTCGACTCCGTCGCGAAGCTCGGGATGGTGCCGACGCCGATCACGCTGCCCGATTGGCCATACGACTCGTTGAACCTGATGCTGTTCGCCGAAGCCGCGGCGGCGTTCGAGGAGCTGACGCTGAGCGGCCAGGTCAAGACGCTCAAGGTGCAGGTGCCCGATGCCTGGCCGAATCTGTTTCGCGAATCCCGCTTTCTCTCCGCGGTGGACTTCGTGCAGGCCGACCGCTTGCGGCGCAAGGTCGCGAACGAGATGACCCGAGTATTCTCGAATGTGGATCTGCTGCTGGTGCCGTCGCTGCGCGACGAGATGCTGGTGATCTCGAACAACACGGGCCATCCCTCGCTGACACTACGCACCGGTTTCGTGAACGTGTCGCAGGCGCGGAGCGACTGGGCCCCCGACCCCGCGCACCCGCTGCCACGCTTCAACCCGCCGCGCCGAGTGCCGCATGGGGTGACGCTGATCGGACGCCTGTTCGACGAAGGCACGATCGTGCGCGTCGGCGTGGCCCTCGAACGCGCGGCCGGCGTGGCGCACGAGCGGCCGCCGAAGTTCAATGCGTGAGCGATCGCGAGGAGGTGACGAATCGGTAGAACTTCGGCTGAGGACCGAATGGCAAGAGCAAGCCGACCTCGAAGGACGTTGCGCGGAGATAGTTGACCATCTGTCGCTGTGAAATCGGCGGTAGTCGCTCGGTGGGCTTGATCTTCACGATCACGCGAATGCACGCGAATGCACGCGAATGCACGCGAATCAACGCGAATGCCACACCCGGAATACATGTCTGCAGTGGCGACTATGAGATTCGCGCGCATTCGCGGCATTCGCGTTTCAATTTGTTGGAGTCTTGTCAGGTGTGCCGATTCCTGTGACCCAAAGTGCCAATCGGGGAGTAGAACTGGTGATGGCCACCAGTCGACCGCCGATTCGTCGCATATCGCCCGCAGATTCGATTCGCGTTCTGCGTGTCCTCGCGTTGTGCGCTGGTCTCGGCGCCTGCGGGGGCGACCACGCAATCACGAGACCGTCCGGCGTGATCGCCGTCGCGGCGGGCGATGCGCAGCTCGGCGTGGCGGGCGAGCGTCTGGCTGCACCGATCGTCGTCGAAGTCGAAGACGACAATGGAGCGCCCGTCGCGGGCGTGCCGGTCACCTGGAAAGCGGAAGATGGCGGCACGTTCGATCCGGCGACGAGCTTCACCGATGAAACCGGCCGCGCGCAGGCGATGTGGACGCTCGGCGACGATCTGCATCCACACACCGCCGTTGCGTCCGCGAGCGGTTTTGCCGAAGCACGATTCGCCGCGCTCACGGCCACGAACGGTACGCTGCCGCTCGGCGTGATCGTGCCACTCACGCTCGATACGTATGAAGGGTCGGGACAGACCGTGCATCCCGACTACGTCGCCACGCCCGCGAACTGGCCCGCGGCGCGCCGATACCTGTTCATCACGCCGTACCCGAACGGCAACGCGGGCTTCGAGAATCCGTCGGAGTTCGAGAGCGCCGATCCGCTTCGCTGGACCGTGCCGGAAGGCGTCGCCAACCCGATCGCCTCACCGCAGGACGGCTATCTCTCCGACCCGGATGCGCTGTACGTTCCCGACCGCAACGAGGTCTGGCTGTATTTTCGCGAGGTGACGAGCGAGAACCTCATTCGCCTGACGACCTCGAGCGACGGCGAGCACTGGAGTCCGTCAGTCGTCGTCGCGCACGCGCCCAATCACCAGATCATCTCGCCCACGGTCGTCCGTCACAGCGCGACCGACTGGCTGATGTGGTCCGTGAACGGCAACATCGGTTGCGGCGGCGCGAACGCGACCGTCGAGCTGCGGCGCTCGACGAACGGCGTCGACTGGTCCGCGCCGGAGGCGGTCGACCTCACGCAATCCGGGGTGTGGCCCTGGCACATCGACGTCGAGTGGATTCCGAGCCGCAACCAGTTCTGGGCCCTGTACAACGCGAAGACCGCCGGGTCGTGTACGACCGGCGCCCTGTTTCTGGCGACGAGCGCGGACGGCGTGCACTGGACGACGTATCCGTCGCCCGTGCTCGCGCGCGGCGCCGCGCCCGAGTTGCGCGACGTGATCTATCGCTCCACGTTCGCCTACGATCCGGAGTCGGACGAGATCACCTTCTGGTATTCGGGAGCCAAGTACACGCTCGGCGAATACGTCTGGCGCTCCGCGGTCGAGCGGCGCAGCCGCAACGAAGTGTTCGCGACGATCGCCGCCGTCAGCAACGCGGCGCCGGCCGGAGCGGGCGTGCCAACCAACCTTCCGCCGCTGACGAATTTTCCCTGAGTGAGCGCCAGGCGACGTCCGGGATGTTCCGGCAGCGCGACGACACCTGACCCGTTGCGCGCGCTACGGCGCGTCAACAAGTTGCGCTCGTCCTCACCCCGGCCCATTCCGCTCATGCGCTCGTTCCGGATTGCCGCTCTGATCGCCGTCGCCGTCGTCGCCCCGCTCACGGCGCAAGCTCCGCAGTCGTTGACGCCGCATCAGCGGCTCGCGCGCGAGATCTACAGTCAACTCATCTCGATCAACACGGCCGACACCGTCGGCTCGGTGACGCGGGCCGTGGATGCCATGGCGGCCCGTTTTCGTGCCGCGGGCTTTCCGGACTCCGATGTGAAAATCCTCACGCCGCCGGGCAAGCCGACCAAGGCGAATCTCATCGTGCGGTACCACGGCACGGGCGGCGCCAACGGGGCGAAGCCGTTGCTGCTGCTCGCGCATCTCGATGTCGTCGCCGCCAAACGTGCTGACTGGCCGCGCGATCCGTTCACACTCGTCGAGCAGAACGGCTTCTTCTACGGCCGCGGCACGAGCGACGACAAGGCCATGGCCTCGATCTTCACGGCCAACCTGCTCGGCTACAAGCAGGAGGGATGGAAGCCGTCGCGCGACATCATCCTGGCGCTCACCGCCGACGAGGAGAGCGGCGACTCGAACGGGCCGGAGTGGATCGTGCGCGATCGTCGCGACCTGATTGATGCGGCGTTCGCGATCAACGAGGGCGGGGGCGGAACGCTTGGCGGCTCGGGCATGAAGGTGCATCCACTGTTCAACTCGATCCAGGCCGCCGAAAAGGTCTACGTCGACTTCACGCTCACGGCGACCAACCCAGGCGGCCACTCCAGCGTGCCGCGCCCCGACAACGCGATCTACGCGCTGGCCGACGCGCTGCACCGGATCAGCGCGTTCAAGTTTCCAGTCGCGCTCAATCCGACGACGCGCGGCTTCTTCGAGCAGTCGGCAAAGGTGGAGACGCCGGACATTGCCGCCGCGATGCGTGGCGTGGTCGCCAATCCGAACGACGCGGCCGCGGCGGCGACGCTGTCGAAGCGACCGGAGTTCAACGCGCTGCTGCGGACGACGTGCGTCGCGACACGCCTCATCGGCGGAGACGCGTACAATGCGCTGCCGCAGAGCGCTTCGGCGAACATCAACTGCCGCATCCTGCCGACGTCGAGTCTTGACGAGGTGCGGTCGACACTGCTGCGCGTGATCGCCGATACCGCGATGAAGCTCACCTACACCCAGGCGGACCGCCCGCGCTTTCCCGCATCGACGCCGTCCATCGACCCGACCCTGCTCGCCGCGGTGACCGACGTCACGCACGAGCTGTTCGGCAACATTCCGGTGATTCCCGTCATGTCCACCGGGGCGACGGACAGCCACTGGCTCCGCGAAGCCGGCATTCCCTCGTACGGCGTAAGCGGAATCTTTTCGCTCCCGGGCGAAACGAACGCCCACGGCCGCGACGAGAAGCTGCGCGTCAAATCGTATTACGACGGTTTAGAGTTTCTGGATCACCTGGTGAGACGATTGGCCGGTCCGGTGCAGCCGTAGGGGGTTCTTCGTACCGTGATCCGTAGTCCGTCCGTTGGGGCCGTCGCGCGGGACCGCGGCGCGCCGAATCGGGTTGGACTCACTTGGGGACGCGGATCTTGCGGAAACTGGCGAACGAGGCGTGAATCGGGTCTGCGTGGCGCAACGAGCTCCGCGCGCCAAGTCAAACAACGACAAAAGACTTTGTGGGGGTGGCGTCCCGGTCAACTCCCCAATCCGATAATCCGCGAACTCCGCAGCCCCGTTGGACTCTGTGTGGCGCGAATGACTCTCGCGCCACGCGGTCGCGCGGCTCCGGCTACGTCTCAGGGAGAGGAACAGGGTCGCGGAGAACGGCGGAGCACTGCGGACAGACGCGGAGCGGCGTTGCTGGTGGTGTTGATGAAGGATGAACAACGATTTCGCAGTTCTCCGCCGTACTCCGCCGTTTTCCGCAGCTTCGCGACACTTTCCCAGGCAATGATGCCGACCCAGTCCCAACAGGCGTGAAACACGGATGCCACGGAGCGGACGGATCGAACGGACAAAACCAAGTGCTTTTGGGGTGTGGCGCGGCGGACTCGGCGCGCCGGTACCAGCCAATCCGCGCCTCGTCCGCCAGTTTTCGGCAAGATCCGCGTCCCCAACTCGGTCCAACCCGATTCGGCGCGACAATCTCACCCCGCCGACGATCAGGACCGGCTACTGACGACGAACCACGGACCCTATTCCGTTCGCAACGCCACCTGCGGGTCGACCTTCGCCGCCCGACGCGCCGGGAGCCAGCTCGCGGCGATCGTCACGAGCAGCAACGTCACCGTCACGAGTCCGAAGACCAGCGGGTCCTTCGCTGATTCCTGGAACAACAGCGGCTTCACCCAGTGCGCTGCGCCGATGGCGATCGCGGCGCCGATGACCAATCCGAGGACGCCGAGCTTCATCCCGTCCGTCACCACGAGCCGCACGACGTCGCCCACTTGCGCGCCGAGCGCAATGCGAACGCCCATCTCGTGGGTGCGCTGTGTGACGTTGTACGCGATGACGCTGTAGAGACCAACGGCGGCGAGAACCAGAGCGAGTCCGCCGAAGGCGACGAACATCCGGGCGCCGACGGTCCACGATTGCATCTGGTCGCCGATGATTTCGCTCAGCGGCGTCGTCGTGACGTACGCCGCGCCCGGCATCTCGTGCTGCAAACGACGGCGCACCGACTCGGCAAAGTTCGTCGCCGTGCCCGCAGTGCGGACCGCGAGGCCGGCGCTGCCCGTCATCTGCATCGACGGCACGTAGTACGTGTAGACGCCGGAGTCGCTCGCGAGGCTCTGCATGTGAATGTTCTCAGTTACCCCGACGACGGTGGTGCACGGCATCGTGTCCGCGTTGAGCCGAATGCACTGGCCGATCGGGTCGCGCCCGGGCCAGAGTGTCTTCGCCATGCCTTCGCTCACGACGGTCACCTTCGGCGCGAGCTTCGTATCCTGATTCGTGAACGCTCGGCCGCGAACGACGCGCGTCCCGTAGGTCGCGAAGTAATCGGGACTCACCGCGTTGATGTAGAAGTCGCCCAGCTTTCCGACGGTGTCGATCCCCTGAACGAAGAGACTGGTGCTCCAGAAGCTCCAGAACGGTGTCGAGCGCGAGAGCGCGGCGTGCGTCACGCCTGGGGTTGCCTGCGCGGCGGCGAGCAGCCGATCCTGAAGCTGCTGCGTCTGCGTGCTGTCGAGCGTCTCGCCCCGCATGTTGAGGTTCACGAGCAGGACCTGCTCGGGGTCGTAGCCGAGCCGAACCGAGCGCACGTTGGTGAGACTGCGCACGAACAGTCCCGCGCCGACCAGCAACACGACGGACAGCGCACCTTGGGTTACGAGCAGCGCGGCGCGCAGATGCGAGCGGTCGTGCGTGCCTTCGCGCACGCCTGCCTTGAGGTCGTCGACCATGCTGCGGCCGGCACGCAGCGTCTGGAACATCGGCGCGAGCCCGGTGAGCACGCCGACGACCAGCGCGGCCACCGCCGTGAACAGCAGCGTGCGGTCGTCGGTGAGCGTCGCCGTGGGTGCATCCTTCGCCATCAGCACCGCGCGGAGTGCCGCGCCGCCCCACTGCGCGACGAGCAACCCGGCGACGCCGCCGGCGACCGCCAGGACGACACTCTCGGTGAACAGTTGCCGCATCAGACGTGCGCGACTTACGCCCAGCGCGAGCCGTACTGCGATCTCACGGCGGCGGCGCAGTGCGCGCGCGAGCAGGAGATTGGCGACGTTCGCGCAGGCGATGAGCAGCACGAGGATCGCGACGCCGCCCACCCACGTCGCGATCTTGGCGACGCTCGACTCGTTGGGGCCGCGCTCCGACAGGATCGAGCCGGCGATCGCGTGCGGTTTGACGAGCGCGATCGGCGTGGCCTTCGGTCGGCCGGCGGTCTGCAGCAGATAGTCGTGCCGCATGACGTTGCTCAGATCTGCGTTCGCCTGCGCGATCGTCACGCCTGGTTTGCGCCGGCCGATGAACGACATCCATCCCCAGCTGTACGTGTTCCACCAGGACTCGCCCTTCTTCAGCCAGCTGAACGTCCGCGCCTGCACGGAGCCGTAGTTCGTGATCGGAATGAATACCGCCGGCGGCTGGTCGGGCCACAGTCCGACGAATCCCGCCGGCGCAACACCGATCACCGTGTACAGCTCCGGCCCGATCTGCAGCTTGCTCCCCAGCGCGTCCTTTCGCTTACCGAACTGCGTGCTCCAGTATGCGTGGCTCAGCACGACGACCCGCTGGCCGCTCGGAATCGAATCTTCCGCCGCGGAGAAGTAGCGGCCGAGCACCGGCGGCGCATCGAAGAATCCGAAGAAGCTCGCGCTGACGATTCCGACGTGCATCTCGTGCGCGGCCTCGCCGACGCCGATCGCGATGTCGCGTGTCGTATAGCCGGCAATGCTCGACATCGACTTTGCGTTCGCGGCAAAATCGCGGTAGCGCGCGAACTGCCCGCCGCTGTTCGCCACCTCCTTGCCGCGAAATGTCTGGTACGTGTAAATGCGATGCGCCGTCGACGGATCGCGCAGCATCGGAGGGGCCCGGAACAACATTCGGTCGACGATGCCGAACATGGCCGCATTCGCCCCGATTCCCAGTGCGAGCGTGACGATGACTCCGGTTGTAAACCCGGGCTTGGACCGCAACGCGCGGAGCGTGTACCGCAGATCTTGCCGGAGGGTGTCGAACATGGTCATCAGGTCGCTGTCGGGAGGGTTCTCCGTTGGACACTTGTGGGCCGCGGACGGTTCACGTCCAATCGGGACCGCAGATTCCGCCGATGATCACACAACCGAGCCGCAGATCTGGCAGATGGACGCCGACACGGGCTCGAACGACTGCGGCCGCAGATTTCGCGGACAAACGCAGATACGACGGCACTCCAGGGAATGTTTCTGCCGTTCGATCTGCGTTCATCTGCGCAATCAGCGGCCGCAGTCGATGTTGATCTGGCGACCCGCGCTCGCCGATCTGCGGCTCACAGCTGCGGCCGGCGTTGATTGAAATCGGTATGGAGCCGCAGCTGGTGCGCCACGCCGAGAATTGCGTCGTCGTTGTACAGCGCGCCGATGATCGTGCCGCAGATCGGCTGCGGGTTCAGCGGCGCCGGTGGAGTCGCCGGCGCGGGGGCCGCGCCGCCGCGACCGCGTCCCGGGAACTGCGCCGGCACGTCGAACTTGTACGGCACCACGGCGCACGGATGTCCCGTCTGCGCATTCACGCCAACGTCGGCACTCGGCGATGCGATGAACATGTCGAGATTCCTCATGAACTCCGCCCACTGCTTGATCAACACGTAGCGGCGGCGCTGGCTCTGCACGAAGTCGAGTGCGCGGACCGTGCGGCCGGTGACGAACCGTGGATTCCAGTCGGCGGGCGCCATCGGATTGGCCGGTGCTGCTCCGCGTTCACCCCCGCCGGCGCCGCGTCCCCCACGCCCGCCGCGACCGCGCTCTCCACCGGCTGGCGCCTCCGGCAGCGCCGCGAGATCGAGCCCGATCTCCTTCGCCTTGCGCTGTACGTAATCGTCGAACGCCGCCGCGTCCTCCACACCGAGGCCGCCGCCGGGAATGTTCGGACGCGCGCCGATGTCGATCGGGCGAAGTCCCAATCCGCGCAGCGCCGCGATCATCTCCGGCGGCGCGTGCGGATCGACGCCGATGCGAAGGTCTGCGAGACTGACGTTCGCGTCAAAATGGAACGGCGTCGTGACCGTCGACGGATCCTTTTCGTCGACGCCGTGAATCGCGTTGAAGACCATCGCGGCGTCTTCGGGCGCTCGGGTGATCGGTCCGACTCGATCCTGCGTCCACGCGAGCACCATTCCGCCATACCGGCTCACGCGTCCGAACGTCGGACGGAGCGCGCTGTCGCCGCAGCGAATCGAAGGCGACACGATCGAGCCCGACGTCTCGGTACCGATGCCGAACGCGACGCAGCCGGCCGCCGTCGCCGAGGCCGGACCGGCAGACGATCCGCTCGACCCCTGCGTCAGATTCCACGGGTTGTTCGTGCGTCCGCGGAACCACTGGTCGTTCTGCGCGAACAGTCCCGTCGCGAGCTTGGCGATCAGCACCGCGCCCGCCTCACGCAGCCGCGTCACCACTTCGGCGTCCTCGTCGATGATGCGGTGCTCGAAATCTGCCGCGCCCCAGGTGGTCGGCACGCCTTTCGTCGAGAACAGGTCCTTCACGCCATAGGGAATGCCGTGCAGCGGGCCGCGGTACTTGCCCACCGCCAACTCGTCGTCCATGCGCTTCGCCTCGGCCAATCCCTGCGCGCGCATGATCGTCACGGCGGCGAGCAGCGTAGGATTCAACTTCTCCAATCGGTCGAGATAGATCGTCGCCAAACGCGTGGATGTGATCTTGCGCGCCTTGATGAGCGACGCGAGCTGCGTCGCCGTCAGGAACGCGATGTCTTCGTCGGACGAGGGCACCGGACCAGTCCAGTCAGCCACGACGAATGAGGACCGTTGAAACACCGACGGGCCGTGCTCGCGCACGAGCTTTTCCATCAGCGCTCCCGTGCCACCGGGGTAGGGCATGAACTGCTCGGCCGGCGGATCGCCCTGCGCGAGCACGATCGTCGGCTGCTGCGGTACCTGCGCTGCGATCGCGCCGCCGATCACCGCGTCACGCTCCGCCAGCGCGGCGCGCGAGCCGAACGTCGTCGCCGCGGCGGTGACGAGCGACATGAACATGAACTGCCGGCGGTCGATGCCGGTGCGATCCTCTGCATCTTCGGCACGCGGGACGAGTGAGGACTGGAGGTCTTCGAGGAGATCGATCGGATGGTCCACGGTGAGCTCGGAGCTTGGGGTCGCCCGAACTTATGAGACCGCGCCCGCGACCGCCACACGACCCTGCCGACACCGGCCTATCTTTTGACATACCGCTCGATGGTGAGGAGAGCAGCGATGGAAACTCTGGATCAAATCCAGGCGGCCGAGCTCGACGTCGGCGACACCTTGGCGAGCCGGTACGCCGCCGTCCGCGCCCAGACCGAGGCGCTCTGCGCTCCGCTCGAGACCGAGGATTACGTGGTGTCGACGATGAGCGACGTCAGCCCGACCAAGTGGCACCTGGCGCACACGAGCTGGTTCTTCGAGACGTTCGCGTTGGCGCAATTCGAGCCGGGTTACGTGCCGTTGAACGCGCGATACGCCTTCCTGTTCAACTCCTACTACGTGCAGGCCGGCGAGCGCCACTGTCGCGCGCAACGCGGCTTCGTCACGCGGCCGACCGTGCGCGAGGTGTTCGAGTATCGCGCGTACGTCGACGCCGCGATGCATGCCCTCATCGAGCGCGTATCGGACGACGACGCGCATCCCGC
>Ga0070680_100001508_pt1 | contig 16947 bp, 15 predicted proteins | sample KBSC73BmetaG_FD_64672 | JGI IMG/M metagenome (GOLD analysis project Ga0070680, IMG submission 64672) | Corn rhizosphere microbial communities from Kellogg Biological Station, Michigan, USA - KBS C7-3B metaG | ecosystem: Host-associated > Plants > Roots > Rhizosphere | place: USA: Michigan...
AAGCCGGCGACCGTGGCGTTGGCGGGCGACGGTGCGGTGATCCGCACGGGCGTCTTGGTGCGGCTCGCCGGCGCCGAGGCGGGCACGACCAGCAGAAGCGCGAGGGCGAGCAGCGGCGCGCGCCGCATCAACCGCCCGCCGGATCCTGCCCGGCGCCGCGCAGCGGGCGCACCTCGGCGGTCTGCTGAGGCTTGCGGCCGGTGGTCTGCTCGAGTTCCTGCTCGAGATCGCGGATGCGCGCGCTGAGAGCACGGATCGCGTCGGCCACCGGGTCGGGCAGGTGCGCCCAGTCGGCGTCCGGCCCCTCCGGCTTCTTGCCGCTCACGCGCACGGGATGCCCGGGGTTGCCGACCACCGTGGAGTTGGGCGGAACGTCGTGGATCACGACGCTGTTGGCGCCGATCTTCGAGCAGTGCCCCACGCGGATAGGGCCGAGCAGCTTGGCCCCCGAGCCGACCACCACGTCGCTCTCCACGGTCGGGTGCCGCTTGCCGCGCGCGAAGCCCGTGCCGCCGAGCGTCACGCCCTGGTAGAGCGTCACGTTGTCGCCGATCTCGGCGGTCTCGCCGATCACCACGCCCGTGCCGTGGTCGATGAACAGCGCCTCGCCGATCTTCGCCGCCGGGTGGATCTCGATGTTGGTGGCCATGCGGGCGAAATAAGCCATGGCGCGCGGCAGCACCGGCACGCCCGCGTCATGGAGCGCGTGCGCGACGCGGTGGGTGAGCAGCGCGTGCACGCCGGGGTAGGTGAGCAGGATCTCCCAGCGGCCGATGCCGCGCGCCGCGGGGTCGCGCTCCTGTGCGGCGGTCAGGTCCTGGCGCAGCTCGCGAGCAACCTGGGTGAAGGTGCGTGGGCCAAGCACGTCAGTGAGATTGTGTCGCAGCGGGCACGCGGGCGCACGCCTCGCAGTCAGGGCGGCGGCTTGTGGACACGATCGTGTGCTCGAGCGTGCGGGCGTCCACCTGCACGAACTTGTCGAGCAGCGGCGGCACCGCGCCGGTCAGCAGCTTGAGCGCCTCGAGCGCCTGCATCGAGCCCACGATCCCCGCCACCGGGCCGAGCACGCCGGCCTCGCGGCAGCTGGGCACGGTTCCCTCTTCCGGCTCGACCGGGAAGGCGCAGCGGTAACAGGCCGATTCGCCGGGCTTGATCGCCATCACCAGGCCTTCGAAGCCGAGCACGCCGCCTTCCACAAGCGGTGTGCCGAGCGCGCAGCAGGTGTCGTTCACCGTGTAGCGCGTGGTGAAGCTGTCCGAGCAGTCCACGACCACGTCCGCGTTCATAAGCATCGCCTCGGCGTTCATGCGGCCCAGGCGCGCCGGATACGGCTCGACGATCGTCTCGGTGTTCATCAGCCCCAGCTTGGCTGCGGCGCTCTCGGCCTTGTTTGCCCCCACGTCCGGGGTGAAATGGAGCGGCTGGCGCGGCAGGTTGGAGAGCTCCACAGTGTCCTCGTCCACCACCCCCACGCGTCCCACGCCGGCGCCGGTCAGGTACTGCAGGACCGGGCTGCCCAGCGCGCCCGCCCCGACCACCATCACGCTCGCCTCCTTCAGGCGCGCCTGCGCGGCGCCGCTCCACTCCGGCAGCACGAGCTGGCGCGAGTAGCGCTCGAGGTCCGAGTCGCTCAGCGGACTCATCGCTGCTTGACGATAGTCACGCGCGTGCCCTCCACGGTCACGTCGTGACCGTCCTCGCGGGCCGACTGCGGCACGCTCTCGACCGGCTCGCCGGGGTCGAGCAGCAGCGTGAGCTGGTCGCCCTGGTCGAGCTCCTCGAGCGCCAGCTTGGCCTTTACCCAGTTGAGCGGGCACACGACGCCCGTCAGGTCCAGGGTCTGCGATGTCACGGCGCGAAGAACGGCGTGCTCACGTAGCGCTCGCCGGAATCCGGCATCACGACGACGATGCGCTTGCCGGCGAACTCCTCGCGCGAGCCCACCTGGATCGCTGCCCACACGGCGGCGCCCGCCGAGATGCCGGCCAGCACGCCCTCCTTGCGGGAGACCAGGCGGGCGGTCTCGATCGCGTCCTCGTCGTCGACCGGGATCACCTCGTCGAGGATGTCGCGGTTCAGCACCTTGGGCACGAATCCCGCGCCGATCCCCTGGATCTTGTGCGGGCCGGGCTGGCCGCCCGAGATCACGGCGGAGGCCTTCGGCTCCACCGCCACCACGTGCAGATCCGGGTTCAGCTCCTTGAGCCTCTCCCCCGCGCCCGTGATCGTGCCGCCCGTGCCGACGCCCGCCACGAGCGCGTCCACCTTGCCGCCAGTGTCTCGCCAGATCTCCTCCGCGGTCGTGCGCCGGTGGATCTCCGGATTGGCCGGGTTGGCGAACTGGTCGGGTATGAAGCAGTCGCCCCGCTCCTTGGCGATCTTCTCCGCGGCGTCCATCGCCTCGTTCATCCCGCCGAGCGACTCGGTGATCTCCACCTCGGCGCCGTAGAGGCGCAATAGTCCCTCCCGCTCACGGCTCATGCCCTGCGGCATCGTCAGGACGAGCTTGTAGCCCTTGGCCGCGCACACGAACGCGAGCGCGATGCCCGTGTTCCCCGACGTGGCCTCCACGATCGTGGTCTTGCCGGGCTTGATCTTCCCGTCCGCCTCGGCGGCTTCGATCATCGACACGCCGATCCTGTCCTTCACGCTGCCCGCCGGGTTGTAGACCTCGAGCTTGCCGATGATCTCGGCCTTGCAATCGGGCGCGATGCGGGTGAGCGCGACCATCGGCGTGCCGCCGACGATGTCCGCGAGGTTGACCGGAATGCGGGAGTTCTTGCTGCCCTTTGCCACGGGCCTGAGGCTATCCGCTTGCTTCGCCGAGACGGCGGCGGGCCAGCCGGTAGGCGGCAGCCAGCGGCGTGATGCCCGCCTCGCCGGCCTCCTGGAGCAGGTTGCGCATGGTCTGCTCGATGCCGCGCGCGCCGGCCCGCGCCTTCTCGGGCTCGTAGCCGTTCAGCTCGAGCGACACGTTGATGATCCCGCCCGCGTTGGCGATGAAGTCGGGCGCGTAGAGGATGTTCTCGGCGGCCAGGTCGTCCGCCAGGCCCTCGTGGGCGAGGATGTTGTTGGCCGCGCCGCAGACCACCCGGCAGCGCAGCTTGCCCACGTTCACCTGGTCGATCACGCCCCCGAGCGCGCACGGCGCGACCACGTCCACATCCGCGAGCATGGCGCTGCTCGGGTCGGTCCACTTGACGCCTGGCAGGTCGCGCACGCGCTCGCGGCGGGAGTCGTCGATGTCCGCCACGAGCAGCTTCGCTCCCGCCTTCGATAGCCGCTTGGCCAGCTGGGAGCCCACGCGTCCCGCGCCGATGATCGCCACCTTCCGGCCGCGCAGGTCCGGGCTCCCGAAGGCGCTCTCGCAGCACGCGCGCATCGCCGCCTCCACACCCATCGCCGTATACGGGCTCGGGTCGCCGCTACCGCCCTGCTTTTTGCCGAGGCCGGTCACGTACTTGGTCCCGGCGGCGATCACCGCCATGTCCTTCGGTCCCGTGCCCACGTCCTCGGCGGTGATGTAGTTGCCCTCGAGCACCTCGATCGTGTCGGCGAAGTCGAGCAGCACGTCGCGCCGCGCCTTGCCGGTGGGCGCGCGACCCGGCTCCAGGCAGATCACGCCCTTGCCGCCGCCGACGTCGAGGCCGCACGCCGCGGTCTTGAAGGTCATCGCGCGCGACAGGCGCAACGCGTCCCGGGCGCCGTCCGCGCTCGACTCGTAGCGCCACATCCGGCAGCCGCCCAGCGCCGGGCCGAGCGCCGTGGAGTGCACCGCCACGATCGTGTAGACGCCGCTGCGGCGTCCGCGTCTGATGACGAGCTCCTCGTGGTCGAGCGAGATCAGCGGCGTGTCCGGCATCCCGGGCATTCAACTACCCGCTCCCGATGTTGGGTGGTAACCCCCCTTGCACCGGGACCGCCGGCCAGCCACGCTATGCGGGTGCTCGACCCCGGCACGCAAGCAGGGCTCCCGTCCTGGGCCCGCTGGAACTCCTCGATACGCCGCCCCTACACGCTCGGCGTCGAGGAGGAGCTGATGCTCCTTCGCCCGCAGGACCGGTCGCTGGGCGAGTCGGCCGACTGGGTGCTGACCCGGCTGCCTCCGGGCCTGAGCGAGCACGCCTCGCCCGAGACCCACGCCGCCGTGATCGAGCTGACCACCGGGATCCAGCTGGACGTGGCCGGCGCGGCCCGCGAGCTCGCCGATTTTCGTGCCCGCCTGACCGGCGAGCTCCGGCCGGTGGGCCTCGTGGCCGCCTCCGCCGGCGCCTATCCAATGGGGATCATCGGCCAAAGCAGGGTTTCGCATTCGGACCGCTACAGAGCCGTGACCGGCGCGATGCGGGCGCTCGCCCGCCGCGAGCCCACGATGGCGCTCCACGTGCACGTGGGCGTGCCGGACCCCGAGCAGGCCGTGCGGCTGCTGAACGGCTTCCGCAACCAGGTGCCGCTGCTCCTGGCGCTGGCGGCAAACTCGCCATTCAGCCAGGGGCGAGATACGGGCTTCGCCTCGATGCGCACCGCGATCTTCCAGGGCTTCCCGCGCACCGGCACCGCCCGCCCGTTCGCGGACTACGCGGACTACGTGCGCGCCGTGGACGTGCTGATCGCCTCGGGCGCGCTGCCCGACCCGAGCTTCCTGTGGTGGGACGTGCGCCTGCAGCCGCGCTTCGGCACGGTGGAAGTGCGCGTGATGGACGCGCAAGCCACGCTCTCCGACACGATCCCCGTGGTTGCCCTCGTGCAGTCGCTCGCGCGCCTGATCCTCGAGGGGGACTACCGCGAGGTGCCACTCGACGAGGAGGTGCTGGCCGAGAACCGCTTTCTCGCAGCCCGCGACGGCTCAGCCGCGCTGATCATCGATCCTCACCAGCGGCAACTCGTGCCGGTCATGGACCTGATCGACGAGCTCGTCGAGCGCTGCCGCCCACACGCCGACGCACTCGGCTGTCCCGACGAGCTCGACCAGGTGACCCGGCTCGCGCGCTCCGGCGGCGCCGAGCGCCAGCGAGCGCTGGTCGAGGCGGCCGGGCTCGACGGGCTGATCTCCGCGTTGTCGGACTGCTTTGCCGAGCCGATCGCGGTGGCTCAGATGTAGTACATCGCCGCGCCGGCCGCGCGCGCCTCGCGCTCGGCCAGGTCGGCGATCGTCGCGCCGCCCAGCACGCCCTTCACGGCCCCCACGGTCTCGTCCCAGATCGGGCCGGCCTGCGGCGAGTCGGCTCCCAGCTCGCCCTCCAGCAGCTCGACCACCTCGAGCACCGTGACCTCGGCGGGAGGGCGCGCGAACGTGTAGCCGCCGCGCACACCGCGCTGCGACTGCAGGATGCCGGCGCGCCGCAGCGTCGCAAACAGGGACTCGAGGAACTGCACCGGGATGTTGCGCCGCTTGGCGATCTCTCCAATCGGAACGGGCGCCGTGCCTCCGGTGCGCGCCAGCTCCACGAGCGCGCTCACGGCGTACGGAGACTTCGAAGTTATCGCCAGCATGCCGCCCGGCACTCTAGGTTATGCCCATGACACTGGCCGCCCGGCGAGCACTCGCCCGCCCGCCGATCGAGTCGCCCGAGCCGGTCCTGCGCTTCGCCGCGCTGCGCCTGCTCATCGCGATCACCGGCCTCGTGGTCCTGGTGGCCGCGGGCGCGCCGTTCGAGGGACACCTGACGGCGGTCGTCGCCGCGGTCGGACTGCCCTGGGGCATCGGCATGCTGCTGCTAGCTCAGCGCCGTCCCGACATGGCGCTGAACCCGCTCGTGGCGGTCGGCGACATCGCCGCGCTCGCGATCGGCGAGATCGCTGCGCCGGATACCTACGGCGTGATCCGCTTCGTGGCCATCTTCTTCATTGCCGCCCACGCGATGTTTCAGGGCCAGGTCCGGGGACTCCTGATCGCCGCGCTCGCGTGCGCCGTGCTGATCCCGATCGCCGTGATCCGCGGTGCGCCGGTAGACGGCGCGGTGCTCGCCGTCTACGAGACGATGTTCGTGGTGGCCGCGTTGGCCACCGCGCTCATGTCGAGCAGCCTGCGCGCCACTGAGACCACCGGCCGCCTGCAGGCGCGGCAGGTGTCCCGCCGGATGATCGAGACCGAGTCAGAGATCCGCCGGCGGGTGGCCGACTCGATCCACGACGGTCCCGTCCAGGAGCTCGTGAGCCTGGACATGATCCTCTCCGCGCTATCCGCAGCCAGCGAGCGCGGCGACACCGAGGCCACGAAGAAGATGGTCCATGAGGCCCACGAGATCACCGAGCGCAACATCCAGGCGCTGCGGGACGAGATCGTCGCCCTGGGCCCGTACGCGTTCCGGGAGCTGACGTTCGAGACCGCCATCTCCGACTGCGTGCCGGTCTGGCGGCGGCGCTACGACCTGGACGTGACGCTCGACTTCGAGCCGGTCGAGCTCTCCCCGGAGGTGAGCGGCCCGCTGTTCCAGATCGCGCAGGAGGCAGTGGCCAACGCGGGAAGGCACGCCGAGGCCGCGCGCGTGACCGTGGCCCTACACCGCCGCGACAGCTCGGTCGAGCTACGGGTGAGCGACGACGGCAAGGGCTTCCCGGACCTGCTCCCGCTCGCCGCGGAGGCGCCCGGCCACATCGGCCTCTCCAGCATGCGCGAGCGCGCCGAGATGGTGAACGGCTCGCTGACGATAGACAGCGGAGGGCGCGGCACCGTGGTGACCGTGCGCCTGCCGCTGGACGGCGTCGGGAAGGAAGCGGGTTAGATCCAGCCGCGCTCGGTGGCCACGAGCACTGCCTGTGCGCGGTCCACTGCGCCGAGCTTGGTGTAGGTGTTGTGCAGGTGCGTGCGCACCGTGCTCGTCGAAAGGTTCAGCTCGAGCGCGATCTGCTTGTAGACCTTGCCCTCGGCCAGGCGCTTGAGCACGTCGACCTCGCGCGCCGACAGCGGGCACGGCTCGACGTTGCGGCGCTGGTTCGTGCCGGCGTAGGGCAGCTCGAACATGACCGAGCGAAGCTGGTCCGGCGTGAGCCCAAGCGTGCGGCTGACCTTGAGCATCTGCGCCGGGTCCACCGGCTGCCCATGCCCGTAGTGAGCGAGCATGTCGGCCAGGCGGATGACCGCCGACTCGCCCTCGGCCTCGGCCGAGTGGTGGCGCTCGATGGCGGCGGCAAGACGGTTCGGCAGGCCCCAGCGGCGGGCGAGGACGCCGCCCACCAGGGCGTGGTCCACGCCGAGCTCGCGGCGCTCGCGGTGCACCCGCTCCTCCGGGGTGCGCGCGTCACCGTGCACCTGGCCGGGGTAGCCGGGGTAGGCGTGAATCAGGACGAGCTGTCCGATGTCGTGCAGCAGGGCGGATACGAGAAGCTCGTCGCGGTCCTCGTAGCCAATCTCCTTGGCGAGCCGCTCGGCGGCGCGCTGGGTGGCCACGGCGTGAAGACGGAAGCGCTCCGGCTGAGCGTCCCAGCCCGGGGTGCGCTCGAAGAAGTCGAACACCGCGGTGCGGCTGGCGAGCGCCTCGACGCCCGAGGGGCGCAGCAGCTCGATGGCCTTCGGGATCGAGGTGATCTTGCCCTTCTTCTGCGACGGCGCCGAGTTGGCGATGCGCAGCACGGCGATCACGAGCGCGACGTCGGACTCCACGGCGGCGACCATGTCGCCGACGGAGCTGCGCTCCTCGCGGGCGAGGCGAAGCAGCCGGTTACGAGACTCGACGAGCGCCGGGAAAGCCTCGAGCGCCTCGAAGGCTGCGGTCAGCCTGCGGCCGTGGCCCTCGTTGGCGGTACCACGGGCTGCTGCCGGCTGCTGCTGGCGCGCGTTCTGACTCGTAGCTGCTTCCAAAGTTCTGTTCTCCCACTAGTGCAGAGCCGGGGACGGGTCGGCTGCCCTGCACCCTGTCGTAATCGGCAGGGTTGGACGAAAGGTTGAGGCGGAATGGCTAGCTTCTTTGAGGTATTTCTGCGCTAAATGCGCACGTTTGCGCGTTCGAGCGCCTCATCGACGCGGGCCAGCGTCTCATCACGGCCGAGCACCGCCACGGACTCGAATATCCCTGGCGACACGGTGGAGCCGCTTATGGCAACCCGCAGCGGCTGAAACACCTTGCCTGGTTTATCGCCCGACCGCTCCACGACTGAACGCAGCGATGCCTCGATCGCCTCCGCGGTGAACGGCTCCGTTTGCGCCAGCGCGGCACGCACGCTCGAAAGCCGTTCCCCCGCCCCGTCCTTCATCACCTTGTTCCACGCCTTCTCGTCCGTCGGCTGGCGCTCTACAAGAAATGCTGCAAGCGTCCAGAAGTCGTCCAGGGTCTGCATCTTCTCCTGGGCGATCTCCACGGCCTCGCGCGGGATTTCGCGTCCGAGGCGCTCCTCGAGCATGCGCTGAAGCTCGTCCACCGGCAGCTCGCGCAGGTAGCGGCCGTTCATCCAGCGCAGCTTCTGCTCGTCGAACACCGCCGGGTTCTTTGACACACGGTCGAGCGAGAACAGCTTGATCAGCTCGTCCGTCGTGAAGAAGGTGGTGGTCTCGTCGTAGCCCCAGCCGAGCAGAGCGAGGTAGTTGCGGACGGCAGCCGGGAGGTAGCCGATGTCGCGCAGCTCCTGCACGCTCGCGGCGCCGTGGCGCTTGGAGAGCTTCTTGCCGTCCGGGCCGTGCAGCAGCGGAAGGTGCGCGTACACCGGCGGGTCGGCGCCCAGCGCCTTCAGCACCATCATCTGGCGCGGCGTGTTGGAGATGTGGTCCTCGCCGCGGATCACGTGGGTGATGCCCATGTCGTGGTCGTCCACGGCGACGGCCAGGTTGTAGAGCGGGCTGCCGTCCGAGCGCGCGATCACGAAGTCGGCGATGTCCTTGTGCTGGAAGGTGATGTCGCCGCGGATCTCGTCGTGCACCACGGTCTCGCCCTCGTCCGGCACGCGCAGGCGCACCGCGCCCTCGTCCATGTACGCGTGCCCCTCCTCCAGCATCCGCGCGATCTCGGCCTTGTGCCGCTCCTCGCGCTCGGACTGGAAGAAGGGCCCCTCGTCGAAGTCGAGCTCGAGCCAGCGCAGGGCGTCGAGGATCTGCTCGATGTTCTCCGGGGTGGAGCGCTCGCGGTCTGTGTCCTCGATCCGGAGCACGAAGGTGCCGCCGTTACCGCGAGCGAGGAGCCAGTTGTACAGTGCCGCCCTCGCGCCACCCACGTGCAGGGCACCGGTCGGCGACGGCGCGAAGCGGACTCTCATGGAATCGGACATCGAACCCACAGGATGCTAATCGGCGCCCATGTCTCGACGGCCGGCGGCCTCGTGAACGCGCATGAGCGCGGGGTCGAGCGCGGCTGCGACGCGATCCAGGTGTTCAACCAGTCGCCGCGCATGTGGCGGCCGACGCAGTGGAAGGACCCGGACATCGAGCGCTTCCGCGAGCTGATGGCCGATGGCCCGATCAAGTCGGTCGTGATCCATGCGGTCTACCTGATCAACTGCGCCACCAAGGACAGGGAGATGCGCAAGAAGTCGCTCGCATCGCTCGTGCACTCCCTGCGGATGGGCGACGCGATCGGCGCCGACGGCGTGGTGGTGCACCCGGGCTCGCGCCTGAAGGACCCGCTTCCCGGGGCGCTCGGCCGCGTGGGCACGATGGTGCGCGAGGCTCTGGCGGAGTCCGAGGGCTGCCGGCTCCTGCTCGAGAACACCGCTGGCGCGGGCGGCACGATCGGGCGCTCGTTCGCCGAGCTGTACGACATCGTGGACCGCGCCGGTGGGGACAAGCGCATCGGCATCTGCCTCGACTCGTGCCACATGCTGGCCAGCGGGTTCGACATCCGCGACGACGACCGTCTCGCCAAGGTGATCGACGAGTACGTGGCGGGGCTCGGGATCGAGCGGCTCGCCTGCATCCACGTGAACGACTCGCAGACGCCGCTCGGGTCCAACCGCGACCGGCACGCGCCGCCCGGCGACGGCGAGCTCGGCGAGCTCGGCTGCTCGGCATTCCTGTCGGAGCCGCGCTTCGAGGATCTGCCAGCGTTCTTCGAGGGTCCGGGGGTGGAGGGCAGGGATCCCGGCGCCGCCGACATCAAGCGCATGCGCGAGCTCCGCAAGAAGGGCCTCGCGCGGCGCAGGCGGCGCGCGAGGAAGTAGCCTGCGCCTCAGGGTGTGCCGGGAAGACTGGTCGGCGACTGCTCGACCATGCCTGCGTTAGCCATCACCTCGTTCGACACCGCCGCCCTCGTGCTCGGCGCCCTGCTCGTACTGGGCGCGTTCCTCGCGGGGCTCGCCCACCGCAGCTTTCTGTCGCTCACGGCCGTATTCGTGGTCGCCGGCTTCGTGCTCGGCAACGGCGGCTTCGGATGGCTCGACTTCGACCCGCTGTCCGGGTTCGTGAACGGCCTGGCCACGGTGGCGCTGATCGTGATCCTGTTCCGCGACGGGCTCGAGGTGGAAGCCGAGATGCTCCAGAGCGCCTGGCACCCGCCGTTCCGCGCGCTCGCGTTCGCGATGCCGCTCACGTGCATCCTCGTGGCCGCGTTCGCGGCGCTCGTGACCGACCTCACCTGGACCGAGGCATTCCTACTCGGCGCGCTCCTGTCGCCCACCGATCCGGTGCTGTCCTCGTCGGTGGTCACGAACTCGCGCGTGCCGCGGGTGATCCGCCACACGCTCAACCTGGAGTCCGGGCTGAACGACGGGCTGGCGCTGCCCGCCGTGCTGGCCTTCGCCGCGGCGCTCAACCCGGCCGAGGCGAACTTCGTCTGGTGGAAGTTCGTGCTCGAGGACGTGGGCTTCGGGCTGGCGGTCGGCCTCGCGCTTGGGCTGGCGGCCGCGTACCTCCTCCCGCGCGGCCGGGCGCTCGGCCACGAGATCAGCCCGCGGCAGAAGGCGCTCTACGGGCTGGGCGTGGCGTTCGCCACCTACGGCGTGGCGGTGAAGACGCCGCACGGCAACGGGTTCATCGCGGCGTTCGTGGGCGCGATCGTGCTGGGGATCGTGCGGCCCGACATCCGCGAGTCGTTCGAGAGCCGCAGCGGTGAGCTGATCGAGATCGTCAAGCTCGGGATCTTCGTGGTGTTCGGCTCGCTGCTCACGTTCCACGACCTGTTCAACGACGGCTGGGCCGCCGTGGCGATCGTCGTGGTCACGCTGGTGGTCATCCGGCCGGTTGCGATCTTCACCTCGCTCGCCGGCACGAGACTGAGCGCCGCGGCCAAGGCCTTCATCGGCTGGTTCGGCCCGAAGGGCGTCGCGACGATGGCGTTCTCGCTGCTCGTGCTGGGCAAGAACATCGAGGAGGGCCGCCGGATCTTCGACATCGCCGCGCTGGCCGTGATCACTTCGATCATCGCGCACGGACTGACCGACCATCCCGGCTCTGAGTGGATGGCTCGGCGCGCGGAGTCATCTGGGGAAGAGCCGGCGGAGCCTTCGGAAGGGACGGTCCTGGCGTAGCTCGCGTCGCGTGGCGTTCTCGCGCAGTTCGTCGCGCTTCGCCTCGCTCAGCAGCCGCCGCATTGTGGGGTCGTGGAGCATGAGCCCAAGCTATGCGGCAGACCACCTGCGGACATCGGGAATGCTCCCCATCTTCGGGCGGCTTTCCACACCCCGGATTCGGGGGTCTGCCCCGTGGCTCGAGCCGCCACGCGGGCGTAGCTTGATCACATGAGCCCGCGCAGCATCTACATCGAGTGCGACATCCCGCCTGGGATGACCTGCGCCGAGTACCGCCGCCTGCGCAGCGCCTCCCGCCGCCGCCCGCGCCGCCGCCTGCGCTTCCCGCGCCGCCGCTCCAGCTAGGCGCCGAACAGCGCTCCGCAACGCGCCGCCGCCGCGGGATCCCCCTCGACGCTGAGGCGACCCGCCTTGATCGCCGCCTCCGCGGCCAGCGCGCCCCGGCCGAGGTCGGCGAACGTGCGGGCGTCGGTGCTCAACACGACGTCAGGTCTTGGGGGCTGACCGGCAGTGACGTGCACCTGGCCGTCTGACACTGCCACGCCGATGCTGTCCTCGCCGACGCGGAACTCGTAGACATCGTCGGGGCCGTCGGGCACCTGGCCGCGCCGGGCCGCCGCTTCGATCGCCGGCAGCCAGTAGCTCGCGCGGACGGCGTCGCCCTTGCCAGGCTCGCCCGCGAGCTGGAGGCCCCACTCGAAGAGCTCGGACAGCACGCTCCGCAGCGCGGCTCCGCGCGGCGTGAGCGCGTAGACGATCGAGGCGGCGGGCGGCGGCAGGCGCTTCTTCTCCACGAGTCCCGCCTGCTGGAGTGAGCGCAGGCGGTCCGCGAGCACGTTCGGGCCGATGCCAGGCAGGCCGTCCTGCAGATCCGTATAGCGCTTCTGCCCCGCGAGCAGCTCGCGGATCACGAGCAGCGTCCAGCGCTCGCCGATCACGTCGAGCGCGCGGGCCGCCGGGCAGAACTGCTGATAGCTGCGCATCGTCGGACCCATGGTACTGAGTTCATAGCACGTACTTAGTTTTTTGTAGTACGATCCTCGCCCGATGCCGCCGCAACCCGAGCAGACCCGTGGCGCAGACGTCGTTGCCCCACCGCCGCTGATCTACCTCGGCGGGATCGCCGCGGGCTTCGTGCTCGAGGTGCTGCTGCCATCGGCCTCGCTGCCCGCGTGGCTCGAGTACGGGGTCGGTGGCGCGCTGGCGCTTGCCGGCCTCCTGCTCGCCCGCGGCTTCTTCCGCGCGCTCGGCCGCGCGCGCACCACCATCTCCCCGTACGGCGAGAGCACCACTCTCGTGACCACGGGCATCTATCGCTTCAGCCGCAACCCGGGCTACCTCGGCATGACGCTGGCGTACGTCGGCACCGCGCTGCTGGCGAGTGCGCTGTGGCTGTTCGTGTCTCTCGTGCCCGTGCTGCTGCTGATGGAGTTCGGCGTGATCCGCCGCGAGGAGCGCTATCTCGTGCGAACCTTCGGCGCCGAGTACGACGCGTACCGCGTGCGCACGCGGCGCTGGCTCTAGCGCCGGCTAACTCACGACACTCTTCACGTTGAGCACCCCCACGGGTGCTTAAGGTGAAGAGCGGACGGACACGCCCGCTCCCGCGCTCCGATTAGAGCCGGTCGCGCAGGTCGAACGCGGAGTCGAACTCGTCCGAGTCCGGCTCGACGAAGAAGCCGGGGTTGACGCAGTCGAAGGCGTCGCCGTGGCCGTCGTAGGCCTTCTCCACGCTGAACTTGCAGCGCGAGATCGGGGTGCCGGTCATCTTCACCCCGCCGAAGCCGTGACGGGTCCGCTCGGCCTCCTGGAAGACGGCCACGTCGATCTCGCCGCGGAACACCTTGTTCATGCAGCCCATGTAGCGGCGGCCGGTGCGCTCGTCGTCGAAGAGGTAGAGGAACGGGCAGCCGGACTCGATGCAGCCCGACGGGTGAACGAGCCGGTCGCAGAACGCGCAGCACTGCCTGCACTCGTGCGCTGAGGGGCTCTGCGGTAGGGCCGTGCTCACTGGATCAGTGTAGGAGTTAGCGCGTGGCGCCGCTAGGCATAGCGTTCGCCGATCGGGCTGCTACGCCGCTATCCGGACGCCTGCGAGGTCTTCCAGCTCAGACCGGAACGAGGCGCTGTCCGCCACCCGGTATTCGGCTCCCAGGAGCAGCGAGCGCTCGCCGATGCAGAGCATCAGCTCGTAGTCGCCGCGGTGGTGCTGCACGAGCTCCTTGAGCTCCTCGATGAAGTGCACCGATAGATCGGCGGCGAGGTTGATCGTCACTCGCCGTGGCGGCGCGGCCGCCACAGCCGCCGCCTCTCTCTTGGCGTCCTCCACCTCCTCGTGCGAGGGCTCGAACACCTCCACGTCCTGCACCACGAGCTTGGTCTCCCCCTGCTCCTTGTGGTCCACCCGTCCGCGCACGATCAGCACGCGATCGCCGTCGATCTTGTCGACGTTGGCCGCGTACGCAGAGTTGAACACCAGCATCTCGACCGATCCTTCGAGGTCGTCGAGCGTGGCGAACATCATCGGGTCGCCCTTCTTGGTGCGGATCTTCTTCGACTCGGTGATCGTGCCGCCGACGGTCACCCACTCGCCGTCCTTCTTCTTCTCGAGCTCCGCGAGCGAGCACTCCACGCGCAGGCGCAGCGCCGCGCGCACCTCCTTGAGCGGATGCGAGGAGAGGAACAGCCCGAGCGTCTCCTTCTCCATGGCGCCGCGCTCGGCGCGGTCGTCCTCCACGGCCGGCACGGGGGGATGCTGCGGGCCGCCGAACGGCGACGGGAGGGCGCCGCCACCCGCCGGGGCCGGCTCCTCGAGGTCGAAGATCGACCCCTGCCCGAGCAGCGCGTCCTGCTGCGCCTTCTGCCCCGATCCCTGCGCCTCGGGCAGGATCTGGAGCATCCCGTTGCGGGTGGCGCCCGTCGAGTCGAGCGCGCCGCACTTGATCAGCGACTCGATCGCCTTCTTGTTCACCGCCCGGCAGTCGACCCGCTCGCAGAAGTCCCAGATCGAATGGAACGGCCCGCCCGCCTCGCGCGCCTCGATGATCGCGTCGACAGCGGCGGCGCCGACGTTCTTGACAGCGTCGAGCCCGAAGCGGATGTTGCCCTCCACCACCACGAAGTCGTGCCCCGACTCGTTCACGTCCGGCGGCAGCACCTCGATGCCCATGTCCTCGCAACGCGACACGAAGAACGGCACCTTGTCCTTGGTCGACATGACCGACGAGATCAGGGCGGCCATGTACTCGGCCGGGTAGTTGGCCTTGAGCCAGGCGGTGCGGTACGAGATCAGGCCGTAACAGGCCGCGTGCGACTTGTTGAAGCTGTAGTCGGCCGCGGCCTCGTTGACCGCCCAGAGGTCCTGGATCACGTTCTCGCTTGTGCCGGTGGCGCGCGCGCCCTCGAAGAAGCGCTCGCGCATCGACGCCATCTTGGCGCGGTCCTTCTTGCCGATCGCCTTGCGCAGGTCGTCCGCCTCGGGGCCGCTGAAGCCGGCGATCGACTTGGCGATCTGCATCGACTGCTCCTGGTAGAGGATCACCGAGTAGGTGGACTCCGTGATCGGGCGCAGGCGCTCGTCGATATAGGCGATCGCGTCCGGGTTGCGCTTGTTCCGCGCGTAGGTGTCGATGAAGCGCATCGCGCCCGGGCGGTACAGCGCGTTGAGCGCGACAAGGTCCTCGAACTCGGTGGGCCGCACCTTGCGCAGCGCCTCGCGCATGCCGTCGGACTCGAACTGGAACACGCCGATCGAGTCGCCCCGCGCGAGCATCTCGTAGGTGGGCGCGTGGTCGAGCGGCAGCGTGGACATGTCGGGCCGCTCGCCGTCCGAGCGCTCGATGATGTCGAGCGCGGACTCGATCACGTCGAGGTTGCGCAGCCCGAGGAAGTCCATCTTGAGCAGGCCGATCTCCTCGATCGGCTTCATCGAGTACTGCGTGACGGTCTTGTACGCGCGGCCGCCCTCCTCGTCCACGGCACCCCGCTCCTCCGCGAGCTGCAGCGGCACGATGTCAGTGAGCGGGCGATCCGCGATGACCACCGCCGCGGCGTGGATCGAGGAGTTGCGGACCGTCCCCTCGAGACCCTTCGCAACGTCGATGATCTGCTTCGCCACCGGGTCCTCCGAGTACGCGCGCGCGAGCTCCTCCCCCGGCTTGAGGCAGTCCTCGAACGACGGCGGCCGGCCCATGATCGGGTCCGGGATGAGCTTGGCCAGGCGATCGCCGGCGCCGTAGTCGTGCCCGAGCACGCGCGCGGCGTCGCGCGTGGCCGCGCGCGGGAACATGCGGCCGAAGGTGACGATCTGGGCGACCGAGTCCTGCCCGTACTTGTCCGCCACGTAGCGGATCACGCGGTCGCGCCCCTTCACCGAGAAGTCGATGTCGATATCCGGCATCGACACGCGCTCGGCGTTGAGGAAGCGCTCGAAGAGCAGGTCGTAGCGGAGCGGATCGACGTCCGTGATCCGGAGCGCGTAGGACACGATCGAGCCCGCGGCCGAGCCGCGGCCCGGGCCCACCGCGATGCCGTTGTCCTTGGCGAACTTGACGAAGTCCCAGACGATCAGGAAGTAGGCGTTGAATCCCATCCGGTCGATCACGGCGAGCTCCATCTCGAGCCGCTCGACGGCCTCGGCCGGCAGCGGGTCGCCGTAGCGCTCGCGTAGCCCCTCCATCGCGAGCGCGCGCAGGTAGTCGCCCTCCGCCTCGCCGTTCGGCGTCGGGTAGCGCGGGATCAGCATCTTGCCGAGCTCGATGTCGACGCTGCAGCGCTCGGCGATCTCGAGCGTCGAAGCGAGCGCCTCCGGCCAGGCGCCGAACGCCTCCGCCATCTCCTCGTTGGACTTCAAATAGAACTCGTTGGTGTCGAAGCTGAGCTTCGGCTCCTGGAGCGTGGACTTGGTCTGGACGCACAGCAGCGCCGCGTGGTGGTGGTAGTCCTCGCGCCGCAGGTAGTGAACGTCCGCCGTGCCCACGAGCGGCCGTCCGACCTCCCGCGCCACGCGCACGATGCCCTCGTTGGCCTTGTCCTGGTCGGCGATGCCGTTCTTCTGCACCTCGAAGTAGACGTTCTCCGGGCTGAAGATCTGGAGCAGGTCGTCCACGTGCGAGCGCGCCTCGGCCGGGTTGTCCTCGACGATCCGCCGGCAGAAGCGCGACTGCAGGCAGCCGGTGAGGACGATCACGTCCTTCGAGTAGCGCGAGAGCAGCTCGAGGTCGACGTTGGCCTTGCCGCGCCTGTAGCCCTCGAGGAAACCGGCCGAGCTGAGCTTGGTGAGGTTGCGGAAGCCGTGGTCGGTGGAGGCGAGCAGCGTGAGGTGGTTGCGCTCGTAGCGGACCGCCTCGGTCTTGACGTCGTCCACCAGATAGGCCTCGACGCCGAGGATGGGCTTGATCCCGGCCTTCTTGCACGCCTTGTAGAGCTCGATCGAGCCGTTCATCACCCCGTGGTCGGTCAGCCCGATGGCCGGCTGGCCGAACTCCGCCGCGCGGTCCACGAGGCCCTGGATCTTGCAGGCGCCGTCGAGCAGCGAGTACTCGGAGTGGACATGAA
>Ga0070680_100001511_pt1 | contig 16937 bp, 18 predicted proteins | sample KBSC73BmetaG_FD_64672 | JGI IMG/M metagenome (GOLD analysis project Ga0070680, IMG submission 64672) | Corn rhizosphere microbial communities from Kellogg Biological Station, Michigan, USA - KBS C7-3B metaG | ecosystem: Host-associated > Plants > Roots > Rhizosphere | place: USA: Michigan...
CCCAGGGTCGCCCAAGGCGGTCCGCCAGTCATGGCCCGTGGTGGAGCCCACCCTGCGCCACGCGGCGGAAACGCTCGAGCGTGAGTGAGCCAGGGCCGGCGCCGCTGATCGAGGTCGACGGTCTCGAGCGCCGTTACGGGGAGCGGGCGGCGCTCAGCGGCGTGTCGTTCCAGCTCGGCGAGGGGCAGACGCTCGGCCTGTTCGGGCCGAACGGGGCGGGCAAGTCCACCTTGCTACGGGTGCTGGCCACGCTCCTGCGCCCGCACGCCGGAGGGGTTCGCGTGCTGGGAGCCTCGTTGCCGGACGAATCCTGGAAGGCCCGCGGCAAGGTCGGGTACGTGGGTCACGAGCCGTTGCTCTATCGCGAGCTGAGCGGGCGCGAGAATCTCGTGTTCCACGCGCGGCTCCACCGCGTGGCCGAGGCGCGCGTCGACGAGCTGATCGAAGCCGTGGGCATGCAGCGCCGCGCGCGCGACCCCGTGCGCGAGCTCAGCCGCGGCATGGTGCAGCGGCTGTCCGCCGCGCGAGCGCTCCTGCATGACCCGCCGCTGCTGCTGCTCGACGAGCCCTACTCCGGCCTCGATCCCGCCGCGCGCGAGCTGCTCGACCCGCTGATCGGCAAGCCGTCTGGCCGCACGCGCGTGCTCGTGTCGCACGACGTGGAGGGCGGCGCGGCCGAATCCGACCTGGCGCTGGGTCTCAGAGCCGGCAAGCAGCAGCACTTCGGCAAGCCCGATCCGGCCGCGCTCCGGGGGCTCTACCAGTGATCGGCACGGCCTGGACCATCCTCCGCAAGGACCTGCAGATCGAGCTGCGCACCAAGGAGTCCGTGCCGGCGATGGCGCTCTTCAGCGTCACGGTGTTCGTGCTCTTCCACTTCGGGCTCCAGCGCAACGAGCTGGAGGGCGACCTGGCGTCGGGCGTCCTCTGGGTCACCCTGATCCTCGCCACCGTGCTGGCGGTCAACCGCCTGTTCGTGACCGAGCGGGAGCAGGGCGGGATCGACGGTCTGCTGCTCGCACCGATCGACCGCACGGCGGTCTTCATCGCCAAGGCGGGCGCGCTCTTCCTCTACCTGGTGCTGCTCGAGCTCGTTGCCGTGCCGGCTTTCGGAATCCTGCTGCTCGGGCCGGACCTGTTCAAGCCGCTGCCGGTGCTGATCCTGCTGCTGGTGCTCGCGGACATCGGCCTGGCGTCGGTGGGCGCGCTCGTATCCGCGCTGGCGGTCGAGACACGCGCGCGGGACCTGATCGTGCCGCTGCTGCTCCTCCCGCTGCTCGTGCCCGTCGCGATCGCGGGCGCCGAAGCCACCGAGCCCCTGTTCAGCGGCAACCAGTCGCCTCACGAACTCGGCAAATGGGTGGGGCTCCTGGGGCTCTACGATATGGTCTTCCTGCTGGTTTCAATCGCAGTTTTCGACTTCCTTCTGGAGGACTGACCCTTGTACGGCAAGGGACTTAGGACCCTCTCCATCGCCTCCGCTGCCAGCCTCGGCACGGCCCTTGGACTCGTCTTCTTCTACGCCCCGCTCGATGCGGATCAGGGCTTCATTCAGAAGATCTTCTACATCCACGTGCCGCTTGCGATCGTCACGCTGTTCGGCTTCATCGCCGGCGGGCTGATGGCGATCAAGTACCTGCGCAGCGGTGACCGCAGCTGGGACATGCGCTCCTACGTGGCCATCCACCTGTCGATCGTGCTGGCCGTGGCGGTGCTGATCACCGGCGCGATCTGGGCGAAGGCGTCGTGGGGCCACTGGTGGGTGTGGGACGAGCCGACGCTCGTCTCCTTCCTGATCATCTTCCTCCTCTACTGCTGCTACCAGCCGCTGCGCTTCTCGATCGAGGACCCGGAGCGACAGGCCCGCTACGCGGCCGTGTTCGCGATCATCGCCGGCGCGTTCGTGCCGCTCAACTTCATCGCGGTCCGGCTCGCGCAGGCGTTCAGCCACCCGCGCGTGCTCTCCACCACCGGCGGGGACATGCCCGGCTCGATGCGGCTGACCTTCCTCGTATCGGTGCTCGCGATCGCGCTCCTCTACGTCACGCTCTGGAAGCTAGAGCTGACGTCGAAGAACGCCTCGTACCAGCTCAAGCGGCTGCGCCAGCGGCTCGAGCTCGAGGCCGAGGAGCGCCAGACCCGCGGCGGCGCCCCCGCGCCGCCCGTCAGCACGGTCCCCGCCAGCCCTAGGGAGACCTGATGCCGGCCCTTCCGCTCGGCGAGGCCGGCAAGTACGTGGCGGCCGCATACCTCGTGGTGTTCACGCTCGTGATCGTCTACGTGGCGATCATGGCCGCCAAGCTCCAGCGCATCGAGCGCGAGCTCGAGACCCTCAACGACCTGGCGGACAAGCGCACTCAATGAGCGATCGCCTGCTCGCCCTCGGGATCTCTCACAAGACCGCTCCGTTGGCGCTGCGTGAGCGCCTGGCGCTACCGGAGGGCCGCGCCGCCGGCGTGCTGCGCGACCTCGTGGCTCATCCCGAGGTGCACGAGGCGGTGGCCATCTCCACCTGCAACCGCACCGAGATCTACCTCGTCACGAGCGACCCCGTGGAGGCCGAGAGCGCGGCGCTCGCCGCGCTGTCGCGCCAGGCGGGCATCCCGCCCACCGAGCTGTTCGGGTCTCTCTATTCCCCGCGCGGGATGGAGGCGGCGCGCCATCTGTTCGGCGTCGCGGCCGGGCTCGAGTCGATGATCGTGGGCGAGGCCGAGATCCAGGGTCAGGTGAAGCGCGCGTACGAGCTGGCGCTCGTCGAGGGCGCCACCGGCCCGATCACCAACAGGCTGTTCCGCGATGCGCTCGCCACCGGCAAGCGCGCCCGCAGCGAGACGGCGATCGGCCGCTCGCGCGTGTCCGTGTCGTCGGTTGCTGTGGAGCTGGCGCACGGTGCGCTCGGCGAGCTGGCCTCCCGCCGGGTGCTCGTGATCGGCGCCGGCGAGAACGGCGAGCTCACGGCCAAGGCCTTGCGCGAGCGCGGCGTGGAGACCGTGTTCGTGGCCAACCGCCGCTACGACCGCGCCATCGGGCTGGCCCAGCGCTTCGGCGGCCATGCCGTGCGCTTCGACGACCTGCCGCGGGAGCTGCAGGAGGCCGACATCGTGGTCAGCTCCACGGCGTCGCCGCACCTGATCGTGGGCCGCGAGGAGCTCGAGCTCGTGATGGAGAGCCGCGGCGGCCGGCCGCTGCTCCTGATCGACATCGCCGTGCCGCGCGACATCGACTCGACCGTGCGCGAGCTGCAGGGGATCACCCTCTTCGACATGGACGACCTCCAGCGCGAGGTGGCGCGCAATCTCAGCGCGCGTGCTGCCGAGGTGGTGCACGTGCGGGCGATCATCGAGCAGGAGGTCGAGCGCTTCGGCGACTGGATGGCGAGCCTGGACGTGATCCCCACGGTCGCCGCCCTGCGCGAGCGTGGCGACGAGATCGTGGATCGGGTGCTGCGCGAGAACGAGCATCGCTGGGAGTCACTCGGGGAGGCCGATCGCGCGCGCGTGGAGCTGATGGCGCGCACGATCGTGAGCCGCTTTCTCCACGAGCCCACACTGCGGATGAAGGGCGCCGCCGAGGGCGGTGGCGCCTACGTGCACCTTCAGGCGCTGCGCGAGCTGTTCGGCCTCGATCCGGACGCGCCGGACTACGAGGCCGCGCCGGCCGATGTGGCCTCGCTAGACGACCGCCGCAAGAAGGCCTGAGTCAGCGCGGCGGCGCGAGCCGGTACGCCAGCGCGCCGAACGCCACGCGATCGCCGGGCCGCACCTCCACCTCATCGAGCACGCGCGAGCCGTTCACGCGCGTGCCGTTGGTGGAACGCAGATCCCGCAGGAACCACGCACCCCCGTGATGCCGCAGCGCCGCATGCTGGCGAGACACCGTGTCGTCGCTGAGGACGCAGTCGCAGCCCGGCGAGCGCCCGAGCAGGGTCACCTTGGCTCCGACAGGCAGCTCCAGCCGCGGCGTACGAGCATCCCACCAGGCGCTCTCCAGCCGAACCGCCCAACGCGACACCCAACCAACGGTGCGCTCCAGCGGCGAATCGCCTGGGAGTGGAGTAGGCGGACAAAGCTCCACGGAGACCATTCTCCCCCTGCAATCTGGAATCTGCAATCTGCCCTTTTGGCGAAGCCAAAAGAGAGGGGCGCCACCCCCGTGGCGCCCCAACTCGGACCCAAACCCATTTTGGAGGAGTGGACGGCGCGTCCCGCTTCCGCCCAAATCTCTCTAGTCAGGGTTGTCGGATGCAGACCTTTCTGCCGATATGGGGTCTTGACCCCATCTTTTCGGATGAGCAAGCGCGGAACCCTTATCGGCCAGACCATTCTGGTCAACGTCTTCTTGGTCACGGCGGTGCTTTTCGGGGCCACCTCCGCGGCCAACCTCAACCTGCGCATTCAGGGCGAGCGCTGGCAGTTCGCGCTGCTCGCGATGGCGATCATGCTCGCCCTGCTGGCGAACATCATGATGCTGCGCCGCCGCTTCTCTCCGCTGGAGCAGCTGATCGATCGCCTCGAGCGCATCGACCCCGCGCAGGGTGTCTCCTTCGACCAGCCCGCCACTGGCGAGATGGAGGAGGTCGACCGCCTCTCGGCCACCTTCAAGCGCCTGCTCGAGCGCATCGAGTCGGAACGACGCCGCAGCGGCCGTCTGGTCCTGCGCGCCCAGGAGGAGGAGCGCAAGCGCGTGGCGCGCGACCTGCACGACGAGGTGAACCAGGCGCTCACCGCCATCCTGCTACGGCTCCAGGCACTGATGCAGGACGCGCCGTCGCCCGCCGTGGAGCGCGAACTGTCGCAGCTCAAGCGGCTCGTGAACCAGGCGATGGAGGAGCTGCTCCAGCTCGCCCGCCAGCTACGGCCGACAGCACTCGACGACCACGGCCTGCAGACGGCGCTCGAGGGCCAGGTGCGCCGCTTCGGGGACCAGCACGGGATCGAGGCGATGCTGCGCACCGAGGGCGAGTCCGACACGATCGGCGACGACCAGCAGCTCGTGGTCTATCGCGTGGCCCAGGAGGCGCTCGCCAACGTGGCGCGGCACGCCGAGGCCACGGAGGTGCAGGTCGATCTCTTCGCGAACGGCCACGGAGTGGACCTACGCGTGAGCGACAACGGCCGCGGGTTCGACTCCACCCTGCCGCCGAGCGGCCTCGGCCTGAACGGCATGGCCGAGCGTGCACGCCTCGTGGGCGGGGAGCTGAACGTGTATTCCTCGGCCGGCCGAGGAACCATCGTCACCCTGCACGTGCCCTGATGCTCCACATCCTGATCGCAGACGATCACGGGATCGTGCGCTCCGGCATCCGGATGCTGATCGATCGCCAGGCGGGCATGCAAGTGGTGGCGGAGGCCGAGGACGGCATCCAGGCCGTCGAGCTCGCGCAGGCCACGCACCCCGACGTCGCCATCCTCGATGTGACCATGCCGCGCATGACCGGCCTCCAGGCCGCCCGCGAGATCCGCGCGCGGGCGCCGCAGACGTCGGTGCTGCTGCTCTCGATGCACGACGACGAGCGCTACTTCTTCGAGGCGGTCGAGGCCGGAGCAAACGGCTACGTGCTCAAGCGCTCGGCGGACACCGACCTGATCGACGCGATTCAGGCCGTGGCCCGCGGCGAGGACTTCGTCTCGCCGGTGACCGAGCGCGCCGCGATCAAGGAGTGGCTCGAGAGCGGCAAGGCCGACCGCCTGGAGGACCCGCTCACGCCGCGCGAGCTCGACGTGGTCAAGCTCATCGCCGAGGCGTACACGAACAAGCAGATCGCCGAGGCGCTGCACGTGTCCGAGAAGACGGTGGAATCCCACCGCTCCAACGTGTTCGGCAAGCTCGGGATGCGCGACCGCGTGGAGCTGGTGCGCTACGCGATCCGCCGCGGCCTGGTCGAGCCGTAGAGAACGCCCAGGTTCTCGGCGGCGCGCACGGCGCGCTCCATGAACAGCTTCTGCCGGCCGAGTGCCGCCACCGAGCCCGCGCCTGACGACAGCGCTTGCCGCGCGGCCAGCGAGCGCGGCCGGGCGCGCCTCACGCCCAGCGTCTGCCCATACGCGAACCGCCTGCGCAGGAAGGAGCGGCGCGTGAGCCGCTCCGGCGGGATCACGTGCTCCACCGCCGCGTCCGGCACGTAGCGGACCACGTAGCCGAGCCGCACCAGCGCCCGCTGCGCCTCGTCCTCCTCCGAAAAGAACACGCGCCGCCCGCTGTGGCCGAAGGCGGGGTCGAAGCCGCCCACCCGTCGCAGGGCCGCCACGCTGAACGAGATGTTGGCTCCGTAGACCGTGGTCACGGCGGGATCGATGTCGCGAACCGCCGGCCCCAGGTCGAGCAGGGTGAGCGCAGGCAGGATCGGGTCCGAGATCCAGGTGGGCGGCCCGCCGGACGGCCAGCGCGGGCGGATCGGTCCGCCGATGCAGGCCACCTCCGCACCGGCTTCGCGCCAGGTTCGCTCGAGGGCCTCGTACCAGCCGTCTTCCACCACGGCGTCGTCGTCCACGAAGGCCAGGACGTCGTCCTCCCCGGCCCAGTCGAGCGCCCGGTTGCGCGCGCGGGAAAGGCCCGGTCGCGGCTCATCCAGCAAAGTCCCTGCAAATGCGGTTCTGTGACCCGCCACCGCAGACTCATCAAGGCCGCTCGTTACAACAACAAGAGCGCCCTCAGCGGTCTGTCGGCTGACCGCTCCGAGCGCCTCTGTCACCTCGCCCGGGCTCCGGTTGGTACACACCGCTACTAGTAGCCGACCCTTCACTGGGGGCGCAGCGTAGTGGCGTGTCCCTATCTCTAGACTGTCCGAAGACCAGCTCCACGGAGTGAGGGAGCTTCAATCCGATGCTCGAGATGGTGATTTATGGCGTGAGCTTCGACATGGTCGGCAAGCAGCCGATCGTGCTCCTGAAGACGCGCGAGGGGAACAAGTTCCTGCCGATCTGGATCGGTCATCCAGAGGCTGCCGCGATCCTGATGAAGCTCCAGGGAGCGACCACTCCGCGCCCCATGACGCACGACCTGATCAACGACATGCTCGGCGAGCTCGAGGTGTCGTGCAGCAAGGTGTCTGTGACCGAGCTGAAGGAGAACACCTTCTATGCGTCGATCACGCTCCAGATGAATGGGCGCGAGATCGAGATCGACTCCCGCCCCTCGGACGCGCTCGCGCTGGCGGTGCGCACCGCGGCGCCGATCTTCGCCGCGGAGTCCGTGATCGAGGAGTCCGCGATCGAGTTCGAGCACGAGGTCGAGGACACCGAGGAGGTCGTCGAGAAGTTCAAGGACTTCTTGGACAACGTCACGCCTGAGGATTTTGCTGCGGGCGAGTGAGCCCATAGCCCATAGCCCATAGAACTGGGAACTGGGAACTGGGAACTAGAACTCCCCGGCGAAGGCCAAAGCCTCTGCCTCGCTCTGGCAGAGCATCAACTTGACGGCCTTCCCCTCGCGCATCTTCCACAGGTGCGCCGCGCTTCGCTCGACCACGTGACCTGAGCTCCGGCTCGTGCCGCGCCAGTGCGCGAGCACCATGACCTTGTCGTCGCCCAGGTCGATGAACTCATCGGCCTCCACGATGAACGGTCGCTCCCAGGCCCGGATCCAGTAGCGCATCGCCTCGATCAGCCCCTGATAGCCCGGCTCGATCCCGATGTCCGGAAAGTCGGGCGAGAGCGTGAGCACCACATCGTCCGCGTACGGGCTCTCGCCCCCGTAGATGCCCTGCGCCCACTCGGCGTAGATCGGCTTGAGGATCGCGACGTTGTCCACTCACACCGCCGCGCGCCCGGCATCGCGCTCGAAGGCCAGCTCGAGCATCCGCTCGATCAGCGCGTCGAAGGCGATGCCTGCCGCCTCGGCGGCCTGCGGCAGCAGGCTCGTATCCGTCATGCCTGGAATCACGTTGGCCTCGAGCACATAGAGGTCGGAGGTGGACTCCTCGAGCATCATGTCCACGCGCGCCACACCGTGGCAGCCCAGCAGCTCGTACGTGGCCACGGCGAGCGCCTGCGCCCGGGCGGTCACCGGCTCGGGCAGGTCCGCCGGACACACGAACATCGTGCGCCCGATCTCGTAGCGGGACTCGAAGTCGTAGAAGTGCTCCTCCTGCGGAACCGCCTCCACCGTCGGCAACGCCGCTCCCTCGAGCACCGAGACGCCGAGGTCGCGGCCGCGCACGTAGCGCTCGAGCAGCACGCGCGTGTCATAGGAGAACGCGGCCACGAGCGCCGCCGGCACGTCGGCGGCCGTGCGCGCGAACTTGATCCCCAGCGCCGATCCCTGAGCGGCCGGCTTCACCACGATCGGGAAGTCCAGCCGCTCCTCGATCGCGGGCAGCGCCGCCGCCGCTCCCAGGCCCTTGAAGGCCGTCTCGTTGAACGCGAAGAACTCCGGGGTGGGGATGCCGGCGTCGAGCAGCAGGTGCTTGCACAGCACCTTGTCCATCGAGCGCATGCACGCGAGCACCCCCGAGCCCGTGTACGGAATCCCAAGGATCTCGAGCAGCTCCTGCACGGTGCCGTCCTCGCCGCCCACGCCGTGGAGCACGACGAACGCCGCCTCCGGCGCCTCGGAACGCAGCCGCTCGACCAGATCCCCGCCAACGTCGATCGGCACAACGTCATGCCCCAGCCGCTCCAGTGCATCCTCCACCCGCGCTGCCGAGCGCAGCGACACCTGCCGCTCCAGGGAGCTACCGCCCTTGAGAACAGCAATACGGCCCATCAGCCAGAAGCCCGCCGCCGCCGCTCCGGCATCCGGACAACCCGACCACCCTCCGGAGAATCGACCTGTGGACGGTGGACGGTGGACGGTGGACTGGCCTCGGAACCCGTGAGGGTTCCGTACAGCGCCACCAGCTCCTCGAGCACCGCACCAATCCGCCGGATGCCCTCCTGAATCGTCTCTTCATCGGAGATCGAGAAGTTGAGCCGCATCGAGTTGCGCCCGCGCCCGTCGAGATACGCCTGCTCGCCCGGCACGAAGGCCACGTTGTCGCGCAGGCAGCGCGCCAGCAAATCGGTCGTGTCGATGAAGTCCGGCAGCGTGGCCCAGATGAACAGGCCGCCGCCCGGCCGCGTCCACTGGGCCTGCGGCGGGAAGTGCTCGGCCAGCGCATCGAGCATCGTGTCGCGCCGGTCGCGGTAGATCTGCGTCAAGGAGTCGACGTAGTCGCGCCAGCGCACCTCGCTGAAGTACGCCTGGACCATCAGCTGCGACAGCGTCGAGCTGCACAGGTCCGTGCCGGCCTTGCCCTGGTTGATCTTGTCGAGCACCGGCGGCGGCGCCACCACCCAGCCCAGGCGAATGCCCGGCGACAGGATCTTCGAGAACGTGCCCAGGTACATCACGAACACGCCGCCGTCGAGCGAGTGGAGCGACGGCACCGGGTCGCCCTCGTAGCGGAGCAGGCTGTACGGGTTGTCCTCGAGCACGAGCAGCTCGCGCTCGTGCGCGATCTCCACCAGGCGCTCGCGCCGCTCGAGCGACATCGTCACGCCCGCCGGGTTCTGGAAGTTGGGGATCGTGTAGATGAACTTGGGCTTGCGGTTCTCGCGATCCAGCCGCGCGAGCGTCTCCTCCAGCAGGTCGATCCGCATGCCGTCGTCGTCCATCTCGATCTGCACCACGTCCGCCTGGTACGAGGAGAAGGTGGGCACGGCGCCCGGGTAGGTGGGCGCCTCGGCCACCACCACGTCGCCCGGGTCGATCAGCGTCTTCGTGACGAGATCGATGCCCTGCTGCCCGCCCGTCGTGATCACCATGTCGTCGATGTCGACCGGCGTGTTGTCCGCACGCATCACCTCGGCGATGCACTCCTTGGTCTCCACGAGACCTTCGGTGGGCCCGTACTGCAGAGCCTTGGCGCACGACTCGCGCGCGATGCGCTCGGCCACCGCGGCGAACGTGCCGGGCGGGAAGGTGCTCGTGTCCGGCAACCCGCCGGCGAACGAGATCACCTCGGGCCGGGCCGTGATCGCCATCAGGTCGCGCATGGCAGACGACTTCATCACCCGCGTGCGGGTGGCGAACAGGCCTGCGTAGCGCTCGAGGTCGCGGGAGGTGGAGCGCGTCGGCTCCATGTGCCGACGTTCGCCGTCCGGGCCCTTGCCCCTCCCCGCGCCGTCGCGTGGGTGGTCCTCTATCGTCATGGCCGCTCTGCGGAGCGTACCGACATGAGTCTGTTCTTCGACATCGGCCAGGGCGCCGGCCTGGCCGGCTCCAGCGGGGTCCGGCCCTACCTGCCGCCCCTCTTGGCGGGCGCGCTCGCGCGCGGCAACGTGGGAGTCGACTTCAGCGGCACGAGCTACTCCTTCCTCGAGCGGCCCTGGTGGCTGGCGCTGATGTTCGCTCTGGCCGTGGTGTCGTACCTGCTCGAGCGCTCCCGTCCGGGGTCGGGCACCTCCCGCCAGGTGGAGGTCGTACTCGGCGTGCTGGGGCTCGTCGTGGGCGCGCTGCTGTTCGCGGGCTCGCTGGCGGACACCGGCCACGAGGCCTGGCCGGGCCTGATCGGCGGCGTCGCCTGTGCCGCGCTCGGCTTCGCCGCGGTCGTCGGCCTCCTGCGGCGTACGCGCCGCCGCCTCGACCAGTCCGGCGCGTCCCTCCTCACCAGCATCGCGGACCTCATCTCGCTGTTCCTGGCCGGCATCGCGATCCTGTTCCCGCCGCTGTCCTTCGTCGCCCTCGCGGGATTCGTGGTGCTCCTGGTCACGGGACGCCGCGCGAGCGGCCAGAAGTACGAAGGCCTCCGCATCCTCAGGTAGTGCCGAAGAAGCTCGTCCTCGCGGTAATCGACTCGCTCAAGCCCGAGCTGCTCGACCGCGCGATCGCCGAGGGCCGCGCGCCCGCGCTCAAGGCCGTGGTGGAGCGCGGCACGTACATCCGCGACTGCGTGTCGTCGTATCCGTCCGTCACGCCCGTGGCCTCCTCGGCGATCGCCACGGGCGTCGGCCCGGACAAGCACCACATCGCCTCGATGAACTGGTACCACCGGGGCGAGCGGCGCTACGTCGAGTACGGCTCGTCGTTCCAGGCCACGCGCGCCTTCGGCATTCGCCGCTCGCTCTACGACACGGTCTACAACATGAACATGGCCCACCTCAGCCGGGCCACGCCGACCGTCTACGAGCAGCTCGAGGACGCCGGCCTCCGCACCGCCTGTACCACCTTCCTGATCTACCGCGGCCGCACCCGGCACCGGCTGGCGGAGGAGGGCGTTTACCCGGCGATCGCGCGGGCAGCCCAGTTCCATCACGCCGTGTATGGACCCACCGAGTTGTTCTACGCGGACCTGTTCCAGTCACGGAAGACGGGTTGCACCTCGATGCTCGGCAAGCCGGGGCAGCGCGACCAGCACACCGGCTGCGTGGGCGCGTACCTGGTGGAGAACGACCTCTTCGACTTCATGCTGTTCTCGCTGCCCGACAACGACACCTATTCGCACAAGAACGGTCCGTACGCGCAGGTGCAGTCGATCGCCGGCGCGGATCGCGCGCTCGAGCGGATCATGCATGTGGCCGGGGGCCCCGACGCCTTCCTCGACGAGCACGCCGTGATCGTGATGTCGGACCACTCGCAGACGAGCGTGGAGGACCGCGTCAACCTCGCGGGCGCGCTGCCCAACTGGAACGTGCTCACCCCGGCCGCACAGTCGGCAGCGACGGCCGAGCTGGCGGTTTCTCCGGCGGCCCGCTCGGCGATGGTCTACGTGCTCGACCCCGAGCGCCGCGAGCAGGCCGCGCCGCGCGTTGCGCGCGACCTCCAGGCCGTGGAGGGGTTGGATCTGATCGTGAGGATGAACGGCGAGGAAGCGGTGGTGTGGAGCGAGCGCGGCGAGCTGCGCTTCATGCCGGGCGGGGACCTGGAGGACGATCGCGGCGGTCGCTGGAGCGTGGAGGGCGACCCCAATGCGCTCGACCTGATCCTGGAGGACGGCCACGTATCGAGCGCGATCTATCCGGATCCGCTCGGGCGGCTCTGGTCATCCTTAAACTGCGCTAATTCCGGTGATGTACTGATCTCAGCTGTGCCCGGGTACGAATTCGTAGACTGGGGTGGCACCGATCACGTGGGTGGTGGAAGCCACGGGTCGCTCCACAGAGGCGACTCGCTCGGAGTCCTCATCTATGCCGGCACTGGGCCAGACGCCGCGAGCAGGCGTCAATGGTCGATTGAGGACGTGACCCCGATGGTGCTCGACCACTTCCAGGCAAGCCCACAATGAACGTCACCGAAGAGACTCTCGCCCCTGCTGAGACCACGCGCGTGCACACCCGAGTGCGCGACGGGCTCGGCAAGCGGCACAACTGGGTCCAGCTATTCAAGTTCGTGTGCGTGGGCGGGACCGGCACGGTGCTTAACCTTGCGGTGTTCTCGCTGCTGGCGGTCGGGCTCGACGTTCACCACCTCGTTGCCGCGACCATCGCGTTCCTCGTCGCCGTTACCAACAACTTTTGGCTGAACCGACACTGGACCTTCGGAGCACGCGACGGCCACGCCGGGTTCCAGGCCGCGCGCTTCTTCGCCGTCAGCCTGTTCGCCTTCGCGATCCAGCTGTCCGTGCTCGAGCTGTTCATCAGCGGGTTCGGGGCTCCCAAGGTGCTGGCCCAGGCGGTATCGCTCGTGATCGCGACGCCGTTCAACTTCCTCGGGAACAAGATGTGGAGCTTCGGCCAAGGCCGCTGAGCCGAGGCCGGCTCGCGGCGCTAGCGGCCCTTCTAGTCGCCCTACTCGCGGTCTTTCCCGCCCAGGCGGGAGCCACAACCACCACCGGCGCGTCGGCTTTCCCATCGCTCACGCCGATCCCCACGACGCAGGACACTCCGCCCAAGGGCTACCGGCTCACGGCTCTGCAGGCGATCGAGATCGCGCAGCGCAATCCCAAGATCCGCGGCGAGTTGCGGCGGCATCCCAAGCTCACCTCCCAGGCCTACACGGAGAGGGCGGGCCGCTGGCAGGTGAGCTGGTTCCGCGGCAGCAAGGAGCTGGCTCAGGCGATCGTGGACGACCGCTTTGGCGCCGTCACCGAGAGCTGGACCGGCTACCAGGTGGCGTGGCGAATGGCGCGCGGCTATCCGGGCGCGTTCGGGCGCAAGTTCAACGCGATCTACGTCTGGCTGCCGCTGGGGCTGCTCTTCCTGGCGCCCTTCGTCGACCTCCGGCGGCCATTCCGGCTGCTGCACCTCGATCTGCTCGTGCTGGTCGGCTTCGTGGTCTCGCACCTGTTCTTCGAGCAGGGCAAGATCGGCGTGTCGGTGCCGCTCGTGTATCCGGTGCTGGGCTACCTGTTCGTACGGATGGTGCTCGCCGGCTTCCGCCAGAGGCGCGCGCAGCCGCCGTCCGGGAAGCTCGTGCCCTACGCGCCGATCTGGCTGCTCGCGATCGGCGTGGTCGGCCTGCTCGGCTTCCGGGTCGCGCTCAACATGGTCGACTCGAACGTGGTCGACGTGGGCTACTCGGGGGTGATCGGCGCCAACCACATCGTCCACGGGCAGCCGCTCTACTCGAACAACTTCCCGGGGGACAACGAACACGGCGACACCTACGGCCCGGTCAACTACCTCGTGTACGTCCCGTTCGAGCGCATCTGGCCGTGGAGCGGGACGTGGAACGACCTGCCCGCGGCCCACGCCGCGGCCATCGCCTTCGACCTGCTCACCCTGCTCGGGTTGTTCCTGCTGGGACGCCGGCTGCGCGCGGGCCCGCGGGGGCGCGACCTCGGGGTGATCCTGGCGTATGCCTGGGTCGCGTATCCGTACACGCTGTTCGCGCTGGCCAGCAACTCCAACGACACGCTCGTGGCGATGTTCGCCGTCTGGGCGCTGGTCGCGATCTCCTCGCCGCTGGGACGCGGCTTGCTGACCGGACTCGGCGCCGCATCCAAGTTCGTGTCGCTCGCGCTCGGGCCGCTGTTCGCGCGTGGCACCGGCAAGCTGTTCTCGCGCGGCACGCTCGAGGCGGGTCTCGCGATCGTCGCCGTCGTGGTCGTTGCGTTCGTGCCGTTCCTCGGGCCGGGCATCAAGGAGGTCTGGCACCGCACGCTCGGCTTCCAGATCACACGGCCCTCGCCGTTCAGTGTGTGGGGCCAGGCCGGCTCGCTCGACTGGCTGCACACCCTGGTAAAGGTGGTGGCCGTGGGCCTCGCGGTGATCGTCGGCTTCGTGCCACGGCGGCGCGATCCGGTCACCGTCGCGGCTCTCGGCGCTGCGGTGCTGCTCGGGTTCCAGCTGGCCGCGGGCCACTGGTTCTACCTCTACATCGTGTGGTTCGCGCCCTTTGCGCTGGTCGCGCTGTTCGCGCCTTACGTGCCGGTCACTCAGCCGGAAGCAGAATCTGCTCTATCGAACGGGCAAGCCCGTCCTCTCCCGCTTCGATCGCCACTCCCATCACCCACGGATCCTCGTCCGACGTCTCGAACTTGACGGGCATCATCGTCTTGAAGCGCTCGAGCACCTGCTCGCGCTTCACGCCGATCACGCCGCCCCGCGGCCCGGTCATGCCCACGTCGCTGATGTAGGCGGTGCCACCAGGCAGCACGCGCCCGTCGGCGGTCGGCACGTGCGTGTGCGTGCCCACGCAGGCGGTCACGCGGCCGTCGAGGTGCCAGCCCATCGCCACCTTCTCGCTCGTCGCCTCGGCGTGGAAGTCCACGAGGATCCAGTCGGCCTTGCCGCGCAGGTCGGCCAGCAGGGCGTCGACCTCGCTGAAAGGGGAGCGCGCGGCGTCGAGGAACACGGTGCCCGACAGATTCACCACGGCGAGCCTGCCTGCGTCGCTCTCCACCACCGTCACGCCGCGGCCCGGATTGCCCTTCGGATAGTTGGCCGGGCGCACGATCCGCTCCTCGCGGTCGAGGTAGTCGTAGACGTCGCGCTGCTTGTAGGCGTGGTTGCCGAGGGTGATCGCGTCGATGCCGTTCTCGAGCCAGGTCCTCGCGATCTTCTCGTTGATGCCGAGGCCGCCGGCGGAGTTCTCGCCGTTCACCACGAGGAAGTCCGGCTCGTAGCGGCTGCGCAGCTCGGGCATCACCGCCTCGAGCGCGCGCCGGCCCGTGCCTCCAACCACGTCGCCGATGAACACGAGTCGCATTCCCCGCGATTCTGGCACTACCTTTGCCCAATGACTGAGGCGACCGCGACCGAGCGCACGCTCGTCCTCGAGGCGCACGAGATCTCGAAGCGCTTCGGGGAGCGTGAGGCGCTCAAGCGAGTGTCGCTCGAGGCCGCGCGCGGTGAGCTGGTGGCAATCATCGGGCCCAACGGCGCCGGCAAGACCACGCTGCTCTCGATCCTCGCGGGCATCCAGCGGGCCGACGGCGGCAGCGTGTCGCGCCCACCGGGCGAGATCGGCTGGGTGCCGCAGCAGGCGGCGGTCTACTCCAAGCTCACGGTGGCCGAGAACCTGCGCTTGTTCGCGCGCCTCGAGAAGCGCCCGGACGTGGAGGAGACAGTGGAGCGGATGCTCGCCCAGACCGGGCTCGAGCAGCGCCGCGACGACCCGGTGTCGCAGCTCTCCGGCGGCAACAAGCAGCGCGTGAATATCGCCATCGGGCTGCTGTCCGCCCCCGACGTGCTTCTGCTCGACGAGCCCAGCGCGGCGCTCGACCCGCGCCAGCGGGAGCGGCTGTGGGAGTTCATCCGCGAGCTCGCCGCCCGAGGGACAACCGTCATCTATTCCACGCACAACGTGCACGAGGTCGAGCGCCACGCGGGCCAGGTGGTGGTGCTGGCTGACGGCGAGCTGTTGTTCGCGGGCACGCCGCGCGAGCTCGAGCAGATCGCCGGCGCCACCGACCTCGACTTCGAGGAGGCGTTCGTGGCCTTCCTGCGCCAGCGCGGTCACTAGATGCGCTGGCTGCTTCTCAAGGACCTCCAGATCCTGCGGCGCTCGCCGCTGCTCGTCGCGCTGCTCGTGCTGTATCCGATCGTGATCGCCGTGCTGATCGGGTTCGCCATCTCACGCGGCCCCGAGAAGCCGCGCGTGGCATTTCTCAACGAGGTACCTCCATCGGCCAGCGTGCTTGAGCTCAACGGCCAGAAGATCGACGTGTCGCAGTACGGCAAGGAGATCTTCAGCAGGATCGATCCGGTGCCGGTGCAGAGCGAGCAGGAAGCGATCGACAAGGTCAAGTCCGGTGACGTGCTCGGCGCTCTGATCATCCCCGCGGACCTCACCCAGAAGCTCCAGGCCGGCACCGGACCCGCCAACGTGCGCGTCTACTACAACGCCGAGGACCCGGTCAAGGCGCGCTTCGTGCAGGACACGATCAAGTCCGAGGTGCAGGACGCCAACACCGCGCTCACCAAGCAGTTCACGAAGATCGCGCTCAACTACCTCGACCTGATCTCGAAGGGCGGGAACATCTCGATCTTCGGGAAGAGCTTCAGCGTGCTTGGCCTCGCGAAGGCCGAGGCGATCGTGAACGCCGCGCAGGCCGGGCTGCCGCCCAACGATCCGCTACGTGCCCAGCTCGGGCAGGTGGCCAACTTCGCGCGGCTCGCGCGCGACAACCTCGACCTGTCGAACGGCGTGCTGGCCGCGGTCGGCACCCCGATCCGCGCGGACGCCAAGATCATCAACGGCGGCACCACACCGCTCGACGCTTTCGCCGTGGCTATCGCGGTCACCGTGTCGCTCATGTTCGTCACGCTGCTCCTGGCCTCCGGCATCCTCGCCCTCGAGCGCGAGGAGAACGCGTTCCTCAGGCTGGTCCGCGGCCTCGTGTCGAGGACCGGGCTCTTGATCGAGAAGATGGGGCTCGCGGCCCTGTGCGCGATCGTGGTGTCGCTGGTGATGCTCGCGGGCATCGCGCTGTTCGTCTCGCTCGAGTGGGGACGCTTCCCGCTGTGGCTCGTGGCCCTCGTGTTCGGCGGTCTCGGCTTCGGGGCGCTGGGCGTGGCCATCGGGGGCATCACGCGCGAGGTGCGCGCGGCCTCGCTGCTCGCGTTCATGCTCGCGCT
>Ga0070680_100001514_pt1 | contig 16926 bp, 14 predicted proteins | sample KBSC73BmetaG_FD_64672 | JGI IMG/M metagenome (GOLD analysis project Ga0070680, IMG submission 64672) | Corn rhizosphere microbial communities from Kellogg Biological Station, Michigan, USA - KBS C7-3B metaG | ecosystem: Host-associated > Plants > Roots > Rhizosphere | place: USA: Michigan...
CCCTTCGCCCTCCTGCAGGCGCTCCGCATCGGCGGCGCCCGTGCTCGCGCCTCGTGATCTTGAGTCCGGAAAGGATAAGTGTGCCATCCGGAACCCACAACGACGACGTACGCCGCTCCGCGTGCACGGCGCGTCGATCACGGTTGCCGGACGCACTAGCGTGAAGAACGCCCGGAAACCGCCGACGGAGGACCCTCGTGACCCAGCCGCGCCGGCCGATGCGGCCCCTTCCGCAGCAGGTCGACCTGCCCGCCATCGAGCACGAGGTGCTCGCCCGCTGGCGCGAGCGGAAGGTCTTCGAGCGGTCGCTGGAGCAGACCGCCGACGGCCCGTTGTGGACGTTCTACGAGGGGCCACCGACGGCCAACGGTAAGCCCGGCACCCACCACGTCGAGGCCCGCGCGTTCAAGGACCTCTTCCCCCGCTTCCAGACGATGCGGGGACGCCACGTGCCGCGCCGCGCGGGCTGGGACTGCCACGGCCTGCCGGTCGAGCTCGAGGTGGAGAAGGAGCTCGGCTTCAGCGGCAAGGGCGACATCGAGGCCTACGGCGTGGCGGAGTTCAACGCCCGGTGCCGAGAGTCCGTGCAACGCCACGTCGACGAGTTCGCCCGGATGACCGAGCGCATGGGCTACTGGGTCGACTTCGACGACGCCTACTGGACGATGAGCCCCGACTACATCGAGTCGGTCTGGTGGTCGCTCAAGCAGGTCTTCGACGCGGGGCTGCTCGTCCAAGACCATCGCGTCACGCCGTACTGCCCCCGCTGCGGCACCGGCCTGTCCGACCACGAGGTGTCGCAGGGCTACTACGACGTCAAGGACCCGTCGGTCTACGTGCGTTTCCCGCTGACGTCGGGGCCCTACGCCGGGCAGGCCGCGCTCCTCGTCTGGACGACGACGCCCTGGACGCTGATCTCCAACACCGCGGTCGCGGTGCACCCCGACGTCACCTACGTCGTCGCGACCGACGGCGCGGAGCGGCTGATCGTCGCCGAGCCGCTCGTCGCGACGGCGCTCGGCGAGGGCTGGGAGGCCGTCGAGCGCTTCCCGGGGTCGTCGATGGAGCGGTGGACCTACCGCCCGCCGTTCGACTTCCTCGACATCCCCGGCGCGCACTTCGTGGGTCTCGCGTCCTACGTCACCGTCGACGACGGCACCGGGCTGGTCCACCAGGCGCCGGCCTTCGGCGCCGAGGACCTCGCGGTCGCCCGCAGCTACGACCTGCCGGTGGTCAACCCGGTGCGGCCCGACGGGCACTTCGAGGAGGGCCTCCCGCTGGTCGGCGGACAGTTCTTCAAGGCCGCCGACCCGGGCATCGTCGAGGACCTGCGCGACCGCGGCCTGCTGCTACGGGTCGAGTCCTACGAGCACTCCTACCCGCACTGCTGGCGCTGCGACACGCCGCTGCTCTACTACGCGCTGCCGTCCTGGTACATCCGCACCACCGCGATCAAGGACCGGCTGCTCGAGGAGAACGAACGCACCGACTGGCACCCGGCGACGATCAAGCACGGCCGCTACGGCGACTGGCTGCACAACAACATCGACTGGGCGCTGTCGCGCAGCCGCTACTGGGGCACGCCGCTGCCGATCTGGCGCTGCCCCGAGGGCCACCTGACCGCGGTCGGCTCCCGCGCGGAGCTGGGCGAGCTGGCCGGCCGCGACCTGTCCGGCCTCGATCCGCACCGGCCCTACGTCGACGACGTGACGCTGCCCTGCGGTGAGTGCGGGGCCGAGTCCCGGCGGGTGCCCGAGGTCATCGACGGCTGGTACGACTCCGGGTCGATGCCGTTCGCGCAGCTCGGCTACCCGCATCTGCCCGGGTCCGCGGACGTGCTGCGGCGCAACTACCCGGCGCAGTTCATCTGCGAGGCGATCGACCAGACCCGCGGCTGGTTCTACACGCTGATGGCCGTCGGCACGCTGGTCTTCGACCGGTCGTCGTACGAGACCGTGCTCTGCCTCGGGCACATCCTCGACGCCGACGGCCGCAAGATGAGCAAGCACCTCGGCAACGTGCTCGACCCGTTCGAGCTGTTCGAGCGGCACGGCGCCGACGCCCTGCGCTGGTACATGCTCGCCGCGGGCAGCCCGTGGAGCGCCCGGCGGGTCGGTCACACCGCGTTGGAAGAGGTCGTCCGCAAGGTCCTGCTGACCTACTGGAACACCGCGTCGTTCCTCGTGCTCTACGCCGACGCCGCGGGTCACGAGCCCGGGGTGCCCGACGCCCGTCCCTGGACGCCGGCCGACGCGGTCGACGCGCCGCCGCCCGGGCAGCGGCCGCTCATCGACCGCTGGGTGCTCTCCGAGCTGCACGCGACCGCCGCCGAGGTCGGCGAGGCGCTCGAGCACTTCGACTCCGCCCGCGCCGGCCGGCGGTTGGCGGTCTTCGTCGACGACCTGTCCAACTGGTACGTCCGCCGCTCCCGCCGCCGGTTCTGGGCGGGCCCGCGTACGCCGGAGGGCGCGGCCGCCTTCGCGACGTTGCACGAGTGCCTCGACGTGCTCACCAGGCTGATGGCGCCGTTCACGCCGTTCCTCACCGACTACCTGTGGGACGTGCTCGCCGCCGACGGCGCCCCCGACTCCGTGCACCTCGCCCCCTGGCCGGAGCCGGAGGCAGCGCTGATCGACGAGGAGCTCTCGGCGCAGATGGCGCTGGTGCGCCGGTTGGTCGAGCTGGGCCGGGCGGCTCGCGCCGAGTCCGGGGTACGCACCCGTCAGCCCCTCGGGCGGGCACTCGTCGGCGCCGCAGGGTGGGCCGCCGTGCCGGAGGAGCTGCGCGCCGAGGTCGCCGACGAGCTCAACGTGGTGTCGGTCGCCCCGCTCGCGCAGGCCGAGGGGCTCGTCGACTCCACGGTGAAGCCGAACTTTCGCGCGCTGGGCAAGCGGTTCGGCAACCGCACGCCGGCGGTCGCCGCGGCGGTCGGGGCGGCCGACCCCGCGGTGCTTGCGGCCGCGCTGCGCGAGACGGGCAGTGCCACCGTCGAGGTCGACGGGTCGACGGTCGAGCTCGGTGCCGACGACGTCGTCGTCACCGAGACGCCGCGGGCCGGCTGGTCGGTCGCGACCGAAGCCGGGGAGACCGTGGCTCTCGACCTCGAGCTCACGCCCGAGTTGCGCCGCGCCGGGCTGCTGCGCGAGGTCGTGCGCCGGGTGCAGGAGGCCCGCAAGAACGCCGGGCTCGACGTCTCCGACCGCATCGAGCTGTGGTGGACGGCCACCGACGAGGAGACGGCCCGCGCCCTGCGCGAGGGCGGCGCGACGCTGGCCGACGAGGTGCTCGCGGCCTCGCGCGTCGAGGCCGAGCCGGAGGCGCCGGTCAGCCCGCACGCCGAGCCGGACCTCGGTCTCACGTTCTGGTTGCGCGCCGTCGGCTGACATGTCCGGCATGGCCCTTCTGGGTCAGGCCGGAGGGCGCAGTGGAGGAAGCACCCGTTCGGCCCAGCAAGGCTGGCGTACGGCCGAGCCGATACCGCATCCAAGATTCACGAGGCTGTGCGACCCAGGCAGCCGGGCGAGTGTGGAGGTGCACATGTCCCTGACGCTGCTTCGGGAGCCGACGACGCCCGTGCGTCTCGTGCCCCACGCGGTGGCGGTGCCCGCGCTGACCAGCGCGGTGCGCCCGGCCCTGGTGCTGCCCGAGCGGCAGGCCCGGGCGCTGCTGGAGGCCGCGGACCGCGAGGACGTCGGCCGCGGCGGCTGCTTCGCCGCGGGCCCCGCGGGCGTGCAGGTCTGGAGCGCGCCGTTCGACGGCCCCGGCGGGTTGAAGGGGTCGGCGGTCCACCTCGGCTCCGTCGACTGGACCTACGACACCCCGGTCAAGCACTGGACGATGATCTACCGCGCCATGGTCACGCAGGACGGCGTCGCCCGCGGCGAGACGACCGCGTCGATCCTCGGCCGCGTGCTCGGCCTGACCGGCCTGACCGTCGAGGGTGACCGCGTCCAGCTGGCCGAGGCTCCCCGGCGCGACCCGTTCCACAGCCGCCACCGCGGCTGACGCGTTCCCCTGGGGCGGCCTTCGCCGAGCCCGCCAAGGCCGCAGGAGTCGGCCCGGCCGGTTCCTGACCGAGCACGGCAAGGCCGCAGGAGCCGCCGCGTGCCCGGAGGGCACGCAAGGCGACGAGAACGCAGCCAGGCGAAGTCCGGGAGTCGGCCCGGCCGGTTCCTGACCGAGCATGGCAAGGCCGCAGGAGCCGCCGCGTGCCCGGAGGGCACGCAAGGCGACGAGAACGCAGCCAGGCGAAGGTCAGGAGTCGGCTAGGGCTTGCAGACTCCGCAGGCGGAGTACCCCTGGCGGCGGGCGCCCGTCTTGGTCATCTCACGGGCACCCTCGACGCCACGCACGTAGCGGCACTCCGGCCGGTGGTAGCGCCCGCGCTCGGGGATCACGACGACCGTCTCGCCGCGACTGCGGGCGGGCGCCGGCGCCGCTGCGTCGACCGCGCGCGCGGGCGCGGTCTGCGGCTCGTCGTCGTCGGGGGTCGCCTGACGTGCGGCCACCGCCTCGGCGCTGTCGACCTGCGCGGTGCGGGTCTGCGGCGCCCGGCGGCGCGGAGCAGCAGGAACGGGAGCCGGCGCGGCGGGCTCGGCGGCCGGCGACGCGACCGAGGATGCCTCGTCGGGGCGGCAGACCCCGCAGGCGGCGAAGCCTTCGGCCTGGGCCTCCGCGACCGACCGGGTCTCGGTCTCGCGCCCGCTCAGGTAGCGGCAGCCGGCCGCGTGGTAGCGCGGACGCCCCGGCACGACGAACACCTCACCGGCGGCGGCTTCACCGGGTTGCGACGCGCTGACCGGTGCCGGCTCGGCTGCCACCGGGTCGGCGCCGACGGGCACCGGCGCGGCCGGCTGGCGCGGCGGGACCGTCCGCACGCCCTCGTCCGACGAGGCCGGAGCCGCGGCGGGAGCGGCGGGAGCCGCGGCGACCGCAGGGGCGGCGCCGGCCGCGGCCAGACCCGGTGTCGCTGCGACCCGCGCGCCGTCGTCGTCGCCACGACGCTGGCGTACGCCGAGGAACAGGAACACCGCCGACAGCACGCTGACACCGATCGACGCGTAGACCAGCACCAGCCCGCTGGACACCACGAGCCCAGCGATGAGGAGCCCGAGGGCAACAATGACCAGGGCCCCGCTGATGACGATCACGTCAACTCCTGCCTATCGGTGAAAAGTCGCTGTCGGGCGTGCACCGGCGTACACGCGCCGGAATAGTAATCGGCCAGCCGCCGGCCCCCGACACCAAACGGCAGGAGACGGGTCGGTGACGACCGTCGCGCCGGCCTTGCGGGGGCTCAGCCCTCCCGACCGTAGCGACCGCGGTCGTCGACGTCGGACGAGGCCTCGCGAGGCGGGCCGTCGGCGACGTCGGCACCGGGAGCGAGGTCCTCCTCGAGCGTCGGCACGCCCGGTCGGGTGCCGCGGGCCGGCACCGGTCCGGGACCGGGCGGAGGCGGTCCTTGCGGGACGTTCGGCCCTCCCCCGCCGGGCGGGGCCAGGCCGGGCGTGCCCGCGCCCCCGGCCGGCTGGCCGGAGCCGGCCGGGCCGCCCGAAGCCGGACCACCCGCGGTCGGGCCGCCCGGCCGAGGGGCCGCCCCCGGGGGGGCGGGTGGAGCGAGCGGAGGTGCGGCCTGCAGGTCGCGGAGCTGGCTTTCGAGGTAGCTGCGCAGCCGGGTACGGAACTCCTGCTCGAACCCGCGCAGGCCCTCGACCTGGGCCTCGAGCTGCTGGCGCTCGCGCGACAGCGCGGACACCCGCGCGGCGTGCTGCTCCTGGGCCTGCCGCTCGAGGTCGCCGGCGCGTTGCTTCGCCTCGGACACGATCTGCTCGGCCTCGGACCGCGCCTGGGCGACCGCTTCGTCGGCGGTCTTCTGCGCGAGCAGCAAGGTGCGCAGCGCGGCCTCCTGACCCTCCTCGGGCCGGGCGGGTGCCGGTGCCGGCGGGGCGGCCGGCTGGGGCGCCGGGGCGGCGGGAGCCGGTGCCGGCGGGGCTGCGGGGGCGGACCCGGCGCTCAGCGCGGTCAGCCGCTGCAGCTCGCTGACGATCTCGTCGAGGAAGGCGTCGACCTCTTCCTCGTCGTAACCGGGCCGGAAGCGGGTGACCGTGAACCGCTTGTTCTGCACGTCCTCGGGCGTCAGCGGCATAGGAGCACCTCGTTCTCGGAAGGGTGGGGAGACGACGGGATCGGGCGCGCGGCGCGGGTCATGGGATCACCGACAGCAGGATGATCACGATCAGCAGCAGCACGGTGAAGGCGATGTCGATGCCGAACGACCCGAGCCGCAGCGGCGGGATCGCCCGGCGCAGCAGCCGGTAGGGCGGGTCGGTGACCGTGTAGGCGACCTCGAGCGCCATCGCCATGAACCCCCGCGGCCGGTAGTCGCGGGCGAAGACGAAGACCCACTCCATGACCAGCCGGAAGAGCAGGAACACGAGGAACAGGCCGAGGGCCGCTCGCACGGCCGTGTAGACGATCATCTCGTGGCTCCCCCCAGCACTAGCTCTGGTTGAAGAAGCCACCTTCGGCGATGCGGGACTTGTCCTCGGCGGTGATCTCGACGTTGGCGGGCGTCAGCAGGAAGACCTTGTTGGTCACCCGCTCGATGCTGCCGCGCAACCCGAAGATCAGCCCCGCCGCGAAGTCGACCAACCGCTTGGCGTCGGTGTCGTCCATCTCGGTGAGATTCATGATCACCGGGGTGCCTTCGCGGAAGTGCTCGCCGATCGTCCGCGCCTCGTTGTAGGTGCGGGGGTGCAGGGTCGTGATGCGGTAGATGTCGGCCGGCTCAGCGGCCGGCCCCCGGGCCTGCGGCGGGCTGTAACGCACCGCGCCCGACGGGGCCTCCGGCCGCGCGCTGACCCGGGTCTGGTCGGCCGCCGGGTGCCTCAGCACAGGTGCCTCCCGCTCCTCGTAGGCCTCGCCGTAGCCGCTGTCGTAGCCCTCGTAGCCGTAGTCGTAGTCCTGCCCGGCGTGCTCCTCGTCCTCGACGAGACCGAGGTAGACCGCCATCTTGCGCATCGCGCCGGCCATCGTCGTCCGTCCTCCGCCAGGTCGTGGATTTCTGCGCGCTGACACTACCGGACCTGACGCCCCCGATCCCCGAGCAACGCCGTACCGACACGTACGTGTGTCGCGCCGGCGGCGATCGCCGCTTCCAGGTCGCCGCTCATGCCGGCGGAGACGATCGCGGCGCCCGGGTGCTGCCGGCGTACGCCGGAGGCCACCTCGGCCAGCCGCGCGAACGCCCGGCGCGGGTCGGCGCCGAGCGGGGCCACCGCCATGACGCCGCGCAGCTCGAGACCCGGCGCCGCGGCCACCGCGTCGGCGAGCGACGGAACGTCAGCCGCGCGGGCGCCGCCCCGATCCGGGTCGTCGTCGAGCGCGACCTGCACGAGGCAGCCGAGCCGGTGTCCCGCCGACACGGCGGCGGACAGTGACGCGACCAGGCGCGGTCGGTCGACGGAGTGCACGAGGTGGGCGTAGCCCGCGACCGATCGGCACTTGTTGGTCTGCAGCTGCCCGACGAAGTGCCAACGCAGCGGGAGGTCGGCGAGCTCGTGTGCCTTCGGCGCGGCCTCCTGGTCGCGGTTCTCGCCGACGTCGAGCACGCCGAGGTCGGCGAGCAGCCGGACGTCCGCGGCCGGGAACGTCTTGGTGACCGCGACGATCGTCACCTCTGCGGGGTCGCGACCCGCGGCCGCACAGGCCTCGGCGACCCGCTGCCGGACGCGGGCGAGGTTGGCGGCGATGGCCTCGCGCCTGGTCACGGCTGCAACCACACGACGCCGGCGAACCGGCCGGTGCGCGGCCCGTCGCGGCGGTGCGAGTAGAGCCGCGGCGACTCGGCCGTGCACGCGGGGCTGACCGCCCACGCGCGCAGGCCGCACTGCGCGAGCTGGCCGGCCAGGCCGGCCCGGATGTCGAGGGCGGACCGGCCGCCGGGCGTCGTGGCTGCGGAACCGGGGGCGGCCGTCTCGACCTCGTCGCGCATCTGCGCCGGGACCTCGTAGTGGGCGGCGCAGATGCCGGGGCCGAGCAGCGCGTCGATGCGTTCGGGCCGTGCCCCCAGATCGGTCATGGCGGCGACGGCGGCCGGCAGGACGCCGGCGGCCAGGCCCTTGCGACCGGCGTGCACGGCGGCGACCACGCCGGCGTTGCGGTCCCAGAGCAGGACCGGCGTGCAGTCGGCCACGAGCACGGCGAGGGCGAGCCCGCGATGTCGGGTGACCAGCGCGTCGGCGACCGGTGGTGTGGCCGGGACGCGGTCGACGACGTCGACGTCGGCCCCGTGCACCTGCTGCATCGTGACGACGGGGAGCGGCCGGGCGTCGAGAGCGACGGCGAGGAGCCGCCGGTTCGCGGCGACCGCGGCCGGGTCGTCGCCGACGTGGTCGGCGAGGTTGAACCCGTCGTACGGCGGGGTGCTGGTGCCGCCGTGCCGGTCGGTGACCGCCGCGCCGACACCGTCGCGGATCTCCCGGTGGGCGAACACGCCCCAGGGTCCTACTTCAGGAAGTCGGGGACGTCGAGGTCGTCGTTGTCGTCGAAGACGATCGTGCGACGCGGCCGCTCGGGGGCCGGGGCGGGCCGACGCGCCGGCTCCTCCGCCACGGCCGGCTCGGGAGCCGCGGGAGCAGCGGCCGGCGCGGCAGCCGGCTCCTGGCCTCCGCGCTCGGCGGCGGCGAGATCGACCGTGCGCCGCTGCTCGTCGGTGACCTGCGGCCGGCGTGACGACGTCTCGCGGCGGGCCTTCGGCATGCCGCCGTCGAAGCCGGCGGCGATCACCGTCACGCGCACCTCGTCGCCGAGGGCGTCGTCGATGACCGCGCCGAAGATGATGTTGGCGTCGGGGTGGGCCGAGTCGGCGACCAGCTGCGCCGCCTCGTTGATCTCGAAGAGGCCGAGGTCGGAGCCGCCGGAGACGTTCATGAGGACGCCGTGGGCGCCCTCGATGCTGGCCTCGAGCAGCGGGCTGGCGATCGCCATCTCGGCGGCGACGACCGCGCGGTCCTCGCCGCGCGCCGAACCGATGCCCATCAGTGCCGAGCCGGCGTTGGTCAGCACGGACTTCACGTCGGCGAAGTCGAGGTTGATGAGGCCGGGCGTCGTGATGAGGTCGGTGATGCCCTGGACGCCGGAGAGCAGCACCTGGTCGGCGCTGCGGAAGGCGTCGAGCACGCTGACCTGGCGGTCGCTGATCGACAGCAGCCGGTCGTTGGGGATGACGATGAGGGTGTCGACCTCGTCGCGCAGCTCCTCGATGCCGGTGTCGGCCTGCCCGGCGCGCCGGCGGCCCTCGAACGAGAAGGGCCGGGTGACGACGCCGATGGTGAGCGCGCCGAGCGACTTGGCCATGTTGGCGACGACCGGCGCGCCGCCGGTGCCCGTGCCGCCGCCCTCGCCGGCGGTCACGAAGACCATGTCGGCGCCCTTGAGCACCTCCTCGATCTCCTCGCGGTGGTCCTCGGAGGCCTTGCGGCCGATCGCCGGGTCCGCGCCCGCGCCCAGACCCCGGGTCAGCTCGCGACCGATGTCGAGCTTCACGTCGGCGTCGCTCATCAGCAGCGCCTGGGCATCGGTGTTGACGGCGATGAACTCGACGCCCTTGAGACCGGCTTCGATCATCCGGTTGACGGCGTTGACGCCACCTCCCCCGATGCCGACGACCTTGATGACCGCGAGGTAGTTCTGCGGAGCTGCCACGTGCGCGGGCCTTCCCTGGCTGGTAGGCCGGTAACGCCCGGGCGCGCGCGTCACCGGAGTGGACGGTGTGGGGAAGTCTGCCGCAGGCGCCGGCGACTCGGGGAAGCAGCCACCGGCCCAGCGGGTGGGTGCGGACGGCGGTGGTGCGCCGCCGCTCGCAACCCTCACCCTCAACTAGACGCTTATAGTTATGTCAAGCTGAAGGCTGCAGCGGACAGTAGGCGCGCACCGAGGACGGGTCAAGCCGGTGCGCCGATTCTCGCGTGCGTGTCGCGAAAATGCGCTCGGTCGGGTCACGTCAGCGGGTGACCGCGACGCCCGGCGTGCTGACGTCGTAGACCGTCGGCCGGTGTCCCCCGGGCGGCACCGGCGCGGCGAGCAGGGCGGCCAGCACCGCCGCCTTGCGGGCACCGTGGCTGTCGTCCCCCCAGACCACCTGCACCCCGCCGGCCAGCTGCAGGGTGATGCCGGCGGGCGAGGGCGCGTTGACGGCCACGACGTCACGGCGTACGCCGTCGGGCAGGGTCGCCAGGACCCGCACGGCCGCCCGGACCGCGGCAGCTCCCTCCCCCGGCACCGGCGCGGCGGTGCGCACCGGGGTGAGCAGCAGCGGGCGGGGCGTGACGGTGGCGAAGGCCGTGCCGGTGCGATCGACCAGCCGGTCGGGACCACCGCCGGGGGGCACCAGCACCGCGACCGGCTGCCGCTCGGTCACCTCGATGCGCAGCGTGGACGGCCAGGACCGCAGCACCTGCACGGATGCCACGGGTCCGAGGCGCGCGATGCGCCGTTCGACCGCCCGGGTGTCCACCGTGATCATCGGCTCGTCGCGGTGGACGTCCGCGACAGCCCTGACCTCCCGCGCGGTGAGCCGCGAGACCCCGTCGACGGTGATGTGGCGCACCGCGAGCAGCCCCGACCAGAGCAGGACCCAGGCACCGAGCGCGGCGACGGTGACGACGGTGGCGCCGAGCACGAGACGGCGACGGCGGCGGTGATCGGCGCGTGTGCTGAAGCGCCGGGCGGCGGGGACGATCACGGGACGGGCGCCGGGGCTCAGGGCCGCCCCCCGTCGGCGGCCCGCCGGGCCAGCACGTCGAGAACCTCCGGGCCGATCATCGTCACGTCGCCCGCGCCCAGGGTCAGCAGCAGGTCGCCGGGCGCGGCCCGGTCGGCCAGCCGCTCGGCGACCGCCGACCAGGACGACTCGTAGCAGACGCGCTCCGCGGGCAACGGCACGGCGGCGGCGACGATCGCGCCGGTCACCCCGGGCACTGGGTCCTCGCGGGCGGCGTAGACGTCCATGACCACGACCTCGTCGGCCAGGCCGAGCGCCTCCCCCAGCTCGGCGGCGAAGGCCTGGGTGCGGCTGTAGAGGTGCGGCTGGAAGGCGACGACCACGCGGCCGGCGCCGGCCACCTCGCGGGCGGCCCGCAGGTCCGCGGCGATCTCGGTCGGGTGGTGCGCGTAGCTGTCGTAGACCCGCACGCCGTCGCGCTCGCCCTTCGGCTCGAACCTCCGCCGGGCGCCACGGAACCCGCCGAGGCCCTGCCGGATGGGCTCGAACGGCACCCCCAGCTCGAGCGCCGCGGTGATCGCGGCGCCGGCGTCGAGGGCGTAGTGCCGCCCGGGTACGACGAGGGTGACCGCGCCGAGGCGCCGTCCCGAGGCGACCAGCTCGAACGTGGAGCCGCCGTCGACCGCTTGCACGTCGACCAGCCGGACGTCGGCGTCGGCGTCGATGCCGTAGGTCACCGGCCGCAACCCGCGCTCGCGCGCGACGTCGACCAGCCGGGCGGCGCCGGGGTCGTCGGCGCAGGCGACCAGGACCCCGTCGGCCGCGACGCGCCCGACGAAGTCGCTGAAGGCGCGGGCGTAGGCGTCGGGGTCGCCGTAGTGGTCGAGGTGGTCGGCCTCGACGTTGGTGACGACCGCGAGGTGCGGCGCGAGCATGAGGAACGACCCGTCGCTCTCGTCGGCCTCGGCGACGAAGATCTCGCCGGTGCCGTGGTGGGCGTTGGAGCCGGGTTCGTTCAGGTCACCGCCGATCGCGTAGGACGGGTCGGCGCCGGCCTGCTGCAGGACCACCGTCAGCATCGACGTCGTCGTCGTCTTGCCGTGGGTGCCGGCGACGGCGACCGCTTGCCGCCCCGCCATCACGGCGGCCAGGGCCGCCGCGCGCGGCAGCACCCGCAGACCGCGCTCGTGCGCGCCGACGAGCTCGGGATTGCCGGCCCGGATCGCGCTGGAGACGACGACGGTGTCGGCGTCGCCGAGGTGCGCGACGTCGTGGCCGACGTGCACGGTCGCGCCCAGCGCGCGCAGCGCGGTCAGCGCCCGGGAGTCCTTCGCGTCGCTGCCGGACACGGGCAGGCCGCGGCCGAGCAGGATGCGGGCGATGCCGCTCATGCCGGCACCGCCGATGCCGATGAGGTGCACGCGGCCGAGCTCCTCGGCCGCCGGCACGACCGGAGCGGCGTCGGCGGCGGTCACGGGGTCGCCGTCCCCTCGGCACGGCGCGCGGCCGTTGCCGCTGCGCGACGAACGAGGTCGGCGAGCAGCCGGTCGGCGTCGCGCCGGCCGAAGCCGGCGGCGGCTCGCCCCATTGCCGCGAGCCGATCGGGGTCGTCCAGCAGCGGCAGCAGCTGCGCCTCGAGCGACGCGGGGGTGAGCGCCGCGTCGTCGACGAGCAGCCCCCCGCCGCCGCGCACGACGGGTTCGGCGTTGAGCCGCTGCTCGCCGTTGCCGACCGGCAGCGGGACGAAGATCGCTGGGAGGCCGAGCGCGGTCACCTCGCTCACCGTGTTGGCGCCGGCGCGGCAGACCACGACGTCGGCCACGGCGTAGGCGAGCTCCATCCGGTCGAGGTACTCCCGTACGACGTAGGGCGTGGCCACGGACTCCGGGGGCGGGGCGGCCACGGTCTTGCCGGTGCCGCACAGGTGTAGCACCTGGACGCCGCGGCTCGCGAGGGACGGCGCCAGGGCGGGCAGCACCTCGTTGAGGTGCTGCGCCCCGAGGGAGCCACCCATGACGACCAGAGTCCGGCGAGCGGGGTCGAGTCCGAGCGAGGCGGCGGCGCTGGGGCGCAGGGCCTGCCGGTCGAGGGCGAGGATCTCCGGGCGCAGCGGCAGCCCGGTGCGCACGGCGTGCGGCAACGGGGTGTCGGGGAACGTCACCGCGACCCACCGGGTGAGGCGCGCACCGAGCCGGTTGGCGAAGCCGGGGCGGCTGTTCTGCTCGTGCACGACGATGGGGACCCGGGCGCGCCGGGCGGCGAGGTAGGCCGGAGCGGCGACGTAGCCGCCGAACCCCACGACGACGTCGGCATCGACGCGGTCGATCGCGGCGCGAGCGGCGCGCACGGCGGCGCGCAGCCGGCCGGGCAGCCGCAGCACATCGACCGACGGCCGGCGCGGCAGCGGCACCCGCGGGATCTCGTGCAGCTCGTAGCCCCGGCCCGGCACCAGCCGGGCCTCGAGTCCGCTGGCGGTGCCCAGGGCCAGCACCCGGGTCGCCGGGTCGTCAGCGGTCAGCCGGTCGGCCAGCGCCAGCAACGGCGACACGTGCCCGGCGCTACCACCGCCGGCCAGCAGGACGCGCACGCCGGCTACCGCCGAGACCGGCGCCGCAGCAGCCCGGGCCGCGCGGCCAGCGCCTCGGCCGCACCGGGCTCGGCGCGGGCGAACGACGCCAGCATGCCGATCGCGAACAGCGTGGGCACCATCGCCGAGCCGCCGAACGACACCATCGGCAGCGGGATGCCGGTGACGGGCAGCACGCCCACGACGTAGCCGATGTTGACGATCGCCTGGCTGAGCAGCCACGCGGTGACGGCCGCCGCCGCGAGCTGGCTGAACCGGTCGGTGGCCCGCCGGGCGATCCGCAGGCCGCCGTAGCCGAGCAGGCCGAACAGGAGGAGGACGACGAACGCGCCGATGAGCCCTAGCTCCTCGCCGATGATCGCGAAGATGTAGTCGGTGTACTGGTTGGGCAGGTAGGCCCACTTCTCCCGGCTGGCGCCCAGGCCGAGCCCCCACCAGCCGCCGGAGGCGAGGGCGTAGATGCCCTGCACCGCTTGGTAGCCGGCGCCGAGTGGGTCGGCGAACGGGTTGGTGAACGACGTGAGACGGGCCAGCCGGTAGGGCTCGGCGACCGCGAGCACGCCGAGCGCGCCGCCCAGCCCGCCGAACGTGAAGCCGAAGATGCGCGCCGGGGCGCCGACGACCCAGAGCAGCGCGAGCATCACGGTCATCAGCACGATCGTCGTGCCCATGTCGGGCTCGAGCATGAGCAGCCCGCCGAGGAGCAGGCTGACGGGCACCAGGGGCATCACCAGGTGGCGCCAGTCGTCGAGCAGCTTCTCCTTGCGCGCCAGCAGGTCCGCGCCCCACAGGACGAGCGCCAGCTTGGCCGGCTCGCTGGGCTGGATCTGGATGCCGGCCGGCAGGTCGATCCAGCGTCGCGCGCCGTTGACGGTCACCCCGATGTGCGGCACCAGCACGGCCATCAGCCCGACGATGCTGATGATCATGAGGGGGTAGCCGAGGGCGCGGTAGAAGCGCACCGGCATCCGCGCCGCGAACACCATGATCGGCAGCCCGATCGCGACCCACATCGCCTGCTTGGCGACGATCGAGAACGACGAGCCGCTCGACGCGTAGGACTGCACGCTCGACGCCGACAGGACCATGATCAGGCCGAGCGCCACGAGCAGCGAGGCGCTGCCGACGACGAGGTAGTAGGAGGTCAGCGGCCGGTCGAGCCAGCCGCCCTGCGCCCGCGCACCGGCCTCCCGGGCGCGGGCCCGCCGTGCGGCGGCGGGGGTGTCTGCGACCGCCGTCACGGCACCCGGTCCTCGGCAACCTCACGGGCGGCTGCCGCGAACTGCGCGCCGCGGTCGGCGTAGTCGACGAACATGTCCATGCTCGCCGCGGCCGGCGCCATCAGCACGGTGTCGCCCGGCGTGGCCAGGCCCGCCGCCGTCCGCACCGCCGTCCGCATGGCCCCAGTCTCCGTCGCGGCGACGTCGACGACCGGCACATCGGGCGCGTGTCGCGCCAGTGCCGAGGCGAGCTGCGCCCGGTCCCGGCCGATCAGCACCACGGCGCGCAGCCGGCGGGCGTGGGCGGCGACGAGCTCGTCGACCGCCGCGCCCTTGAGCAGGCCGCCGGCGATCCAGACGACGCGGTCGTAGGCCGACAGGCTGGCGGCCGCTGCGTGCGGGTTGGTCGCCTTCGAGTCGTCGACGTACGCCACCCCGCCGGCCGTCGCGACGAGCTGGTTGCGGTGCTCCCCGGGGCGGAACACCCGCAGCCCCTCGCGGACCGCGGCCGGCGGCACCTCGAAGTCGGACCGCAGCGACAGCAGCCGGGCCAGCCCCGCGGCCGCGAGTGCGTTGGCGAGGTTGTGCGGCCCCGGCAGCGCGATGTCGTCGACGGCGGCGAGCTGATGGCCGCTGGTCGTGCGGTCGACGAGGACGCCGTCCTCGATGCAGAAGTCGGCCCGCCTGGTGATCGAGAAGCCGTGCGCGCAGCGGTCGTCACCGCGAGGCGGCAGCAGCGCCTCGGTGGCCGGGTCGTCGGCGTTGAACAGCTGCTCGCGGCTGCCGCGGTAGATCCGCGACTTGGCCGCGGCGTAGGCGTCGAGCGACCCGTGCCAGTCGAGGTGGTCGGGTGCCAGGTTGAGCACGACCGCGGAGTCGAACGACAGCTGCGACGACCAGTGCAGCTGGAAGCTCGACATCTCGACGGCGATGACGTCGTAGGCCGGATCCGCGAGCACCGCGTCGACGAGCGGCGCCCCCACGTTGCCGGCCGCGGTGGTCCGGTAACCCGCCGCCTGCAGGATCGAGGCGAGCATGCCGACGGTCGTCGTCTTGCCGTTGGTGCCGGTGACGCCCAGCCACTCGGTCCTGCGCGCGTCGGGCGTCCGCGGAGGTTCCGGCCGCAGCCGCCAGGCCAGCTCCGGCTCGCCGACGACCTCGATCCCGCGGTCGAGCGCGGCGCGCAGCAGCGGGGCGTCCGGCCGCCAGCCGGGCGAGGTAACGACGAGCTCGACCCCGTCGGGCAGGTCAGCGGTCGCCCCCTTGCCCAGTCGCACGCTCGCACCGAGACGTTCGAGCGCCGCGGCCGCCTCCTGCTCGCGGGGGCCGTCGCGCTCGTCGACGACGGTCACCCGCGCGCTGCCCTCGGCCAGGGCCCGCGCCGCGGCCGCGCCGGAGACGGCGATCCCGGCGACGCAGATCGCGCGGCCGGCGTAGGACTCGGTCATCGCAGCGGGCCGGCCGACAGGAACTCCGCGTAGAAGACGCCCAGGCCGAACGCCACCGCCAACCCGGCGATGATCCAGAACCGCACGATGACGGTGTTCTCGTTCCACCCGGCGAGCTCGAAGTGGTGGTGGATCGGGGCCATGTTGAACACCCGACGCTTCACGCCCTTGAACGCCGCGACCTGGATCATCACCGACAGCGTCTCGATGACGAACAGCCCGCCGAGGATGACCAGCAGCAGCTCGGTGCGGGTGGTCATGGCCAGCCCGGCGAGCGTGCCGCCCAGGGCCAGCGACCCGGTGTCGCCCATGAAGATGCGCGCCGGCGAGGCGTTCCACCACAGGAACCCGAAGCAGGCGCCCATGGCCGCCGCGGCAACCAGCGCGAGGTCGAGTGGATCGCGCACGAGGTAGCAGTTGCCGGCGTGCTGGCCCACCCGGGCGCACTCGTTGCCGAACTGCCAGAAGGCGATGATCACGTAGGCGCCGAAGACCATCACCGCGGCTCCGCTGGCCAGGCCGTCGAGGCCGTCGGTGAGGTTCACGCCGTTGGAGGCTGCCGCGACCATGAAGAACGACCACACGACGAACCCGGCCGCGCCGAACGTGATGGCGTGGTAGTCGCGGACGAACGACAGGTGTTCCGAGGCCGGCGCGAGCCCCTCCGGGTCGGCGAACTGCAGGGCGAGCACGCCGAAGGTCACCGCGACGATCGCCTGGCCGAGGAACTTGGCCTTGCTGTTGAGGCCGAGGCTGCGCTGCTTGCTGATCTTGATGAAGTCGTCGACGAATCCGACGATGCCGAGGCCGGTCATGAGGAACAGCACGAGCAGCCCGGAGGCGGTCGGGCCGCGCCAGAACGCCGCGTGCGCGACGAAGTAGCCGGTCAGCGTCGCCAGGATGATGACCGTGCCACCCATGGTCGGGGTGCCCCGCTTGGTGTGGTGG
>Ga0070680_100001515_pt1 | contig 16912 bp, 13 predicted proteins | sample KBSC73BmetaG_FD_64672 | JGI IMG/M metagenome (GOLD analysis project Ga0070680, IMG submission 64672) | Corn rhizosphere microbial communities from Kellogg Biological Station, Michigan, USA - KBS C7-3B metaG | ecosystem: Host-associated > Plants > Roots > Rhizosphere | place: USA: Michigan...
CGCGCAATCCACATAGAATCTTTACAGGGCCGCGGCCCACATCCGCCACCGTGCACGAGATCACGGCCGACAATGTCATCGAGGCACCGCCAATGCCTCAACACGGTCCGCAGGAGCCGCTGCCGAAGCTGATGCTTGGAGCGATCGGCGTCGTTTACGGCGACATCGGCACATCGCCCCTCTATACGATGAAGGAGAGCTTCCTCGGACCGCATCCATTGGCAGTCGACCGGCTGCACATCTTCGGCGTCCTGAGCCTGATCTTCTGGACTCTCATGATGATCGTCACGTTCAAATATGTGAGCGTCGCGATGCGCGCGGACAATCGCGGCGAGGGCGGCTCGTTCGCGCTGCTTTCGCTGATCGCGCGCAACCTCCAAAGCAAGAAGAAGTGGACCGCGAGCCTCGTGATGATGGGCGTGCTCGCGACATGCCTGTTTTACGGCGACGCAATGATCACTCCAGCAATCTCGGTCCTTTCTGCCGTCGAAGGGCTGGAGATCGTCCAGTCTTCGCTCCAGCCCCTCGTCGTCCCCATCTCCATCGTCATTCTGGTTGCGCTCTTTTTCGTGCAGCGGCGCGGTACGGCGAAAGTCGGCAATGTCTTCGGACCGATAATGCTGATCTATTTCGCTGTGCTCGCCGCCCTGGGCATCCCGAACGTCGCGCTGCACCCCGACATCATCGGTATCGTCAATCCGGCCTGGGCGCTCAAATTCTTCGTGTACAATCCGAAGCTCGCCTTCCTTGCGCTCGGCTCGGTATTCCTCTGCGTGACGGGCGCGGAAGCGTTGTACGCCGACATGGGACATTTCGGACGCAAGTCGATCAACTTTTCCTGGCTGGTCCTCGTCTACCCGTGCCTGATCCTGAACTACATTGGCCAAGGGGCACTGTTGCTCAGCGACCCCCACGCCGCAATCAATCCCTTCTACCTGCTAGCGCCGCAATGGCTTCGGCTACCGCTCGTATTTCTTGCGACGATCGCCACGATCATCGCCAGCCAGGCAGTGATCTCGGGAGCCTTTTCGGTGACCCACCAGGCGGTGCAACTCGGCTTCCTGCCGCGGCTCAGGACCGAGCATACGAGCGAGAAGGCCGCCGGCCAGATCTATATTCCGGCAGTCAACTGGGGCCTCCTCCTGATGGTGCTGGTCCTCGTCCTCGGCTTCCGCGCATCGAGCAACCTCGCCTCCGCCTACGGCATCGCCGTCACCGGCACGATGCTCATCACTTCGATAATGCTCGGCGTGATGATGCTTTACGTGTGGCGGTGGAATCGCCTTCTCGCCCTCGCGACGACCACCTTGTTCGTCATCGTCGACGGCGCCTATTTCGCGTCGAACATCACGAAGATTCCCGACGGCGGCTGGTTCCCGCTGCTGGTCGCGCTGGTCAGCTTCACCGTGCTGACCACCTGGGCGAAAGGCCGTGCGTTGATGCGCGCCCGACTCGAACAGTCGGCGCTCCCGCTGTCCGTGTTCGTCAAGTCGACGTCGGCTTCGGTCCATCGCGTGCGCGGGACGTCGGTCTTCCTGTCGACCTCGGCAGATACGGTGCCCGCCGCACTGCTTCACAATTTAAAGCACAACCAGGTGCTCCATGAGCGCGTGCTGATCCTGAACGTGAAGGTCGAGGAAGTGCCGCATGTGGCGCCGGAAAAGCGGATCGAAGTGCATGACGCTGGCCACGGTTTCTACCGCGTCATCCTGCACTACGGGTTCATGCAGGAGGTCGACATCCCGCGCGACCTCGCCGGAATCACCACCTGCGGCGAGCGCTTCAACATGATGAGTACGAGCTTCTTCCTGGGGCGGCAGAAGCTAATCGCCGCGAAGAAAGCGCCTGGGATGGCGCTGTGGCGCGAGAAGCTGTTCGCCTGGATGCTCAAGAGCTCGGAAAGCGCGATGGAATTTTTCAAGCTGCCGACCAACCGCGTCATCGAGCTCGGCAGCCAGCTTCAGATCTGAGAGGCGCTGGACGGGCGCTTACCGGCCGAGCAACTCGCCGGCGCGCATCGCGAGCTCGGTGCGGTTGTCGACGCCGACCTTGTCGAAGATCGCGTGCAGATAGACTTTGACGGTCCCTTCGGTGACTCCGAGCTGGGCGGCGATGTCGCGGTTCCTGAGGCCTTGGCGGACGAGGTCGATCAGCTCGCGTTCGCGCGGCGTGAGCGAAGGCGCCCGCGCCGCCTTTTCCTTCGCCTTGTCGATCCGTTCGGCAATCTCGGGGTCGATGCAGTGTTGACCGGAGCGGACCTGCTCCATGCATTCGAGCAGGAGCGCGGGATCCGAGGTCTTGAGCACCATTCCCTCGGGCTCGAGCACCGAGGCGGTGAGAAGCTGCACGTCGTCCATACCCGCGGTGAGCAGCACCGTCGCGGGCGCCCGGCGGGATTGGCGCAACTGCTTGAGTACATCGAGGCCGGAGCCGTCGGGCATGTTCACGTCGAGGAGGAGCAGGTCGGGCTTCAGCCGCTGGACCTGGTTCAGGGCTTCGGCGCCGCTGCGCGCCCGCCCGACCAGCTCATAATCGCTGCCGCGGAGCAGCATTTCGAGCGCCGCGGCGATCATCGGATGGTCGTCGGCAATCAGCACTCGAGTCATGCACCGGCCCCTGCAAGCGGAAGCGTAATCACCAGGTTCGTACAACCCGGCTCGGAAAAGAGCGACAGCGAACCGTGAGCGCGGTCGACGCGCTCCTTGAGCGACCAGGGCTGGACCGGGGTGCCGCCGTTCGCGGGCAGGAACCCCGAGCCATTGTCCTTCACCTCGAGCCGCAGCCGGTCCTCGTCGATTCCGACATCGACGTCGATGCGGCTTGCCCCGCCATGGCGAACGGCGTTGGCGACGGCCTCGCGGAGCAATTGCTGGAGATCGAGCTGGAGCCGGATCGGGATCGATGCGTCGTCGCTGGTCGCATCGACGCGGCATTCGACCGACCATTGCCGACCGAGGCGCCGCGCCAGAGACTTCAGCTCCTCGACGGCCTCGGCAAGCTCGAGCTCGCGATCGCGGCGGAGCGCCGAGACGAAAGTGCGGATTTCGCCCTGCTCCTCGATCAGCAAGCGCTTGAGCTCCATCAGGTCGGATTGCAGCTGCTTGTGCGCCCGCGAGCCGCGCATGATCGCCTCGACCCGGAACGCCGCGCCGGCGAGAAACTGGACGACGCTGTCGTGGACATCGCGCGCGAGTGAGAGGCGGGTCCGCGCGGCGGCCCCCTCCTCGATCGCGGAAAGCAACGCATCATGGTCGATGACCGCGCCCGCGTCGCGTCCAAGCTCGCGCCCAAGCTCGAGGAAATCGACCGAGAGGTCGGGCATGTCCCAAAGCAGAAGGCAGCCCTGGAGCGTTCCGCTGCGTACTTCCGAAATCAGCCCTTCCCTGGCGCCGAGCTCGCGCAACGCATCGGCGTTGACGAGCTTCCATGCCGGGAGGAACCGATGCCAGCCATCGTTCCTCCGGCTCAGCGTGCGGTCCCGCTCGATGTCGAACAGCACGACGGGAAGCGGTTCGCGCATCAGCGGCTGGGCGACCTTCAACGGATGCGCGGTGCCCTTCGTGATCCGCGTGCCGGCGAAGCGCTGGCCGTCGTTCGAGCGCAGGAGGAGCGCGCCCGAGCCGGCACGCGCCTCGTCCATGGCGAATGCCAGCGCCTGGGTGATCGGGTCGTCGTCACGGGCGAGCCGCCGGTCGAGCTCGTCCAGACCGAAGAAGAGTCGGGCGAACTGCTGATGAATGCCGAACCAGATCAGGATCGCCGAGAGGATCACGAGGTGGCCGCTGCGGACGATGAAACGCTGCAATTCGAACGATTGGGTGCCGGCGACGAGCAGGCCCGCGGCGAAATAGAGCAGCACCAGTGCGGTGGCGGTCAGCGTCGTCTCGCGCCAGCCCCAGCGGATCGCGGCGGAGAGCAAAGGCAGGATGAAGAACAGGAAGAAGGGGCTGGTGTAGCCGTTGGTCGAGAAGACGATCCCGGTGAACACCGCCATGTCGATGAAATGGCTGGGCGCGGCGAGCCGCGCGTCGAGCCACCAATTGCGCCACGTGAGCGCTGCAAGCCCGATGGCGAAGAGGACGTAGGAAAGAAGCAGCGCATAGGTTTGCGCCGGCGCCTGTGCCGGCTGGCTCTGGTCGAGCCAGATCGACAGCAGGAAGAGGAAGGCGAGCATGACGCGGCCGGCCGCAATCACGCGTCCGCTCTGGTACTTGAACATGCTCTGCGGACCCGAAACCGTCACCGCGAGCTCCCCCGACCCAAGCCTCGCGCGAGCTTAGACGCAAAGCATGCGGTGGTAAAAGCTCGGATAAAGCTGGAATGCGGCAGCTGCCGCGCCCCGCGCACTGCGGGTCAGCCGGCCATCCGCTTTGCGCCGAGGCCGACGACCAACTGGTTCGCGCGCTCGTAGGCGAGCGGCTTGCCGAACAAATAGCCCTGGATGGTGTCGCAGCCGAGCTCGCGCATGCGCTCGAAGTCCTCGGCGGTCTCGACGCCCTCCGCCGTCACCGACATGCGGAAGCTCTTCGCGAGCTGGACGATCGACTGGATGATCGCGACATTTTCCGGGCGCGACCCGGCTTCGCGGACGAAGCTGCCGTCGATCTTCAACTTGTGGAAGATCGCCTTGTTCAAATAGCCGATCGACGAATAGCCCGTGCCGAAGTCGTCGAGCGCGATTCCGACGCCGAGCGCGCGAAGGCGCTTCAGCACGTCGAGCGTCGGGCCGTTGTCGCCGAGGAACACGCCTTCGGTGACTTCGAGCTCGATGCGGTTGCCGGCGAGCTTGTTGCGGGCGAGCGCCTCGCTGACGACGTTCGGGAGCGCGGGAAGCACGATCTGCTTCGGGCTGACGTTGAGCGCGACGGTAATCGGCTCGGGCCAGCTCGCCGCGGCCCGGCAGGCCTCCTCGATCACCCATTCGCCGATCGCGGGCATCAGGCCGGTTTCCTCGGCCACGGGGATGAAGACGACCGGCGGCACCAGGCCGCGCTTGGGATGGTTCCAGCGGATCAGCGCTTCGAAGCCGATGAGCTTTTGCGTCTTGGCGTTGATCAGCGGCTGATAGACGAGGTGGAATTGCTTCGAGGCCAGCGCGCTTCTGAGGTCCGCTTCGAGGCGCACGCGGTCGTCCTGCTCCGACTGAAGCTCCGACGAGAAATAACGCGCGCAGCCGCGGCCGGCGTCCTTCGCCTGGTAGAGCGCAAGGTCGGCCTTGAGGATCAAATCGTCGACGGTCGCGCCGTCGATCGGCCCGAATGCGCACCCGATCGAAACGCCGATGCGGATCTCGGTCTGCTCGATCTGGTACGGCTCCTTGATCGAGGCGATGATCCGATCCGCCATCTCCTCGACGAGCTTGCGGGCCTGCGCATCGGGAATCACGATGGCGAACTCGTCGCCGCCCATCCGCCCGACATGGCCGTCGTCGCCGACCTGGTCGACGAGCCGCTTGGCGACCGCACGAAGGACGGCGTCGCCCTTGGGATGGCCGAACGTGTCGTTGACCGGTTTGAAGCCGTCGAGGTCGAGGAACATGATCGCGCAGGGCATATTGCCAGTCGTCGCGGAGCGCAGCGCCTCGCCGAGCAGCTGGCGCACTCGCCCGCGGTTGGGAAGCCCGGAGAGGACGTCGACATTGGCGAGGTGGGTCAGGCGCTCCTGAGTCTGGCGGATCTCGGTGATGTCCGAACCGACGCCGCGGAAACCTTCGAAGCGGCCCGCGGTATCGACGATCGGGTCGCCGGCGATCGAGATCCAGCGCGTGCCGCGGGGAGTCTTGAGCTCCATCTCGAGCGCGTTGAACGGCTGCTTCTCGAGCAGCATGCGGCCAAGCTCGGCATGGCCGCCGAGCAAGGCAGGAAGCGAATGGCCGATGAGCTGGCCGGCGGGTTTTCCCAAGAGCGCGCTCATTCGCGAGCTGATGTAGCTGACGCGGTTCTCGCTATCGACCTGCCACAGCCAGCCGACGCCGCGGTGCTCATATTCCTGGAGCAGCAGGCTCGCGCTTTCGCTCTGGCTGCCGACATCGGCGTTGGTCTTGAGCTGGTGGAACGCCCAGCGTGCGACGGTAAGGATCCCGAAGATGGAGATGCCCAGCGTGAAGACGATCGAAAGCATGTCCTGGAAGGGCACGGAGTGGCGGCCGAGCAGGAGCGAGCCGCCCACGCCGACGGTGAAGGCGATCATCCACGCGCTGGCGCAAGGCGGAATGACGACGAGGCCGAGCGCGGCAATGCCGAGGCCGGCCATGATCGACGCGGCAATCACCTGGCTTCCGGGATCGAGCGTCGGAAAGAGGTAGAGCGGCAGGCTGAGCCAGACGAACGCGCGGCAGGCGACTTCGAGCACCATGGTCCACACTGGGACCCGGCGGCCGGAGCGGCCGACGCAGGTGATCGACTGGATGCGTGCAAGCTGCATCGCACCGAGGTTGATCAGAGCGACGGCGCCGAGCCACGGCGCAAGCCAGGTCGGACCTTCGGAAGCCCAGAGGTTTGCCGCCATCATCAAGGCGGCGACGATGTTGGCGGCGGCGAAGAAGGGCGCGAGATGCGCGCGCGAGATGAGCTGGACGTCCCTTAGCGGCGAGCTTTCGGATTCCGCCTCGCTGGCCGCGAGCCCGGCCGACTCACCGCCGGGAAGTCGCGCTGAAATCAAGCGCTTATAACGATCTGGAGCTTCGTACATCCGCCCGCCGTCCAACCTAGGGAAGGCCTGACTAACCAAAGAGAGTTGAAGCGGGGTTAAGCCCTGTACGCATTCGGGGCGGCGATTTTACATCTTATGTTAACGCGAATTGCACCGTGGGGCGCCGGCCGCGGCTTCTCGCAATGGCGCGAAAGCCCCTCTATATGCGGGGCGATGGCGACCGACAGCGCGACCCTCGACCGCCGGGTGACAGCGCCCAGACGCGCATCCGACAGCCCGAAGATCCACTCGCCCGCCGACCCGATCGCGCGCGGCATGGGCCTCGACCGGCCGTTCTTCGACGACAAGAACCGGGCCTTCTGGATCCTGCAGTCGATCGGCTGGAGCGGCTATTTCTTCCTGCGCTCGCTGTCCGGCTTCGCCAATTCGATGGCGTGGATGTTCCTCGTCCACACCCTCCTCCTGACAGCGACAGGCTATTCGTTGACCTTGCTGTTGGCGTCGCTGTTCCGGCGGCTGATCCGGATGCGACCGATGTGGACTCTCCTCCTCTCGCTCGCGGCGGTCGTGCTCGCCTCGGGCGTTTTCTCGGCGATCGAGACGTGGAGCTACGCAACCTTCCTCAAGCCGGGCGCAAGGCCCGTCGGCGTCGAATATCTCGGCGCCATCGTGCTCGATTTCTCGCTGCTCGCGGCCTGGACGGCGCTTTACTACGGAATCAACTACTTCCTGCTTCTGGAAGACCAGATCCGCCAGCGCGAGAAGCTCGAAAGCCAGGCGTCGACCGCGCAGCTGGCGATGCTTCGCTACCAGCTCAACCCGCACTTCCTGTTCAACACGCTGAATTCGATCTCGACGCTTGTCCTGTTGAAGCAGACCGAGCGTGCGAACGCGATGCTTGCGCGGCTGTCGTCATTCCTTCGCTACACGCTCGCCAACGAGCCGACGGCGAAGGTCACGCTGGCGCAGGAGGTGGAAACGCTGAAGCTCTATCTCGAGATCGAAAAGATGCGCTTCGAGGACCGCCTGCGGCCGCACTTCAAGATCGAATCCGAGACGATCGGCGCGCGGCTGCCGTCGCTGCTCCTCCAGCCGCTGATCGAGAATGCAATCAAATATGCGGTGACTCCGGCCGAGAACGGCGCCGACATCTGGATCACCGCGAAGGGCGAGGGCCAGGCGGTAAGGATCGAAGTGGCAGACAATGGCGATGGCTCGGGCGGCGAAATCGCGGCCAGCCCGTCGACCGGCGTCGGGCTGGCGAACATTCGCGACCGGCTGTCGCAGGCCTATGGCGCATCGCACCGGTTTGAGACGAGACAGAACGAGCGGGGGGGCTTCAGCGTTATCATCGAAATTCCCTTTGAAACCGGAGAATCCTCCTGATGAGCATTCGGACCATCCTGGTCGACGACGAGCCGCTTGCGACGCAGGGCCTGCAGCTGAGGCTCCAGGCCTTCGACGACGTCGAGATCGTCGCCACCGCGTCCAACGGCCGGGAGGCGATCCGGCAGATCAAGACCAACAAGCCGGACCTCGTCTTCCTCGACATCCAGATGCCGGGTTTCGACGGTTTCTCCGTGATTCAGGGGCTGATGGACATCGAGCTTCCGATGTTCGTGTTCGTGACGGCGTACGGCGACCATGCGCTGCGCGCGTTCGACGCGCAGGCGGTCGACTATCTGATGAAGCCGGTCGACGAGGACCGGCTCGCCGCAACGATGGACCGCGTGCGCCAGCGGCTTGCCGAAAAGCGCAGCGCCGAAGAGGCGGGGCGGCTTAAGGAAGCGCTTGAAGAACATGCGCCCGAAGCTGCCGAGGAGCTCGCGGAAAGCACGCCCGACGTCGCCCCCGCATCGAACCGATACGAGAAGATGATCAACATCAAGGACCAGGGACAGATTTTCCGGGTCGACGTCGACACGATCGAGCGCATCGACGCGGCGGGCGATTACATGTGCATCCAGACGGGCGACAACACCTTGATCCTGCGCGAGACGATGAAGGACCTCGAGAAACGGCTCGACCCGCGCCGCTTCCAGCGGGTCCACCGCTCGACCATCGTCAACCTCGACCTGGTGCGGCAGGTGAAGCCCCACACCAACGGCGAATGCTTCCTGGTGCTCGATTCCGGAGCACAGGTGAAGGTTTCGCGTTCATACCGCGATGTCGTCGCGCGATTCGTCCATTAACACCCGGCGCCCCCCAACGGCCGAAGCCGATCTGAAGGGCAAGCGGATCCTCGTCGTCGAGGATTCGCCGGTGGTCGGCCCGTTCACCGCGGACCTGCTCGAAGACCTCGGGTGCAAGGTCGTCGGGCCTGCGCCCAACATGGCGGCGGCGCGCGAGCTGGTCGAGGCGGGAGAGTTCGACGCCGCGCTAATGGACATCCACATCCGCGGCGAGCGCGTGTTCAACCTGTGCGAAATGCTCGAAGCGAAGGACGTGCCGTTCGTCTTCACCAGCGGCTATGCCGACCGCAACATGCCCGAGAAATGGGAAGAGCGGCCGCGGCTGCAGAAGCCCTATACGCTCGACCAGATCGAAAAGGCGCTGAGGGCCCTGTTCGACTGATCAGCCGATCGCGATCACCCTCAAAGGCCGAGGGCGAGTCCAAAAAAAGCGATGTTGTCGCTGGTGTCGGGACCGCCCCGCACGAAGGTGTGCTGGTTCATATATCCCGCCTCGCCCGAGAGCGTCCTGGTTACGGGTGTCGAGACGGTCACGAGGTTGCGAACCTTGTCGAGACCCCGCTTCGACTGAAAGCTCGTCCTGTTCATGTCGATGAACGGCTCCGAGCTGAAATTGATTGCGGTCCTTCCCGCGATCGGCAGCGAATATTTGAGGAACGGCCGCACCCGCCAGCCGGTCCCGTCGAGGTTGCGGCGCCAGCGCTGTTCGACCCGCACACGCGCGTCGAACGTGCCTGTGCCCAGTCTCGCGAAGTCGTCGAACGTCACCTGCTCGCGGGCGCGATGCTCCATCGCGATGAAGCGGCCGGCGGAATATTGCGGGTTGTGCGTATAGCCTGCCCACAGGGTCACGACCTTGCCCAGGCGATAGCCGACGAGGCTGTTGGATTCGATTTCATAGAGGCCGTTGCGCGTGTCGCTGAAGCGGGCGGTCATCTCTTCCGACAAGCGCCAGCGCCCGCCGAGCTCGGCGTTGACCGCGCCGGTGGTCCAGATCTGGCTGTCGGATGCGGCGAAGGCCGGCTGTGCGCTGCAAAGGCCGGCGACCAACGCGCCGGCAAGCCTCGGATTCATTCCCCCTCCCCCTCGGCCGGGACCTAGCAGGACGATTCGGCAGCGCCTAGACGCCGGCCTGTCGAACCCGATCCGCTCACCGCATTGCCGGGGAGATTCACCCGGCCTAGTCGGGTGTCATGGCCAGCAAGTTCGAAACCTTCGCCGCGCTGCACGTGCCAGGCGACCCCGTCATCCTCTACAACATCTGGGACCCCGGCAGCGCGCAAGCGGTCGTCGCGGCTGGCGCCAAGGCGCTGGCGACCGGCAGCCATCCGGTCGGCGATGCATCCGGCTATGGCGACGCTGAGCACGTGCCGCTCGACTATGTGTTCGACAATGCGCGGCGAATCGTGAACGCGGTCGACTTGCCGGTCACGGTGGATTTCGAAGGCGCCTATTCGGCCGTCCCGGACGAAGGCGGCGCCAATGCCGCGAAACTCGCCGAAACGGGCGGGGTCGGGTGCAATTTCGAGGACCAGATCGTCGGCGGGGAGGGCCTGCACCCGCTCGACCTCCAGGTGCGGCGGATCGCGGCGATCCGGCGGGGCGTCGGCGATGCATTCTTCATCAATGCGCGGACCGACCTGTTCCTCAAGACCGAGACCTATGACGATGCGCTGATCGATGAGGTGGTTAAGCGCGGGAAGGCGTTCGCCGATGCCGGCGCGAGCGGCTTCTTCGTCCCGCGGCTATCGGACCCGAAGCAGATCGAGCGGGTGGTGCGCGAAGTGCCGCTGCCGCTCAACGTCATCGCGTTTCCCGGAGCGCCGGACAAGAAAGTGTGGGCGGAGGCCGGCGTCGCGCGGATCAGCCATGGCCCGTTCCCCCACCGCGCGCTGATGGCGAAGCTTACGGAAATGGCGCGCGAGGCGATCGGTTAGGCTCGGCCGAGCTTCCACCATTTGGTCCGCGGGCCGGACTTGAGCACGGTCTTGCGGAACAGCTGCGAGCCCATGCGGAGGATCAGCCCGACCCACAAAGCCTGCCACAGGATGGCGACGACGTGCGGCCACCATTCGGGTCGCTCCGCGGCTCGGGCGAGCATGGTCAGCGGCGACGACAGCGGGAACACGGCCGCGGCGAGGCCCGCGGTCGAATCCGGCGCGCCGATCGCTGCCGATGCGAAGAGCAGCAGCAGCATCTGGCCGAACGTGACCGGCATCGACATGGTCTGCACCTCGCGCGCGGTCGACGCCTGCGCGCCGATGGTCAGGAAGGCCGCGCCGAGGAGGAGATAGTTCATCGCGAAATAGACGATCGTCAGCGCGAGGAATCCCCACCAGCCGACCGCCGGTGCGGGAAGCGTGGCGACTCCGCCGTGCTTGATCATCTGCACGAGCAGCGCGCCCGCGCTGATCCACACGACGAGGCCCGTCACCGACGCCGCGAGCATTGCGAACAGCTTGCCGACGAACATCGCGTCGATCGGCACGGCCGCCGCGATCACCTCGATGATCTTGTTCGATTTCTCCTCGATCAGCTGGGACAGCAGCATGCCCGAAAGCAGGATGGTGAGGACGAACAGCAGGGTCTGGGCAATCTGCGCCGTCACTGCCCGATCGTTGCTGATCGATCCCGACGAGGTCTGGACGCTGGTCACCGGAAGCGTCGGCTCCGACGCCGCTGAAGCGCGCGCATTGCCGATCAGCAGCCGCAACTGGCCGACGGTCCCGCCGTCGCCGGCGATCGGTCCGGTGAGGTGCGGGTTGTCGAGGCCGCCGGTGAGGACCGCGCGGATCGGCGGGTCCGTGCCTGCGAGCAACGTCTTCACCTGAGCCGCGGCGTTCGGCTGCGGCGCATAATGGATGATCTTGGGGACATTGTCCTCGCCGAGCGCCTGCGCGAGATCGTCGCGCGCGCCCGCCAGGCGAGCGAAATCGGCTTGCGTCGAAACCACCGCGACCACCGGCTTGGCGGTGCGGCTCGCGATGCGCGCGCTCATGCTGCCGAAGGTTCCGCCGAACAGCAGCGGGAAGAGCGGGGCGAGCAGGAAGAAGATGAAGGTCTTCGACAGCACCGTCGCGGCGAAATCGCGCCGGGCAATGACGAAGGCCGAGCGGAAGAAGCGCATCATTGCACTTTCTCCTGACCCATGGCGGCGGCGGCCTTGTTGCCGGCGATGGCGACGAAAGCGTCGTGCAGGCCGGGCCGCTCGATCGCCAGGGTCTCGATGCCGGCGCCGCCGTCGATCAGCGCCTTGAGCAATGGCTCGGGGCCGCCCTCGGGAAGCTCGAACACCCATTCGTCGCCCTCGCGCCGGGCGCCGGACGGAATGGCGGAGCGCCAGGCTCCGTCGCTCGCGCGGGTGCGCAGGCGGACGATCGGGCGAAGCTGCGAGCGCGCTTCGTCGACCCCGCCGTCGAACGCGACCTTGCCCTTGGCGATGATCGCAACCCGCTCGCAGAGGCGCTCGGCGTGGGCGATGACGTGGGTGGAGAAGAGGACGGTGGCGCCGTTGCGGGTCTCGCGCCGGATCAGCTCCTCGAGCCGGCCCTGGTTGATCGCGTCGAGACCGGCGAACGGCTCGTCGAGGACGATCAGCTTCGGCCGGTGAACGATGGTCCCCAGCAGCTGGACGGTCTGCGCCATGCCCTTGGACAAGGAGCGGATCGGCTTTTTCGCCCATTCGCCGAGATTGTGCTCATCCAGCAGCTCGTCGGCGCGGCGCCGGCCCTCGTGGATCGGAAGCCCGCGAAGCGCGCCCATGAAGGCGATCGCGTCGCGCGCATGCATCGCCGGGTAAAGGCCGCGTTCCTCGGGCAGATAGCCGACCTCCGAGGCCGCTTCGAGCGGGCGATCGCGGCCGAGCACCCGCCGCGTCCCGCTCGACGGGTCGATGATCCCGATAAGGATCCTCAAGGTCGTCGTCTTGCCCGCGCCATTGGGGCCGAGAAGGCCGTAGATCGAGCCGGTCGGGACCGACAGGCTGACGCCGTCGACCGCGCGGGTTTTGTCGAATTCCTTGACGAGATCGACCGCTTCAACTGCCAGGCGATCATCCGTCCGTTGTCGAAGCACTGATTTTCCTAAGCAATTCAAGGACGGGCCTTCGACAAGCTCAGGCCGAACGGTGTAGGTGAGCACAGTGGATAAAGCCCAAAGCCTTGAGGAAGCAATAAGGGCGAAGGCCGCGGAGCTCGGCTTCGCCCAATGCGGCTTCGCGCGCGCCGATGCGGCGGACGCCGCCGGGTTCGACCTCAAGCGCTGGCTCGAGGCCGGTCATCACGGAACGATGGAGTGGATGGAGACGCGTGCCCATCATCGCGTCTCTGCACATGCGCTGTGGCCCGAAGCGAAGTCTGCGATTGCACTGGCGATGAGCTATGCGCCGGCGTCGGACCCCCTCGCGCTCGCCGGACGCGGCGAGCTCGGCCGGATCTCGGTCTATGCGCAGGGCGGCGACTATCACAAGACGGTGAAGAAGGCGCTGAAGGCGCTCGGCCGCTGGCTGGCGGAGGAAGCCGGCTGCGAGCTGAAGGTCTTCGTCGACACGGCGCCGGTGATGGAAAAGCCGCTCGCGCAGGCGGCGGGGATCGGCTGGCAGGGCAAGCACACGAACCTCGTCAGCCGCGACCACGGCAGCTGGCTGTTCCTCGGCGTGATCCTGACCAGCCTCGACCTCCAGGCCGATCCGCCGGCCGATCATGGGCAGCATTGCGGGTCGTGCACGCGATGCCTCGACGCCTGCCCGACGCAGGCATTCGTCGGGCCGCACCGGATCGATGCGCGGCGGTGCATCTCCTACCTCACGATCGAGCATGACGGCGCGATCCCGGACGAGCTTCGGCCGGCGATGGGCAATCGCATCTATGGCTGCGACGACTGCCTCGCGGTGTGCCCGTGGAACCGCTTCGCCGATGCCGCCGCGGCCAATCGCGCCTTCCTCCCGCGCGCCGAGCTCGCCGCACCACGTCTGGCCGACCTGCTCGCGCTCGACGATGCGTCGTTCCGGGAGATGTTCGCCGGCTCGCCGGTCAAGCGGATCGGGGTCAAGCGGATGATCCGCAACTGCCTCATCGCGGCAGGGAACAGCGGCGATGCGCGGCTGACCGCTTCAGTCGAACGCCATCTTGGCGACCTGGACCCGGTGATTGCCGAAGCCGCCGAGTGGGCGCTCGGTCAGCTCGGATATTCGAGCGCGGAGATACAGGTCGCCTGATCGGTGTCGGCGCCCGTCGGCGAGCGCGTGTTCACGTAGGTCACGCGAAGCGTGCCGCTCTGACCCGGGTAGAGATAGGCGTCGAGCACGCAATAGCGGCCGCGGAACTGGAGCTTAAGGCTGGTCCCTTCCTGGACCTGCAGCGCGGGGCGGCCGAAATGCCCGACGAGGTCCTGAGCGGACATGCCGGTCAGCCGCATCACCTGGCGCGTCTGCGGAGCCGCTTGAGCGGGCTGTTCGGGCGGCTGCTGAGGACGGGTGGCGCAAGCGCCGAGCAGCAGGGTGGAGGCGAGGACCAAACGACGCATGGGGAGACGATGCCTTGGCCGCGCGCGCGAGGCAAGGTTGCGGCTATCCCGATGCACGGCTAGGCGCGCGGCTTTCCCGCACGAACCGGAGATTTCATGACCGACCGCCGCCTCGACGTGCTCGCCATCGGCAACGCGATCGTCGACGTCATTGCCGACGCCGACGACGAGTTCCTCGCGCGCCAGAACATGAACAAGGGCGCGATGCAGCTGATCGACGAAGCGGAAGCGGTGCGGCTTTACGAGGCGATGGGGCCGGGCCGCGAGGCGAGCGGCGGTTCGGCAGCGAACACCGCGGCGGGGCTCGCCGCGCTCGGGCTTCGGGCGGGCTTCATCGGCCAGCTCGCGAACGACCAGCTCGGCACGATCTTCGCGCACGACATTCGCAGCCTCGGCGTCGAATTCGAGACCGCGCCGAGGGACGACGTCGGCGCGACCGCGCGCTGCCTGATCCTGGTGACGCGGGACGCGCAGCGGACGATGAACACCTTCCTCGGCGCGGCGCAGAAGCTCGCGCCGGATGCGGTCGACGACAGCGCCGTCGGCGATGCGCGGATCCTCTACCTCGAAGGCTATCTGTGGGACCCCGAAGAGCCCCGGCGGGCGATGTACAAGGCGATGGACGCCGCTCGGGCCGCCGGGACGAAGGTCGCCTTCACCTTGTCGGACAGCTTCGTCGTCGACCGGCACCGCGCCGACCTCGCGCGGCTGCTCGAGGAGGGGCGGATCGACATCCTCTTCGCCAACGAAGCCGAGATCACGCAGCTTTCCGGGGCGGGCGATTTCGATGGCGCGGTTGAAAGCGTTGCCGCGAAAGTGCCGACACTGGTCGCCACGCGCAGCGAGCATGGCGCGGTCGCCGTCCGCGGCGGCGAGCGGGTGAGCGTTCCCGCGGAACGGATCGAGAAGCTCGTCGATACCACCGGCGCGGGCGACTTGTTCGCCGCCGGGTTCCTCGCCGGCGAGGCGCGCGGACTAGGCCTCGAACGCTCGCTGCGGCTCGGCGCGATCGCCGCGGCCGAGGTGATCCAGCATTATGGCGCGCGCCCCGAGGCCGACCTCAGGGCGCTCGCTTCCGGGCTGCTCGCTTAGGCGCGGTCGTCCGGCGGCACAGGGGCGCCCGGCATCGGCGCGACTCCGACCGAGCCGGGTGCATCCGCCGCCAGCTCCGGAACATCGACAATCCCGCGGGCGACGTTGCTGTGCCGGTACCCGTAGAGGAAGTAGATCACGAGCCCGACCACGGTCCAGCTGACGAACAGCAACTTCGATTCGTTGTTGAGGTTGACGAACAGAAGCAGGCAGCCGGCGATCGACAGAGGCGCGACGATGAACAAGGCGGGGGTCCGGAACGGCCGGGGCCGGCTCGGGTCCTTCTTGCGCAGGATCATGACGCCGAGCGAGACCGCGGCAAAGGCGAACAAGGTCCCGGCGTTCGAGTAATCGGCGAGCGTGCCGACCGGCAGGAACGCCGCGGCGATGGCGACCACGACGCCGGTGACGATGGTCACGATATAAGGCGTCCGGAAGCGCGGGTGGACCGTCGAAAGCCGGTCCGGAAGCAGCCCGTCGCGAGCCATCACGAAGAAGATGCGGGTCTGGCCGTACATCATCAGCAGGACAACCGAGGGCAGTGCGACGGCGGCCGCAAGCCCGACGAGGTTGCCGAACAACGGATTGGAGACCTGGCGAAGGATGTAGGCGAGCGCTTCCTTCGAGCAGACCGTCGGCGCGTTCGCCGCCTGGCACGCCGCGGACGCATAAAGCTCGGGCGAGCCTTCCTTGAACGGAAGCCCCGTCGCCGGATTCATCAGCGGCTGTGCGCCGTGAGCGCCGACCACGCCTGCCGAGACCAGCAGATAGAAGACCGTGCAGATTAGAAGGCTGCCGATCAGGCCGATCGGAACGTTGCGCTGCGGGTTCTTGGTTTCCTCGGCTGCCGTCGAAACGGCATCGAACCCGACGTAAGCGAAGAAGATCGACGCGGCGGCTCCGAGAACGCCGGTCCCGGAGGAACTCAGGGGATTGCCCCATCCACGGGGCGTAAACGGCTGGAAGTTGGACATGTGGCCGCTGACCATCGGCAAAGTGATGATCAGGAACAGGGTCAGCGCGGCGACCTTGATGCACACCAGCACGGCGTTAACGGTCGCGCTCTCCTTCGTGCCGATGACCAGCAAGGTGGTCACGACGGCGACGACGAGCACCGCGGGAAGATTGAAGATCCCCCCGACCTCGCCGCCCTGGAGGAAGCCCCACTGGATCGGCGGCCCCACCGCCAAGGCGTGCGGGACGTGAATCCCGATATGGTCGAGCAAGCCGGTAATGAAGCCGGACCAGCCGACCGCGACGGCGCTGGCGCCGAGCGCATATTCGAGGATCAGCGCCCAGCCGACCATCCACGCCATCGCCTCGCCCATCACGGCGTAGGAATAGGTGTAGGCCGAGCCCGCCACCGGAACCATCGAGGCGAGCTCCGAATAGCAAAGCGCGGCGACGGCGCAGACGGCGCCGGCGACGATGAAGCTCACCATCATGCCCGGGCC
>Ga0070680_100001517_pt1 | contig 16896 bp, 13 predicted proteins | sample KBSC73BmetaG_FD_64672 | JGI IMG/M metagenome (GOLD analysis project Ga0070680, IMG submission 64672) | Corn rhizosphere microbial communities from Kellogg Biological Station, Michigan, USA - KBS C7-3B metaG | ecosystem: Host-associated > Plants > Roots > Rhizosphere | place: USA: Michigan...
TTGATATTGACGAAGTTGTACGGAGGCCAGGGGCCCGAGTACTTGAACGCCAGCACGTCTTCGTACTGCCGGCTCGTCTCCTTCACCCGCTCGTCGAACGCCTGCTCCTGCGCGCGGTCCACCAGGAACGCCGCGTTCAGGATCATCCGGTCCCCGATCGGCTTGTTCGACCGGCTCGCCACGGCCACCGGCTTCAACGCCTCGTGAATGTCCGCCACGTAGCGCCCGCTCATCTCCTCCAGCGCCGCGTCGATCAGCCGCCCGAGCTGCATCCGGGCGAAATACGTCGACGTCGTCGTGTGGCGGCTGATCTCGTCCTTCAGCCGCCGGATCTCGTCGTTCTCCCGCTCGAGATTGCCGATCACCTTCTCGCGGTCCCACAACACCTTGAGCCCGAACTCGATCTTGTCCTGCATCTTGTCGAGCACGTCACTGAAGGCCTGATAGGTCGAGCGGAGGAGCTCGGTGACGTCGTCCTCGGAGCGGAACACGGTGCCGAAGGACATCGGGATGACGGTGAACTCCTTCATCACGGTTTCGTTCACGAACTCGTGCGCGAGGACGTTGTCGCGCGTGGGATCGTAGATGACGATGGGCGTGTCGCTGACGACCGCGGCGAGATCCTGGTAGGCCACGGTGAACACGCGCTGCCCGCCGCCGATGCCGATCGCGCCGAAATCTCGCTGGCGATCGCTGCGCACGATGCAGTAGACGTACTTTCCACCGTCGGCACCGGCCGATTGAGCAGTGGGCGCCGAAAGGCTGGGACTGGTAGGTGTTTCGGTCATTGTGATGTCGGGCATACACCCTCGAAGGAATGGCCGAGGCAGCTAGTGTTCATTCGTCGAAGCATCGCATGCGGTACGCACGCTCGCTAGAGCGCCGACCGCGATCCAGGTAATCTTTAGTTTGTTCAGGTCGCCGAACCGGCGGGAGCCAAGCGCATCAAATATGCCCGAGTCCGCCATGACCTTTTCTCGATTCGCTGCACGACTCGTCGCGACGACGGGTGTCGTGCTCGCGCTCGCGGGGCAATCAGGAGAGGCACAGCGCCCTGATACACTTGCCGCCGCGATTCGTGCGTACACCGCATCGCACGACGCCGAGATCGTTCGCGAGCTCGCGGGCTTCCTGGCAATTCCGAATCTAGCCGCCGACAGCGCGAACATTCGACGAAACGCCGAGTGGCTCGTAACAGCCCTCGAGCGTCGCGGTATCCAGACGAAGCTGCTGCCGTCGCCGAGCGGCGGACCGCCCGCGGTGTACGGCGAGCTTCCGGCGCCGGGCGCGACGAGGACCGTGGTCTTCTACGCGCACTACGATGGCCAGCCGGTCGACACGACGCAGTGGACGACACCACCGTGGCATCCGGTCCTGCGGGACAAGACGCTCGAGGCGGGAGGCCATCCCATCGACATTCCCGCGACGCCGGGTCAGATCCAGGGCGAGTGGCGATTGTATGGCCGCTCCGCAAGCGACGACAAAGCCCCGATCATCGCCATGCTCTCCGCGATCGACGCGCTCCGCGCATCGGACCGCGCGCCGTCGGTGAACATGAAGTTCTTCTTCGAGGGCGAGGAGGAAGCGGGGTCGGGTCATCTCCGCGAGCTCCTCGAGCGGAACTCGGCGCTGCTCCGCGCCGACGCGTGGCTCTTCGGCGACGGACCGGTGCACCAGTCGCGGCGTCAGCAGATCGTCTTCGGCGTGCGCGGCGTCACGGGCGTGGAGCTGACGACCTATGGCCCATCGCACGGGCTCCATAGCGGACACTACGGCAACTGGGCGCCGAATCCAGTGACGCTGCTCGCGAATCTCATCGCGAGCATGCGGAACGACGATGGGAGAATTCTCATCGCGCATTTCTACGACGACGTGACGCCGATCACACCGGCGGAGCGTCGCGCGCTCGCCCGGATTCCGGCGGTCGATTCGGCCATGCGGGCCGAGGTCCAGCTCGCCGCGACGGAAGCGAACGATGCACCGCTCGTCGAACGCATCGCACTGCCGGCGTTGAATCTGCGCGGCATTCGTGGCGGCGGCGTCGGAGCCACCGCATCGAACACGATCCCGACCGAGGCGACGGCCTCGATCGATTTCCGTCTCGTCCCTCGGCAGACCCCTGAGCATGTACGTCAGCTCGTCGAGGCGCATGCGCGGAAGCAGGGCTTCTACGTGATCGATCACACGCCGACGCCGGCGGAGCGGATGGCGCATGCGAAGATTCTGAAGATGACGTGGGAGGCGGGGTATCCGGCCACCCGCGTGTCGATGGATTCCCCGCTCTCGCGCGCCGTGATCCGATCCACCGAAGAGGTGTTGGGGACTTCGATCGTGGCGCTGCCGACGCTGGGCGGAAGCCTTCCGATGTACACGTTCGAGAGCGTGCTGCATGCGCCGCTCATCGTGCTGCCGATCGTCAATCACGACAACAACCAGCACGCCGCGAATGAGAACCTGCGAATACAGAATCTCTTCGACGGGATCAGTGTGTACGGTGGCGTGCTGGCTCGGCTGGGACAGTATTGGACCGCCGCACCCAGGAGTGCGACGGTCCCGCACTGAACACCAAGCACGAACACCTGGAGCGTTGCGCGCCGAGTGCGGCTCTAGTGCCGCGGCTCAGGGAGTCGGGCGCCGGCGTCGAGCAGCTTCGCTATCATCGATTCCAGGATTTCCTTCTGCGGCGGCCGTGCCTCGCCGGCGTCGTGCATCGCCCAGTCGAGTGGCGTTCCGCCATACCGCCGGTCGCGGATCTCGAGATCGGGATTGCGGCGGAGAAGCTCGTGGAACAGCTCGACGTTGCGATGATAGATCGCCCAGTGCAGCGGCGTCGCGCCGATGACGCCTCGGGTGTTCACGGATTCGCCGCCATCGAGCAGACGGCGGATCGTTACCGCGTCGTTCCCGGACGCGGCCACCGCGAGCGCGAAGTCCGGCGGCGTCCGTTCAGCGAGCAGTGACGCGACGTGCTCGTGGTGAAAGTCCCGCGCGACGATGTGCGCGGTCTTGAATCCGCCGAGCGTCCAGTAGTAGATCGTTCCGCCGGCGCGCCGGTCGGACATTGGAAAATACTCATTGGAGATGGTCGTGCGGATGGCGCCGGGATCCGCGTCGAGGATCGCTCGGACGCGTTCGACGTCGCCGAGCGCGGTGGCCATCAGGATGTCGGTGCGCGCGCCGCGCGAGAGGAGGAAGCGCGCGACGTCCTGCCGATCCTTGATCGCGTATTGCGCCGGCGTCGACTCGTGGTCGACGTCGAGTGCGTCGATGTCCGCACCGGCATCGAGCAGGACGCTCGCGATCTCAGGGCTGGCCGCCACGTGGAGCGCCGTCTGCCCATCGCCTTCGCGCGACCTCGCCAGCTCGGGCTGCTCGCGGAGCATGCGCTGAACGTCGTCGATGCGGTCGAGGCGCGCCGCGGCATTGATCGAGAGGATCGCGCCGCGGTCGAGCAGAAACGGCGCGAATGCTGGATCGGCGGTTTCGAGAAGACTGAAGCCGCCGGCCCACCAATGCGAGCGAACATTGATGTCGGCGCCCGCGTCGAGCAGCGTGTCGACCATCTCGCGACTCTGATTGTGCACCGCCGGGCCGAGGATCGTGCCCCCGAAGTGCAGTCCATCGAGCTGTGCGTCGAGCACCTCGCGCAGCTCGGCGTGCGATTGCAACAACGCTTTCACGCCGGCGACGTCGTTCGCGCGGACGAGTGCGACGAGCCGCTTCGCCGGATCACTCGACAGGGTGTCGACGTGCCGCTTCAGCTTCGTCCAGCTCGGGAACCCGTAGTCGCGCGCGAGATCGCGCTGCGCATCGGCGAGCTTGGCCGCCTTGCCGGCGGCGACGAGATCCTTCGCTTCGTTCTTGAGGTGCTCGAGGTTGGGGCGAGCGGGCAGAACACGGGGCATCATTCCTCCTTCGTGAGCGCCTCGGCGTCCGCGAGTAGAGGCTGAAGAGAGGAAGAGCGCGTGTTGTGTTCAGACGAGGTGGGATCTTCCCTGCCCGCGGACCGGATGCGCCCTCATGCGCTGCCGGAAAATAAAATCCCTCGGCGAATTTCGCGAGCGTGCGCCCGAGAACCAGGGATCAGCGTGCGCCGCGAACGGTGACTCCCAGTCCAGGTCCGCTCGGAATGGCGATCTTCCCGCCCTCGATCGTCGCGCCGGCGTACGGATCGTCGGCCAGCAGCGCCGCGCCGTCGAAATCCGCGTAGTCGAGCAGCGGCGCGAAGTGCGCCGCGGCCGTGATGCCGAGGCTCGTCTCGATCATGCAGCCGGCCATCACCGACATGCCGTGCGCGCGCGCGATCGCAATCATCTTCAATGCTTCGCGCAGGCTGCCGCACTTCGACAGCTTGATGTTGATGCCGTCGACCGCGCCTACGAGACGCGGGATGTCCGCCGCGATCACGCACGACTCGTCCGCGATCACCGGCAGCGGCGAGCGCTCGCGCACGAAGCGCATGCCCTCGATGTCGTGCGGCGGCAACGGCTGCTCCACGTACTCGACGCCGAGCTCCTGCAGCAGCGGGATCATGCGCAGCGCGTGCTTCGGCGTCCACGCCGCATTCGCGTCGACACGCAGGATCTTGTTCGGGGCAGCCTCGCGCACGGTGCGAACGATCTGTTCGTCGTGATCGGTCCCGAGCTTGATCTTGAGCACCGGATACTGCTCCGCCTGCGCGACACGCTCGCGCAGCTCGGCGTCGCTCGCGGCGATCGCGATCGTGAAGCTCGAGAGCGGGGCCTTTGCCGGGTTGAGTCCCCACAGCTTGTATACGGGAACGCCGAGTCGCTTGCCCGCGAGATCGTGCAGCGCGGCGCTGATCGCCGACTTCACCGAGCCATTGAAGCGCAGCGCGCGGTTCATCGCGAGGTCGACGTCGTCGAGCGCCCACGGGTCGAGCGGCTCGACGATCGGACGCAGTGCTTCCAGCGCGCCGAGCGCGGTGGCGGCGTTCTCGCCGTAGAACCGGTTTGGTGCGGCCTCACCCCATCCCTCGGCGCCGTCGTCGTCGATGACGCGAACGCGAATCAGCCGATGCTCCGTGGTGCCGCCGCGCGCGATGACGAAGGGATGGGTCGTGTGAACGGTCGAGATATCGTGCTCGATTCTCATGGTCTGACGGAATCGGGGAAGATCGAATGGAAAAGGCGAGTGGAAAGATCGAATGGAAACAGCGAATGGAAGGAGCGAATGGAAACAGCGAATGGAAGGAGCGAATGGAAACGGCGAGTGGAACGAGCGAACGGAACAACCGCTCGTTCCACTCGCTCTATCCATTCGCTGCTTCCACTCGCTCTATCCACTCGCTCCTTCGATTCGCCGTGACCCAGCCGAGCCTCTCGACCGGTTTAGAACCTCGGCGTGAGACTGATGCGTCGTGCAACGGATGCGGCGCGAAGATTCGGCCCGCTCTCGGCGCGCAGGAAACCGAGCAGCGCATCGGCGAGATCGTAGCCGCGCGCGTACCGGTCCGCGGGCGGTTTCGCCAGGCAGCGCATGACGATCTCGGAGAGCGGCGCCGGGACGCGGGCACTCACCTCGTGCGGCGGCACCGCTGGCTCGTGGACCTGTTTATAACTCACTGAAAACGCGTCGGCGCCATCGAACGGCGGGAAGCCGAGCAGGGATTCGTACAGCAGGATGCCGACCGCGTAGATGTCACTGCGTCCATCGACGAGCTTGCCCATCGCCTGCTCGGGCGACATGTAGTGCGGCGTCCCCATCGCGCGGCCGCTCGCCGTGAGTCGTCCGTGAAAGCGCGCCGTCGCGATGCCGAAGTCGGTGATGATCGCGTTGGCATCTTCGTCGAACAGCACGTTGTCGGGCTTGACGTCCCGATGCACGACTCCGCGCCGATGCGCATAGTCCAATGCGCACGCCACCTGCGCGGCAACCGACGCGGCGCGTCCAGGCTCGACGACGCGCGTCTGCTGAATGAGATCCGCGAGCGAGCCGCCTTCGAGATAGGGCATGACCGTGAAGACGACGTCTTCCGTTGCGCCGTAGTCGAGAATCTGGCAGACGTGCGGGTGAACGAGCTTGGCGGCCGCCTCCGCTTCACGGCGAAAGCGTTCGGCGACTTCGGCATCGCGCGCGAGATGCGGATGCAGCACCTTGATCACCACACGCCGCGCCAGGAGCACCTGCTCGGCGACGAAGACGTCGGCCATGCCGCCACCGCCCAGGCGCTTGAGCACGCGATACCTGTTGCCCGTGGCGCGGCGCAGGCGCGTGAGCTCTTCATCCGGCCGCTCGAACGGCGCGCGATCGAGCTCGGGCAGCACTTCGGCGCAGCGTGCGCACGCAGCCGACGATGCGCGGTTCCACGTGCCACAGTACGGACAGAACACCGGTCAGCCTCCGAACTGCATGCGCACGAAATCGTACGGCGCCCACGGGCCCGTGAGATCGAAACGAAGGAGATGATGCGCCTCGTGCTGCTCCTCGACCGCGTTCGTGAAATCCTTCCAGAGATCACGCTCGATGAGAAACGCGGCGCTGAGGGCGAGACCGGTCACGCGCTCGAGGCGAAGCGGCACCGCGGCGACCGCTCGGCGGCGAAGCGCACGGAATGCTTCCGTCGCGGCGGCCGCGAGGTCGGATCCCGCATCGAGATCGTCGTCGCTCCCATCCGCTCGCACGATGTGCACGCGCGCGGCGACCCGATCCTCGACGAATTCCAACGCACCAGTCAACGACACGTAATGCAGCTCCATCCAGCGCTTGAGGACGTCCGGCGCGCGGAACACCACGCCGACCGGCGCGGGCAGCACGGATGCGCGCCGGAAGATCGCGTCGACGATCGCTCGGTGGCGGCGGACCATCTCCGGCGTCGGTTCGTCGAGCGCGAACGACTTCTGGTCAGAGACGACCGCGCACAGATCGCGAAACGGAATGAGGGTGGTTTCCCCGCTCCATCCGTCTCCGTCCCCCGTCGGTCCACTGGCGCTGGCCGCGAGCTCGGCCGAGGTCGGGTGAGGAGCGTCGGCCAGGGTCACGGCGTACAGGCGAAGCGCCATCTAGAGGAGTTTCCAGAACCGGAGAATGAGGAGGAACAGCAGCCCGAGACCGAGCTGGATCCCGAGCATCCACCAAAATGCATGTGGATGCCCGAAAAGCGGAATGTGTTGGAGGTTCATGCCCCACATTCCACTCACGACGACGAACGGGATGCTCAACGTCGCGATCACCGACAGGCCCTTGGTGACCTTCCCGAGCCGGTTCGAGACCTGGGTAAGGTAGCTGTCGAGGACGCTCGTCAGCAGATCCCGATAGCCGTCGATCGAATCGTTGATGCGCAGCACGTGGTCGTAGATGTCGCGGAAGTAGACCTGTGCCTCCGGCGACAGGAGCGTGCTGGGTCGATTCGTGAGAACGTTGAAGACCTCTCGCTCCGGCGCGAGGTGGCGCCGCAGCGAGAGCACGAGCCGCTTGACCGCGAAGATGTTGGGGAGGGCCTGCTCGTCGAAGTGCACGATCACCCGCTGCTCCAGCGAATCGACGAACTCCTCGAGCTTGTCGAGGAGTGGGAAGTAGTCGTCGATCGCGCCGTCCATGATCGCGTGCGTGAGCCGGTCGATGCCGCGCGACAGAAGCTCGGGCGTCTTCTCGATGCGGCCCGCGACGGCGTCGACGGACGCCGACGGCCCCTCGTGCACCGTGATGAGCCATGTGCTGCTGAGAAAGAAGCAGAGATCGAACGTCTCGAGGTCGTACGGGTCCGGCGTCTTCTCGTGGAAGCGGACCCCGATGATCACGACGAACAGGAAGTCCTTGTATTCCTCGAGCTTCGGACGGCTCTTGCGCGACAGCGCGTCTTCGACGGCGAGCGGATGCAGCCCTTTGATCTGCTCGAGCAGCTTGGCCTGCCCCGGATCCGCGATGTCGACGTCGACCCAGAGATGGCCCTTCTTCCGAGCGATCGCGTCGTTGATCTGATCGATGGACAGCCCGACCAGGTGTGCGCCCGTCTCGTCGACGTAGCAGCTCAGCGTCGGCTTGGCGGCCGGCGTCGCATTGGCCGGCAGCGCCGCCAGCCTCGAACGAGCTCGTTGTGTGGTTGTGTTCACACCCGGCTCGATGGAAAGCTCTGTGCCAGGCTCGGCGCAGGCGCAACTTTTGGATCGAGAAAGCGAGCTTGCTCGACGCAGGACTCATTCGTATACAGTGTCTTTTCGAGCGAGACGAAGGACTTTTTGTGCCCGCCTCGTGACCGCGCCAAGCACGAGACCGTGCATCCTTCGGCCGCCCGACTCCTTCAGGATGACGTCATTCATGCGTGGGTTTCCGCTTTCACTCTTCGGCTTGCTGGTCGCCATCGTCATCGGCGCCCAGCGCCTTCCAGGGCAGGCTCAGCAACTGACGATCCGCGTCCGGGTCTCCGATTCGGCCGGCGCGCCGGTGTCTGGCGCGAACCTCTCGCTTCTGCGCGCCACGGGGACCCTGGCCACCGCCGTGAGCAATGCCGACGGCCGGCACACGTTCACCGTCAATTCCGGCGACGCCGACTACGAGGTCGTCGCCCGTAAGATCGGCTTCAATCGCGCGTCACGACTGTTTCGTCCCGCGTCGGGCGACACGGTCGCCGTGCAGCTCGTTCTCGTGCGAGCGGCGCAGACGCTCGATCCGGTAAAGGTCACGGCCGACGAGGCGCTCAGACGCAAGAGCTATCACGCCGACGCGGAGGACATCGCGAACAGCCCACGGCCGATCAACGACGGCATGGATGTGCTGCTCAAGCTCCGTCCCGACATGCTGTGGGGCCGAATCGGGCCGCGCGACGCGACAAGTTACGATCCTTGCTGGATCCGCGACGTGTGGGTCAACGGCGTTCGCATCGTCGATCCGCCGATCAGCGAGATGGCGATCGCACGCAAGCCGGAGGCGCCGCCACCGTTGCCACCGGTTCGCCGGGGACCTTCGGCGCCGAGTGCGGCGGCGCAGCCGCATCAGGCACCGGCGGATCCGTTGACGCATGTTCCGCTGACGGTGTGGTCGGTGCTCATGTCGATCAAGCCGGAGCACATCGAGGAGGTGAATTACGTCGATTGCTTCGACTTCTCGATGCCGGATCCACACGCGCGCAACGCCGTGTTCGTGATCTTGAAACCAGGCGTACGCTTCACGCCAGGCATCGGTTCGTACGTCGAACCGACGAGGATGGCCGCGGCACCTGACACCACGCACGCGCTTCCACGGTATCGCATGCGCGTCCTCGGCGTATTCGATGAGACGACGGGCGATCCGATCTCGGGCGTCGAGGTGATCGATACGGCGTCGGGGACGAAGGCGCTCACGACCGCCACCGGGACGGTGACGCTGGCGTTCCTTCCGGACGGCGGCAGCACGGTGCGCCTGCACAAGGCGGGATATCGGGATGTGACGGTGGATGTCGTGCTCGCGCCGAATCAGGTCTCGCCGGTGACGATGACGATGCGTCCGGAGTGATGCTTGGTCATCCCGAGCGACGCGAGGAGTGCGTGGCCGACGCAACTCTCTCTCACACCAGCCTACGCGCCAACTCCCGGAGTTTCGCGAGGATCATTATTCCAACGCCACCATGTGCCGCACACACGCCGCCGCCAATCGTTCCGGCGCATAGCCGCCCTCGAGCGAGCTGACCACTCTTCCCGAACACCACCGCTCCGCGCGCTCGACGACGAACCGCGTGAGTCGCTCGAAGTGCTCGTACTCCAGCGTGAACCCGCCAAGCGGATCGCCGCGCAGCGAATCGAAGCCGGCGGAGATGAGCACGAGATCCGGCGTGTAATCCTTCGTCGCCGCTTCGATCGCCGACTCCAACGCATTCACATATTCGTCGGGGGCGAGTCCGGCACGCATCGGCAGATTCCACACGCTGCCGTGTGGCCCCCGATCATCCGCCGCGCCCGTGCCTGGATACCATGGCCACTGATGCATCGAGATGAAGCGGATGTCGCGCTCATCCTCGACGAGCGCCTGCGTTCCGTTGCCATGATGCACGTCCCAATCGACGATGAGCACCCGTTCGACACCGTGCGTCGCGCGCGCGTAGTGCGCACCGATCGCGACGTTCCCGAACAGACAGAAGCCCATCGCGGATGCACGCAGCGCGTGATGGCCGGGAGGCCGCACCGCGCAGAACGATCGACGCGGCCCGTCACCGAACGCGAGATCGATCCCGTCGAGCACGGCGCCAACGCCCGCGGTCGCGGCATCCCAGGATCCTTCACTCGCCACGGTATCCGCATCGAACCGGCCTCCGCCGCTCTCCGAGAGCTCGCGAACGACCTCGATGTAGCGGGGGTCGTGCGCGAGCGCGATCTCCTCGGGCGTCGCGTGTCGTGATTCGACGTGCTGCACGCGCGCGAACAACTCGTGATCGTCGCGCAGCGCTTTCGGGATCGCGCGGAGGCGCCCCACATGCTCGGGGTGGCCCCATCCCGTGTCGTGGCGGCCGCAATCGGAGTTCGAGATGAAGGCGATGCTCACCGGAGTCCTCGCAGGCGTCGCGACGCCCACTCGCCCAGCAGCAGCAGGAGAGCGATCGTCATGAGTATTTTCTGATCAACGGTTCGGCTCGCGAAAGGCACGGACCGCGCGGCTCGAGCCGGTCCCAGTCGCGCCACGAGGTTGGCGACGGGCGCCGTTCCCTCGTCGGCCCGCGGAGCCGGCCCCGGTGCGTACGCCACCGACGCCACCACGCGTGACCACCAGACGCGATGCGCGGCCTCGGCGGACGCACCGCCCGTCATACGCCAGCGCCAACTGTCGTCATAGCCGATCTGAATCACACGCCCCGCACCGACGCGGCGCGCCGCAACCGCGATGTCACCCTTCGGTCCGCGACGCTCGAGTGGAATGCTGCCCGGCACGAGCGACGCGACGGGATAGAAGCCTGTTGCACCGAGCGCGATCGTGTCGCCCGGGAGCGCGGTTGGCGTGAATCGCGCGCTCGATGTGCCGGCGCGCAACGTCGCCAGCGCCGGCGACGAGCCCGCCGGTCCGGCAATTACGAGCCCACCACCGGAGCGCACGTAGGCCTCGAGTGATGACGCGACCGCCTGGACTGCCGTATCGACGGCGATGACCGCCGCGACGCGACTCGTGTCGAGCGGCAGCAGCACGCCCTGTGACACCGCGACGCTCGGCGCAACCGCAAAGTGTGCGATCACTGGCCAGCCGCGCTCCTCCAGCGCCGCCGCGACGAACTTCCCTTCCCAGCCCGCATCGCCGATGACGACGACGGCGCGCGTCTGCACGCTGTCCGGTGAATGAATCCTCGCACGCTGCGCTCCCGCGATCGCGACGAGATCCCCGCTCACGCCCGGCGTCGTCACGGTCGCGCCCATCGTCGAGACCCGAACGCTGTCGAGCGGACCGGCATCGTCGCGCAGATGAATCATGGCGCCGTCCGGCCCGGCGACGGCGACATGCACGCTTCCGAATGGGCCGGCCACCGCATCGGCCGCGAGCGCGAGCGCTGGCGGCGATCCGCTCCACGTCATCGCGTGACCCGAGTGCCGCAGCGCAGCGAGCCAATCCACGATCCAGGCGTCGGGAGCAGCGTCGAGATCCACGTGCAGCGCGACGTTCGACGACTGTCGTGTCCACGCCGGAAGCTGCGCCGACGCCTGCGCGGCGCGCGCATGCTCCACTCGCACGCCGGCGTTCGGACGCAGGCTCTGGCCGAACATCCATCCGATCACGCCGAAGGCGCAGATCCGCAGCGCGATCTCGAGGCGGCTACGCGGTGAGCGCATACACCACCAGGTTCACGGCGAATCGCGTGTTGTCGACCGACAGGAACCGCTTGTTGTCGGGATGATAGTTCCACTCCGAGCTATAATCCTTGTTGCTATAGAGAACGCTGATGCGCCGGCGCCGCTGAACCGCGAGCAGATGCTTGTGCACGAGGTTGTCGCCCCATCCGTTCAACTCGTGGCTCGTCGTCGGTGGTCCGTCGAACTTGAAGAACGCCGAATACAGCGGATGATCGTTCGGCAGCTCAGTGAGCGGCGCAGCCGTTCGCGCGATCTCCTCGGTCGCGGTCTTGTGAAACGTCCCGTCGATGTCGTGGTTGTGATCGTCGACGAACAACAATCCGCCGCGATCCACGAACGCGCGAACATTGGTCCGCTCGGCGTCGCTGAACCGCACCGGCAGATGCCCGGTCAGGTAGACGAGTGGGTAGCGAAAGAGGCGAGCGTCACTGAGTGGAACGATCACGCCCGTCGGCGCGACCGGGATCTCCGTGTAGCGCGCGATCGTATCGATGATGTTCGCCGGCAGCAGCGGCGCGCTGTCCCAGTCGCCGGACTCGTACTGCGCGGTGGCGAAGACGAATTCCGCGCTCATGGGATGATTCCCCAGCGCGACAGCGAGTCGCGCGCCACCGGTGAACCGACGAGCACTCGACGCGCGCGCGCGAGCGCATTCGTCGCCGCGGCGCCGTCACCTCGGCGAACCGCGGCGGCGGCATCAGCGAGAGCGGACGCGAACGTTGGCGCATCCGCGAGCGCATCGATGCGCAGCAGCAGCAGCGAATCAGCGGCGGCACTCGAGTTCGTACGCGCGACCTCGATGGCGCGATCCAGCCGGACGGCTCGCAGCGACGCCGCGGAATCGATCGGCATCTCCGGGCGCCGTGCGCTCGACGCACCCTTGTCCTTTCCCTTGAGCCGAACCTTGTCGATGTCGATCACCACCGACGCCGGCGCACCACGCAGATACAATCGCTCGGCCTGTCGTGCCTGCTGAATCGCCGCCAGTGCACGGCGCATGTGTGGCAGCGCGGTATCGGGCTCGCCCAACTCGAGTGCGGTGCTCGCGTCCCACATCGCATTGTACGCTTCGAGCAATGGCTTATTGACCGCCACGACGGGACTCTCGCCGCCCTCGAAATCCACGGGATCGACCGAGCGATTCGTGGCCGAATCGGCGCGCGCGAGCATGTCCTGCATCGTCTTCGCGCGCTCCGGCGAATCGTCGGTGTGTTCCTCGCCGGTGGGCACGCCGCCGAGTCGCGTGAAGACGACGTCGCCGATGGCGCGGCGGAGCTTCTTCTGATCGGCCGCGATTGCCTGCGACTCGTGGAGAACCGAATCATGCGCCAGGCGAGGCCGCTGTTTCTCCAGCGCCTCGGCGAGCATGATGAGCATTCTCTCACTGATGACATCCTGCTGTGCGTCGGGCGGCGCCGCTGCATCGACCGCGACCGAGTCGTACTCGCCCGCGCGCGCGATTCGAATCGCGCGCGTGTCGGATACGCCGAGGCCCGGACCGCCGACATCGTTCGCGTCGTGCGCGACGGCGCGAAGGTGGACGATGTCGCCGGGCTTGAGGTGGAGTGAATCGAGCGACAGCGTTGCCGCGAGCTGCAACTGCTTGCCACTCGCGCGCACGGCGCCGAGCACGCCGGACTTGAACGTGAACGTCTCGCCTTCGCCGGAGCTGACGATGTACTCGAACGACGCGCTCGCGATGCCGTAGTCGTCGGTTGCTTCGGCGGCGAGGGGAAGTCGCCCGCTTGGAGTGCGCAGCACCGTGTCGTGGACGGGACGCGTGAGCGCAACCTGCGGCGGCGCATCGACGATCGGCTCGACGGCAACGATGCGTACATGCCTTCCGTCGGTCAGCCGAATCGCGACGGGCCTGGCCGAGACGCGCAGCGTGATCTGCCAGCGGTCTGCGTCGCTCGCCGCGCGAATCGTATCGGCCGACGTGGTCGCAACGACCCCGTTCGCATCGCCGCGACCGCGAAGTGTGATGACGCTTCCCACGAGCGCCCGAACGTCGCGCGGTTCGTCGATCTCCTGTCGACGTTGGCCGCTGTACACCGGTGGACGCACTTCGGCCACGAGAGGCTCGATGCGATTCGCGCCTGTTCCGCTCGTACGCGCCAGTGAATCGCCGGGCCGCGGTCTACCGGCCCGCGCGACGGCGCCCGAAGGAAGCGCGAGGAGCACGACGCTCGCGGCAAGCAATGCTGCGAGCGGCGCGGCGAGACGCGAAAATCCCCGTCGCCATGCGAGCGTGGTCCAGTCGCTCGATCGCACGCCGACGACGAATGTCGAGTCGCTCATCTCAACTGCGGTCACGAGCGCGAAGGCCAACGAGGGTACGCGCTCCTCGATCCACAGCGCCACGCGATCGAGCTCGCGCACCCGACGGTCGCGCCAGAGAAATGTGAATCCAACGGCGAGACCCCCGACGATCGCGATTGCGCGCAGGAGGATGCGCAGTGTCAGGCCAATCGGCGTGATCGCATCCGCGATGGCGACGGTCGCAATGATCGAGATCGCCACGAACGTTCCCCAGAGTACTGCGCGCAGTACGACGCCCACAATGAGCACAGCGCGAACGCGCCTGAGTCGATCGAGCGCGCTCATGTGAGTCGACGCTCCGATTTCCGCAGGGACCATTCGGCGAGCAGCAGGATCGCGCTCAGGAGCAGCAGCCACGGCGTCCAGCGTGACGATGTGATGATTCCGGTGCGGAACATCGACGCGGGCGCGAGCGGACCACTCCCCGCAAGCGCGCGAAGCGCCGCGGCGTCGAGCGGACGTGTATCGCGAACGCCGCCGCACGGCGCAACGAGCGCTCGCGCGAAGGCACGGAACGGCGTACGCAATGCGACATCGGATGCGTCGTCGAGCAGCACGCCCACGTCGCGGATACATCCGTCGCCAATTCGGTGCTCGACAGCGGCCGGCTCGCCGTCCGACCAGCGTGCGACGGTCGATCCTGTGAGCGTCCACACGCGCGGGAAGCGCGATACGAGCGTTCCGGTCGGCGACGTCACGCCGCCGATCGCATCGATACTGTCTCGGTGCGGCCACGCCGCGTCGGCGGCGCTCGCGGGCCAGTGCACGAGGACATGGCCCGCGCTCGATGCCCACGTCGAGTCGTTCGCGGACACTCGCCCTCGCACGACGCGAACGCTCGCACCGTCGCCGACGAATCCGGCGAGCGCCAGCCCCGCCGCGACGCCGTCATTCGGGCCGGCGCTCATCTGAATCCGCGGCGCCGTCAGCACGGACGGACGAGCCGCAACGCGCATGACTCGCACGCGACCGGGCCAACTTTCACGAATCCTCATGGTCGCGCTATCGCGTTCGTCCATCCCGACCGGCGATACGAGCACGAGCTCGATCGAGTCCGTGCGCGTGGCGAGCGATGCCGCGGTGCGGATCGCCGCGGCCAACCCTGCGGAGAGGGATCCGTGCGCCGTGGACACGCCGGGGCTCAACGAGGCGATCGTCGTCACGCCCGCAAGCGTGTCGAAGGCAACGAGCACATCACCGTCGCGCATCGCGGACCGAGCGCTGTCGCGCACCTCCGCGATCGAGGCGACGTCGAGCGATCGGTCGGCGACAACGATCCTCGCCACACGTCCGCGCGCCGGGCCTACCGGGGCGGCAACCGCCGCGCCCAGCAGCGCGATCGCGGCGATGCGCAGCGCCAAGAGCAGCACGTCGCTCAGTGCGATCGATCGCGTGCGCGCATGAATCGGTCGGACGGGAACGAAGCGCGCCGTCGGCAATGGCTCGGCGAGCGGCCGGCTTCGCGCAATGAAGTGCAACGCGATCGCCGCCAGTGCGGCAACGCCGGCAATCGCCAGCGCCGATGGAAAGAGCCAGGTCATTCGCGCGCTCCGCGCGCCGGTTCAGCGACGCGCCGAACCGCACGCGATGCGGGTTCGTCGGTGACCACCTCGACATAGGACGCACCAGCCGCACGCCATTGCCGTGCGATCTCGGCGCGCCATTCGCCGAACGCCGCCTCATATCCGCGCCGCGTCGAATCGACGAGGAAGCGCTGCGTCCGCGGATCCTCAGGATCGGCGGCGAGCATCGTTCGGCGCGGCAGCTCGAGCTCCTCGCGCGCGACGACGTGGACGACATGCACCTCGCCGCCGGCCACGATGTGCACGCGTGCCGCGCGCAACAACGCGTCTGCGTCGCCGAGGAGGTCGGTGATGATCGCGATGCGCGCGCTGCGGACGGCGCTGAGCGTCGGAGCGAGCGGATCGAGCCCGTCTGGATCGGCGGCGTCGATCACGCGCGCGATCTCGCTCACGACGCCGCGCCGCGTGCGCGGCGGCAGCATGCGGAGTCGCCCGAGATCGTCCGGCACGGCAAGCCCGACGGGATCGCCCTGCGCATGCGCGACCGCCGCGAGTCCCACGCCAATCTCCTGCGCGCGACGCCACTTCAGGCGCGACGTGATCGGATAGGCCATCGACGCGGATGCGTCGAGCACGATGGTCGTGGGCAGGATGGCGCGATCGGTGGCGAGCCGAATGTACGCGCGATCGCTGCGCGCGAGCAGGCGCCAGTCGAGGCGGCGCGGATCGTCGCCCTGCCGGTACAACCGGAATTCAGTAAACTCTGATGACGTGCCGCGTTGCTTGGAGCGATGCACGCCGGACAACGCGCCCGCGACCGCATGACGCGCCGGCCAGCGCACACCGCGCACGGCGTCGAGGAGCGCGCCATACGGCGGGCTCGGCATGCTCAGAGATGGATGTCGCTGCGCGGCGGCTCGATGCGGACGAGCAGATCCTCGATGATCCGCTCCACGCTCACGCCTTCGGCTTCCGCGGCGAAGTTGGGGAGCACGCGATGACGCAGGACCGGCAGCGCGACACGCTTCACGTCGTTCGGCGATACGACCATTCGTCCCGCCAACAGCGCATTCGCCTTGGCGCCGAGGATGAGCGATTGGCCCGCGCGCGGCCCAGCGCCCCAGCGCACGTAGCGCTTCACGAGATCGGGCGCGCGCGTGTCGTCGGGCCGTGTTGCGCGAACGAGCGACGCGGCGTACCGCAGCACGGCGTCCGCCGCGGGAATCGCGCGCGTGAGCTGCTGAAGCGACAGGAGCTCCTCGGCGCCGAGCACCGTCGTCAGCTCG
>Ga0070680_100001519_pt1 | contig 16893 bp, 11 predicted proteins | sample KBSC73BmetaG_FD_64672 | JGI IMG/M metagenome (GOLD analysis project Ga0070680, IMG submission 64672) | Corn rhizosphere microbial communities from Kellogg Biological Station, Michigan, USA - KBS C7-3B metaG | ecosystem: Host-associated > Plants > Roots > Rhizosphere | place: USA: Michigan...
CCGGCGGTGGCCGAGAGCTACGAAACCGCGGTGCGCGAGCTGGAGACCAGCGTCAGCGGCCAGGCGTATGTGGTTGCCCGCACCAATTTCGACAAGCTCATGGCCAAGGTGAACGAACAGATCAGTCAGGGGATCGAGAAGGGCGCGACCAGCAGCATCATCACGCTCTCGTGAGTCGCGGCTTCTTTCTCGTCGTCGAGGGCCCTGAAGGAGCGGGCAAGAGTACCCTGGCCACGGCGCTGGCGGCCCGGCTGACGTCGGGCGGCTTCGATGTCGTGTCGGTTCGTGAACCAGGTGGCACCCCGCCGGCAGAGTACGCTCGCCAGGCGCTGCTCGACCCCGATTCCGATCTGGATCCCCACACCGAATTGCTGTTCGTTGCGGCTGCGCGCGCCCACCTGGTCCAGGCGGTGATCCGCCCGGCGCTGGAGGCCGGGCGAGTGGTGATCTCCGATCGCTATGACCTCTCGACGATGGCCTATCAGGCCGCGGGTCGCGGGTTGCCATTGGACGTGGTGGTGTCGGTCAATCTGGTTGCCACGCGCGGACTACGGCCTGATTTGACCCTGGTACTCGACGTGTCGCCGTCGGAGGGACGCCGGCGGCAGGCCGCGGTGGGGAAGGGGACCGACCGCTTCGAGCGCGAGGACTCGGCGTTTCATGAGCGAGTGCACGCTGCGTATCGTTCGGCGGCCGGTCCCGGCATAGTGCACCTGGACGGGGGCGAAGCCCCCGGAATGGTGCTGGAAGCAGCGTGGCGCGCGGTGATGGCCGCCGGTGCGGGAACGTTCCGCAAGTGACCCGGTTAGTCTTCTATACGGACTTGGGCATTGGTGCCGGGGTCCCTCAGAGTTTCTGGAGGCAGCAATCATGAAGCATCGCTGGGGCCTCATCAGCACGGTGGTTGTGCTTTCGTTCGCGAGCGGAGGCTTTCTGTTGCAACGGTCCATCGGGCACAGTTTCTCGCTGTCCGAAGACGGACTGTTTACCAACGTGATGTCGCACGTGGCGCGCTACTACGTGGATTCCATGCCGGCGGACAGCCTGTACCTCAAGGCCACCAACGGCATGCTGGATCAGCTCAAGGATCCGTATTCGGTGCTGCTGACCGGTGACGACTACAAGTCGCTGACCGAACAGACCACCGGGAATTACGCCGGGCTGGGCATCCAGATTGACGTGCGCGACGGGTGGATCACCGTGGTAGGCCCGCTCCCGGACACTCCGGCCGAGCGGGCTGGTCTGGTCACGGGCGACCAGATCATCGAGGTGAACGGCAAGAGCACCGAAGGCTGGAGCTCGGATCAGGCGGTAAATACGCTGCGCGGCGAACCCGGCAGCACGGTTTCCATCAAGGTGCGGCGCACCGGGCTGGATCAGGTGGTGCCGTTTACGCTGACCCGCGCTGCGGTGCATCTCCGCTCGGTGCCCGCCGGCACCATGTTCGACCACGGAATCGGCTATATCGCGCTCAATCCGGTGGCCGAGACGTCGGCGGATGAATTGCGGGAAGAGATTGGCGCCATGCAGAAGCAGGGCATGAAGGAGCTCATTCTCGACCTGCGCAACAATCCGGGCGGCCTGCTCAATCAGGGCGTGAAGGTGGCCGATCTGTTTCTGAATCCAGCTCAGGAAATCGTGGCGACAAAGGGCCGTGCGCCCGGATCGTCGCGCGAATTCGCCGACGAGGCCAAGCAGGACTGGCCCGGGCTGCCCATCGTGGTCCTGGTGAATGACTTCACCGCCAGTGCGGCGGAAATCATCGCCGGCGCGCTGCAGGACCACGACCGGGCAGTGGTCATTGGCACGCCGACGTTCGGCAAGGGGCTGGTTCAGACCCTCTATCCGCTGGAAGACGGCGTCGCGCTCAAGCTGACCACCGCACGCTGGTTCACGCCGAGCGGCCGCACTATCCAGCGCACCGCCAAGGACCAGGCCGACCAGCTGGCGCAGGCGGAGCAGGATGCCGCTACGCTTGCTGGTGCGGGGGATTCGGCTGCCTCGAGCGACTCCGCCATCCGCGCGCGACCGGTCTATCACACCGACGCCGGACGCACCGTACGCGGCGGCGGCGGCATCGTGCCGGACATCGTGGTCCGTTCCGACACGCTCAGTGCCTCCGAGCGTGATCTGGCGCGAGCGCTGGGTGAGAACCTCAGCGGTTACCGCGACGTGCTGACCAGTTATGCCCTCGATCTCAAGCGCCGCGGCACGCTCGGTTCGGTGGACTTCACCGTTTCGCCCGCCATGCTGAGCGACTTCCGGAGCCGTCTCAAGGCCAGGCACATTGACGTACCGGACGCGACGTTCAACGGCGGCGCGAGTCTGCTGTCCCAGCAGATCGGCTACGAAGCGGCGCGGTATGTGTTCGGCCGCCCAGCCGAGTTCAGGCGCCGGGCCGACGACGACCCGCAGGTCCAGGCCGCGCTGGCGCTGCTCAGGAAGGCCACCACGCCCGCCGAACTGCTGTCGCTGGCATCGGTGCGTCCCGACTAGCGACTGATCGAGTCGGCGCCCTGACGGGCGTTCCCGGACCCGGCCCCCTGTTTCGGAGCCGGGTCCGGTGCATTTTACGGTCATGGGAGACAACATCGCGATCGTGGGCCGCGGCCGGATGGGCAGCGCCCTGGGACTGGCGTGGGCGGCAGCTGGTGCGGACGTAACGCTGCTGGCTCGAGGTGCTGGTGCCGGCGTGGAGCTTCCGCTGGCCGTTGGCCGCGATGCGTGGCTCGGCGCCATTCGGCGGGCAGGCGTTGTGGTGCTGGCTACTCCGGATGCGGCGATTACAGAGGTGGCTGTGTCGGTGGCCGAGCTGGATGTGCTGTCTCCGGCACATGTGGTTCTCCACTGCTCCGGACTGCTCGATCGCACCGCGCTCGATCCAGCGCGACCGTCTGGCGCCGCGCTCGGCTCGTTGCATCCGCTGATGGCGGTGACCAGCAGCGCAGCGGTGGCAGTGGAACGGCTCCGAGGCGCGTTCGCCGGTATCGAGGGTGACGCCCGGGCGGAGGAGGCAGCAGAACGACTGGCGAGGATGGCCGGAATGTCCCCGGTACGGATTCCGGCCGCGGCCAAGCCCGCCTACCATGCCGCGGCCGCGATGACGTCGAATTTTACGGTAGCAGTGTACGACGCTGCTTGCCGGGTCGCGGTGCATGGGGGAGTGCCCGAGTCACTGGCTCGCCAGATCTACCTGCCGCTGTTGCGGGGCACGGTGGAAAATCTGGAGACCGAAGCACCGTCGGTCGCCCTCACTGGTGCCATCCGCCGTGGTGATGCGGCCACCGTGGCCGCACACCTCGCCGCCGTTGGCTCCGGCGACCTGCGCCGCCTTTATCTGGAGCTGGGTTGGGCAACGCTGGCGCTGGCACGGCGGGCAGGGCTGGAGGAAAGCCAGGCATCCGAAGTCGAGCGGGCAATGCGCAGCGAGTAAGGGGTCGCCGTCAGCGGTGGGGGCGGCCCGCAGGCCGCCCCTACCGCTGGTCCACGATCCGGACGCCGTCCGGAACCGTAAAAGCGAAGGCGTCGGCCGGCAGCGCCGTGTTGGCGCGAACATGCGAGAGTGTGATGGTGCGGACGCCACCCCGTCGTTCGGAGATCTCCAGCCGGCGCGGCAGCGCATCGTCACGATCCAGCCACACCACCGCCCGGCTGAACGGCAGCTCCGATGACAGGGGGATCAATTCCACCACATCCGCCACCCGCCCGTTGACCTTGTCGGCCCGCAGGTAGCGCATGCGATAACGCTCGGCCGGCCGGTCCAGTATCCATGACAGCACGTTCAACCCGTACAGCGCTCCAGTCGGAATCGGCATCCGGATGACCTGGCCAGGGGCAGTGCTGGGGGTGTAGACCCAGACCTGGCGGCCGTCCACGACGATGGCGTCGCCATCGGGGTCGGAGAAGCGCATGCTGAGCCGGTTCTGCCCCTTCTGCATCAGTGCGCCGCGGCTATCGTACGTGCCGATCATCGAGTCTTCGATCCGCTGGGTGAAATCGGCGCGCAGGCTGGAAATGGATTCATACACGCGAGCCGACCGGCCCACGATGGCCTCGGCATCCTGTGCCGCCGCGATGCGGGTGGCGCTCGATGCCACCAGGGTCACGCCCAGCAGTACAGCCACAGCCTTCACGTACGCACTCCAGTCGGCTCGGTAATGTGTCGCCCGATCGCCTCGGCGATGGGACGCGCTTCGTGCATCAGCTGGCGGAACTCGGCAGGGTCCAGGCTCTGGGCTCCGTCCGACAGGGCCTGTTCGGGATGCGGGTGCACCTCCACGAGGAGCCCGTCCGCTCCGGCCGCAACCGCTGCCCGCGCCATGGGCACCACCATCTGGCGGCGGCCGGTCCCGTGACTGGGATCGGCAATGATGGGCAGGTGCGAGAGCGCATGCACCACCGGCACCGCGCTCAGGTCAAACAGGTTGCGGGTGGCAGGATCAAAGCCGCGCACCCCGCGCTCGCAGAGGATCACGTCCTGGTTGCCCTCGGCGAGGAGGTATTCCGCCGCCAGCAGCAGCTCCTGAATGGTGGCCGCCAGACCCCGCTTGAGCAGTACCGGCTTGGCGGCGCGTCCCGCCTTCTTGAGCAGCGAGTAATTCTGCATGTTCCGGGCGCCGATCTGTATGATGTCGGCCACCTCGGCAACCAGATCCACGCCTTCGGGGTCCATCGCTTCGGTGACGATCAGGAGCCCGGATTCCTCGCGCGCCCGCCGCAGCAGTTTCAGGCCGCTCGCACCGAGCCCCTGAAAGGCATAGGGTGACGACCTCGGTTTGAAGGCACCGGCGCGCAATACGGTGGCGCCGGCGTCGCGCACGGCAATAGCAGCCTCGATAATCTGCCGCTCGGTCTCCACCGAGCACGGACCCGCCATCACCACGATCTCTTCTCCGCCGATGGCCAGCCCGCCCGGGAGCCGCACTACCGTGGACTCCTGGCGCCATTCACGCGACACCTGCTTGTACGGCTTGGTGACGTGAATGATCTCGACGACACCCGCCAGCGCCGCCAGCCGGGACGAATCCACCCTGCCATCGTTCCCCACCACGCCGATGCTGGTGCGCTGGCGTCCCGGCATCGGCCGGGCCTGATAACCCAGCTCCTCGATGACGGCTACGACGCCGTTGACTTCCTGTTCCGTTGCGTCGCGCCGCATTACGACCAGCATGGGAGCCCCCGAGGGTGCAAGCGATGTGCCGGGAACGGCGGTGTGACGGAGGTCACGTTGGGTGCCGTTCGATCCGTCAGGAGCAGGTCCGGGCAGGTGCGCAGCATGCTAGGCCACCCGTTCCTGCTCACCCAGGCGCACGCCCACGATGGTGGACACTCCCGGTTCCTGCATGGTGACACCATAGGCGGCGTCCGCCGACTGCATGGTGCGTGGATTGTGGGTGATGACCAGGAATTGCGTCTGGTCCTTGAATTCTTCGAGCAGGCGGGTAAAGCGACCGACGTTGGAGTCGTCCAGCGGCGCATCCACCTCGTCCATCAGGCAGAATGGGCTCGGCTTTGTCAGGTAGATGCTGAACAGCAACGAGACCGCCACCAGCGTGCGCTCGCCGGAGGACAGCAGGTGGATCCGCTGGGTGCGCTTGCCCCGGGGGGCGGCATGAATCTCGATTTCGCTCTCGAGCGGTTCGTCCGGATTGGCCAGACGCAGATCGCACTCGCCGCCGCCGAACAGCGTGGTGAAGACGGTGCGGAAGTGCTGCTGTACCGCGGCAAATGTCTGCACGAAGAGTTCGCGGGCCGTGCCATCAATCTCGCGGATGGCAAGCAGAAGCGACTGTCTGGCGCTGACCAGGTCATCGCGCTGGGAGACCAGAAAATCGAGCCGCTTGGTCTCGTCGGCGTGCTCCTCGACCGCCAGCGGGTTGACGGGACCGATACTCTCCAATGCCTGCACCACCCGGGAAGCTTCATTCTCCAGCGTTTCCAGATCCAGATCCAGCAGCGGCGTGCCTTCGAGCATGTCGGCAAATGGACGGCGCCATTCCGTCTCGATCCGCTCGACGATGCTCCGGCGCTGGGCGGCGGCCTCGGTAAGGCGGATCTGCAGTCCGTGGTGCTCCTCAGTGGCAGCTTCCACGGCTGCGCGGGTCTGGTTCAGCCCAGCCTCCGACGCCTGCAAGCGTGCCGAGGCGGCCGCGAGTTCCCGCTCCGCCACTGTCGCTGCCGACTCCAGCTCCCGCAGCAGCGCCAGCTGGCTGGCCCGCTCCTCCTCCCACTCGCCGCGCCGAACCGCGAGCTGTTCGGCATCGGCCACCAGGGCGGAGGCCTCCTCGTCCAGTCGGCGGATAGAGCCTTCGGCATCCTCGCGCGCCTGACGGGCCCGGGTTGCGCGGTCTTCCGCCGCGCGGAGCCGCGCGGCCACATGCGCTTCCTGAACCTGCCACTGGACACGCGCTTCGCGGGCCGACTCCTGCGCGGCCTCGAGCTCGATCAGCCGGGCACGAGCTGAACCAGCATGCTCCTCCAGTTGCGCGCCGGCGCGTTCGGCTTCGAGCAGGCTGGCGTCAATTTCCGCCAGTCGCCGTTCTGCGGCATCCAGGCGTGTGCTGAGCCAGGCCAGCTGCTGGTCGGCTTCGGCCACTTCGCGGGTAAGGTTGCCCAGCATGCGCAGCGCGTCCTCGCGCTGGGCCACGGCCTGGCGCTCGCTCTCGCGCGAATCCTCGGCCCGGGTCGTCGCCTCCGCGAGCAGCAGCTCAGCCTCGGCGAGGCTTGCGGCCGCCGTCTCGAGGGACCGGTCGGACGCGCCGACCCGGGCTTCGGCCACCGCCACGTCCGCCACCAGTCGCTCCAGTTCGGCGCGGCGGCGCAGGGGGCCGCTCGGGGCGGTGCCCCCGGAAAGGAAGATTGCGCCGCTGGCCCGCCGGAGGACCTGCCCGTGTTCGTCCAGGACCTCGGAACCTGCCAATGCCGCGCGGACCCATTCCCGAGCCGGGCCCTCGACGTTGAGCCGGGGATCGAGATCCGTCGGTGCAGCCAGCCGTGACGGCCCGGGCTCCACTGGCAGCAGCACCAGCGCGCCCGGCTGGGCTGTCGCGTGCCATGTCCGGACAGCTGACACGGCGTCTTCGTCGCGGACCAGTACCGCGTGCATCCATTCGCCCAGCAACCGCTCCGTCAACTCGGCGTGGCCGTGCTCGGTGGAAATGAAGTCGCTCAGCGGTCCCAGCACAGCGTCGCCAAAGCGGCCGCGCTCCGCCAGCAGCGCCGCGGCAGCGGGAGCGAGGCCCACCCGATCCCGCTCTAGTTCCTCCAGTGCGTGACGTCGCGCGCTCAATTGCGCCAGCGCCTCCTCGGATTGGCGCCGGGTGGCCCGTTCGCCTGCCTCGTGCTCGCGGCGTTCAGCCACCGTGTGGCGGGCGCGCTCGGCAGACTCGGCCGCGCGCTGGGCCTCGTGCGCCTCGATCCCTGATCGTTCGACCAGCTGATCCCGCTTCCGTTCGATGATGACCAGCTCTGCACGCCGGGACGCGAGCAGTGAATCTGCCTGGCCGCGGCGCTCCCTGAGCGACGCGAGCTCACCCTCCAGAGCGGTGCGCTCGCCCTCGAAGGAATGCAGCTGCTGCAGATGGGACTGGATGCCCTGTTCAACCGAGCGGACGGCGCTGCGCGCTTCGGTCAGCCGGGCCCGGCTCGCGTCCTCTTCGCTGGCCCGCGCGGCGACCTCGGACCCGATTCGCTCGTGCTCTCCGGCTGCATCCGCTCGCTGACCCAGCGCGGACGCCTCCTCCTGCTGCGCCTGCTCCGCCCGGGCCTGTTGCGCGGTGCGCTCATCGGAGGCGCGCCGGCCGCGTTCCTCGAAGTGCTGCAGCCGCTCCCGGGCCACGTTCAGCTCACCGTCCAGGCGGCCGAGCTCCAGCCGCACACCGGCCAGCCGCTCGACGATGTCGGATCGGCCCGCTTCACGGGATGCGCGGTCCTCGGATGCGCGGGCACGCTCCTCCTCATGCACGTGCAACTGATCCCGGACGCGGGGCAGCTCGACGGTGAGTTCGCCGTGGCGCGATTCCATCCCGGCCATCTCTCCGGCAAGCCGGTCCAGGTGGCGCTGTGCCAGCGTCACCTGCAACGAGAACTTCTCCTCCATGAGCTTCACATGCCGCTCGGCCTTGCCCTTCTGGCGAGCCAGACTCCGGATCTGCGATTGCACTTCGGCGATGAGGTCTTCCACGCGCTGCAGGTCGCCGGCGGTCTCCTCCAGGCGTCGCTCGCTGCTCTGTTTCCGATCACGATACAGGCCGATGCCCGCTGCCTCCTCGAAGAGCGACCGGCGCTCATCGGCGCGGTCCGAGAGCAGCAGGTCAATCATCTTGGCCTCGATGACGACGCCCGCGTCGCTGCCGAGTCCGGTGCCCCGCAGCAGGTCCTGCACATCGCGCAGGCGGACCACCGCGCCGTTCAGCATGTAGTCACTCTGGCCCGACCGCGAGAGCCGCCGGGTGATGACCACTTCCTGGTACGCGATGGGCAGGTCACCATCGCTGTTATCGAGATAGAGCGACACCTCAGTCACGTTGACCGGACGCCGGCCGGTGGAGCCCTGGAAGATCACGTCCTCCATCTTCCCGCCGCGCAGCAGGCGGGCGGACTGTTCACCCAGCACCCAGCGCACCGCGTCCGACACATTCGACTTGCCACAGCCATTCGGGCCCACGATCGCGGTGACGCCCTGCTCAAAATCGAGGGTCACCGTATCGGCAAAGGACTTGAAGCCCGAGAGCTCCAGCTTGGTCAGCTTCATGAAGGTGCCTCTCCGGGGCTCGGCCCCGGATCAGTTGGGTTCGGCTGGCAGGGTGATGACGAAGTACGGCATGCCCAGGGTCTTGCCACTCGCCTCGGCCGCGTCACGTGACGGATAGGGGCCCAGCACCACGCGGTACGGATCGGTGGCGGCCGCTGGCTTGAGCACGCTCGCGCTGAGTCCGGCGGCACCGAGTTTCTTCACCAGCTCGGCGGCCCATTCGGGGTTTTGCGAGCTGCTCACCTGGAGATATACCTTGGTCGCGGCGCTGTCCGCGGTCGTATCTGCAGCGGAGTCGGCTGCGAGCGCCGCGGCGGCCAGGTCCTCGCGGACCGGGCTCCACGGAACGGCAATCCAGAGGGCAGTGGCGCCCCCGGCGATGCGGCCGGCCTCGGGCAGTCCCGGGTCAGTCAGCTTCCGGGCGATGACATCGTTCCTGTCACGCGATACCAGTGTGTTGGGCGAGGTCACCATCGGCAGATCAGGCGCCCACGTTCCCGGCACTCCACCGATCAGACTGTCGTGGTCAAGGTCCACCACCCAGATGGAATCGCCCGTTGCTGGCCGCACCAGCAGCCAGCGGCCATAGGGATCGGTCCGCACGTCCATCGCCGGTCCGGGCAGGGAAATGCGGTTCCGCACTTTCCCGCTGAAGCGATCAATCACGGCCAGCTTGCCGCGGGTGGTGGCCACATACAGCTGGTGGCCCGACGGCGAAAAGGCCGCTCTGGCCGCACCCGGCCCGGCCTTGACCTGCTTCGGGGCACGCGCCGAGTTCGGGTCGTAGAGCCACACCGCGCTATCGGCCGCGACGGCGACGAGGTCTGCCCACTGGTCGGCGGCGACCGATCCCGCTTCGATCGGGCGCACCGCGACGGTGTCACTGATGCCGAAGACCTCCAGCACGGACCCGGACGAATCCAGGCCCACCAGCGTGCCCGATGCCCCGGCCCACAAGGCGTCCGGCACCTGATCGAAGTGTGCGCGATACCGCTCCGGCGTGCGGCGTCCCACTTCCCATGCGGCGCCACTGGTGTCCACGGTATACAGGCCACCATCGGCACTCAAGGCGGCGAGCGCAGCATCCTGCACGACGGTGCGAGTCCGTCCCGCTTCCAGCCGCATTGCGGTGAGCGTGCCCTTGGTATCGAGGATCACGACCTGGGCCGGCTCGGTGGTGGTACCGACCACCTGCCGGACCGCTGCCAGCCGATCCTCGGGGCGCCAGTCGAGCGAACCCAGATCGGGTAGGTGATACAGCTCGGGACGGCCACCGTCCCGCGCGATACGCATGAGTGTCGAGACCGGCATCCGCTCCAGAGCTACGGGACTCTGCTGGGGAGCGTCAGCCGATCCGCCGCAGGCGGCGAGCAGGAGAAGGAAGAGCGCGGGTCCGGGGTGTCGAACAATCACCGGTGGAAGATAGAGGAGCGGCGGGAGCGGTTCCAGACCGGCGTATACACAACAGACGGGCCGCAGCGTACCGCGGCCCGTCCGGGACTGGCACCGACGGCCTTAGAACGTGGGGCCGAGGCTCACGGTCCAGAGGCTCCCGACGCCGGGACGGTTGAGTGGATGCGACCAGTCGAGTCGCAGCACCACGAATCCGAGGAGGTTCATGCGCGCGGAGAGGCCCCAGGTCTGCAGCGGTACCCGGATGGCGGGATTGGTCTCGTCGCCCGGAGCTTCCTTCCACTTGACCGTGCTGTTCTGGTCCCACGCCAGGCCCACATCGTAGAATACGGCGCCTTCGATCGGCGGTACGCCCAGCGGCAACTTCTTGAAGAGCTGCTGAGTGAGGATGGGGAAGCGCAGCTCGACGCTGCCCACCGCAAGCTGGGTTCCCACCAGGCGGTCCAGCGCCACGCAGCCGGTGTACGTCCCCGAGTCATTGGCATTCCGGCACTCGTTCCGGATGTACGATCCCGATGTCTGGCCGCGCAGCAGGTCGGTGGTCCCGGCAAAAAGCTGGAACTCATTGGCGTCGCGTCCCCTGCGGCCGAAGTAGAAGCCCCGGGTTGCCAGTACCACTGGTCCGGCGATCTGGTCATAGCGGCGATAATCGCCCAGCAGCTGAGTGAAATGCCAGGTCCCGATGTTCTGCGCGACCTCAAACCGCCACCGACGGCCATAGAAGGGGCCGGTATAGCCGAAGAGCGTGTTGTCGTGGACCAGCGCCAGCGCGGGCTGGACGTAGCTGGCACTCGGGTTCCCCTCGGTAAACAGGACCGGGTCCCGGGTGCGGAACCCGGTTGACGGATCGTACGGCTCCAGGATCTGGAGGTCGTCGTCCTTGATGTTGTTGGCCCGCAGGGACAACTCCACCCGCCGGAACCGGCTGAACGGATAGGCGGCCTGGACGAAAGCCTGCCGCAGCACGATCCGCCGGATATGGGTGATGAACGTGTTCTCCTGGCTGGACGGCTGACCGGTGACGATCTCACTCGGCTCCAGGAAGAAATACGGATCCTGTGACACGCCCACGGCCCAGTTCAGCCGGTGCGCCAGGTTGGCGTAGACGGCCAGCAGCTGCGACTCCACGAAGCTTCCGTTGACGTAGCCCGCGAAGACCATCTGGTGATTGCCCAGCATGTCGCTCAACTGGACGGCGCTCCCGCCAAAGAAGCCGCGTCCGAAGGTATCGCGGGTATAACCGATGGACGGCCGCGCCACGTAGTCCGGCGTGTAATGCACCTTGTAGGGCTTGACCGAAAACTCGCTGGTGTCCGGCAGGTTCAGGGTGGCGGAATCGAGTAGCGCCACGATGGAAACCGGCCCGGCGCCGGCGGCGCCGGCGGAATCAGCGGCTCCAAGCTTGCTGGCGGCGCGGAGCCCCGACTGGGAGCGATAGAGTGATCCACCTACCCCGACGCCGGCCGGTGCCGGCTGCGCCGCGCTGGCGGAGTCCCCGGGTGCGCGGGCAGAGTCCTCCGCTTCAGGGGCGGCGCCGCCGGCACCGATGCTCGCGAGCTGGGCCGCACTGTCCGCTTCCGCCGGCGTCCACGGGGCGCGCTTCAGATTCCTGGGATGATCCAGTGCATAGACGTCGTACTTTTCCTTTTCGTAATAGACGAACACCATGCGGTCCGCGCCGCGCGCCCACGACAGCACCGGGCTGAGCGGGGTGATGCCCTGCGCCCCGGTGTAGAGGTCGGTGAGCTGATAGATCTGGTTATCGCCCAGATCGTACAGGAAGATGTTGCTCACGCCGGTCCGGTCCGAGACGAAGCCGATCGAGCGCCCGTCCGGGGCCCACTGCGGGCTGCTGTTCTTGCCCAGCTCCATGTGATCCAGCAACCGGATATTGCCGGTGGCCAGGTCGTAGAGCGCGATGCGGAAGTTGCCGAACGTCAGCTGCTCGAAGTCGGTCTTGGGCCCGCGATCGGTCGTGAAGGCGATGGTGGTGCCATCCGGTGACCACACCGGGTCGAATTCGGCGTTCTTGTCGTGCGTCAGTCGCCGCAGGTTCTTGCCGTTGCGGTCCACCACGTAGAGATCGGCGATGCCACCGCTGTAGCCGGTGAAAACAAGCTGCTTGCCGTCGGGGCTGAAGCTGGGCGTGGTCACGCCGTTGAGATCGAGCTTGATCCGGTCCGCGACCTTGTTGCGATCCACGTCAATCACGAGGATCTCGTCCTTGGGGCCGCGCTTGGCCCCCACCACGATGAACTTCCCGTCGGGCGACCAGCTGGCCGAGGAGTTGATGAAGCGGAAGGTCTCGTAGTTGCTGTCGAACGTGGACTTGAACAGCCGCTTCAGGCGCCGGCCGGTGTGGCCGTCGGCGAGGTACAGATCCACAAAGTAGAAATTGGCCTCGCTGAAATACGCCACCCGAGATCCGTCGGGCGAGATGGCCGGCGCCAGGTGCAGCGTGCCGTCGGATTTCTCTTCGGTAAGCAGCGGCTGCGCCACCGCCGCCGCGGTGGTGCGTGTACCGATTTCGGGCAGATACTTGCGGAGCACCGCATCGCGCCACTGCTGCGACAGCTGGTCGAGCGACAACCCGATGGTGCGGCGGAACGCGCCATCGAGACCCGACACCCGTGAATTGCTCAGGATCGCACCGATCGCCTCGTCGCCCCAGCGCTGGCCGATATACGCCAGCAGCGCCTCGCCGAAGCGGTAGGGAAAGATTCGTGGATCCGTTTCCATCTGGCGGATGGAAGGAAGCTTGTTTTCCAGCGACGCGTCCCGCAGCCACATGGCGGTGTTGGGATCCACCGGGCCGATGGCCAGGTACTCCGCCATGCCCTCCATGAACCACAGCGGCGGGTTGACTGCGATGAGCGTGCCGATGCCCGCGCCGGCCTTGCCCCCGGAATAGATGTCGTACTGGAACTGGTGCACCATCTCGTGCGTCAGCACGTGTTCGTTCTCGGCATACGAGCCGGTGAGCGGAAAGATGTTGCGGTGCTTCAGGAAATCGGTGAAACCGCCGGTGCCTTCACCCACCTCGCCCGCGGTGGCGTTGGTCTGGATGAAATCGGAATGCGACGCGTAGACGATGATCGGCTTGCGCTCGCGAAACTGATGATTCAGGACCCGGGAGAGCCGCCCGTACGAGCGCTCCGCCATCCGCGCGATGTCAAAGGCGGCCTCACGTTCGCGCTCGTAGAAGTAGATGTCAAAGTGCTCGGTCTGGATGACCTTGAACCCGAACGCCTCGTACTGGACCTTGTTCTGTCCGAAGTACTGGGCGGACAGGCGCGCGGGCAGCAGGACGAACAGCAGGGGCAGCAGCGCCAGCAGGTGGCGACGAAACATGGCAACCTCGTCAGGGAGTCCCAGTGGGCAGCTCCGGTGCATCGCTCCAGAGCCGCTCCAGCTGGTAGAACGCGCGCGTCTCCGGGTGAAACAGGTGGACCACAAAGTCCACGAAGTCCAACAGTACCCAGCGGCCGGACACCAGGCCCTCGGCGTGGTAGGTGTGCAGGCCTGCCTGGTCCAACTTGGTCATCACCGATTCGGCGATGCCGCGCACGTGCGCCTCCGAGGTGCCTGAGGCCACTACGAAATAGTCGGTGGCATCGTTGACGCCGTGAAGATCCAGCACCACGATCGCCTGTCCCTTCAGATCTTCGATCGCCGCCACGGCCCGCCGCACGTCCGGCGGGAGAGAATGTCCCGCCATCAGCCGTCCATCCCGGCATCTTCAACCTGATAAAAGACCGCCCACGCTCCAGGACCAACGTGGGCACCGAGCACACCCGTCGCCAGCGTAACGAAGCAGTCCTGCGGCCGGAAGGCGGCTACGATTGCGGTGCGCAGCCGCTCGGCTGCTTCCGGGGCATCCGCGTGGCCGATGCCGAACCGCACCCGCGCCGGCCGCGGCGTCAGGCGCTGCTCCAGCAGGGACAGGACCCGCGGCACCAGGTTGTCGCGGCCCCGCACCCGGTCCACCGGTATCACCCGTCCATCCTGGTCGAGCGAGAGGATCGGCTTGACGTCGAGCATGCCGCCGATCCACGCTTTGCCCCGGCTGACCCGGCCTGAGCGAAGCAGCGTCTCGTAGCGATCCACCGTCAGCAGCATGCCCGACCGCTGCTTGACCCGTTCCAGCTCCCGGGTAATGGCCTCGCCGGTCCACCCGGCCTCGGCCAGTTCGGCCGCCCGCAATGCCAGGAGGCCAAGCCCCAGCGACGCGGTCCTGCTGTCCACCAGGTGGATCCCGTCGAGGGCGCTGGCCCTGGCGGCGGCCACAGCGGACTGGTAGGTGCCCGAGAGGCCCGATGACAACAATACCGCGACGATCTCATGCGCTTCCTGGCGTACATCCCGGAACACCCGTACAAACTCACCCGGCGTCGGCTGCGAGGTGGTGGGCAGCTCCTTGCTGGTGCGAAGCCGCCGGTAGAACTCGTCCGGCCGAAGCTCCACGCGATCGCGGAACGTTTCCGACCCGAAGATGACCTGCAGCGGAACCAGCGTGATGCGATGCCGGTCGAGCACCGCGTCCGGCAGGTCGGCCGAACTGTCTGCCACGACCGCCACCTGGCGGCGTTCATCGTGCGCCAGCCGGGCGTGCTGAGCGCGCATGTCCTCTGCCTTGGTGGTGTCAACCCGGCCCCAGCGCGCTGCATACGTAAAGACGGCTTCCGGCATGTCCGTATGCACATGGATCTTGAGGATGTCGGCGGCGGAGACCACGACGATGGATCCGCCGAACCCATGCATGGCTGCCCGGACCTCGTTGGCCGCGGGTAGCGCCTCACTCCGCACCACGACTTCCGTGCAATACCGGAAGTCACGTTCCGGCGCGACCGCGCTGAGGGCGGCCGGTGCAAGCGATGCATCGGCGGAAAGCGGGAGGGCATCGGCCGCAAGGATCGGGTCACCTTCGATGAAGCGGACAACGCCCTCGAGCATCCGGACGAAGCCCATCCCGCCGGCATCAACCACGCCGGCATCCTTGAGCACGGCCATGAGTTCCGGCGTCCTGGCGAGCGCACGCTCGCCTTCGGCGAGCATCAGGTGCATGAACTCACCGATGTCGTCCGTGCGGACGGCCGCCCGTTCGGCGGCAGCCGCGGCTTCCCGCGCCACCGTGAGGATGGTGCCCTCGCGCGGTTCATCGAGGGCGGTCTGGAGGCGGTCGGCGCCGGCACTGATGGCGTGTGCCACGACGTGCACATCGGCCTGGGCGTGATCACCCAGTGCATCGGAGAACCCCAGCAGGAAATGCGCGAGCATCATGCCCGAGTTGCCCCGGGCGCCGAGCACCGCGGCGCGCGATGCAGTCTGGGCGGTCTCTGAAAGCGACGCGTCGCCGAGTGCCTTGAGGGCATCGGCGACGGCGCGCATGGTGAGGCTGAAGTTGGTGCCGGTGTCCCCGTCAGGGACCGGAAAAACATTGATGCGGTTGATTTCTTCGCGGCCAGCCGCGACCCAATCGGACGCGGCGCTCAGCGAGCGAGCAAGTCGGGGCCCATCCACATACCGGATTCCAGCCGTCACGCGCTACTCGGCGGCGGTGACCGTCACCCGCACGTGCGCCTGCACCTCGGGATGCACCCGCACCGGCACAACGTGCTCACCCAGCGACTTGATGGGCTGGTCCAGTTCGATCCGGCGGCGGTCCACGTCGAGGCCCTGCGCCTTCAGCGCCTCGGCAATGTCCGACGCCGTGATGGAACCGAACAGCTTGCCCTCCTCGCCGGCGTTCCCGGTGAGCGCCAGCGCCGTGCCTTCGAGCCGGGCTGCGAACGCCGCGGCGCTGTCCTTTTCCGCTGCGAGGCGGGTGGTCCGGGCGCGAGTTTCCGCCACGATCCGCTTCTTGTTGCCTTCCGTCGCTTCATAGGCGAGGCCTTGCGGCAGCAAGTAGTTGCGCGCAAAGCCGGGTCGCACACGCACCATCTGGCCGGCCTTGCCGAGCGACTTCACGTCATCCCGCAGAATTACTTCCATCATCGGTTCCATCCTCCGGTTGCGGCACGCCAAGGCGCCGCCTGAAATCTACCCAACTATCGGCCAACCCCAGCAACGCCAGTCCAGTGCCTGCGATCGGCCAGAACAGGACCGATACGACCCCCAGCACCACATTCACGCGCCGGGGAACCCGCACGGCAGCCGTTCGATAAACGGCGAGTCCCCGCAGCACATACAGCACGCCCATGACCAGGGCGAGGTTTGCTGCCCAGGCACGGAGTGGCACACCCAGCACGGATGGTGCGCCCGATCGAAGCAGCATCGCGGCCATCCCTGCCACGAGCAGCCAGAGTGCCTGGTCCGAGAATCGAAAGGTCCGGAACGGTGCGGACCGGCGACCCAGCGTGCGTCCGGACAACTGCGCATGCCACTGCGCCGCCAGCGCCAGGCCAGCCAGGCCGGCCAGCACCAGAAACGCCGAAAAGAATGGCGCGAGCTTGGCCGTGCTCTCGCCCATGGCGCGCAGCTGGTCCACCACGGCCGGATCAGTGCCCCGGGCGGCGAACGCCTCCGCCTGCGCGGCGAACACCGTTCGCAGGCCGTTGGCAAAGCTCAGCTGAACACCGGCCCACGATTGCCCCAGCAACGAGGCCCAACCGGCCACTGTGCCCAGCCCGACCAGCGTCGCCACCAGGGCCCGATGAAAGACCGACCAGCCGGTGGCGAGACTCAGCGCGAGGAAGAGTCCAGCGCCGATGACTCCCGCGGCGGCGGTC
>Ga0070680_100001523_pt1 | contig 16881 bp, 11 predicted proteins | sample KBSC73BmetaG_FD_64672 | JGI IMG/M metagenome (GOLD analysis project Ga0070680, IMG submission 64672) | Corn rhizosphere microbial communities from Kellogg Biological Station, Michigan, USA - KBS C7-3B metaG | ecosystem: Host-associated > Plants > Roots > Rhizosphere | place: USA: Michigan...
CTGCACCGTCGAGTCGGCGGTGTGTATCTGACATCGCGAGAGATCGTTGAAGCGTCAGCCAAGCAGGATCCGTTCGCGCTCGAGGAAACCGTGTATCACGTCGTGCGAGAGGCGCTCGAGCAACACCCGGCCGTCATCGTCGACGATTTTCAGTTTGTGTCGCTGGTCGCGTGCTGTGCACACGCGTATCCGCGCCAGAATTTTCTCGGCGCCGCGATCCTGCCGCTGGTCGACATGGCTCAGCAGTCAGGCAAGCGATTGATCTTCGCCACCGAAGGCACACCGATCGTCGGCATTGCCGGCCGCCTTGGGCAAATCGGGGTTCCAAACTTCACGCCGGAAGACTACGGCGCGCTTTGCGCCGCGCACATGGGCGCCGAGCGCGCAGCGGAGCTCGACATCCGCAAAGTGCACCGCTTCGCGCCGAATCTCACCGCGCGCCAGCTGCACACCGCATCGGAAGCGCTGCGCGACGTGCCGTCGCTCGACACGGATCGCTTCATCACGCATCTCCGTGAGCACCATATGGCGAGCAACGTCGATCTGGGCGAAGTCCAGGCGGTCGACTTGCACGATCTGAAAGGCATCGGTGACGTCATTGCCGCGCTCGAAGCGAATGTCGTGCTGCCGTTAGAGGACTCGGAAGTCTCCGAGGAGCTCGACCTCGCGCCCAAGCGCGGTGTGTTGCTCGCTGGCCCGCCGGGGACAGGCAAGACGACGATCGGCCGCGCGCTCGCGCACCGGCTCAAGAGCAAGTTCTTTCTCATCGACGGCACGATCGTGAGCGGGACGCCGAACTTCTATCAGCACGTCCATCACATCTTTGAAGCCGCCAAGACGAACGCGCCGGCAATCATCTTCATCGATGACAGCGACGTGATCTTCGAGGCGGGTCGTGAGACTGGCTTCTATCGCTATTTGCTCACGATGCTCGACGGCCTCGAAAGCACGAGCGCGGGACGGGTATGCCTCATGATGACCGCGATGGACGTCGGGAACTTGCCGCCCGCGCTCGTGCGCTCGGGACGAATCGAGCTGTGGCTGGAAACGCGCCTGCCTGACGAACCGGCGCGCGAAGCGATTCTCGCCGATCGGTGCCAGCGGCTGCCTGCGTCGATCGGTCCCGTGGACGTCGCGCAGCTTGCGGCGGCGAGCGAAGGACTGTCGGGCGCCGACCTCAAACGCGTCATCGACGACGGCAAGCTGCTGTTCGCGTACGAGCGCGAGCGAACGACGAGCGTGGCCACCGGCACACAATATTTTCTTCGTGCGATCGAGACCGTGCGGCGCAACAAGGAGCAGTACGCGGCCGCCGAGGCCCGCGCGCGAACGCGTCATCCGGTCCGGCCGCCGTACTTCGACAATTTCAGCGGCGCGATGGCAGCGATGGGCGACGCAGCCGCCGGTGGCGCCGTGGAGTTCGTGAGGTCGCGCGTGACCGCCCGCGCGATGATGATGGACGTGGAAGGCTAACGAACGACCATGGCCCTCATGGCGGATTCACCGAACGCCGATAATTCTTCACACCTGGAACGCGACAACTCGATCTGGAGGTCCGATACTTGGGCGGCGTAGCCGATGAAACCAACCGTTCCGATCCGTTCGAGATCGCTGGACGTCTGTTCGATAACCGCTACCAGGTGGCGAAGAAGATCGGCGAGGGAGGAATGGCGCTCGTCTATCGCGCTCGCGACACCGCGACTGGTGAAGATGTCGCGCTGAAGATTCTTTTGCCGCTGTTCGTGGAAGATGTGATCGCGATGAAACGCCTGCGCCGCGAAGCGGAGCTCGGCGTGAAGCTGACGCACAAGAACCTCTGTGCGATCACCCGGATGGGTGAAACCGACGGCCGCGTGTACGTCGTCATGCCCTTTCTCGAAGGCGAATCACTCGCGGCTCGCCGGTGGAAAGCCGGCCAACTATCGCTCGCCACGACGGCCGATATCGTGCGCGACATGTCAAATGGGCTTCATGTCGCTCACGAGCTCGGGGTCATCCATCGCGACCTCAAGCCGGAGAACGTGATGATCGTGCCGAATCCGGACGGGACTGAACGCGCGGTGGTGCTGGATTTCGGTTTGGCGACGGAGGCGCGCGACGGAGACAAGCGGACCAAATTGACGAGCGCGGGAACGGTCGTCGGAACACCGGAGTTCATGAGCCCCGAGCAGATGCGCGGCCGCGATCTCGATCGGCGAAGCGACGTCTACTCGCTCGCCTTCATGACATCCGAACTGCTCACGGGGCAGCTGCCCTTTGGTGGCAAGACGATCCACCAAATGGCGATGGCGCGAATGCGGGGCGAGCTGATTCCACTTCGGCAGCAACGTCCCGACCTCGACTTCCCGGCGGCCGTCGAGCGCGTACTCGCCAAGGCGCTGGCCGTGGATCCCGCGGCGCGCTATCCGACCGCGCTCGATTTCGGCACCGCGTTTGGTCGCGCGGCCAATCCCGGCTCATTCCAGCGGATTCTCGGCTGGTTCGGCCAACGTTGATCGCCGCGCTCAACCACTGAGCGCTCGGCCTGATCAGGCCGATTGATCAGAGTTCTGTAATCCGGGTTTCCGTCCGGCCAACATGGGATGGGGCCGCCGCTTGGCCGTATGTCCAATGGCCTCGCGTCCGTCACTCCGGGAGTATACGAGCCCACACCCATCTCTCGGCATAGCGACGGGACACTCCCCATGAGCAACGCTCCGACTGAAGAAAAAACGAACGGTCACCGGCCGGAATGGGCCGCTCCGCGTGCGATGGCGATTCCGCCGGAAGGCTACTTCACGCTCGAACGAGGCCGCTACGGTCCGACGTTTCCCAGAACTCCGGCCTGCCACGGCTTTACGATCATCGCGAAGATCAAGCCCGGCACCGAGGAGAAGATCCGCGCCTACGGAAAATCCCTCGAGGACGCTGTCGCGAAGGATCCGCACGTGCTCGCTCCGCTGCAATTGCACTATCTGCGCTGGGTGCTGTTCCCGATCGGCAGCGATGTGTACTTCATGTACCAGGGCATCTTCGACACGGACTTCGACAAGTACGTCGAGGACGCGATTCAGCTCTTCGCCTCGACGGGCATTACGACGATCTTCGAAATGCTCGAGGGGTTCCCGGACGATTGGCGAACCAATGCGCCTGCGTTCATCAAGTTCGTTCGCGAGCACCAGCATCCGAGCTTCCTCGAATACGGCGAATACCCGTTCGTCACGGCAGACGAGATCAAGAAGGCGCTCACGATGAAAGAGGCCTTCACCGTCATGCTCGACCAATACCAGTAGTCGCTCTCGCGATTGCGGGATCCGTAGACACGATCAACGGCGCGCGATGACCGACGGCCTGGAGCTCGACGACATTCAGCATTTTCTAGTGGCCCGCGGCCCGGCTCGGGCCGCTCGCTATGAGTTTCTCTCGTTCGCGAACGCCGACGCGGGTCGCGCTTGGCTCGCCGGCGTCATCGACAAAGTCGGTTCCGCTGCCGCGGTCCGCTCCGATTCGCCCGACATTCGGTGGGTCACAGTTGGGTTTTCGTGGAACGGGCTTCGCGCGCTCGGGATCGATGACGCGTCACTCGCGACGTTCCCCGAGGACTTTCGCGAGGGCCTCGCGGCGCGCGCAGAGATCCTGGGGTTCACCGGCGCGAGCGAGGCAGCTCACTGGGACAAGGGTCTATTAGATCCCTCGCTGCACGCAATCGCCATCCTGTTCGCCCGCGATGCGGCCGAGCGCGACCGAGCCACGCGAGCACATCAAGAATACATCTCGGAGCTTGGCGGCATCACACTGCTTGCATTCTTGAACCTGGAAGCGTTCTCGCCGCCTGGCGAGCCGCGCGAACATTTCGGCTACCGCGACCGGCTGTCTGAGATCCCGATCGAAGGAACCACACTCGATCAACCGCCGGGAGCGGGTCCGCACGTGAAGCCCGGCGAGTTCTTTCTCGGCTATCCCGACGAGACCGGTGCCACGCCGGCGAGTCCCGAGCCTGCGGAGCTCACTCGCAATGGCAGCTATATCGCCTATTTGCGAATGCAGGAGCACGTCGGCGCGTTTCGCGATTTTCTCCGCGCCAACGGCGACACGCCGGAGGCGCAGGAGCTCGTTGCGGCGAAGCTGATGGGCCGGTGGCGCAACGGCGCGCCCCTCGTGCTTGCGCCGGACAAAGATGATCCGGCGCTCGGCGGAGACATGCAACGCACGAACGATTTCAACTACGCCGAGATGGATCCGCACGGATACAAGTGCCCAGTCGGGGCGCACATCCGACGACTCAATCCGCGCGATACCGTCGAGAGCCTGCAGCGACATCGGATGATCCGCCGCGGTGGCACCTACGGTCTCCCGTTACCCGAGGGCGCGCCGGACGATGGTGTTGATCGCGGGATCGCCGCGTTCATCGGATGCGCGAGCCTCAGCCGCCAGTTCGAGTTCGCGATGAACGTGTGGGTGAACGATCCGACGTTCAAGAATCTCAAAAACGAGCGCGACCCGATCATCGGCACGCAAGATGGAAGCTTCGATATGACGATTCCCAAACGACCAGTCCGAAAGAGAATCACGGGTCTGCCGGCGTTCACGACCATTCGCGGCGGCGCGTACTTCTTTCTGCCCGGCCTTCGTGCATTGAAACTGCTCGCCGGCGGGGCCGCGCCCGCCAGGAAGCTCGCATGACAAAGCATCCTGCTCCGAGAACCTACAATCAGGTTCGGGTGCCGCGCTCGTACACGCGCGGCAAGCCGCGCTTCTCCATCTATTGGACGTGGAGCTATCCGTGGGAAGCGAACCGGGACCTCACGGAGCTCGACAACCGCTTTTCAACGATGACCGAGGTTCGTCGGGTGCATTGGCCGGAGTACGAGACGCCCGAGTACACGCACAAGATGTTTCTCCAAGGCATCGCCGGCACACTCGAGCTGTTTCACCTCGGCTTGCTCCGGTTTCAAGAAGCCGTCGGCGCCGTCACGGGACATCCCGTTGCCGTCTATCAACGCGTTGACCAGGCAGGGCAGAAGCAACAGCTCGATCACGGATTGCTCGAGGACACCGACACGCTGATGGTCTTCGGTCTCGATCACATCGTGACGGAGCAGGAGGCTGCGGCGGAGGAGATCGAGGCGGTTCGCGAGTTTCTCACGCGTGAAGGAACACGGCTCATCCTCGGACCGCACCACGATGTGGGTGCGACGAGCGATTTCAAGCAGCGCACAATGGAGTACAAGCACCACGGCGACCCATTGGTCCCGAGCCAGCAGCGCTTCGGCCGTTATACGAGATCACTCATGAAAGGACTCGGCTTGCCGGTGGAGAACCAGTGGGGCCTGCACCCGGCCACTGTTCAAGGCACGGTCCAGCTGCAGCCGCTCATCACAGCCAACGACCTCGACGAGCGAGGTTGGCTAGAGGGCGTGAAAACGTTCAACTATCACCCGCACCTGCCCCACTACGCCGTCACCGTCAACGATCCGAAGGTCGTTCGAGTGCTGGCGCGGCAACCGATCGACATGTCGCATCCGCATCCATTCACGGAGGCAGGCAACCGCGACTTCAACATGTTCCTCTGGATGCCGCCGGTGGGCGATCGCGGCGGCGATATCTTGTTCGCCGACTCGACGATCTTCACCACACTATTCGGTGGCGACGAGAGCCTGGATCGGTTCTGGAAGAACATCGCGACGCGATGATTCGGCGACCGGATCCGATATGACACGCGCGCGATTCGCGGCGATTTCGGCAGGTGCAGCGTTCGCGTTGTTCATCGCGATGATGCTCTGCCTCGAGCTCGGTCGCCAAATCGGCTTGAGGCAGCCGGAGGCCCTCGGAACAGCACTTCGCACGGGCGTCGGCGTGGTCGATGGCGCGGTGTCTGCGGTACTTGCGCTCCTGCTTGGCTTCGTCTTTTCCGGCGCAACGGCGCGCTTCGACCAACGGCGGCAATTGATCGCTCATCAAGTGAGCGCCATCAACAACGCGTGGCTCCGAATGGACTCCCTGCCAGCCGATAGCCAGCCCGGTATCCGCGACGCGTTCCGTCGGTTCGTCGATTCGCTCATCGCGGCCTACACACACGACGCCGGTTCCGACGAATCGCTTCGCCACGAATCGGCTGTGATACACGCGCGAAAAGACGTGTGGTCGCGATCCATTGCGGCGTGCCTTGCCCCCGAGGGCGAGCGCTCGCGCATGTTGGTGTTGCCGTCGCTGAATGAGATGTTCACCGCGGTCGAGGAGGAGCGGCTTGCCCGACGAATTCACCCGGCAGGCGTGATCTACGCGATGCTCGTGCTTGCGGCGCTCGTATCCGCGCTGCTCGCCGGCTATACGATGGCGAACACGGAAACGCGCAATTGGCTACTCCACATCGCACTTGCTGGCGTTGTGACTGTCGTGATGTACGTCATCGTTCAGATCGAGTATCCCCGGCTTGGAATCATCCGTGTCGACGTCTTCGATCGCGTGCTCGTGGAGTTGCGTGCCACGTTCGGCTGACGTTCGCGCCCGCGCGCCTTGGAGGGCGATGTGACGAGCAAGCCACCGGTTGAAATCCAGGCGCTGCTCGATGCGCACATCAATGGGTTCAACACCCGTCGAGTACGACTTGGGGTTCTGGAGTGTCGAGGGCGCGCGCGCGTACGTTGTTGTATCGGGTACCCTCACGGTAACGATGACGGGTCAATCCGTCGTTCGGACTGGCACCCTCGCGTACACGTTCGCGAATCAGAATGGCGTCTGGAAAATCGAAGCGCAGGCTTGGGGTCGCACTTCGTAGCCTCATTCGCAGAGTCGAATTGTCGACTAAGGCACTGATTCGGATCGAACGTCAGCGATTCGCGTGCACAACCCGAGTGAGCAACATCAGCACCGTGGAGCGCGACGAGCATATGAGAGAGGGGCGGCGAATGGCTCGCCGCCCCTCGGATCATTCACCGTTGCGGTCAGCCTCAAGGAAGGCGTGCCGTTCCCACGCGCAGGTTGTCGACCCACATCGACTGATCGACCGGTGATCCGTCGCCGATGTACGGCACCCAGAGGAACTGGTTGAACTGCATCGTCGGTCGCGCACCGGTTCGGAACAGGATGTCGTGCCGATCGATGATGAGCTGGCCGTTGAACCAGTACTGCATCACGCCGTTGGCCTGACCGATGCCGTTCACGATGGTGTTCAACTGGAAATACGCTTCGATGTGATTCCAATTCCCCTTGTACCCAGCCGATCCGGCGTTCGGCTGCAGCACGACTGGTCCGATCACCTGCTTGAGGTTGTAGTAGCCGGTGGTGTTACTCGTCGCGAAACACTCCTTGCCGACGTTCGGCTCCGACACGCCGTTGCACCCGCCGACGGACCGGTTTTCGGTCACGCCGACCAGATTGTTCGGCAACGATCCCATGCTCGTATTGATCGACCGGTTGTCCTGAATCCCCAGGTGAGGTATTCCACCGTTCTGATAGTTGTGCTCGAGGTAGAGCGCGAGAAACGCATCGCTGGGACCCGTCCAATCACCATCGAGCGTGCTCAAGACATTGATTTCGTGCGGATGGTAGAGCTTCCCCGAGCCAACCCAGTTGCTGCTGTACTTCACGTCGTAGCTGATGTACACCGAATTCGACGCGGTGAACTTCTTTCGGAGCGCGCTGGTACCTGGGGTCGTAGCGCCCGGCGTCCAGTGAAACTGGATCGAGGCGGTACTCCCGGCGGTGTGTTCCGTCGTCGAGATCAGGTTCGTCGTCGGCACGGGGTACCAGCCGCGGCTTCCAAAATTCCCGTCCTCGAATTGCTCCTGAAACAGGAGTGAGCCGGTTGGTTGAGACGGAGCCGCCGTGACCGAAACGGCCGCAGTACCTGATTTCCCCGAGGACGTCGCAGTGATCGTCGCCGAGCCTGCGTTCACTCCCGATACAACCCCCGACGCGTTCACCGACGCGACCGAGGCATTACTCGACGACCAGGTCACGGCCTGACCTGACATCACGACGCCGTTCTGGTCCTTGACAGTCGCCACCAGGGCCTGTGTTGCACCGACCGCCACCGTCGCCGTGGCGGGTGCGATCGTCACCGTGTTGGGCGTCGCAGTCGCGGCAACCGTGGTGACTGTCGCGATGTTCGATAGGCTACTGAACACCGCGTCCTTATTCAGCGTTCCGCGGAACGCCGTGAGACGAAAGTCATACTTCGTCGACGCGTTGAGGCCGAGGACCGTGCACGTGAGCGTGCCGCTCGTCGCCGTGCCGCTGAGCGGCGTCGCGCAGGTTCCATTCGCAACGCTTGGCGCAGCGCCCCAGTTGATCGGCGACGGGGCATAACGAACGTCGTATTTCGCCGGAGCGCCAAGGCCGTCGGACACCTGGGCGAAAGAGAGCGTGACGGAATTCGGCCCGGTCACGGTCGCACTCAGGTTTGTCACGACGCCCGGGACAGCGGTCGGCGCATTGACGGTGAGACTCGCTGAACCGGTCTTGCCCGAGGATGTCGCACTGATCGTCGCCGAGCCGGCCGCCACGCCGGTCACGACGCCGCTCGCGTTGACCGTGGCCACCGCAGTGTTGCTCGACGACCAGGTCACGGCCTGACCGGACATCACGACACCATTCTGATCCTTCACGGTGGCCGCGAGCGTCTGCGTTGCTCCGATCGCCACCGTCGCCGTCGCGGGGGAAACCGTCACGGTGGTAGGCGTCGGCGCCGCAGGCGTGGTGACTGTCGCGATGTTCGACAGGGTATTGAACACTGCGCCTTTGTTCAGCGTCCCGCGGAACGCCGTGAGACGAAAGTCATACTTCGTCGACGCAGTGAGGCCGAGGACCGTGCACGAGAGTGTGCCGCTGGTCGCCGTGCCGCTGAGCGGCGTTGCGCACGTTCCATTCGTGACGCTTGGCGCCGCCCCCCAGCTGATGGGCGACGGAGCGTAACGAACGTCGTATTTCGCCGGAGCGCCAAGGCCGTCGGACACCTGCGTGAACGAGAGCGTGACCGAGTTCGGACCCGTGGCGGTCGCACTCAGCGTGTTCACGATGCCCGGTTTGGGCAGCGCGTTCGTCACGGAGACACTGTCTTCCGCGGCAGCGCCGCCGGCGCGTGGCGTCACCGATTCACCGGAACACATCGCAAGTCCGGGAACGAAGACGAGCCAAGCCAGCCGACGAACTTGCCGGTGAAAATTGTCCGAGCGGTTTTGCATCGAGGCTCCTCCGAGAGTCAACGGGTTCGATGGAGGAGATGGCGCGTCAACAACGGCCGCAGGCGGCGATCTCGCGGTACATCTCCTTGTCGGGCATCGCTGGCGGCTCGGCTAGCGTAGCGATGAGATCGCGACAGCCCCGTAACTCTGCGTCGCCGTCTTTCGACGGGTTTGCTCTGAGCAGCGTCTTACTCGAGTGCGGATCGTGCGGGGGGACTCGGCGAACGCGAACGTGCTCGCGGCGTTCGCCGATTCGCAACCTAATGTTTGCACCTGATTGCAACTGTGACGCACGATCGCGGCACACAATGACGTGCATCACGTCCGGTCAGTTTTTTCGTGCGAATCGCACCGATGACCGAATCGCGCCGCGTGAGATCGACTTCATTGCCAGTCGATCCATGCCAGGACCGGGACTCGAACCCGGACTCCCTTGCGGGAAAGGGATTTTAAGTCCCTCGCGTCTACCCGTTTCGCCATCCCGGCTTTCTTAGCGTGTCGTCGTCAAGATGAGAGGCTGAAGAGTTTGGAGTTCACGGTTCGGAGTTCGGAGTAGACAGTAACACCGAGCTCCATACGCCAAACTGGTAACTCCTTACCCCAGCGACTGACGATCGACTTCCTCGCTGTCGGATCGCATCTATCAGGGCAAAGAGAAAGGGAGGCCGAGCGAGGGACAATTTCCCTTCTCTTCGGCCTCCCGTCTCGAGAGCGGGAAACGGGACTCGAACCCGCGACCCCAACCTTGGCAAGGTTGTGCTCTACCAACTGAGCTATTCCCGCGTCGGACGAAATATATGTCGGACTTAGACCGATGGGAGGGCGGAAAGAACGGCGGAACTACGGGAGTGCTGATCCCTCGCTGCGCTCGGGATGACTACTCGGCTCGGGGTGAAGACTACGCACCTGGCGCAATCAGGGTCGTTCGCCTAACGCATTCACCGCATACCACGTCGCCCACGCGAGCAAACCCGACAACGACGCGTCCCCGCCGTTCGCAACCGCTTGTCCCTCCGGATTCACGACTTCCGCCGCAAGTCCGCCATCGAGCGGCGCGCGACGAAGCCACTGCAGAATGTTCGTTGCGTCCGGACCAACCAACCGCGCGCACTGCTGTGCCATGAGCCGTGGCGTGACGTCGATCTTCTTCACAGTGCGTCGATACGTCGAGTCCTGACGCGCCACGGCTTCATACATTGGAAGCCAGAACATCGACGCCGCGGGATCGTCTTCAGTCGACGTCGTGCCCGCGAGATCGCTCGATGACGCGAACGTCCCATGACCGCCGCCCGGCGGCTCCACGACGAAATGCCGCGTGATCGCGGCTCGCACGGCATCGGGATCCTGAACGTTGCGCGCCGTCTCCTCATCGAGCGTGCGACGCAAGACGTCGAGCGCGTGCGCCGCGGCGGCGTTCGCGTGCAGCGTGAACGGATGCGGGACTGGCTCGCCCGACGGGCTCACCTCCGTCGAATACAACGGCACGCGCTTGTCGCGGCGAGCGTCGAGGTCTTCCGCCGTCATGTAGAGCGTGTCGGCAAGCGCCGGTTCGTCCACGACGCGATCGTCGCCCGTGTCGCGGATGTACCGCTCGGCGGCGATGGAATAGCCGGCAACGCCCTCGAGTGAAAAGCCTGGCTCGAAGAGCGTCCCGTCGAGATAATGGACGCCGCGTCCGGGCGCGTAGCCGTGCAATTCGCAGACGCGAAGCAACAGCTCGCGCGCAAGCTGCGGGTCCGCAAGCTGGACGGCAGGAATCGTCCACATCAGCGCTTCCCAATCGCGCACCGTCACGCCGTTGCCATTCCACGGAACACGCGTGCGGATGAGATAGTACTGCGCGTCGTCGAGCGCGCGCGCGACGGCGTAGAAATACGCGAAGAAGAGATTGCGATTGATGAGACGATCCATCGCATCGTTGCCGCTGGCCTGCTCGAGGCTCTGCAGTGCATCGCGCGTCGCGGAGAGCAGCTCGCGCCATCCTCGCCGGCGCAGCACACCGGCAGTGGCTTCGGCGCCGTCGCGCTCGGGGCCGACGCCGAAATAGAACGCGATCTGCTCGCGCCCCGCCGCCGCGACGCGAATCGATCGCTTCAGTGAATACCGCTTTGCGTCGACCGACGCGTGCGCGTCACCGTCGGCGGCGATCGCCAACGCGACGAGCTCCGGCAGGGACGATCCCTCGAGCAGTACCGCGCCCGATTCACCGAGTGACACACGACTGTCATCTTCGAATGGGCGCGGCGTGCGCACACGCGCCTGGCGATGTCCAAGAGTGCCGGACAGCGTGACGTCGACGGTCACCTCGGCCGAGCCGCGGTTTTCGATCGAGAGCGCGTACACCGCTCCGGAGACGTCGGCGTCGCGGCCATACGGGGCGAAAATCGTTCCGCGCAGCACGAGATCGGCGATACTGCACGTGAACGTCGGAATCCATCCGAGCGCGCGCTCCCATGCGATGGGAACATCGGAGAGCTCGTGGCGTATTCCGCCGATGTCGATTGCCGGTTTGGCGAGCGCCGGTCCGTTCCCGGACAGGAAGTCGCTGCTGCCGGCGAACTCGATCGCTGAACGCGCGCCGCGGTGCAGCATCCCGACGGCGTGCAGCGACGCGTCGGCCGGATGAATGCACGGCAGCGCGAGCCAGTGGTTACCGGTGATCTGCCACGGAATCCGCGGCGGTGGGAGCAGGCGCACGAGTGGCTATATATCTTTGATGGCGATCGCTGGAATGATAACGACCCTCGGCCCAAGCGTGACCGGCTCGCGGCGACACTCACTCTCCCACGAGGCAACAGCTCGATTTTGCGCGTCCGACAACTGATCCGATCGAGCGGGTTGCTGTTCGTGCTGCTGGCGTGTTTTCCCGCGCAGCGCTCGGTCGCGCAATCGACAACGAGTCTACTCCCCGACGCGGACCTCCTTCCCGCGCGGACTCTGCGGTTCCGCGGGCTGGTTTCGTGGACCCGGTACGACGACCTCCTTGGCTTGGGCAGTCCCGTCCCGCGCAATATCGCGTCGCCGCTGGTGGTCGACTCGCTCGGGCCAGTGCAGGTGCCGTCGTTCGGGCCAGTGCAGGCGCAGATTCGCGCGGCCGCGGCAATGCCGAACTTTCGATTGACGGCCGGCAACGTGGTCGCGACCGCCAACTCACGCATCGTGACGGCGCCGCTCATCATCGAGTACGGCGTCACGAACTGGATCACGCTCGGTGTCGTCGTGCCGCTGGTTGAAACGCGGACCACGCTGTACGCGCAACTCAACCCGCTGCTCGGCACCGCGAACGTCGGCCCAAACCCGGCGCTGTTGCCGAACAGTTCGGCGGTGAACCAGAACGCTCTCCTCGTCCAATCGTTTCGAAGTGCCTCGGCGGCGCTGCAGACGAAACTCACCCAATGCCAAGCGACACCGAGCGATCCGACGTGCACGGGGATTCTCTCGCAGCAGCCGGCGATTCAGACGCTGATTCAGAGCAGCGACAACTTCGCGAATGCCATCCAGACGCTGTACGGCACCGATCGGACGACACACCCGGGTCTTTCGTACGTGCCGCTCGATCTGAGTCCGGCGCAGGCGGCGATCAATCTGCAGATCCAATCATTCGCCGCGCAGTATCAGACCTTTCTTGGCTCAAACGTCATCCAGGGGAAGGCCTCGCCGGCGTTGGGGCCAGGAGCGGCGCTCGACTTTCAGAATTTGCTCAATGCTGCCGGATATGACAGTCTGCGGTCGACCGATCACAGCTCGATCGGCGACGTGTCCGTTGGTGTGAGTGTTCAGCTGCTGAACACGTATGGCGACACGACCGCCGCCGCGGCCAATCGGCTTCGCATGCGGCTCGCCGCGAACGGCACGTTCCGCTTCCCCACGGGACAGCTCGCGAACGGCAATCAACTGTTCGACGTCGCCACCGGCTATCATCAGCCGGGAGTCAGCGCTGCCGTGGCGACGGATCTTCAACTTCGCAAATGGCTCTCGGCAACGGCGACGGGCTCGTACACGGCGCAATTCGGCAGCTCACCGGTCGTCCGCGTTCCCGCGACCGAGAACGCGATCTATCCGCTGCTTCCACCGCTTGCCGGCACATACTCCGCCGGGAATGTGTTGGCGCTCTCGGTGGTTCCGCGAATTCGGCTCGCGGGATACCTCGCGGTGACCGGCCAGTATTCGATCGTGCGAACGGGCGCCGATCACTACACGCTCACGCAATTGCCGCCAGACACCGCGGGCGCGTTGCCCGCCCCTACGGCGCCGTTCGGCCTGGACTCTTGGACGGCGCAACAGATTGGTGTCGGCTTCACCTACTCGTCGATCATCGGGCCGAGCCGACACCCAGGCGGAATACCGTTCGAGGCGTCGTACTCGCATCTCGAGACCATCGCCGGCAACGGCGGCCCGCTCAACAAGACGTTCCGCGATCAGGTCGAGTTGAAGTTCTATTGGAAGCCGTAACAACACGCGCATCACGGACGGACACGGTCGAAGGACGGACGGGCACCGGCAAAATTGAACCTTCTCACCGCCGTTTTTGCTTGGCCTTCGGTGGTGCGACTGTAGCATCCGGCGGTACACTGACCGCCGCCGATTCGAGTAGCTCGCGGGCATGTGCGCGGCTCACATCGCTCTCCGGGTCGCCGCCGAGCATCCTCGCGATCTCCGTGACGCGATGATCGCCGTCGAGTACGCGGACGTCGGCGGTTGTCACACCACCGCGTGCGCCTTTGCTCACGAGAATGTGATGATGGCCGCGCGCCGCGATCTGCGGCAGATGCGTGATCGCGAACACTTGGTGATAGCCGGCGACGCGCCGCATCGTCTCGCCCACTTGCAGGCCCACGCGTCCGCCAATGCCGGCATCGACTTCGTCGAACACCAGCGTCGGCACATGGTCGAGGCGCGCGAGAATCGTCTTGAGTGCGAGCATCACACGCGACAGCTCGCCGCCTGAAGCCACTCGCGACAGCGGACGCGGCTCATGACCGACGTTCAGCGCGACACAAAACTCCACATCCTCGGCGCCATTTGCGCCGATCTCGGGCAAAGTACGCAGCGTGACCGTGACGTGTCCGTCGGGCATCCCCAGATCGGGCAACACCTCGTCGACGGCACGGGCCAGGCGTTCTGCCCCCGTTGTTCGGAGCGCCGAGAGCGCCGCGGCGTGCTCGGTAAGCGCGGCTCTCGCCTGTCGCTCTTTCGTCTCGAGCTGTCGAATATCCAGTCCCGCCGAGTCCACGAGATCCAGCTCGGCCTTCGCGTCCTGGCCAGTGCGGATGACGTCTGCGAGGGTCGGTCCGTGCTTCTTCGTGAGGCGGAACAGGAGATCTCGCCGCCGGCGAACTTCGTCGAGCCGCGACGGATCGAGGTCGACCGAACCTTCGTACTCCTCGAGCTCACGCGCGAGCGCTTCGAGCGAGTAGTAGCCCGTATCGAACATCTCCTGCAGACGTGCGAGCGTCGGGTCGATCTTCTGAATTGCGCCCAAGTGACGCGAGATGTCGCTCAACTTCGTGAGCACGGCGTCATCGTCGCCGTCGAGCGCGCCCGCGAGCCCCGACGCCAGGCCGCGGAGTTCATCAGCGTTCTCTAAACGACGCGCCTCGTCCTCCAGACGCAGGTCTTCACCCTCGACCAGCTTGGCGTCGCCGATCTCGCGCACGACATGGCGAAGGTAGTCCGCGCGGCGCTCAGCGTCAGAACGCCGCTTCGCCAGATCGGCGATTTCTCGGATGATGGCGCCGAGTGCGTCGTGCGCGGCGCGAACTTCGCTGGCCTCAGCCGTCGCTCCGGCGAACGCATCCAGGATGCGGCGCTGCGAGTCCGGATCGAGCAGGGTCTGCGCTTCGTGCTGGCCATGCAGATTGACGAGCTGCCGGCCCACTTCGGCGAGCATCGTCGCGTTGACCGGCGTGCCGTTGATCCAGGCCCGTGTGCGGCCGGCGGCGACTTCGCGCTTCAGCACAACGGTCGTTTCGTCGACGTCGATGCCGCGCTCGTCGAGCAGCGTGCGAATCTCCGGCCGGTCCTCGATGTCGAATTCGCCTTCCACGGTCGCGCGGTCGGCGCCGGTACGAATGACGTCGGCGCTCGCGCGCTCACCGAGCAGGAGCCCAAGCGCTCCGACGATGATCGACTTGCCCGCGCCCGTCTCGCCCGACAGCACGTTGAATCCGCGCGCGAGCGGCAGCGCCAGCGTCTCGATGATCGCGAAGTTCTTGATGCGCAACTCGGTCAGCATTCCCACCTCTCTGTCATCCGCACCTCTTCGTCATCCCGAGCGCAGCGAGGGATCTGCACTTTGACTGCGCGAGGTGCAGATCCCTCGCTGCGCTCGGGATGACTATTTGTCGCGATCCGCTAGACCACCCCAGGCAAGCTTCTGCCTGAGCGTCGTGAAGAAGCTCGTTCCCGGAAAGCGTACGATGAGCACTCCCCGCTCGGCGCGACGAACGCTCAGCATCTCTCCAGACGAAAACGTGGTGCCCACCTGCCCGTCGACCGTAACCAAAAGCTCCTCGGCGACAGCATCTGTATGCAGGGTGACCTCCACGCTCGCGGGGAGAATCACGGGCCGTACGGCCAGCGTATGCGCCGAGACCGGAGTAACGACGATGGTCTCCAGCGTCGGATAGACCACGGGACCGCCCGCCGACAGGCTGTACGCGGTCGATCCGGTCGGCGTCGACAGAACGATGCCATCCGCTCCGTACGTGGCGATCGGCTCGCCGTCGGCAGCGACGCGAAAGCTCACGACGCGCGCGAAACCGCCCTTGTGCAGGACGACGTCGTTCAGCGCGATCCACTGCTGCCGCTCGATCCCCTTCGCGTCGAACACGCGGGCCTCGAGCGCCATTCGCGATTCGGCGACGAAGTCCCGCCGCGCGAAGCGCATCAACGCATTGGATAACTGATCTGCGTTGCAGCAGGTCAGAAAGCCGAGGCGCCCCAGGTTGATGCCAAGGATCGGTACTCCGTGCGGCGAGATGATTCGCGCGCCGCGGAGGAGCGTACCGTCGCCGCCGAGGGTGAGCAGCGCATCGAGGAAGCTGGGATCGTCCAGGCGCTGACCGCCGTTCGCGATCTCGAATAGCTCTTGCTCGTAGTGGAGCTCGAGCCCCAGGGCAGGCGCGAGCTCGTGGAGCGTCCGCATGACGGCCGGAAGCTCGTCGTACCCTCGGTGTCCGACGACGCCGAGGCGGATCACTCCGCCATCGCCTCGGTCTCGAACAGCGCCCGTACTCGATTCGCGATTCCCGCGGCATCGAGCCCGCACATCGCGAGCTGCCGCGCGCGAGGGGCCGCGTGGATCACGCGATCCGGCACCCCCTGTACCGCCACGCGGACCGACGCGTCGTACCGGCCGATCACGGCCGACATATATGCGCCGAAGCCGTTCACGACAGTGCCCTCTTCGACAACGAGAATATGCTTGTGATCGGCGAGCACCGCCGCCAGCGTCATTTCGTCGTACGGCTTGAGGAACCGGCAGTTCACCACAGTGATGTTCAGCCCCTCGGCCGCGAGCGCGTCAGCGGCGGCGAGCGACGTCAGTACCATGGTGCCGACCGCGAGAATCGCGACGTCAGATCCTCGGCGAACGACTTCCCACGTGCCGTATGGCACGGGTTCGACGGTCGAAAGCGCGCCCGGCTTATCGGGCGACGCATCGCGCGGATATCGAATCGAGAACGGGTCAGTGCGATGCGCGGCGGCGGTTCGC
>Ga0070680_100001526_pt1 | contig 16867 bp, 17 predicted proteins | sample KBSC73BmetaG_FD_64672 | JGI IMG/M metagenome (GOLD analysis project Ga0070680, IMG submission 64672) | Corn rhizosphere microbial communities from Kellogg Biological Station, Michigan, USA - KBS C7-3B metaG | ecosystem: Host-associated > Plants > Roots > Rhizosphere | place: USA: Michigan...
CGTTCCACCGTTCCACCGTTCCACCGTTCCACCGTTCCACCGTTCATCCGTGAAAGAACGACGCTGTCCACCCTTGCGACGCAGGTTGCTCGAACGCCGTGCGCCAGCGAGCCGCGGCCGTCAGGCCCGTGTCGAACACCGGCGTTTCGCTCACGACGTCGCCGTTCGCGACGCGGTGCACGAATTCCTCGCGCGAGGTCGTCTCGATGCCCGACGAGCTGCGGTAGAACACGCGACCGCCCCCGACGAGGCGCGTGCCGATCTCGCGCTCGAGCTGCTGCAGGCGGTGAAACAAGCCGTCGATCGAACACCCGGACGCGTTCTCGACATCGACGTCCACGCCGACGGCGAGAAAACGGCCGTCGCGCCAGTCGCGCGCGCAGCGGAGCGGTACGCCGTGCGCCTTCCAGCCGGCGAGAAAGGAATCGACGGCGGCGAGCAACGTGTCCGCGGCCGCACCGGTAAGCGGATGATCGCTCGCGAACACCCACACGCGCGCGGAATCCGGCAATGAACCGAAGGGAACGATGGGCATTGTGAAAAGATAGTTTGTATCTTGTCCGCAGCGCACCCTTCGACCGCTCTCATCCTTCCATGCCGACAACTACCTACGATCGCCGGTCCTTCGTGACCTACTTCGCGTCGATCGGACTCGGATCGACGCTGCTTCCCGGTGTGCTCTGGTCGCAGCTCCGTCAACAACAAGGCACGGAGATCACGAAGGAGATGGTCGCCGGCGCGGAGGAAATCGCCGGGCTCCAGTTCACCGATGAGCAGCGTGAAGCGATTGCGCAGGGGCTGCGCGGACTCTCGAGCGAAATCGAGCAACTGCACAAGGAACCGCTCGACATGACGGTGTTTCCCGCCATCGTCTTCGACCCCGTGCCGCCAGGCGAGAAGCTCGCCGCCAAGGCAAAGGCGCCAATGCAGCGGAGTCACGCGCCGATCATGGCCCGGCCCGGCAGTCTCGACGAGCTCGCCTATGCGCCGGTGACGCAACTCTCCGAGATGGTGCGCATGCGCAAGGTGAAACCGTCCGAGCTCACCGAGATGTATCTCTCGCGACTCAAGCGGTACGACCCACAGCTCCACTTCGTCATCACGCTCACCGAAGATCGCGCCCGCAAGCAGGCGCGCGATCTGGATGCGGAAATCGCTCACGGCCATTATCGCGGACCGCTGCACGGCATTCCCTGGGGCGCAAAAGACCTGCTCGCCGTGAAGGGCTATCCGACCACGTGGGGCGCGCTGCCGTACAAGGATCAGATGCTCGACTACGACGCGACGGTCGTCGATCGTCTCGACGCCGCCGGCGCCATCCTCATCGCCAAGCTCACACTCGGCGCGCTCGCGCAGGGTGACATCTGGTTCGGCGAACGCACGCGGAATCCGTGGAATCCGGCCACCGGCTCGAGCGGCTCGTCCGCGGGACCGGCGTCGGCGACGGCCGCCGGCTGCGTCGGCTTCTCGATCGGCTCGGAGACGAACGGCTCGATCACGTCGCCGTCGCGCACCTGCGGCGTGAGCGGGTTCCGGCCGACCTTCGGCCGCGTGCCGCGCACCGGCGCCATGGCGCTGTCGTGGACCACGGACAAGCTCGGCCCCATTTGCCGCAGCGCCGAGGACTGCGCGCTCGTGTTCAACGCGATCCACGGGCCGGACGGCTATGACTATTCTGTGAAGGGGTATCCGTTCAACTGGAACGCCAATCTCAAGGCGTCGCAGCTCCGCATCGGCTACTTCAAGACGAGCAACGGACGCGACCTGTTCACGCGCCGCGATCAGTCTGGCGCCACGGTGCCGAACGCCGAGGCGCTCAATTTCCTGCACGTGCTCGAGTCGCTCGGCGCGAAGCCGGTGGAGGTCGAGGATCCGACGCCGGACGGCGGCTACCTCGACGATTTCATCCTGCGCGCGGAAGCCGGCGCGGCGTTCCAGGCGCCGACGATCGCCGGAAGGCTCGACGTGATGATGCGCGGCCGCACGGAATTCCCGAGCACGTGGCCCGACTACTTCCGCGCGGCGCAATTCGTTTCGGCGGCCGACTACGTGAACGCAAACCGCGCCCGCACCCTGCTCTGCCGGAAGTGGTGGGATCTGTTCAGCCGTTACGACGTCATTCTCTCGCCACAGGAGAACACGTCAGTCACGAACGTCGTCGGCACGCCTTCGATCGTCGTGCCGACGGGTTTCGAGATTCCGGCCCAGTTCAACGGCCGCGGCGGGCGAGGTGGCCGCGGCGGCCGCGGCGCCGATACGACCCGTCCCGCCACACCGCCGCCTCCGCCGCCCCCGGCGCTTCCGCTTCCGACGTGGATGTACATCATGGGGCCGATCTACCAGGACGAGAAGATTCTTGCGGTCGCCCACGCGTTTCAGGGCGCCACCGATTTTCACAAGAAGCATCCGCCCCAGTTCGCCTGATCCCGGCGCGATTCTGTGCACGAACCCTCCGCCCCGGCGGGGGGTTTTCTGCATCGATGCGGACATCTTACAAATCCGCTACAGGCCGGCGTGTACCATCACGGCACTTGCGGTGTCTAATGGAACGCCGCCGGTCTGAAACCACCGTCAGCCATTTCGTGTAGTGGGGAACAAAGCCATTCCCATCGCCGAATCGCCGCCGTAGCACACCAACGAACCTTTGGATGTCTCTTCTGCTGAACTCCACCCGCACGCGCGAACCAGCCCGCGCCCGGCCCTCGGGGCCGGTGGAGGCGCTCGCCCAGACCGGCGAGTACAGCATCTACGGCATCGCCCGGTCGGGGGACAATCCGGCGCTGCGCGAACGGCGCATCAATTTCGCGCTGATTCTGTTCGGCGTCGCAACGGTCATCGCGCTGCTGTATTCGCTGGAGCAGTACTCGTACAACCGGCTGGTCGGTGCGCCCGTCTCGCTCGCGCGATTGCTGCCGATCGAGCTGACGTTCACGTACGCCTGGGCGCTGCTCACGCCGCTCGTGATGATCGTTGCGCGGCGCTTTCCGCTCTGGAGCCACCGTCGCGCGACGAACTGGCTGATGCAGGTCGCGGCGATGATCGCCTTCGTCGTGCTCCACGTTTCGATCTTCTCGCTGGTCGACGCCGCGCTCGATCCCGTGGTTACCGTGCGGTCGTTGCCGGCGCTGTTCAGCCAGTATCTGCTCTCCTGGACGGTGCTCGACGGCATCGTGTTCTGCACGCTCGTCGCCATCCACAACGCGCTGGTGTACTATCGCGTGTCGAAGGACCGGGCGCTCCGCGCCTCGCAGCTCGAGATGCGACTGGCGCAGGCGCAATTGCAGATGCTGCGCATGCAGCTTCAGCCGCATTTTCTCTTCAACACACTGCACTCGATTTCGGCGCTCATGCACAAGGACGTGCGTCGCGCCGATTCCATGATCGCGGCCCTGAGCGATCTGCTCCGCATGTCGCTCCAGAACATCGGCGCGCAGGAGGTACCGCTCCAGGCCGAGCTCGAGTTTCTGCAACGCTATGTCGAAATCATGTCGCTCCGCTTCGGCGATCGGTTGCGCGTGACGATCGACGTCGATCCCGAGGTGCGCGACGCGCGGGTGCCGAACCTCTTCCTGCAACCGCTGGTCGAGAATTCGTTCCGCCACGGCTTCGGCGATCTCGGGCGTGGCACCGTGTCGATCAGCGTGCGTCGCGAAGGCGACGTGCTGCGCTGCGAGGTGCAGGACGACGGTCGCGGACTGCGCGCGGGCCACAAGGAAGGCATTGGACTGGCCAGCACCAGGCAGCGACTCGCGCACCTCTACGGCGACGAGCAGAGCTTTTCTCTGAGCGGGGCGCCGGGGACAGGCGTTCACGTGATCATGACCATCCCGTTTTCTCCCTTTGACCGAGTGGCGGCAGACTGATGACCGACAATTCCAAGATCCGCACCGTCGTCGTCGACGACGAGGACCTGAGCCGCGATCGCATGCAGTCGTTGCTCGAGCAGCAGCCCGACGTCGAGATCGTCGCGGTGTGCAGCGACGGCCCGAGCGCGCTCGAGGCGATCGATCGTCTGCAGCCCGATCTCGTCTTCCTCGACGTCCAGATGCCGGGCATGGACGGCTTCGAGGTGGTCGAGAACCTCGACGCGAGCCACATGCCGGCGGTCGTCTTCGTCACCGCGTACGACGGGCATGCCATTCGCGCGTTCGAGATCCACGCGCTGGACTTCCTCCTCAAGCCGTACGATCAGACCCGGTTCGAGAAAGCCCTGTCGCGCGCGCGCGCGCAGCTCCGCTCGAACCACCAGCCGGCCATGGATTCGCGTCTCGTCTCGCTGCTCGAGGAATTGCGCGAAGAACGGAAGTATCCAGAGCGGCTGATCGTGAAGTCGAGCGGCCGCGTGTTCTTCGTGCGCAGCGAAGAGATCGACTGGGTCGAGGCGTCCGGCAACTACGTGAAGATCCACACGGGCAGCGACGCGCACCTGCTGCGCGAGAGCATGAAGAACATGGAAGCCAAGCTCGATCCGAAGACGTTCGTGCGCATCCATCGCTCGGCGATCGTCAACATCGATCGCATCAAGGAGCTCGAGCCCTGGTTCCACGGTGAGTACATCGTCATCATGCGCGACGGCGTGCGCCTCACCGCGAGCCGCGTGTTCAGCGATCGACTCAGTGCGTTGATCGCGTAGCCGAGCGGTCCGCCAACGCCTGCCGCAACGCGGATTCAAGCGTTGGGCAGGCGAACTCGAATCCCCATTCCAGCAGCCGGCGCGGCGCCACGCGCTGGCTCGCCAGAATGGTGTCCCGCGCCATCTCGCCGAATGCGAGCTTCATCGCCAACCGCGGAACCGTCACGAATCCCGGCCGACCGAGCACGTGCGCGAGCACGCGCGTGAACTCGGCGTTGGTCACCGGATTTGGCGCAACGAGGTTCACGGGCCCGCTGGCCTCAGGCGTTCCGGCGAGGAACGCGATTGCTTCCGCGCAATCACTGCGTGCGATCCAGCTCAGCCAATTGCGACCGTCCCCGATGCGTCCGCCAATTCCCGCGCGGAACAGCGGCAGCAGCTTGGCGAGCATTCCCCCTTCGCGCGACATGACCACCGCCGTCCGCAAGTGGACGACGCGAATGCCCGCCGCGGACGCCGGCTCGGTGGCTGCTTCCCACTGCTTGCAGACGTCGGCGAGGAAATCGTCCCCCGGCGGGCTCGCTTCGTCGAGCATCGCATCGCCGCGACTGCCGTAGATCCCTACCGCCGATGCGCTGAGGAACGCGCTCGGTCGAGGACTGAGCGAGGCCAGGGTGCGCGCAAGCAGGAGCGTGGGTTTGGTACGACTCTCGAGAATTCGGCGCTTGGCACTGGCGGTCCAGCGTTGGGCCAGCGTTTCGCCGGAGAGATTGATCACGACGTCGACGCCATGCAGTGCGCCGGCGTCGATCGTGCCGGCCGACGGATTCCATTCGATTTCCGCTGCCTCGCGCGCGGCGCGCCGCACCAGCCGCTTGATCGTGTGTCCGTGGCGCTGGAGGGTGGCTGCCGTCGCTGGGCCAATCAGACCGCTCGCGCCGGAGATCGCGACGGTTAGGCGCGCCGCAGGCTCGCTCGAATGTAGAACCGGAGTTGTCACTCGGTCGCGTCGGTTGGGACGCCGAATGGTACGGCCGCCCCGCTCACGATGCGAGCCGAACGGTCTGCTAGGCGGGACGCTTCTTGGCCGGGCCGGTCCGCATCGCCGCGAGGAGCCGCGTGATTTCGGCGAGCTGCTGTTCGGTCAGGGCGTGAAAGTCCGGGCGCTGGTTTTCGACGTGACCGATCAACGCGTTCACGTCGAACGCGGCTCCGGGCCGCTGGCCGTCGCCACCGGCGGAGCCGTTCAGCTCACCGATGGCATGATCCACCAGGCGGAGAGAGGCCTCCGAGTCGTATAGCAGCTCTTCCGGGGGTCGCATACGCACGGAACGAATGGGAGTCGCGTTCAGAGGACGCCGCTTTCCAGAATGCGGCGGGCGAGGGCATCGACGACGGCCGTCGCTTCGTAGGCGCGCGTCAGAACGCGGCGCCGGATCTGGGCAGCGCGCGCCGGATCGAGGCTCGACCCCATTGTCAGCTCGTTATGGACGGCGAGCACCCGGCTCGTTTCGTCGCTCTCGGTGACCTGGGGCGCAACCACCGGCTCGACACTTGGCACGGGCGCGATGCGCGATTCGGTTTCGCTCACCGTTTCGGTCCGCACGAGTTCGGTATACTTCGGATCGACGATCATCATTCCCCTCCACTCCTCCAGTATCGGCCGGCGAGAGACATCCTTGAGAAGGCGCTGCCGCATCATCAGCGGGACCGCGGCTCTCCGCGTCATGCATGGGGTATCGGGCCGGAGTTTTTCAAAGTCGCGCAAACAGGAACAAAATGAATCGGTTCCGGGTTGCGCGTGCGCGCGCCAGCGCGTCCCTTCCACGGACCGGCTCTCCGACCGGACCACCGCGCGACGGCGCGGAGCGGCTCCCCCCCAGCATCCCTATGGCAACGATTCTCTGTCTCGATGACGAGCCGGCGATCGGGCTGATCCTTCAGGATACGCTCGAGCGCGCGGGACATCAGACGGTATCGGCGCACACCGTGCCGCAGGCGCTTCAGGCCCTTGCCGTGGGTACGGTCGATCTGATCATCTCGGATTATCGGATGCCGGGCCTGACGGGGCTCGAGTTTCTCGCCCTCTTGCGCCAGGAGGGCTACGATACGCCGCTCATCATGCTCACGGGCTATGCGAGCATCGAGCACGCGGTGGCGGCGATCAAGGCCGGGGCGATCGACTACATCACCAAACCGGTCCGGCCGGAGCAGCTCGAGCTCGCAGTCAACCAGGCCCTCGAGGTCGTCCGGTTGCGGCGCGACAACGAGCGACTGCGGCGCGAGGTGATGGAGTTTCGCAACGAACGGCAGATCATCGGGGACAGCCCCGCCATTCGACGCGTGCTCCAGACGGTCGCCACCGCCGCGCCCACGCGCGCGACTGTGCTGCTCGAGGGCGAGTCGGGCACGGGCAAGGAGCTTTTCGCCCGTACGATTCACGCCCAGAGCGAGCGGCGAGACGGGCCGTTCATCCAATTGAACTGCGCGGCACTGCCCGAGGGTTTGGTCGAGAGCGCGCTGTTCGGCCACGAAAAAGGCGCATTCACCGGGGCAATCAAACGGGTGGAAGGAGCGTTCGAGCGCGCGAACGGCGGTACGCTGCTGCTGGACGAGATCTCCGAGATGCGACTCGACCTGCAATCGAAACTGCTGCGCGTGTTGCAGGAGCAGGAGTTCGAGCGCGTTGGCGGCGCCGCGGCGATCAAGGTCGACGTCCGGATCATCGCGACGACGAACAGGGATCTCGCGGCCTATGCGGCCGCCGGAAACTTCCGGCAGGACCTCTATTATAGGTTGAGCGTCATTCCGGTCCGCCTTCCGCCACTCCGCGAACGCAAGGAAGACATTCCGGTGCTCGCGTATCGATTCGCGACGCACTACGCGCAGGAGGTCGGCAAGGAGATTACCGGGATCTCACCGCCGGCAATCGCGCTGCTGCAGGGATACGATTGGCCCGGCAACGTTCGGGAGTTGCAGCACGCCGTGGAGCGCGCGGTGATCCTCGCCGACGAGCCGCTCATCCCCGTGCACGCGTTCGATGGTCAGCGTTTCGGCTTGAGCGACAATTGGCAGGGACCGGCGCCGGCGCGCGTGAGCGGTGAGTTCCTTGCGAGCGCCCTCGGACTGGAGCGAACATCCGAGGCGCTGCCGGAAGGTTCAGTCGTGCTGCCGACGTTGAACGTCAGTGCTGCTGAAGCCATACTGGTCGCGCGGGCCATGGAAGTGACGAACAACAATCGCACGCGCGCCGCGGAGTTGCTCGGCATCAGCGTTCGAACGTTGCGAAACAAGTTGAATCCGAGCAAACCCGAATCGGAGGCCGAAGCAGCAAATGAACGCACGTGACGGAATCGTGATGGTGCTCGCCGGAAGCGCTATGCTGTCGGGATGTCGCACGCCTGCATCGACGAGCGCGACGAGCGTCGCGCCTGTCGGCTCGCCGCCGACGGTGTGGCCGGCGCCGGCGCCCGGGCGGACATATTCGCTGCTGCCGACGCCGGAGACCGTCGCGTGGGGTTATTACGACGCCGGGGCGAAACCAGTGCTCCGCGTCAATTCGGGCGACGAGGTCACCGTCCGCGCTCTGTCGACCTGCAGCCCCACGGGCCTCGTGCGCGCGGGTCTCGATTCGTCGCGCGTCGAGAAGCTCGCGCGTGACGTGTATGCTGCGCGCTCGACGATCCGGCATGGCCCGGGCGGACACATTCTCACCGGGCCGATTTACGTCGAAGGCGCAGATTCCGGCGACGTGCTCGAGGTGCGTTTCAAGTCCATCAAACCGGCGATCGACTACGCCTGCAATTCCTTCGGTGGCAACAGCGGCTTTCTGCCGGAGGATTTTCCCGGCGTCCGGCGCACGCGCATCATCGAGCTGGACACGGTGCGAATGCTCGGGCATTTCAGCGACGGCATCACGATTCCGCTCCACCCATTCTTCGGCAGCGTCGGCGTCGCACCGCCGGCGTCGATGGGGGCGATCAACAGCGCGCCGCCGGGAATTCACGCCGGAAATCTCGACAACAAGGAGCTGGTCGCCGGTTCGACGCTTTACATCCCGGTCTGGACCAAGGGCGCCCTGCTCGAGATCGGCGACGGTCACGCCGGCCAGGGCAACGGCGAGGTGGACATCACGGCGATGGAAACCTCGCTCATCGGGCACCTCCAGCTCATCGTCCGCAAGGACATGCACCTGAGTGGTTGGCCGCGGGCCGAAACGCCGTCGTACTACATCGCCATGGGCACCGACAAGGACCTGACCGCCGCGACCAAGCTGGCGGTTCGCCAGGCGATCGACCTGCTCGTGACGGTCAAGCACATGACCCGTGAGGACGCCTATCAGCTCCTCAGCGTGTCCTCCGACGTCGACGTCACGCAGCTGGTGGATGGCACCGTTGGGGTCCACGTAATGATTCCCAAGGCGATCTTCAGCCGCTGAGCGCGCAGCCGATACTCCAGACTTCCGACCAGACCTGTCCCGATTTACCCGGCAATTTTTGCCGATGTGGCAATTTCTTCCGGGTACAGTGAAGCTCAGGCCAAGCTGCGAAATCACTCGATAAGATTCCGGTAAGCCGTTACCGGGAAGAATCTTCCAGGCGCCGACCACCAACGTGGTCGGCGCCTTTTTTTCACCTGTCGGGCTGGTCCATGCCCTGCCTTGATGAGGCCGCGAACGAGTTCCAGCACATCGGAAATCGGAACCTCACCAGCGACGACGCATGAGCATTCACGGCAATCGAAATCCAGCCTGCGCGCGGATAGACGGGAGCACCCCGATTCGGGACGACGTGCGCACTCCCGCCCATCAACCGGCCCCCGCGCTTCCCACCCCAGGCCAGTTCGTCACCCACTTCCCGACGCCTGCGCAGACGCCCTCCGTTCGTATCCCTGGAGCCGCCACCTCGCGGCGCTGGAGCTGACCATGGAATCCCGCGCCCGCTGGGTCGCTTTCGCCAAAGGCGATCTGACCGCCCGTGACATGCTGTTGACCGAGAATCTGAGCCTCGTCCACCACGTCGCCCGCCAGCTCGAGCGCAAACTGAGTGACGAGCTCGATCACGATGAGCTGGTGAGCGCCGGTACCCTCGGCCTCATGTCGGCGATGGCATCGTTTGACGCCAGCCGCGGCTTGGCATTCAGCACGTTTGCCGTTCCGCGCATTCGCGGCGCCATCCTCGACGAGCTGCGCCGGCAGGACCACGTGCCCCGGTCCGTTCGCCGCAAGACACGCGACATCAGCGCGGCCCGCGCCGCCCTCGCGTCGCAATTCTGCCGCGCTCCCGAAGACAATGAAGTTGCGACGGCGCTCGGCGTCGATTTGCAGACGCTCTGGAAGTGGGAATCCGACGTCGAAGGCGCGATCCGCGTACCGATCGATCGTCCGCCGATGGAGCGCGGAGAAGCGCATTCCTCACCGCTCGATTTGCTTCATACTGATCCTGACGCGGGCATCGACGAACAGCTCGGCCGCGAGCAGGAAGTCATGATGCTCCGCGAAGCGATCATGAAGCTCAAGGAGCAGGAGCGTACGGTGCTCGCGCTCTACTACTTCGAGGAGCTCAAGCTCCACGAGATCGCCGAGATTCTGAGCCTCACCGAGTCACGCGTATCGCAGATTCGCTCGCGCGCCCTCGATCGGCTGCGCGAGACGGTTGGAGCAGCGCTCGCCTCGTAATGCCTTCCACCGCATCGTACGCCCGGTCGCGACCGGGCGGCCGCGCGGCTGCTCATTCGCCGCAGAACCTGATCGAATCGCTCATCGACGCGTTCGAGACCGAATCCCGGCTGCTCGGTGAGCTGATCGCCGTCATGCAGCGCCAGCGCGGCGCCGTTGGCGACGATGATCTCCAAGCCGTGGACGACAGCGTGTTCGCCACCCATCGCGTGCTCGCGACGCTCAGTGAAGCGCGCAGCCGGCGTCAGACACTCAACCAACTGCTCGGGTATCGCGAAGACCTGGCGATCCAATCGCTGAACGAGACGCTCGGTGAACGGTTGTCGGCGGAGCTGGGCGCGGCGCGGGAGCGACTCTCGGCTGCAGCCCGGAATCTGTCAGCCGAGGTCTCGATCAACCGACGCTTGCTGCGTGCCGCGCTCGCCGGCGATGCTACCGGCGGTCCAACGCGCGCCGCGCCTTGAGCGTCGGCAGCCGCAGGCCCGCAACACCAGGCCCGCGATTCACCATTCCGCCGAACGACGCCGCGAGCGACTCGGCATAGCGACTCTCCGGCCGACCCGGCACGGCACTCACCAGTGCTGGGCCGCCAACCCGAAACTCCAGCCGCACCACCTGCTCGTCCGACTCCGTCATGATGCGCACGGTCGTTCGTTCCGCGCGCGCCAATCGCTTGGCGTCGTAGAGCAGCAGCGTGAGCGCGCGCACCAGCACCCAGCGCGTCACGCGAACCGGTTCGACGTACGGCGTCGGCACGATCGTGACCTGAACGTCGCGCACGTCATGTAGAAATCGGTGCAGGGCGAACACGTCGGCGAGCACGTCGTCGAGAATCAGCGGTTCTTCACCCGAAACGGCATCCCTGGGCAGCAGCCTGACCATGCGGCTGCACTCGCCCAGGCGTGCGAGGTCGCTCGCCATCGAGTCGAAGCTCGCGCCTTCGACCGGCAAGTCGCCCAACTGAAACAGCTCCACGACCGCCGAGAGCGAGCCGATGCGATTGTTGAGCGCGTGGTGCAAGCCCTGAAGCGCCTGCTCCACCAGCTCGAGCCATTCCTCGATTCCGTCGTGCACTGTCGTTGCGCTGCTGGCCTCCGTCACTGCGTTCTCTCCGGATTCGGCTGCCCTAAGCTATTCGCCAGGCCCGCGCGCATCCATTCGAGTTCTGGCGCTGTCGAAACCCGCAGGTACGATGCGACCGTAGAGTCGCTGTTCACACGATGATCACGAGGCGACGGCTCATGGAAACACTGACGCGGGATCTCCGGTACGTCATTCGTTCGCTGCGGCGCACGCCCGGCTTTTTCTTCGTTACGGTCCTGACGTTGGCACTCGGCATCGGCGCGGCGACGGCAATCTTCAGTGTCGTCGACGCGGTGTTGCTTCAGCCGCTGCCGTATCCGGAATCCGATCGGATCGTACAGCTCTTTCAAGTCGACAAGGACGGCAAGCGGATGAGCGTGTCCGAGCCGAACTTCGCCGACTGGCAGTCGCAGACGCGCGGGTTCGTTTCCATGGCGGAGCTGCGGGGACCGTCGCACTTGAACGTGACCGGCACCGGTGAGCCGATGCAGGCCGCAGCCTCGACCGTGTCCGGCGATTTCTTCCGCGTATTCGGCTTGAACCCGGAGCTCGGCCGCACAGTTACTGCAGCCGACGTGAGCTCGGGCGCACCGATCGTCGTGGTCAGCGACGCGTTCTGGCGAGACGCGCTCCACGCCGATCCCGCCGCGGTCGGCCGTCCGATCAGTCTCGACAACCAGCAGTATCTCGTCGCCGCGGTCATGCCTCCCGCGATGAATTATCCGGCGGGCACGCAGGTCTGGATGCCGTCTCGCGTACACGTGGAGCGCAGCCGAACGTCGCACGGCTGGCGTGTCGTCGCTCGCGTGCGCAGCGGTGTGACGCTCGGCCAGGCGAAGCAGGATCTCAGCGCAGTGTCGCGCCGTCTCAAGCAGACCTACGGCGACGAAACGTGGATGTCGGACGCCGACCTCTCGACGCTGCACGAGCAGCTCGTCGGCAACGTGCGACCGACGCTGCTCGTGCTGCTGGGCGCATCGGCGTTCCTGTTGCTCATTGCCTGCGCGGCGGTGGTCAATCTGCTCGTCGCCCGAATGACGATTCGCCGCGCGGAATTGGGCGTGCGACTGGCACTTGGCGCGAGCCGCGCGCGGCTGGCACGCCAGGCGCTGACCGAGACCGGCCTGCTGGCACTCATCGGTGGGGCAGCTGGCGTGCTGCTGGCGGTGATCGGTGTGCGTGCGTTGCTCGCCTTGCAGACCGGGGTACTTCCGCGCGCGGGCGAAGTGCACATCAATGGCAGCGTGCTCGGCTTCGCGCTCGCCACGTCGGCGGTCGTGGCGATCGGGCTTGGGCTTCTCGCCACACTGCAGGGTACCCGCGCCGACATTCGTGAAACGCTCTCGTCCAGCCAGCGCACGCAGGCGGGATCGGGGGCGAGCGCGCGCGTCCGCAGTGGACTGGTGATCTCGCAGATGGCGCTGACGGTCGTGCTGCTCATTGGCGCCGGCCTGCTCGCGCGGAGCTTCGTGCATCTGCTGGAGATCGATCCCGGATATCGAACGACGCATGCCGTCGTGCTCGACGCGGCGCTGCCCTTCGAAGATGGAGACCAGGCCGCGCTTGCGCGGGCCAATTTCCACGCCCGGCTGATGGAACGTCTGCGCTCCATTCCAGGCGTCACCGATGTCGGGTCGGCCAGCGGCTTTCCGCTGCTCGGCGGCGGGAGCGACGGTGAGTATCTGCTGCTCGATCGCGCTAACGTTCACCTCGACTTTTCCGATTGGCCACGACTGGCGAAAGATCCGGCGCGGAGCGGTCAAGCCAACTTCCGCGTGGCTGATGCCGGCTATTTTCGCGCGCTGAATATTCCGGTGCTGCGTGGACGCGGCTTCGAGCCGACCGATTCGCCACACGACGCCAAGGACCCGTACGCGCCGGACGCTGCGCTCATCAGCGCCTCGCTCGCGAAAGCCAAATGGCCGAATGAAGATCCGATCGGCAAGCTGATCGAGTACGGCAACATGGACGGCAACCTCCGCCCGTACACCGTCGTGGGCGTCGTCGGCGACGTGCGCGATCAGAGTCTCGCCACCGATCCGACGCCCACCTTCTACGCGAATCTGGCGCAGCGCCCGAATGCCGCCGGCAACCTGCACATCGTCCTTCGCGCGACGGGTGATCCAACGCCGGTGATCGCGTCGGCGCGAAGCATCGTGCGCCAGCTGCGGCCGGACGTTCCCGTTCGACTGCAGACCATCGAAACCATCGTTTCCGAATCCATGGCCAGCCGCCGGTTCTCTCTCGTGCTCGTCGGCGTGTTCGGCGTGACGGCGCTCGGCCTGGCGACGCTCGGCGTCTACAGCGTGATCTCATATCTCGTGGCGCAGCGCCGAGCGGAGATCGGTGTGCGCATCGCGCTCGGCGCGCAGTCGAGCGACGTGCTCCGGTTGGTGCTCCGGCAGGGAGCACTGCTCGCCGTCTGCGGCATCGTCGTCGGCACGCTCGCGGCCCTCTATCTCACGCGGTTGCTCAAGGGGCTCGTGTACGGCGTGAGCACGACCGACCCGATCGCGTTCGGCGCGGTGGTGGCGCTGCTCATGGTCGTGGCGCTGGTGGCCAGCTTCGTTCCCGCGCGACGCGCCACGCGGGTCGACCCGATGACCGTGCTGCGAACCTGACGAAGGCCGGTCCGGCGCTTCGGGAACGCTCCGCCCCGACCAGCGGATTGGTCCGTCAGAGATCAATTCGTTTCCGTTCCCTCGGAGTGCCGATGCTGGTCTGGGGATTTGCCGGTTTACTGCTCACGGTAGGCGCATTGCGCGCTGCGCCCGCTCCACCGCGCGCGACGCATGCCGACACGGCGCTCACGATGCTCACCGCGCCGGCCAGCCGCGATGCGCTCGCGGACACCACGGCGACGTTCGCTTACGACAGCGCGCTCGCCGCGTTCCGCCTGATCGTCGGTGACAGCTCGCCGACGCGTCCGCGTCCCAAGGTCGTGGTGCTCAGCGACTGGTATTATCGCCGGCTGCTGGTGCATCGCGTCGTCGCCTACGCCACCATCCCGGTGTTCGCGCTGCAGTGGGCCGCGGGCGATCAGTTGTACCGCAAAGGATCCGACGCGCCGACGTGGGCCAAGTCCATGCACCGGGCCGGTGCGACTACGCTCGCGGGCATGTTCACCGTGAACACCGTCACGGGACTCTGGAATCTGTGGGATTCGCGGTCGGTGCCCCAGAATCGCGCGCTGCGCACGGTGCACGCGCTGACGATGCTCGCCGCCGACGGAGCGTTCACATACGCCGGCGCCAAGCTGTCGGAGGAAGCGGAAACGAGCACGAGCAAGCGCCAGCTGCACCGCACCATCGCGCTGTCCGCCATGGGCGTGACGGTGTTGAGCGGACTGGCGATGAAGATCTGGAATCGCTGACGCGACACCAGGCACCATGCCGCCGCGGAACGCCCGCGGCACCTCCGGGATTTGGCAGACGTACACAGGTGGGTGCTCGCTGGACTCACGACGCCCTGTTCATAGGATGCTCATGCACCAACTCGACTCGCCTCGCGGTGACGCGAAGTCCGACTGCCACGGCTGTGCGCTCGTGGGACGCCGCGATTTCCTGCGCGACACGGCGCTCGCCGTGGCCGGCGTGCTGGCCGCGCTTGGCGCCGCGCCGTCGCTCGCGGCGGCAGCGCCGCTGGAGTTCGTTGCGCCGCTTGGCGGCGGCCGCGACGAGAAGCGGTATGCCATTCCGCCGGCCGACGCCGTGCAAATCGACAAGGACAACGGTGTGATTCTCACTCGCTGGCAGAACAAGGTCTACCTGTTCTCCCTCGCCTGCCCGCATCAGAACACGGCACTTCGTTGGTCCGACAGCGACAAGCAGTTCGTCTGCCCCAAGCACCATTCACGGTTTGGCGGCGACGGATCGTACGTGCCCGACAGCGGCCGCGCCACGCGCGACATGGATCGTTTCGACATTCATCGCGACGGCAACGACGTCGTGGGCAATCTCGACAAGATGTACGCCGAACACGAGGACGCCGGATGGTCCACGGCGTTCGTTGCGCTCTGATCCGCCGAACTCACTCAACCGTCTCGCACTCATGGCCTGCAAGGATTGTCTGAACCGCCGAGAATTCCTCGCGCGCTCCGCACTCGTTGCCGCGGCGCTCGTCGTCGCCGATGGCTGCGGTGACGGTCAGATCGGTCCGCCCGGAATCACCGGTGTGAGCGGCGATCCGCTGCTCCCGCTCGGCGGTCCAATTACCGTGGACCTCGCAAACTTTCCCGGACTCGCCACCGTCGGCACGATCGTCGACGTCGGGAGCGAGCGTGCGGTAATTCGCACCGGGGCGTCCGCCTTCACCGGCCTGTCGCGCATCTGCTCGCACCAGCATTGCGAGATCGACATCCGCGTAGACCACTTCGAGTGTCCGTGCCATGGTTCGCAGTTCGCCGCGGACGGTTCGGTGATTCGCGGGCCGAACGTCCAGAGTCCGCCGATCGGCCCCTTGCGGATTCTCGCGGTGACGTATGATCAGGCGGCAAACACGCTTACGGTGGAGTAGCGCGCGCGTAAACTTTTTCCGCGCAACGTGCAAGTGCAGCGCGCTGCGAAATAACCGTTGCGACGCAGTTCACGGTGTTCGTAGGTTGTTGCCCATGCTGATCGGCGTCGCGGGAATGGTGGGCACCGGCAAGACCACATTGACGAAAGCGCTCGCCGGGCGCTTCGGTCTGCAACTGGCGCTCGAGAGCGTCGACGCCGAGAACCCGTGGCTCGAGAGCTTCTACGGCGGACCGGAGGAGATGCACTCGTACGCGCTGCCGCTGCAGCTCCACTTCCTGGCCACGCGATTCTCTTCCATGCGGCGCATGCGCGGACTCGGCGGAAGCTGGATTCTGGACCGCACCTGGTACGAGGACGCGGAAGTGTTCGCGCGGGGGCTGTTCGAGCAGGGCTTCATGACATCCGACGAATGGACGCTCTATCGCCGGCTGTACTCGGAGCTGCTATACGCGCCGGCCGCACGTCCGCCGCGGCTGCTCATCTACCTGCACGCGCCGCTCGCCACGATCCTCGAGCGCATCGCCGAGCGCGGGCGGCCGCGGGAAAAGGATACGCCGGTCGAATACTGGTCGGCGCTGCACTCTCGCTACGAGCGATGGTTCGCCGAGTTCCGCCACTGCCCCGTGCTTGCGCTCGACGTGCGCGAGTACGATTTATTGAGCAATGCCGATGCGATCGAGGAGATCGCCGCACGACTGCGAGTCCAGCTCGAGGACGAGCTGCCGCAGACCGAGCTCTGGGCGCCGCGGGCGCGCCAGCGCGCGCTCGCCTGAGCACGCGACGTATATTCCCTGAGCACATTCAGGCCGCCGGATTTCGGCGGTGTCGTCTCCAATCCGACTCATGAGCGACGGGACTCCCGGGGTTTCCGAAGCCTCGTCCGCTGCCTCTGGCGCGGACGGCGGCAAGTACGTGTACTGCATCGTGCGGAGCGATCGGTCGCGGGATTTTGGCGCGATCGGGATCGGCGGGGGGCAGCGGGTGTTCACGGTGGCCTACCAGGACCTGGCCGCGGTG
>Ga0070680_100001529_pt1 | contig 16853 bp, 22 predicted proteins | sample KBSC73BmetaG_FD_64672 | JGI IMG/M metagenome (GOLD analysis project Ga0070680, IMG submission 64672) | Corn rhizosphere microbial communities from Kellogg Biological Station, Michigan, USA - KBS C7-3B metaG | ecosystem: Host-associated > Plants > Roots > Rhizosphere | place: USA: Michigan...
GCCGGATCGAGGACGGAACCTACGGCACCTGCGTGCGCTGCGGCGAACCGATCGCGCCCGAGCGGCTCGACGCTCGCCCCGAGGCGGCGCTGTGCATCCACTGCGCGCGCTCGGCCGCCTAGCGCCGCTGGAACGATTCCGCTTTCCGGCGCAGTGAACCCGGCGCTCGCCGAACGGCACCCACTCTCCGCACTTCGGTTCGCGCCGGAACCTCCGGCGGCCGATCAGATGAGGGGGTATCGCATGTCCGCAACAACCAGGTTCGTCCTCGCTGCCTCGATCATGGCGGCAGCCGCCCTGCCCACGCCAGCACAGGCGAAGATCCTGAAATATCATGTGGCGCTCAACGGCCAATATGGATCGTCGCCGACCGGCTCGACGGCGATCGGCCATGCGACCGTGCACGTCGACACGGTGACACGCCGCGTCTCGGTGGACCTCGACGTCGCCGGAATCACCATCGACGATCTGTGGGACAAGCTCGTCGCCGCGCCGATCGGCCCGATCCATTTCCACGAATATGGAAGCGCGATGAGCAGCGGCGCGATGAGCAGCGGCGCGATGAACAGCAGCTCGATGCTTGTGCTGCCCTTGCCGTTCGGTCCGGCCTATCGGCCGACGCCCGCGGGCCTTCACGTCACGATGAAGGATTTCGATTACGCGTCGGACGCGGCGCTGGTGCAGTCGACCCTCAGCTTCGACGATTTCGTCGCGGCGATAAACAAGGGCCTCATCATCCTCAACGTCCACACGGACAAGTTCAACCCTGGCGAGATCAGCGGGCTGGTCGTTCCGGACTGACGGCGGCGAATTCGGCGCGGCTGGCCGCGCCGCGACCCTAGTTTGAGCACCACCCGTTGCTGTTGGCCGGGTCGCGCGCCAGGCCGGCGCCGATCATCGTCGCGGCGACGTCGTTGCCGCCCACCTCGACCTTGCGGCGGAGCTGGCCGTCGGGGCCGCGGACGGTGTCGCCGAGCGTGACCTTGCCGCTGTTGAGTAGGTCGGCGAGGCGGACGGCGGCGTCAATCCCGCGGCTGCGTTCCTCGTCGCACTGGGCGCCCTGGATCTTCGGCGCGGTCATGCCTGCGACGTCGACCTTCTGGCCAGCGACGTAGATCGTGTCGCCGTCGAGGACGCAGTTCGATCCCTCCGCGTCGTAGCACTGGCTGAAGCGCGCGGCGCGCGCCGCGGCACCGGGGTCTTCGTGGAAGATGGTGGCGATGCTGATCCCGATCATTATGACCGCGATGGCGAGCGCGAAGAGGACCATTCCTGCGACTCCGCCGACGATCTCGCGTTCGGGCGATTCGGGCACGACCTTGGGCTCCGGCCGCGGCGGTTCGCGGCGGATCCGCGAGCCGGGCGCGAGCTCGACGGTCGGCTTGCTCAGTTTCAGCGGCTTGCTCACGAACGCAAGCCTACGCGCAGTGGGTTACGACCCGGTTAGCGCCGGCTCAGGCGCCCTCGGGCCCGAGTACGGCGACCATCCGTCCGCGCTGCCACAGCTCGCACCTGACCAGGAAGCGCATCGCCCGCGCCTTGGCCAGTGCTTCGCCGTCGTCAACCGCCTCGAAATCGTGCGAAGCGATGAACCTGCCGTCGCCGTCGCGGCAGTAGAGCCTGTAGTCGCCCATATGCACCACCCCCCGGTGAATGCCGGATCGACTGTAGGTTCCTGCCGCGACAGGCGCGGTTCAGAAAAAAGAGGTCGCGAATCGGTCCCGCGCTGGCACAATTCGGCCGGCACCGGCCCGCCGCTTCACGCCTCGCGCTTGAGCATGAATCCGCGCGCCGAGAACCACTCGTTCGCCTTCTCGCTGAAAAGGAAGATCGAAATCACGACGAGCACGATCAGCCCGAACACCAGATAAGCTTTCTGCGGCGTGATGAAGAAGCCGACGACCAGGCCGATGATGCTCCACACGACGTACAGCACGCGCGACCAGGGCTGCCCCTTGAAGATGCCGTAGGCGACGATCAGGTCGACCACCACGCCGACCACGGTCCACGCTTGGTAGGCCAGCGGCGAGACATGCATTTGCGCCAGCGTCTGCACCATCATGGCGTTGGAGCGCATCGTGAACACGCCCACCAGCGCGAGCAGCGAAAGGACCACCAGCACCCAGGCGATGATCGTCAGCGAAAGCGGTCGTTGTTGCATCTCTTGTAACCCCCAATGCCCGCAAGCTACTGCGCTTGCCGCGAGTTACAAGCCTTTGCCGGTTGACCCGCGGTGTTCCGATCCTACCTCGGTGCTCGAGCGTCGCCCAACCAGAACGAAGGAGGAGAATATGGCCGCCGAACCTTTGCGCATGGACCTGTCGAAGATGGCGCCGGACGCCTACCGCCACTTCCTCCAGCTCGAAGCCGTGATCGGCCAGCACGTCGACCGCAAGATCCTGCACCTGATCAAACTCCGCGCTTCGCAGATCAACGGCTGCGCCTTCTGCCTCGGCATGCACACCGACGAGGCACTGCGCGACGGCGAGCCTGCCGAGCGGCTAACCCTGCTCGATGCCTGGGAAGAATCCTCGCTCTATTCGGAGAAGGAGCGCGCGGCGCTCGCCTGGACGGAAGAAGTGACCCTGGTTGCCGACAGCGGCGCCGGAAAGGAGAGCTTCGACGCGCTGAATCCGCATTTCAGCGAAGAAGAGATCGCTTGGCTGACCCTCGCCATCGTGCAGATCAACAGCTGGAACCGAATGGCGATCAGCAGCCGCGCCCAATATGACCGCAAGATGTTCGCGCACGCCGATCAGGCGGAAAAGGCGGCGGAACCCGCTTAGGCTTTGCGGCTGCGGCGCTTGCCCGTCCGCGACCTCGAAAGCAGCTCGGCTTCGCTCCTGCGGCGGATGCGCTCGGCAACCTCGTCGCTATTGTCGGCGCCCGCGGCGTTGCAGCGCCCGTGGCACAGGCAGAAGTTCTCGAGCCGCTCATCGCCGGCCACATCGCTCGGCAGGATCTGCTCGACCTTCGGGCCCTTGTCGTGACCGCGCGGCAGGTCGAAGCGGATCGGCCGCCGGCAGCGCCGGCAGCTGTCGCCGTCCCGCTGCCGAAGGGCGGCGACCCGCTGCTGCAGTTTCTTGTCCTTCCGCAGCGCCCAGGGGCTCACATATCGGGCGATGAACGAGCGAGTCATTCCTGATGCATAGCCGCTCAGTCTGACCAAAGGATTACGCTGCGAAAAAATCATGTGGATCGAGCCCGATGCGACCGTTCTGCAGCGGTGCGCCAGGCGCTTGCGACCTTTTCTTCGCTGCGGCGTTTCGATCCCGTCACTATCCGAGGAGCAGCGACATGGATCTGAGGTTGCTCACCGCCGCGGCGCTTGGCACCGCCCTGGCCCTCTCCGCCGCGCCGGCGCCGGCGCAGCAATTCTCCGGCATGGGTCCCGACATCAGGAGGCCGGTAATGCCGGGAGCGCGGTTCGCATGCAGCGACCGCGATTTCCGGCACGTCCGGCGCGACGGACGGTTCCGCTGCCCGCTGAGCGACGGCTTCGCCTATGCCGACGGCGAATGGGCACTCTACAACAACCGCGCCTTTGCTCCGGACAGTTATAACGATTGGTGGAATGACCGGCCGGACCGCGCCTTCCCTCGCTGGGTGCAGGAACAGCACGCCCGCGGCACGTGTGATCCGGACCGGATGTGGTGGTCGGGCAGCGGCTGGCATTGCTGACGGCGCGCCGGCGCGGCGCGAACGGCTTAGTTGTTAGAGCTGGCCGGCGCCGCCTGGGGCGTTGACGCAGCCGCAGCCGCTGCCTTGGCTTTGACGTCCGCAGCTTTCTGCGCTTCTTCGGCTTCGCGCCGCGCCTTCGCCATCAAGTAGAGGTGATATTCGTCTGGCTCCGGGTCGGTGACGAACATGCTGCCGATTTCCTGGCCGGTCGCCAGCCGCTTGCCCATTTCGGCAGCCGTGGCGACCGCGGCGAGAATGTTCACCCCGGCATTGAGACAGGGAGTCGGTCCTACCGTTGCGCAGTCGGGCCTCGGCGGACCTCCGCCTGGCCGGACCGGCCGGCCGGGGCTGCGGACCTCGCGCTTTGCCTCCATAACGTCGGGATTGAGGCGATAGCCCTGCGGCCGCTGCGTGCAGATGACGATGGTCGTGCTGTCCGGCGACGGCGGCGGGCAGGAAGCGGGTGAAGGCGGGGCCGGCTTTTGCGCCTGCGCTTGCGCACCTGGCGGCGCGGCAGGGGCGCTTTGTCCCGAGGTCGGACTTGGCGCGGCCGCGGCCGCCTGGGCCAGAGCGGCGAGTGCGACGGGAAAGTCGACCAGCATCATTTCTCCCTCCGCCGCCCGAGCTTGCCGGGCGATGAATAGGTCAATGGTGGAATTGGCGCTGCGCCTCCTGGAACCAGCCCCTCGGAGCCACTCCCTGCTGCCGCTGCGCGATCTGCGGAGTCTTCGGCGGCGGCTGACTACCGGGAAAGGCAATCACCATGATCGCTGCCGCTAGCACGCCGAGCAGGCTGAGCAGCGCCAGGAACGGCAAGGTCGAGAGCAGGAGCCGCGGCGAATCAGGCTCGCTCCGCCCGTCGTGACGGCGGGTCCGCCGGAAAGTGCGCTTGCGGGCCATGGCGCCGAGATAGTCCTCGGGGTGCGTCCATTTGCCCTCCGGCGACTCCGTCACTCCGTCGCGCTTCATGAGTCGGACGTTGAGCGTTTTTTCGGTTGTTCTCAATAAGCTTGCGGCAGGCGAGCGCTTATTTCTTGCGAGGCACCGTAAGGCTCGCCACGGTCCCGTCGCCGCATTTGACGGTAACGGTAGTGACCTGCTGGCTGTCCGGGATGGTTTGGCTCACGTCCCACCAATCGTCGGGCGCGCCATAGGGGCCTTCGTTCTGGATGATGGTCGGCGCGACAACCGCACTTGTTCCACTGACGGTGGCCGGGGAGAGAACGGCCTTGTAGCGGGAGTCCTGGCGATAGGCCTTGCCGGTCAAGACGACATTGCCCTTCTTGTCGCGCTTCGCCTTCCAGTCCTTCGTCTCGGAATCTTTGAAGAAGCAATAGGCGGGCTTGGGCGCTTCGGCCGCGGCTGAATTTGCCGCCGCATTGTTGGCGCTTCCGCTGTCGGCCGACTGGCCGCAGCCGGCGAGCACCGCCGCTGCGCCGCACAGGATTACAGACTTGTGCATGTCTCCCTCCCTTTCGCCGCATTGGAGCGAAAGGGAGCGAAAGGATCAAGTCACTGGTGGGTTTCGTCGAGCGGTTGTCCGCTTTGTTCCTGTTCGAACAGGTCGGCGACGACATCGCCGCGCGCCGTCAGGCGAACCTTGTCGCCCTCAACCTCGGCCACCAGGCCCTTTGGAATGAAGTGATGATGCTGCTCATGCCCGATGCCGCTGTCGGGGCGGATAAGCTTGATCCGATTGTCCTCGACCCGGTCGACGGTGCCGATGTGCACGCCGTCCGCGCCGATCACTTCCATATGTTCGCGAATGTTTTCGAAGCCGCTCATGGATTGAAGCCTCCTTTGCTCTAATCCCCCCAACGCTTCGCTCGCGGCATCGGATGCACGCCGCGGCGCCCAACTACGCCTGTTTGCGGCACGAGTCATCGGCGGGCCCGGGTTGTGGCACCCGGAATGCGCGCCTAAGTCGCGGCCATGGCCGATGTTCGAACCACGACGCTGCCGGACGCCAAGACGGCGCCCGAAGCCCCGCCTTCCCCCGTCCATGTGACGATCCGCCGCGAAGATTACCGACCGCCCGAGTGGCTCGTCCCGGAAATTGCGCTCAAGTTCGCGCTCGGCATCGAGAAGACGCGGGTCCAGTCGAAGCTTTCGGTCGAGCGCAACCCGGACTCGGCGGACAAGAGCAACGTCCTGCGCCTCAACGGCGACGGGCTGACGCCGGCAGGCGTGTGGATCGACGGAAGCCCTTGCGACAATTGGTCGATGGACGGCGGCGATTTGCTGCTCGAGCTTCCCGGCGACCGGCACGAGATCGGGATCGATGTTGAAATCAATCCCGCCGCGAACACCAAGCTGATGGGCCTCTACGCATCGAACGGAATGCTTTGCACGCAGTGCGAGGCGGAAGGTTTCCGACGGATCACCTTCTTCCCAGACCGGCCGGACGTCCTGTCGAAATATCGCGTTCGGATGGAGGGGGATGCGAGCCGCTTCCCGGTGCTGCTGTCCAACGGCAACCGCGTTGCCGCGGGCGAAGCCGGCGACGGCGCCCACTGGGCCGAGTGGCACGACCCCTTCCCCAAGCCATCCTATCTCTTCGCGCTCGTTGCCGGCGATCTGAAGCCGAACCGGGACACCTTCACTACGCTGTCCGGTCGGAAGGTCGATCTCGCCATCTGGGTGCGCGAGGTCGACCTGCCCAAGACGCAGCACGCGATGGACAGTCTGAAGCTCGCCATGGCGTGGGACGAGAAGGTCTACGGCCGCGAGTATGACCTCGACCAGTTCAACATCGTCGCCGTCACCGACTTCAACATGGGGGCGATGGAAAACAAGAGCCTCAACATCTTCAACTCCGCCTATGTGCTTGCCGACCAGGACACCGCGACCGACGCGGACTTCGACAATATCGCGCGGGTCGTCGCGCATGAATATTTCCACAACTGGTCGGGCGACCGCGTCACCTGCCGCGACTGGTTCCAGCTGAGCCTGAAGGAAGGCTTTACCGTCTTTCGCGACCAGAGCTTCTCGGCCGACGTCGGAAGTCCGCCGGTCAAAAGGATCGAGGACGTGCGCGTGCTCCGCGCGGTGCAGTTCCCCGAGGATCAGGGGCCGCTCGCCCATCCGGTCCGTCCGGACAGCTACATGGAGATTTCGAACTTCTACACGGCGACCGTCTACAACAAGGGTGCCGAGGTCATCCGCATGTTCCACACGGTGCTCGGCCCCGAGAACTTCCGCAAAGGCACCGATCTCTACTTCGACCGCAATGACGGCAGGGCCGCGACTTGCGACGACTTCGTCGCTGCGCTGGAGGACGGCAGCGGTGTCGACCTCCAGCCGTTCAAGATCTGGTACAGCCAGGCGGGCACGCCGAAGGTCCGCGCCCGCATCGAACACGATGCCGAGGCGAAGATTGCAACGCTGCACCTCGAGCAGCACGTCGATCCGACTCCGGGCCAGCCGGACAAACAGCCGATGCCGATCCCGCTTCGGACCGCGCTAGTCGGCAGCGAAACGGGCCACGAAATCTGTCCCGAGCGCCTGATCATCCTCGACCAGGCGCGGCAGAGCGTGACGTTCGAGAATGTGACCGAGCCGCCGCTGCTGTCGATCAACCGCAACTTCTCCGCGCCGATCATCGTCGAGGCGGTGCGGTCGCCGGGCGAGCTCGAACGGCTGGCGCAGGCCGACACCGATCCCTTCGCCCGCTACGAGGCGATGCAGGAGCTGATGATGCGCGCCCTCGTCGCGGGCGCACGCGGCGAGGAGGTGGACCGCGAGCCGGTGATCCGCGCAATCGGCGCGACTTTGCGGTCGAACTCGCTCGACCCGGCGTTCAAGGCCGATGCTATCCTCCTTCCGAGCGACAGCCTGATCGCGGACCGGATGGACGTGGTCGATCCCGACGCGATCCACGCCGTTCGCGAGCAGCTGCGCTCGGCGATCGGATCGGAACTTCACGATGAGCTCGTCGCCGCCCATCGCAGCGACGGCGCGGCAGGCGACGATCTGAGCCCCTCGGCAAAAGGCGTGCGGCGCCTGCGCACTGTCGCGCTCGGCTTCGTTGCCGCCGCCGACCAGGCTGAAGCCGCGGAGCTCGCGAAGGCGCAATTCGACCGGGCCGACAGCATGACCGACCGCCAAGGGGCGCTCGGCGTGCTCGTCTCGACCGACACACCGCAGCGGCAGGCTGCGCTGAATGCGTTCTACGACCGCTTCCACGATGATCCGCTGGTGCTCGACAAATGGTTTGCGCTCCAGGCGGCCTCGCAGAGACCCGACACCGTCGACCGCGTGCTGGAGCTGTCGCGCCATTTCGATTTCGTGATCACCAACCCGAACCGGCTTCGCTCGCTGGCCGGCACGTTCGGCGCCAATCACTGGGCGTTCCATTCGGCCGACGGGCGCGGCTATGCCTTCCTTGCCGACATGATCATCGCCGCCGACAAGCTGAACCCGCAGGTGGCGGCTCGGCTGGTCCCGCCGTTCGGCCGCTGGCGGCGGTTCGAGCCGAAGCGCGCGGCGATGATGCGGCAGCAGCTGGAGCGGATCGCGGCGACGCCGGGGCTATCGAAGGACGTCTACGAGCAGGTGACGAAGTCGCTCGCTTGAGCGCTCACCCGCCGATCCACTGGGCGACTTCGCGGGCGACCTGGTTGGCGGCGCGGTTGAGGGCGGGGCCAACGGTGGCGCCGGTGCCGTCCGCAGGCGCGGTCGCGGTGAAGCGTCGAGTCTGGACCTGGTTGCCGCCGGCGGTCGCCAGCGAACCGTCGTAGACGACAACGGCCTGGCCGGTCTGGGCATCGTAGCCGAAGCGTTCGAGCTGACCGTGGAGCACGATGCCGGGATCTAGGCCCGATTGTGCGGGATCGAGCACGACGCGGTTCGTGGTCCGCCGGACCGTCTCCTCGAGCAGGCTCTGGAACAGCCGGTCGGGCGTATCGACCCACTGCAGGTTGGTCACATATTGCACGTCGGTCGGCGAAATCTGCACCGGCACGCGCGTCGTCCGCAGCTGCTCCGGAACGAGCGGCACGTCGATGGTGACGGCCTGCGCTGCGCTGGCGGTCCGCGCGATGGGTCCGGGGTCGGCTGCTTCCGGAGTCAGCGTCGCCAGCGTCGCGGGGCCCTTGGCGCCCCCGCCGAGCAATCCGCCGAGCGAGCAGGCGCCGAGCGCGGCGGCCAGGAAGATCGGTGCAACAGTCCTGCTAATCAGCCTCATTTGGATTTTCCTGGCTTGTAGTCGGGCAGCTTCTCGGGCCCGAGCGCGCCGCCGATGCCCTGCCGGTTCACACGATTCGAGACCTGTTCGAGCGACTGAGACAGGTCGCGCAGATCGTGAACGAGCTTGTTGGCTTCGGGCAGCGTCGACTTGCTGAAGGTTTGCACACCCGGCCGCGCATCGCTGATCATGCCGTTGAGATTGTCGGCAGCCTGCTTGGCCGAGATGATCGCCTGGTTGAGGTTCTCCACCGCCTGCTGGCCGGGACCGCTCACCAGCCGGTTGGCGTTGTTCGAGAGCGCGGCGACATTGTTGGCCGCGACACCGGCGTTGTGCGCGGTGACCCGCAGCTCGGCAATCGTATCCGCCATGGCCGGCGCCTGCTTGCGCAAAGTGGCGGTGGTCGCGTCGATATTCTCGAGGATATCGGAAATCGAGTTCTGGTTCTTGTCCGAGAGCAGCTCGGTCAGCCGCTCCGTCAGAGTCTGGATGCGCGCGAGCAGCTCGGGCGCGCTGTTGAGCAAGGCGCTAAGGCCGCTCGCGCTGGCCGGGATGACGGGACAGCCCTGCGGACCCATTTGCGTGATCGGCGGCCGGCCGCGCTGCGCCCCGTTGAGCTGTATTTCGTTGGCGCCGGCGAGGCTGACGCTGTGGATTTCCGCCGTCGTTCCTTCGAGCACCGGGGTCTGCGGATCGACGCTGATCCGCACCCAGACGAACTCGGGCCGGTTGGGGAGCAGCGAGACCTTGTCGACCTGGCCGACGTGGACGCCGGAGAAGCTGACGTTCGAGCCCTTGTCGATGCCGCCGACCGCCGGGAAATAGACGTCGTAGCACTTGGATGTCTTGCCGGAGAGGCCGGCGAGCCAGACAATGAACAGCAAGGTGCCGACGAGAAGCGCCACGGTCACGGCGCCAACCATCACGTAGTTCGACCGGGTCTCCATCTAGGCTACCACCTCGTGCTCATAGCTAGCGGCAGCAGCGCGCCCCCGCGGACCGTTAAAATACTCTTGTATCCAAGGATGGTCCAAAGCCAATAGTTGCGGGATCGTTCCGACCGCCACGACATGTTTGTCGGCCAGGACCGCAATCCTGTCGCAAATGGCGTGGAGCGTGTCGAGGTCGTGGGTGATCAGGAAGACGGTGAGCTCGAGCCGCTGCTGAAGCGAGCGGATAAGCTCGTCGAACGCCGACGCCGCGATCGGGTCGAGTCCGGCGGTGGGCTCGTCGAGAAACAGCAGCTCCGGGTCGAGTGCCAGCGCGCGAGCAAGGCCCGCGCGCTTCACCATCCCGCCCGAAAGCTCTGACGGATATTTCGGCCCCGCGTCGGCGGGGAGCCCGCCCATCGCAATCTTGTAGGAGGCGATTTCATCGAGCAGCGGCGGATGGAGGTAAGGGAAATATTCGCGGATCGGCACCTCGACATTCTCGGCCACGGTCAGGGTCGAGAACAAAGCTCCGTTCTGGAACAGGATGCCCCAGCGCCGGCGGATGTTCTTGGCCTCGTCCTCGTCGCGGCCGATCATGTTCTCGCCCAGGACCTCGATTTCTCCCGCCTCGGGAGTCTGCAGGCCGATGATGGAGCGCAACAGCACCGATTTTCCGGTACCCGATCCGCCGACGACTCCGAGAATCTCGCCCCGGCAGACGGTGAGGTCCAGATTGTCATGGATCACCTGATCGCCGAAGGCGTTGCGCAGGCCGCGCACGGTGATGACCGGGTGGCAGCCCTCGGGGATTCGCGACGGGTCGAGTTCCTTCGGTACGTCCGTCATACCCACCCGATCTCGCTGAAGAAGACCGCGAAGACGGAATCGAGGACGATCACGAGGAAGATCGACTGCACCACGGCGGTCGTGGTCCGCGAACCCACCTCTTCGCTGTTGCCCTGGACCAGCATGCCCTGGAAGCAGCCCGCGAGCGCGATGATGAAACCGAACACCGGCGCCTTGATGAGGCCGACCCACAGGTCGGTGATCGGAATCACTTCGTGCAGGCGCTGGATGTAGGTGATCGGGGGAATTTCGAGCGACAGCCAGACGAACACGCCACCGCCGAGCAATGCGAGAAGCATCGACCAGAAGGCGAGCAGCGGCATCATCACCACGGCCGATATGATTCGCGGGATCACCAGCGCTTCGACCGGCGAGACGCCGATCGTCCGCATGGCGTCGATCTCCTCGGTGATCTTCATCGTGCCGAGCTGCGCGGCGAACGAAGAGCCCGAGCGGCCGGCGACCATGATGGCGGTCATCAGGGTCCCGAGCTCGCGGATCGTGATCCGGCCGATGAGGTTGATCGTGTAGACCTGCGCCCCGAACTGGGCGAGCTGGACCGAGCCTTGCTGGGCAATGACAATTCCGATGAGGAAGCTCATCAGACCGATGATCCCCAGGGCACGGACCCCGACGACGTCGAACCGCTGGACGACGGCGTTCACCCGGAATCGCCGCGGCCGGCGGATCACATTGGCGAAGCCGATCAGCGTCGAACCGAAGAAGCCGAGCAGGCCGAGGAGAGTGGCGCCGGTCTCGGACATCCACTCGCCGAGCTCGCTGAGGACCCGGAAGAAACTCGCCGGCTCTTCCGGGTGGACCTTTGCGGGCGCGTCGAATTCGCCCACCTGCTTCAACAGGCTGACTTCGTCGCGGCTCGCGCCGATCACCTTCGCGCCGCGGTCCCGGACGGTCCGGTAGACGATCCATGCGCCGACCGTGTCCATTCGGTTGATCTCGGAGAGGTCGATCGTCAGCGGATCGGGCATGGCGTCAATCTCGCGCTGAGTCGTCGCGGCGCGCGTGATCGTAAGCGCACCGGCCACCCGGTAAACCGAGCCGTGCGCTTCGTCCCCCTCGTGGCGATCGGGATCGGCCATTGGGGCGAGTGATGCGCGATTAGCGCTACAGGAGCAAGTCGCCGCTTAACGGCCCCTTTCCTGCCGCTGAGCCGCTCTTTATGCCCGGCGCAATGCCGAGCGAGCCATCCCTTCTATTCGTCCCCATCGGAACGAACGCCGCGCGTCCCTTCGGAATGGACGCGCGGGAGCGCGCCTGCCGGCTGGCCGCAAACGCGGGCCTCGACTGCGCCGACGCGCCTCAAAAGGGTCGCGACGCGCTGCTCGCGAGCATGGATTACGCCTGGGATCCCGCATGGCTGAAGGCGCTGCGATCGCGGCCGGGTACGATTCTGACGCTCGGCGGAGCGCCGGTGATGGCGCATGTCGCCGCCGATGCGAACCTCGCGGCCGCCGCAGCAGGCCTCGAAGATCACCAGGTGGTTGCCGGATACGAACTCCTTCCCGCGGAGGCGGCCGAGCTCAGCTATGCCGAACTTCGCAAACGCGATCGCCCATTCGTCATGCGGCTGGACGCGGACGATCCGGAGCCGGTCGAACGCGCCGCCTACGACGCCGCCTACAAAGGCGTGACCGACGTGCTGACGCTATACCTCTGGCGGAGGCCGGCATTCTACCTGACGCGCTGGGCTGCACGCGCCGGCATTGCGCCGAACCTTGTCACCCTTGTGGGCGCGATCCTCTGCGTCCTCGCGTTCGTCCTGTTCTGGCAGGGCGAATATTGGTGGGGCGTGCTGTCGGGATTCATCTTCATGGTGCTCGACACCGTCGACGGAAAGCTCGCCCGGGTCACCGGCGCTTCGTCAAAGTGGGGCGAAGTGTTTGACCACGGTATCGACATCGTCCACCCACCCTTCTGGTACTGGGCGTGGGAACACGGCCTCGCCACGTACGGCCGGCCGCTCGAGCCGGTCTTCGCGACCATGGTCCTGTGGGCGATCATCGGCGGCTATGTCGCGCAGCGGATCATCGAAGGCATTTTCATCAAGCGAATCGGCCTTGAGATCCACGTCTGGCGGCCGATCGACAGCAAGTTCCGCCTGGTCACCGCACGGCGCAATCCGAACATGGTGATCCTCGTCGCCGCGTTGCTGTTCCGGTGGCCCGACCTCGGGCTCGAGCTCGTCGCCGCCTGGACCATCATCAGCCTAATCTTCCACGCGGTCCGGCTGGCACAGGCACGCGAACGAATCAGCCGGGACGAAAGGATTGTCTCCTGGCTCGAAGCGTGACCTGGACCGCGGTCGTGCTTGCGGGCTCGCGCCCCGGAGGCGATCGCTTCGCCGAGCAGTTCGGCACCGATCTCAAGCCGCTGATCCCGATCGCCGGCGAGCCGATGGTATGCCGCCCGGTGCACGCGCTCCTCAAAACCAAAGGCATCGGCAAGATCCTCGTCCTCAGCCAGTCCCCCGAGCGGATCGCCGCCGTCCTCCCCAGGAGCCGCCGGATCAAGGTCCAGGAGTCGCAGGGAACAATCGCCGAGACTATCGAGGGGCTGATCCTCAAGCATGCCGCTGGCTTTCCGATACTCGTCACGACGGCTGACCACGCCCTCCTGGATGCGAGCATGGTCGCCGAATTCATGAAGCAAGCGGCGGGCGCCGACCTCGCGATCGGCGTCGTAGAGCGGCAATCGCTGGCCGCACGGCTGCCGCAGACGAAACGCACCTGGATCGCGTTTCGCGGCGGCGCATATTCGGGGGCGAACCTGTTCGCCTTCGGATCGATCAAGGCGCTGGCCGGAATCGAGCGATGGCGATCGGTCGAGCAGGACCGGAAGAAGGGCTGGCGCGTGCTGTCGGCGCTCGGGCCGATGCTGCTCCTCGGCGCACTGCTGCGGCTGCGTACAATCGACCAGACCGTGGTTGCAGTCGCCAGAAGACTCGGGATGAGCGCGCGCGTCGTGGTGCTCAGCAACCCGCTCGCGGCCGTCGACGTCGACAAGCCGGTCGATCACGCGATCGTTGAAGCGATTCTTGCCGGCAAAGCATGAGCGATCTCGCCATCTACGACATGGACCGGACGCTAACGAAGCGGCCGACCTACACGCCGTTCCTCCTGCATTGCGCGATGCGGCGGGCGCCGTGGCGGCTGCTGCTTCTGCCGCTCGTGCTGCTGTCGATGATCGCCTACGCGGCGAAGCTGATCGATCGCGGTCGGTTGAAGGAGATCAACCATCATCTGCTGATCGGAGCACGGATTCACCCGCGTGACCTGAAGCCCGTGGCCGACAGCTTCGCCGATTCGCAGCTCGCGACGAATATTCGGCCCGGCGCCCGAGCAGCGATTGCGCGCGACAAAGCCGAAGGCCGGCGGCTGGTGCTCGCGACCGCTTCCTACCGGCTCTATGCTGACGCGATCGCCGAACGCCTCAGCTTCGATGACGTGATCGGGACCGGGTCGGTCATCGGCCTCGACGAGCGCGTGCACGCGAAGATCGCGGGCGAGAATTGCTACGGCCCGGCGAAGCTGCGGATGATCGCCGAGTGGGTCGACAAGTCGGGGCTGAAAGGCGTGCACGGGCACGTCCGCTTCTATTCGGACCATGTATCCGACCAGCCGGCGTTCGAATGGGCCGATGAGCCGGTCGCGGTGAACCCGCACGGCAAGCTCCGTCGGCTCGCGAAGCTGCGGGGCTGGGCGATCGAGGATTGGGGCTAGGTCGCGAAGCTCGGGTCGAGCCGGTAGGCCTTCCGCTTCAACGCCGGCCAGGCAAGCAGCTTGGCAGCGACGGGAAGCGCGAGCTTGCCCTGCTGCGCTGCGACTTCGGGCGCGCCTTGCGGCGGATTGTTCAGTTCCGTCCCGCCCGCGAGCGCCATCACTTGCGCCTGGCAGGCGCGCTCGAGCGTGTAGAGGCGGATGAACGCCTCGCCGATCGTCTGGCCGACCGAGAGGGTGCCGTGATTCCGAAGCAGCATCATGTTCTTGCTTCCGAGGTCCGCGACGATCCGCTCGCGCTCGTCGAGATCGACGGCGATGCCCTCATAATCGTGATAGGCGATGTCGTCGCGCACGAGCATCGCCGCCTGGGTCAGCGGAAGCAGCCCCTCCGCCTGCGCGCTCACCGCCTGGCCGGCCGGCGTGTGCAAGTGCATCACCGCCTGCGCGTCCTCGCGCGCCATGTGGATCGCCGAATGGATCGTGAAGCCCGCGGGATTGGTGATGAACGGCGTCGGGTCGATCGCATTGCCCTCGACGTCGACCTTGATCAGCGAGGAAGCGGTCACCTCCTCGAACATCAAATTGTACGGGTTCAGCAGGAAATGGTGCTCCGGTCCCGGGATACGCACCGACAAATGGGTGAAGATGAGGTCGTCCCAGCCGTAATCGGCGATCATCCGGTACGCCGCCGCGAGATCGACCCGCAACGCCCATTCCTCGTCGCTGACCTTCGCCTCGAGCGACGGGATTTCCACGCTGTCGAGCGGCTTTGCCGACGACATCTCACGCGCCATGCTGTCCACACGATTCATGTGGGGCACCTCCTGCGTTCCCAAAAGCAGCATCGGAGCGGCGCCGTCCAGCCCTAATCCGGCCCTTCACGTCTGAATCGGGAAGCTGTTACAACGCGCCCATGAGCCTCTATGCGCTCCAGAAGCTCCTTTACGAGCTCAACCGCGATCCGCGGGTGCAGGACGAATTTGCCGCGAACCGCGAGGCGATGCTCGCGCGCTACAGGCTGAGCGACCAAGAAGCCGATGCGGTCCGCAGCGACGATATCGGCCTGCTCTACATCTTGGGCGTCAACGGGCAGATCCTGATGCATTTCGCGGCATGGCGCGGTCTTGCATGGGATCAGTATATCCAGGCGATGAAGGACGCGCTCGCAAAACATGGTCAGGTTCGCGGCGGCATCTACGCTGCGGTCGACGGCGGCGAAGGAGGTGCGGTGTGAGCCTGGTCTTCGCCGGGATCATGAGCCACGGGCCAGGCATGCGGGCGCGGGCAGACCGTGCCGATCCTGCTGTGCGCGACCCGTTCTTCGCCACCCTCGACCGGTTGCGAGAGCGGCTGGAGGAGTCGCGTCCCGACGCACTGATGGTCATTGCGGCGGAGCATTTCGCCAACTTCTTCATGAACAACATGCCGCCCTACTGCGTCGGCATGGCCGAGGATTACGATGGGCCCATCGAGGATCCCGAATGGCTCCGGATCCCGCGGCGGACAGTGCCGGGCAATGCAGACCTCTCGCGGCGGATCATCGGCAAGGTGATGGAGCGCGTCGACGTCGCTTATGCCGAGGAATGGAAGTTCGACCACGGGATCATGGTCCCGCTGAGCTTCCTGACGCCCGGATTCGACCTTCCGGTGATCCCGGCGAACATCAATTGCCAGGGGCCGCCCCTGACGCCGCTCACGCGCGCCTACGAGTTCGGGCGGGCGGTGCGCGCGGCCTGCGACGCCGTGCCGGAGCGGATCGCGCTGATCGGAACGGGCGGGATTTCGCATTGGCCGGCGACGCCCAACTCCGGGAAGATCAATGTGGATTGGGACCGCGAATTCCTTGGCCGCTGGACGCGCAACGATCGCGCCGCGCTGACATCCTATACGGACGAGGAAACGCTGCGCGACGCGGGCCAGGGCGGGTTTGAGATTAGAACGCTCGTCGCCGTTGCCGGCGCTTGCGATGGGAGCAGCGGAGACGTGTGGTTCTGCGAGCCGATCCCGATCTTTGCTACCAGCGGGTTCGCGGCGGTCATGAACCTGGACGAACAGGCGGCGGCGAAAGCCGCTTAGGTGCCAAGCCTCGGAATCTTGTGCTCCCCGAGCGCGACCGCGATGTTCTTCGTCTCCATGTAGAAATCGAAGCTGTAGTCGCCGCCGTCGCGGCCAATGCCGCTGGACTTCATTCCGCCGAACGGCGTCGGCAGGTGGCGGACGTTCTCCGAGTTCACCCAGATCATCCCCGCCTCGATCGCCTGCGCGACGCGCAGCGCCCGCCCCGAGTCGCGCGTCCAGACGTAACCGGCGAGGCCGTAGTCGACATCGTTCGCCTTGCGGATCGCATCGTTTTCGTCGGTGAAGGGGATCACGGTCAGGACCGGACCGAAGATTTCCTCGCGCGCAATGCGCATCGCCGGTTCGGCGCGCCCAAACAGCGTCGGCTGCACGAAATAGCCGTCAGGGCTG
>Ga0070680_100001531_pt1 | contig 16847 bp, 31 predicted proteins | sample KBSC73BmetaG_FD_64672 | JGI IMG/M metagenome (GOLD analysis project Ga0070680, IMG submission 64672) | Corn rhizosphere microbial communities from Kellogg Biological Station, Michigan, USA - KBS C7-3B metaG | ecosystem: Host-associated > Plants > Roots > Rhizosphere | place: USA: Michigan...
GATGTTGATGCTCTAGCAACTGTACTCCCTCAGTACTATGTACCACAGGGTGGAACAATGAGCACAGGTGAAGTTGTAGCAAGTGCCGATGGTGCAATTGATGTTGTGGCTGCAAGCTGTGACTCAGTAACAGTCTACAACAACCTAGACATCATTAGCTGTGGAACAAACTCTACAGTTGTACGTCTAGTAAATGCTCGTTCAATGATTGACTCAGTGGATCTACAGGACTCTACAGTTCTTACTTTCACAATCAAGTTTGTTGGTGAGCCAGCTCAAGGTGATGCAGCAGTTCAGGTGTTCTCATCTACAACTGATAGCATTAGTTAGTCAAAAATAGGCCATTTTAAGCGGCTTTGATTGCAAAGATGGGTATATCCCTAACTTGCAACATAAAACCCGTCAGAACGGCTGTATGAAGCTTACAAGAGCAATACAAAGAACCATTAAGTCCAAAGGAGACAATACAAATGGCAAATTACATTCTAAGCACAGATAACACTGCAAAAAGTTTCACCTTCAAGATAGGTGAGCTTGACTATGAGTTTCGTTATCCAACTACAAAAGAACTTCGTGAAATTGGGGCACTTAACAAGGAACTACAAAAGCTTGTTGATGAAAATGCTGATGAAGAAACGATTAAAGTTAAAAGCAAAGAGAGTGAAGAAAAGATGAATTCTCTTATCACTCCAGTTGGTCATGATAACCAGATTGGTGAAGTTCTTGAGACTGTTGGAATTAATGTAGTTCGTGACTTCCGCAAGATGATGGCTAAAGAAATTAGCTTGGAGTAATCCAAATGCCGGAAGGCAAAGTTGTCAAGGTTAAATCGGTACGGGATGCTAAGGCAGAAACTCTCAGTCCGATACTTGGGGAAAATCGTAAATTATATGCAATGGTAGCATATTATTTTCCTCAATATAGATTAGAAGATGTTGAACGATTACCCTATCGGGATGTTGCACTTTTAATCAACACCGCTCAAAGAGTAGAAGCAGAACGAATGTATAATCTCACAATGATTGCCTCTGCTCCCCAGAGTAAGAATGGTAAGGGCGTAAAGACCCTAATGAAACACTTTAAGGAAATTATAGATAGATATGGCTAACAGAGGCGAAACAGTTAAGTATGTTATAGATGCTGATACCTCTGGGTTCTCGAGAGGGATGACTGAAGCTGCCATCGAATCTGGTGTTGCGGGAAAAACTATTGATAAAAATCTTAGTCGCACAGCCAAGAACTCTGAGAACAATTTTAAAGATATTCGTAGAAATGCTCAAACAGCTGCAAGTCAAATTCGTAACTTTGGTATTGCATTTCAAGCATTTAACACAACTTCTGCCATTATTGGTGTTACAGCTTTATCTGGAGCTGTTCTTGAATTATCTGGTGCTTTTGCTGCTGTGGGAAGTAATGCTACCATACTTGTCCCAGCACTTGCTCAAACTACAGCCGCTATTGAAACATTTAAAGTAGGTATCTCTGGATTAGGGGATGCTTTTAAGGCTATTAGTAAGAATGATGGTAAAGCTTTCACTGATTCCTTAAAGAATCTTGGACCTGCTGCCACACAAGTAGCTTTTGCTGCTGGAGCTATTAACAAAGCATTTAATGGTATCAAGTTGAATGTTCAACAGGCTCTGTTTAAAGATCTTGGGAAAGTAATGCTGGAGCTTGCTTCAGGCATATTACCAACTTTAAATGCTGGTATGCAAAGAGTGGCTCAGTCAATGAATGATGCCTTAAAACAGGCGGCTGCTCTTGCAGATACAAGTATATTCAAAGGTCTATTAGCTACTATCTTTGCTGACACTGCTCGTAATGTATCAATATTATCAGGTGCACTTCAACCTCTTCTCACTATATTTACCAACTTATATCTCGTGACTCGTCCATATGTCACACTTTTGGCACAATCATTCGTTACTTTGACCAGAAATGCAGCTGCATACTTAAGCAGTGCCAGAGGCCAAGCAGCTCTTAACCTTGCTATACAAGAGGGTCTTGTTGCTCTTAAGGAGCTTGGAAATCTTGTAGGAGCTGTATTTGGCCTCTTGACCGCAGTGTTCCGTACATCTGTGAATGCGGGCAACTCTCTTATCCCTACAATCACTGGCATTGTTAATCAAATGAAAGCTTGGGTCTTATCAGCAGAAGGTCAAAAAGATCTTATTGCTTTATTCAATTTCACATCCTTAGCAATACAAGCTGTTGCTGACTCTATTGGTCGCGCCCTTGGCTTCTTTTTTGACATGGTTTCAATTGTAAATGGTCTTAACCCTACCGTTCAAAAGCTTATTGTTAACTTCTTAGCTACTTCGTTGACTATAAGACCACTGATTTCTTACATATCTCAGTTATACCTAGCTATTCGTGTTCTAGTGGTAACAATATTTAACTTTGTAGAACAAGCTATTGTTGTATTCACAGCATTAGGTGCTGTTTCAAGTGTTGTTCTTGTATTAGCTGTAGCATTTATTGCATTAGGAGCCATAATACGTGGACCTCTAGGTGGTGCTTTGATAATTATTGGTGCTGCTATTGCTACTTATATTGCCTTATCTTATTTACTGGCTGGTGCTGCTACATATACAGCTGGTTCTTTCTTGGCTCAAGGAGCTTCAGCCTTGCAACTAACCTTCACTGAAGCTGAACTAGCATCAATGAATGTTTTGTTAGCCACTACTATGTATAACTGTGCTGTTGCTGCTGTTGATGCAGGGGCAGGAATGGGTGTTGCTGCTACGGCTGCTAGTTTCTTGCAGGTTGCATTATTGGGAATTATTATTGCTGCTGCTGGAGTGGTACTTATCTTATCTATGCTAGGAGTATTTAGTAATAAGACCAAGTCTGCTGCTGGTACAACAACTGGTTTCTCAAACTCTTTGGGTGGACTTCAAAAAGCTATGAAGGGTGTTGGTGGAGCAGGTGATAAAGCAAGCACAGGTGGTATCTCAGCTCTTAATGACTCACTTGGACAAGTAGGACAAACCGCTGACACAGCTACTAGCTCGCTGGCTTCATTTGATAAAATGAATGTCCTTACAGATGATAATGCCGCTAATGCAGGAATAGCTGGGCTCCCATCTCTACCAAATCTAGATGGTAAGTCTCTTGGCGCACCAACATTAGACACTGCTGATTTTGATAAGGCTCTTGCTGATATGCAGAAGAACTTTGATGGTTTGCAGAAGCAAATAGGTAAACCTCTTACAAATCCATTTGACGCACTAGGTAAGTGGATTGATTCTCATCCTTGGGTAGCCCTAGGAATATTTGTAGGTATCTTAGTAGCAATTGCTGCCGTGTTTGTTATTATTGGTTTTGCGGCATTGCCTGTATCCATAACAATTGGCTTAATTGTTCTAGCGGTTGTTGCTTTGGTCGCCATTATTATAATTCTAGTTAAGAACTGGGATACTGTTTGGGCTACTATAAAGAATATAACTAAATCAGCTTGGGACTTCATTGTTGGTGTCTGGGGAGCAGTAGTAGGATTCTTCTCTAATATATTTGCTTCCGTTCAAGATGTTATATCTATTTATATTGATATCTATATACAGCTCTTTAGCTTAGCGTGGGAAGGCATAAAAGCCGTTTGGGGAGTTGCTGTAGAGTTCTTCCAGGGTATTTGGGACGGTATCAAGAATGTATTTGGAGCTGTAGGGGTATTCTTTGGTAATGTGTTTACCAGTGCCTGGACAGCTATTAAGAATGCCTTTAACTCTGTAACAAGTTTCTTCTCTGGTATATGGGATTCTATAAGAAACATATTTACAAACATAGGTTCTAACATAGGAAATGCCGTTGGTAATGCCTTTAAGGTGGCTGTTAATGGAGTACTCAGTTTCTTAGAAAATGAAGTGAATGGAATTGTTAATATTATAAATGGTGCTCTTAATGCAATCGACAAGATAACACCTGGTACTCTGCCACGTCTGGATAGGGTATCTCTCCCACGACTAGCTAAAGGTGGTATCGTTGACTCTCCTACCACTGCCCTTATTGGTGAAGCAGGTAAAGAAGCAGTGGTTCCATTAGAGAACAACACAGAGTGGGTTGACAAATTAGCTGCAAAGATAAATGATAGTAACTCTGTTTCTAGAAGTGATAATCCAGATATAATTCCAGTTACAAATGTTCATCCTAAACAAGCTAATAACATAACTATCCAAGTATCCGGTGTGTTTGCAACAAGTGTTCAAGAGCAAAAGAGAATAGCTGATATTATAGCAAAACAGCTTAATGCTTCTATGAAATCAAAAGGTCTACAAGGAGCATACTAATGGCTTACGAAATTACATTACACGATAGCACAAGTTCCTGGACATCCCCTCCACCAAACACACCACTTATAGAACAAGTGATTGAGGCATCTTCTGAAGTAACTACTTTAGACCTTAACGTATATGTAGACTTGTTGAGTACAAAGCGTAGTTGGACAGTACAGTGGGGTTATATGTCTGCTGAAGATTATGCTATATTAAGAGGCTTTTATAATAGACAGTTCTCTTCTCTAGAGTTCCCCGATGTTACCATAACCGATTTAGGAGTTAGTTCGGTTGTTGTTCGTGCTACCCTTAACGACCAGAATGTTACCGATGAGTCTGGTCTTGTAGAGAATGTGCAACTTACTCTACGTGAAACAATACAATCAACTACAGGATACTTCGTGTCATAATGCAAACTGTATCTAATTCATTCCATCAAAAATCACAAGCAGGCATTCGTAAACATAGATGGTCGCTATTAATGTCTTTTGACAAGGATTTTGATGATTCTAAAACCTTCTTTACCCTAAACTCTTCCAGTTTAGATGGTAGTGATGTACTCGCGCCCGTAGATGATAATCCTATACAATATTGGGACTTCTATGCTTACACACCATATACAGATAGAGTTATATCACTTGAATGGGAAAGAGAGATAGGTTTCCCATACTCTGTACAGTCTTCTATAGCTACAGCTGTATTGAATAACTTTGATAACTATTTTTCATCTCATACTAATAGCCCTATTAATCAATATCTGATACCGGCTAGACCAATTAAACTGCTATCCGGATATGACAGTGAACCTTTGCTACAGCAATTTGTTGGTATCACCCAAGATAAGCCTGAACTAGACCAGAACAATAGGACAGCTAAGTTCCATTCTTTAGATTATCTTAGTGAGTTGTTTAAACTTCAATTATCAGAGTCTGTGGCAATGTCTGATGTGAGAACAGATGAAGCACTAGCTGCTCTGTTCCAGCAGTTTGGGGTTGCCCCCTACCAATACGAATTGGCACGAGGAAGAAATGTTATACCATTCTTATTCTTAGCTGAGGGCACAAGTGCTGCTAGTTGTTTCAGAGATATAATGCAAGCTGAAGGTGGACAACTTTGGATAGATGAACAAGGTCTTATAAGGTTTGACCAGAGACTTGTTACAGCTACTGGTCCGGTTTTTACATTTAATGAGTCAAATACAGTTTCTCTAGCGACATCTGCTGACACAGAGATAATCAATAGAGTTAAGGTTACTTCTAACATACGTCAAATACAAGACTTACAACCAATACATGCAGGCTCAGGACAACTTACTAGTCCAACATTAACAGAGCCTGTGACGATACCTGCTGGTGGTTCTGCCACATATACAATAAAGCTTGATGATCCACTTAATACATACAACGAACCCACACTTGGTTTTGTGTCTGGTAATTCATGGTTTACCGCTCTTACGTCAACAGATTCAAATGTAGTTTCTAATGTATCTGTTACAGATTCAGTACTAACACTAAATCAGTTGGTAATCACTTTCACTAATGCAAATTCGTTTGATACTTATCTGAGCGCCATAGAAGTATATGGTGAGCCAGCTAAGATTATTGACACTATAAACTATGAAGCATACGATCAAGATAGTATAGATCAATACGGAGATCATCTATTAGATATAAAGAATGATATGTTTGGTTCTGAATCAAACTGTGAATCGTTTGCCTATACGATACTTGATGCATATTCACAGTTTGATTCCATCATAGAACTATCTGTTAAGGGTGATCCAGCCCTACAGTTAGGTGATATAATATGGGTAGATACAAGAAAGATAGTTGGTCAATTCCAGATAACCAAGATATCTAACTCCATAAACCCTCGTGGTGTTACTCAAGTGATAAAAGCTAAACGATATGACCCAAGGTTTTGGTTTATTCTGGACATCTCACAACTTAATGGTACAGAGGTCTTGGCACCATAATGGCAATAACAACAAAAACAAAATATGCTGGTCAACAAAGCACATCTGTTCTAAGTGGTCAACTTCGTATTGAAGATGGTAATGGTAGAATGGTACTTTACGATGGTACCCATTATCGTATGATAATTGGACTGCTTCCTGATGGTACTGTTGGTGTAGTTATTTCTAAACCAGGCATTGATGTATTCTCGGCGTTTTCATGAGTGTAGATGATTCAAAGCTAGCTTATAGTAGTCTGTGGGAAATAGACCAGCTTATCAGCACAAATGATGTAGCTGTTGGTTCTGGGGTCAGCACTGTATTTAGTTATGCTTCATTAGGAGTGGCTACTAATCCTGTGTATGAAGTTTACTTTAAGCCAGCTGGTGATACAAAATGGTACAAAGAAGGTGCATTTTCAACAAATGGGAGTTATCTTACTACAGGCTCTACATTCTTCTCATATACAAATGGTAATTCTATAGTAATTAGCACATCTGTTTCTGGAACAGCAAGATATTTTCTATGGCAGGATAAGGTTGATTACTAATGACTGTTGATAATAGCAAACTGGCCTTTAGTAGTGCTTTTAGGTATGAACGTATTGCCCTAAAGGGACATGCCAGCTTTTCAATAGGAAGTTTTGGATTCCAGACCTATACAATCGTTCATGGGTTAGGATACGCACCTTATGTAAAACTATACTATGGATTTGGAGATGGTAAGATATATCCCATGTTTGCAGGAGCTGCTAGCTATGCCATTGGTGGTAACCAATTCCAGGTAGATGATATTAGTGTAGGTACACAGAGTATTACTATTCAAGCTGAGAATAATGATACACCAACTATTAACTTTACTGTTTACTATAGGATATACAACGAGCCACAAACATGAGCACTGATTATACAAAGTTTCAAATGTCCAGTGAAAGAAGTTCCCAGAAGGTTCTTCTTCAGGGCACGGGTACAATAAATGTTCCTTCATTATCATCTGCTGGAGAAGTTTGGTCAACGGCTACAATACCTCATGGTTTTGGCTCAGATAAGTTACTAGCCCAAGTATCAACTCTTGGTGTTGACCCATCTCCACAGATGATACCTTGGCAATCTAATGACGGAAGAATTGTTCAATGGTTATCTATTGACTCAAAAAATCTTTACATAACCGTCAACTCTAATGACTCTTCCGGTTTTGGTAGTCCAGGATTTAGTGTAACCTATCATTATAGGATATTAATACCTTAAAGAGATCAAAATTAACAGAGGCTTAGTGTATAATATATAGTATTAGACAGATTCAGAACATGTTCTGTTTCAACACTCCATTAAGTATAAACAAGAGAAAAACAAAAACATATGTCACTACCAAACCCAGGAATGGACGCCGTACCATTCACACCTTTAACGGCAGAGTTCTTAGATGATATGATCGAAAATATTGAGTCTTTGAGCAGTGGAACTGGCTTTGCAAATAATGCAATTGGTGCCAGTAAATTAGCTACAAGTGCTATTACATTAGGGTACGCACAGATAACCAGTGACTTTGGTACAACTAGTGGTACAGCTGTTTCAGCAGGTCTAGGTGTTACCGTGACTATACCTAGTGGGGGAAGAAAAGTAAGAATAACGGCTTTTTCTAGCTATCTTTCATCTTCTAGTGCGGTTACTATCACAGATATGACATTGTGGGATGGAACCGTAGCTAGTGGTACGCAATTAGCTCTCTGTCGTACAACTAGTGGTGGTTCTAACTATGCTATACCAGGTATCGTATCAGCAATAGTAACCCCATCCGCCGGTTCTAAGACATATAATGTTGGTGTTAGCAATATTGGTGGTGGTACTTCAACTTTGCACGCATCCTCAACTTCACCAGCATATATTTTAGTAGAAGCTATATAGGTAAGGTGAAGTATGAAACAATATGCAGAACATGATAGGATAGGCATTTGTCACGCCTTAAGGGGTGATGACATGTATACAGCAGTTTTCTCTGGAGGATATCCATATCTAAGAGATGGGATGGTTGTTCGTTCAAATAGTAAGGCTCCTATCTACTCCTATGGAAAGAATTACGAAAAGGATGGAACTAAATTTGCTTTCTTTATCTGGACAACAGAGAGTGATGAATCTAAAATAACTCAACAATTTGAACAATCATTAGATGAGGTAACTGATCAACAGTTATCACAGGTTAGTGGCAACGGTTCTTTCTGTTACATTGATGAGTAGAATATGTCTGTAACCAATCCAATTATAACTATAAATGGTGTAGCTCTATCAACCGGGGAACTGGCTGAATATACCCTCTCATATAACAAACTGTGGAAAAATGCAAACAGAAATATGAATGGTGATATCAATGCCACTATGATAGGTGTATATCCTAATATAAGTGTTGTAACTACTGTACTAGATTTTGCTAAGGCCGAGGCTCTTTCATCTGCTATTAATGCTGCCTTTTTCTCAGTATCTTATTGGGATACACAGACAAGTTCAATCAAAACAGCAAGATATTATGCTGCCGACCATGATGTTAAACTTACAAATGAATGTAAATATGGTCAAGTGACAGTTCAGTTAGTGGCTGTTAGTAAAGCTAGTTACATCTAGTATAATTAAGAGAGAATAAGATGGAAAAGAAAAAGATAATAAGAAATGGGAAGAAAGTCACTCTCATTAAGCTTGAAGGTGATACTAATTGGCAATTAGTGGAGAAAATCGATGACTAAGATAGAACGTGGTTCATTTACACCTAGTGGTACAACACCGTTCAACACGACGGTGTTATTTAACGATTCTACACTTCTTGCGGATGTTATAGAGTTTTCTAATGGTCCTTCAACTATTGGAAGTGATGCTATTGCACACAGCAGTAATGGTCTTATGACACCTACACAACAGACTTCTAAAGCCTTCATTTATGGTAACAATACTGTTGGAGGAAAAACAGAACAAGTTAATAACAAGTGTCTGCTTCACTACAATTTGTCAGGTGGGGCGATAACAAAAGTCCTACAGGGTAGTCGTAACAGTATGGCTACAGCGGGAGAGTTTACCATAACTATTGACACTCTTAGTGGATCACAACCAATATACTTTGTAGCAACACAATACTAATATGCCAAAAAAGACGCAAGAAGAATATGAACAACCTGCAAAAGTCTACCAGCTTGAAGCGCTATCAGATAAGGTAGACAATTTCACTGTGCAGGCTAATCAAGAGTTTCTAGATATTAAGGAAAGCTTAAAGACCTTACTACTGAAGTCAGAATCTCAGGTTACACCTCAGCAGATGAATGATAATATTCTTGCACTTGATAAGAAATTTCAGTCTTCACTAGATGGAGAAGTAAAGAAAATTCACCTTGTATACAGCCCTGTTAAGAAAAATATATCAAAAGCAATCTGGTTAATCGTTGGAACTATCTTTGCCGTTATAGGGCAGTTGGTAATACTAATTATAACTCTCCAAACGAAGAATTGACTCCCCATGAAAAAAGAAAAACTGCTCCTTGCAACGGTGATAATGTTAGCGTTCGCCTTCATAATTAGTTTAGGTATTCTATTCTACTACGTTACACATACCAACGATATAACCTCAAATGTAAGAAGCAGTGTACAAGAAGAGTTAAAAAAGTATAACTTACCTTCTGATAAGGTTTCAGTAGATGATTCTAAGGTCATATTATCTATAGCTCGTTATTGTGAAGCTAATAATGGTTGTAGAGGACCACAGGGTATTGCTGGTTTTACTATTCAAGGTCCGCAAGGTATCCAGGGTATTCAAGGACAGCCAGGAATACCCGGTCCACAGGGTATTCAAGGAGCACAGGGAATTGTTGGTGCAGATGGCAAAGATGGAATTGATGGCAAGGATGGTAAGGATGGGCAATCAATAGTTGGACCACAGGGAGAAAAGGGTGAGCCAGGACCTAAAACAGAACGTCGCTGCAATGCGGAAGAACGACATATGGAATGGCGTAATGTGGGAGATGAGACTTGGCAAGTTGAGTATAATCTTTCACCTTTGCAGACTTGTCCAACAGGAAGTTAACTATGAAAAGAATTAAAACAAATTTATCATTAATAATTATACCGTTAATAATTCTTATACTAGCAAGTGAGCTTAGCTTGATAGCAGTTACGATTATTAACCAAAATGCTAGTCAAAGACAGCGTGATCGTAATCGTGAGACAACCTTGACTGTATTACGTGAGTCGTACTCACAAAAGTGTCTATTGCTAGTTCCTAATGGACAACGCATACCAGCAACAGTAGATAAATGTGATAAAGAAGCACAAGCCAAAGTTAATAAAATCCAATAGTGTGAGATAATATACATATGGCAAAAAGTTTAGAAGTTTGGAAGAACCAAGTATTTGGTGAAACGATTGACTTAGATAATCAGAGCTTTGACTGCGTTGATGTAAGTAAGAGCTGGATTGTCTATTTAACTGATGTTCGTTGGCAAGATAGTGCTGGTTGGGGAAATGCTAAAGATATCTATTCTTATTGGTCTAGTGAATATTTAGATAAAATACCTCGTGGTAATGCACCAAAATTAGGTGATATCATTGTTATGAACGGTACTATTGGTGGTGGTTATGGTCACACAGGTGTTGTAGTTGGTATTGATGGACAAAATGTTACCATTTATCAACAGAATACTTTTACACAGCAGCCTGTTTACACTGGTGTATACAATGCTTATGCCTCATATATAACAGGATTCTTGCGTCCTAATGAAAATGCTCCTTTCACTATTGATGCCGTGCAGGTAGTACAGCCTTATCAACGTGTAGCCTCTTATGCGGCTAAGTATCGTGATGCACCTAATTCAAATGCTAATCTACTAGATACATTTGCTGATGGAGAGTCATATGACTTTAAGGGCTTCATACATGGTGAAAATGTAGATGGTAATGATATATGGTTTGTTGGTCGTTATACAGGTGGATATGTTTGGAGTGGTGCATTTAAAGATACGGGAACACATGATCTTCCAGATCTTACACCTACGATATCACTTCAGAGTTTTCAGAGACAGGTTGGTAATTCAATTATTAACTATCGTAGAGAACCTAAAGTCATGCCAGACAATGTTATCAAGACATTCAACCCTGGAGAAATCCTTGATTTTGATGCCTGGACACATGGTGCTCTTGTAGATGGAACAGATGTTTGGTTCCGTGGGAAATACACACAAGGTTGGTCACATGCTGGAGGATTTACAAACCAAACAACAGATGGCTTAACAGAAGTTAAACTGGAAACTGTACCTGTCCCAGCAGAACCAATCTTCCCTGCACCCACCTCTGATCCTGAAGTTACAAGAGTCTACAATAAGAAGCACCCACTTGCTAGTGGTTATGCACCTACTGACCTTGTTAGTGTTGGTGGTGGACAGACTCTTCGTAAAGAAGCGGCAGATAGCTTAAAACTTATGCAACAACAGACTCAGACATTAATATGTGCATCTGGTTATCGTAGCTATGCTACACAACAAGCTGTTTATGCAAATGAAGTCGTAACTGTTGGTCAAGAACAAGCAGATCGTGAAAGTGCTCGTCCTGGATACAGTGAGCATCAAACTGGTTTAGTTATGGACTTTAGTCCTATCGAAGCCTCATTTGAGAGTTCTTCCGCCTACACATGGCTCACAGTTAATGCTTACAAATATGGGTGGATTCTTCGTTATACTGCTCCAAAAGAAGCCGTTACGGGTTATATGAGTGAACCTTGGCACTGGCGCTATGTTGGTGTAACTGTTGCAACAGATATGCACAATAAGGGAATCTTGACTCTTGAAGAATACTTTGGTGTTGAAGGTGGTGGCTATAAAACAGAACCACCTGTTCCTACAGACCCAACTCCAGTGGAGCCAAATGACCCAACAAAGAATCCACTATTCGCAATATTTGAGAATATTGTTAAGTTCTTAAGTGACATCATTACTAAACTAAAAAAGAAATAAAGGAAAACTATGACATTTTTTACAACTAAATTCTGGGCTGATGCCGCAGAACGTGCTACCAAAACAGTTGCTCAAGCCTTACTGGCTCTACTTGTAGTGGGAGATCAAGCACTTAACATCCTGACTGTTAACTGGACACAAGCTCTTGGTGTTGCTGCTGGTGCAGGATTGATCTCTGTCTTGATGAGTGTTGTTACAGCTAGTGTTACGTCTAGTGACTCAGCATCTCTTGCTGTTAAGACAATGCCAAAAGGATAACTTTAAAACGGTAAGTTATCAGAGTCTGGGACTTTGTTCTCGGACTCTTTTGTTTCTACATAGAAGTGCTTTGTGAACTCTGACTTGTACTTCTTTAACTTCTCTACTAGTAATGGACCAACATTTGCTCCGGCAACAATACCTAGTGGAAGGTTAAAAATATGAAATAAGTCATCATCCTGGAAGTCTGCCTTATCTATTCTTCGTTTTTCCATCCAAGCTTTATCACGTTCACTAAATTCAGCACCAACCTTGGCTTCAAACTCTTCAACTGACAAGTTACCAAACCTTATCTCCATCATGCAAACTTTAGATATTTAGGATTAGTAGCCTGAGCTTCACTGTTTTGACCATACATAACAAATATATATTTATCATTCCAGCTACGAATACGACCAGGTATTTTATCACCAACACCATCAGTGAAGATTACTTGATGACCAATTTCATCATTTGTAAGCTGTAATATGTCAATCATACTGTTAACTCCAACTTTTCCCATTCTTTATTAACATAGATATCATAGTCAGTCTCACGTAAGTCCTTAATGAACTTATCTACATTACCCTCACATTTGATAAAAGAATACGCCAAAACTTTTGTACTTGTTGGTCCACCACGTCCTCCTACTCGCATAGCTAACCAATCAAACACTCGATAACGAGCTATCTTAAGGTCAAATATATCTTGACGGTATTCATCACCAAAGAAATCAATAGTGGCGATAATAGTTTCTAATTCGTCTGGTTTTAAGTTATTAGCTACACCATGATGGCGAGTATCTTTTGTACCAAGAGCCATAACTTTCTGCCAGGTAGTTTGTTGCTTTGGTTTTGGCATTATGCTTTCTCTATTTCCATTTCAAATTGTAAGTGCCATACCAGTAAACTAATACGTTGGAGTTTTACATTAGTAATTATCCCAGTATTTTTGTTAGTTGCCATTTCACGCAGATAACGACCACAAGTTCGACGAGTATTGACTACTGATATTGTTACGTTATTCATATAAGCCTTTCATTACTTATGAACTTAAGTATGCTCTTTTTATGTTAAAAACACAAGCCCAATCTTGCATAAAAAGAAGCTTTGTTTTGTACTAAATAAGCGTATAATTAAAAGTACGATTTCAAAAAATAAATGGTACTTCCCGCAAGTCGGGATGTCTTATTCTTAGCCCTCAAAAAAGGAGATAAAATGCTAACGATCTATACTACAAATACCTGTGCATACTGTGTTATGGTTAAGAAGTTTCTTGATATGAAGAAGGTTAAATATGAAGTAGTCAACTTAGATCAGAATCCTGAGAAGAGACAAGAATTATTTGCTAAGACCAACGCCATGACAGTTCCTATAGCTGAATTAGGTGGAGAATATGTTATAGGTTGGAATGTTGGCAAGTTAAACCAGCTGATTGCCAATGGGGCAGTTTAATATAGAGTTCGAGATTAGACTAAAACAAATCCAAAAAGCGTTAGAAAAGCAGCATAGTATTAATAAGTAGTTCAGCTATACATCCTAATTTGTCCTGAGACACACATACAGCCCGTATGACGGGCTTTTGTGCTATAAACGGTAACATATACGTTTATAAAGTTAGAAGGGCTTACAGAGCCTATTTTATTGCATTTTCTATATAGGTGATAAACTCACGTAGTGAATCGGAGTTCTGCCTCCAAGCAAATTCCTTTGCCATGTCAACAAGTTTAACACTGGTTAAAGAAGGAAATTCTTTAAGTTCAACTACTGCTTTCTTGGTAGCAACAACTCCAGCTGCAACTTCTGATGGTGTGGGAACTACATTCGTATGTGCTGGTGACTTTATCTTGATATCTTCTAAGACAGTCTATACTTTACGAAAACATGCAGCTGGGGCATGTGAAATGATACCATTCTTTATCATGCTCTTAATAAATGCCGCTCCATGAGCATAGCCTTTTGAAGTAGCATTGGGATCAAAGCCAGCTGCTGCAATTAGTTCTTGTTTTGTAGCTTCATTACATTCAGACTTACGAATGTAGTCTTTGACCAACTCTTGACGGAGTTTGTATTCATTTTCTGCTGAGAGTGCTGGGTTATCCAGTCTTCTTCTAGTTTCTTGGCTGATTACTACTTTACTTGCGATCATTTGATAAGCCTTTCTTTAACTTATAACAGCAATTATGCTCTTTTTTGATTAAAAACACAAGCAAAAAAATAGCGCCCGAAGACGCTACTCTTTACCACCAGTGTTGGGACAACCATACATTGTAAGCTGCTTCCCAACTACCGTACCTATTTACTGCGTAGGAAGTGAAAAAACTATTCTGGCAAGCATAATCCATGTTAGGACAAGCTGCTGTAAGTTTAGAAGCAGGACAAGCTTGACCTATCCCCGTACAACCTTCACTATTTGTTGCAGTCGTTGAGCATGAAGATTCGTGCATATAGATGTAGTGGGCATACTGGTTGTCACCACAACCCTCAACAGTTACTTCTGATAATGAAGCAGCACTTACTTTTTGTGTAGCAGTAACCTTATTTGCAGTTTCTTCTGCAACTTTTGCCAATCTTGCTTTTTCATCAGCTCTTGACTGTAGCTGCTTTTGGAGATTACTTTGCTCTTGTTTGAGCTTTTCCTTCTCACTATTCAGCTTGTTTATTGTTTCCTGGTCTGATGAAGACTGTGCTTCGAGCTTAATGTTGAGTTGTTCATATTCAACATTTACACTTTTTAACTTAGCCTCCGTCGATTGCAATTTAGGAACTTGTATATCAAGTTCCTGCTTTGCAATCCCGCTGTTAAAGGCATATAACGTAAACACTGTGATGGTTACGAATCCTGTAATAGCTAAGGTGATCTTTGCTAAACGCATAATCCGCTGGCTTTCAAGTATCGGGAAGTTCCACCAGCTTTTGTTTCCTTATTTAAGTATTTTAGAAAATGCTACGAACGCAATGACTAAGTCAAAGAGTCCGGCAGGGGCGATTAAAATCTTTGGAGCAAGTTCACGACCTGTACCTCCAAATATTACCACTGTTCCATAGGCTATACTTCCAAACACTAAGAGCAACGCTACACCAAGTATACCACGAACAAACGTAGATTTGGCTTCAGGAGCTGTCTTTTTGTCTGTTTTTTGACTATCTTCTTTTACCATTTATTTTTCCTTTGTTAGTTGATATTTTGGTCAGTCAACGATTGCAATTATGCTCTTATTTTATAGAAAACACAAGCGTTTTGTCAAGATTGTGCATCACGCAATTGATTTTTCAATCTGTTAATCCAACGTGGAATTGATGGTAATTTTGTCTCGTTAGAATCCCAAGTAAGCTTATTATTTGAACCAATTCTGACTACATAATCTTTGCCTTTGTTTGTCCAAGTAACAAGGTAGTCTTCACTACTTGGTTCAACCTCTGCCAGAACACAACCACGATAATGGTCCGGAAGTACATCTTCCCATTGCTCAGCTGTATACCGTGTTTTAATACCATCATTACGATTCCAATGGTTTATTAACTGTATCCAGTATTCCTTACTGCCTAAATATCCTACACCAAATTCATCACCTTCAGTATTATCGTAAGCATAGTATTGTATGTGCGAATCAAACATTATTTTATATCCTTATATATTTCTTTGAGTGCCAGCCAGACATCTGTTAAGAAGTTTTTTGCCTTGACTTTTACCTTTTTAGTTATGGATGGTTTCACCTTACCAGCAGTTGGACTAACATACTTTTTGGGATGATTATCTTCCATTTTTAGTTTTATCTTTTTTAATGTATTCTTTTCCATTTTGTCTCCCGTTCATAACCATTATGCTCCTACGGGCGTGAAAGCACAAGCGGTTTAAGCTCTTGATATTTCCATTTGCATCTGCCTGTAAATATTTATAATATCAACTAACTCCTGTAACTTTTCTGGCTTAGGAGTTGCTAAAACTAAATGTGAATCATCAAAAGCTTTAATCTGAAATGTTTCTTGGGAAGAAGGGAAGATGACTATAATTGACTTGTGTTTGTATTTGTCTATTCTAACTACCACACCAACACCCAATTTCTTCAAGTTCCCAGCTGTAGTTGGTTGAACCGTGTTGCCTATTTTTATGTCTACCATATTACCAAGAAGTATGCGCTTAAGCTTTTAAAAACACAAGTCAATTTTTAATGCTTGTGTTTTATTTTTGGTTGATGTATAATATAAATATGGCTGCAAGAATGACAGACACAACAAAGCGTACCGTGATAGCGGCTTCTTTCGCTGTAGCTGTGATTACTGCAATCACAATAGCAGTCGTTCGCGGAGGCAAAGCCAAACAGTAAACCCTTGTATTTTTAGCATAAGCAAAAGTATAAGGGGCGCAGAGTCCCTTTTTTAATATAAGGGCGCGTAGCTGAGTT
>Ga0070680_100001534_pt1 | contig 16834 bp, 13 predicted proteins | sample KBSC73BmetaG_FD_64672 | JGI IMG/M metagenome (GOLD analysis project Ga0070680, IMG submission 64672) | Corn rhizosphere microbial communities from Kellogg Biological Station, Michigan, USA - KBS C7-3B metaG | ecosystem: Host-associated > Plants > Roots > Rhizosphere | place: USA: Michigan...
AGGCCGTTTGGTCCGAGCGAGGCGTCCGGATGGTTGTTATCGATAGCCGTATTAACAAAATCCAAGTCCAGCGCCGAGCCCTCCGTTCTGGACAATGCGTAAGACACGATCCAGTTCAGAGCTTTAACGCCGGTGAATGGATTCTGAACATTGGCCCGGAGTGAAGTTTGCAGTGCGTTGTAGATCGATCTCCCGGCCGGGAAGAGCATTTGGTTTACGCCGAGTTGGGGATTAATGCCGCCAAATGCCGGCACTACATTAAAGGGGTTCCCGTTTTGATCAAAATGAGTGCAAGCACCGGCCGCCTGAGCACCGCCGCCGCAGACATTGGTTCCTGAGTCAAGCCCAAAGTTCGAATAATCTGCAATCGTCGCACCGGCGTTTATCGCGCAAGTCACATCGGTGGGTCCGCACCCGAATTGAGCGTTCGTAGCCGCAATCGCATTGACTGCCGCATTCTTGTCGAAGAATCGGACATCACCCACGTGGTTTACGTCAATTGCCAAAAGCGTGTGAGTACCCACATTCCTGATGTAGTCGGCGTTCCACACTATCCCTTTGCCAAACTGATGCTCAAAACCAATGTTCATCTGCACTGAGCGCGGAGTCTGGTAATTGGGGGCAAACATGTTGATGCCGGTAAGGTTTCCGCCTGCTGACAAAGTATTTCCAATAAACGAGGCATTGCTAGCCGGGCCGACCGCCAAGGTCGCTGCCTGGTACGCTGCCTGAAGTTGAGCAAGTTGCGCGTGAACCAGGCCCATCGGTTGTCCGCAAACTTGTGTCAGGTCTACCGGGATAGGGGCGTTGCCGGGCATCGCGAAACCGGGATTCGGTCCGCCACCCGCGCAAGGCGCTTGCTCAGACAGGAATAGTCCCTGGGCAAGCCGTCCCGGACGGTTGAACAAGTTGTTGTTGAAGATGGAGTTTTCGTAATAAAGGCCTATACCCCCACGGACTACCGTGGTGCCGTGCTTGGTGGGATCCCATACGAATCCTGCCGTTGGACCAAAGTTCCCGCCCGGGGTGCGCACGCGATCGCCTAATCCCGCGCCAAAGAGGTCAAGAATGTTGCCGGTGCAGGGGCTTCCTGCTGTTGCCAAATTTGCCGCTATCGTCGGATCCAACTGAGAGCACGGAATGGGCGCAATGTCACTGTCCGTGCGACCTGTGTCATGGACATAGCGGACACCATACGTCAAGGTCAGATTGGGACGGAATTTCCAGCTATCACCCAAGTACAGTTGAACGCGGTTGTCTGGTCCCAGTCCACCGCCGGGCAGACCGAATGCGGGCTTTTCAGAAGAAAATCCCTGTCCATTGCCCATGAAGACAAAGTTGGCCAGGTAGTTGAGAGGATTGGCCGCACCACCAGCAAACGGTTCATTTGCGGGATCCAATACCGGCACCGAGGGGTCTGTAGGATCCGCATTCACTGTCGGCGCCAAGCCGAAGAACTTTGCAAAACCGCCGCCTTGAATGTGGTTGTAGCCGAAACCATACCGGATAATATGCGATCCCCAAACCTTGCTGCCGTCGTACTTGAACTGTGTGTTCTGCTGGAAAGTTTCCTGAGGAGCGAGAAGGTTAGGGCCGGAGCAGAATGCATCGACGCCACCCGCCAGGCAGGTGAAATCCGGGCCAATGGTAATACTCAAATCAGGCGCCGGATTAAACACTCCGCTTTGTGTCGCATCTGTGATCCCGTTGCGGAATTTGGTGAAACCGAACCGGAATGCATGCGTAAATGTTCCGGTATTGAAATCCAGGCCAACGGCGTGTACCGGCGTGTGATTTACGTTGGTGAACGGCTGAAAACTATTTGGGATGAAACCCTTGGTACTGCTGTTCTGCTCGTAAGAGAAGCGGTAGTACATCTTGTAGTTATCATTGATGTGCCAGTCCAGCTTGGCCACACCATTGGTGTCACGGAACGGTGAGTTGAATGCGCCATTGATGGACGTAAACGCATTTCCATTGGCAACTGTTTCAACCAGATCCTGTTTTAGACGCTCGGCGTCCACAAAGAAGAACACCCTGTCCTTCAGGATGGGACCGCCCAATTGACCGCCGAAGTTGTTTCTCTGAAACGGCACATCAAAGTTAGCGATGTTTGCGGCGACGGAATGATCACGGAAAAGATAAAAACCCTCACCATGCCATTTGTTCGTTCCAGATTTGGTAACTACATTCACCGCGCCCGAGGAGGTCAGTTCGGTTGAGAGATCCAAAGACGACTGGCTGACCTGGAACTCCTGGATCGCACTGGCAGGAATGTTCTGGGTGGTTGTGCCTACGGTCTCGTCGCTGATATCGATTCCATCGACTTCGATTCGGGCGGTACGACCAAAACGGCCGCCAAAAGAAACCGAGGAGAAGCCGTTCTTGGTCGGATCAAAATTGCCGCCGTCCTGGATTTGCACGCCTGGCTCGAGCTGCGCGAGATCAAGGAAGTTACGGCCATTGATCGGGAGATTCTCAATCTGCTGCGTCGTGAGCACACCCTGCACGGTGGGTTGCTCCGTGTTGACTGCCACTCCGGTGCTGGTCACCTCCACAACTTCGGTGGCCTTTCCGACGGACAGCTTCGCGTTTCCATTCGTGGTCACTCCCACCTGAACTACGGTCGTAAGCGCTTGCGTTTGGAAACCGGGGGCTTCAATACGGACTTCATACGTGCCGGGCTGCAAAGCTCCGGAAGCATACGTGCCGGTGGATGAACTGTTGACCTTCACCTGCGCCCCAGTTCCCTTGTTAGTGATCGTAACTGCGGCGTTGGGAATCACCGCTCCGTTCGGGTCGGTTACCGTTCCCTGAATACTGCCGGTTGAAATAGTCGATTGCGCCCACGCGGGCAGCAACGTAAATGTACTAATAGCGAGCAAACAGATGATGTAAAGCAATGACCTCTGGGGTTTCATTCACGCCCTCCGGCTTTCTTTGCGTTTGCATGCAGGTATGTAAGACATTCTTGCTCCGCCCTGTGATTGGCAGTGATCGGGCGGTAACAGCTCGGATCATGGAAGCCTGACATCCTATTCTCCTAAGAAAAAGTAGTCAAACGTATCGCCGCCGCTCCGAGCCTTAGTGCAGCAGCCTTCTTGCAAGCTGCAGTGGTATATGCACAAGCGCTGCCACTCCAGCAGCCATGACGTCCTGTGTTTTCAGCTGGTTACATTTATCTGTATCAGTCGGATGAGAATTTATCCCGAATTTCATATTCGCGCTGCAGAATCTAGAACATAGAGCATTGCACCCTCATGTACGGGAGGCCCTGCGTGCACTGTACGGTTGGGTGTGATTTAGCAGCGCCACCCGAGCAAGGCAAATTCTTGAAATATCTGCTCGCGATATTGTTCCTTTTCGCGCCAGAACCGCTGTGCGGTCGCCAGCATCGGTCCTGGAGAGCACGATTTGCGCGCTCTACTTTCCTTGTGATACCTTCCGCACAAAGCTCCATCAATCAACAATTTGACGCGGAGGCAAGATGACGGCCCTGATTGTGATCCTGGTGCTTGTGGGCGCCGCTGTATTGATCCTGGCGGGGATGTACAACAGCCTGGTGCAGCTCCGCGTTCGCGCGGATTCGGCATGGTCCGACATTGATGTGCAACTCAAGCGGCGTCATGACCTCATTCCCAATCTGGTGGAAACCGTGAAAGGCTACGCCGCTCACGAAAAGGGCACATTCGAAAACATTGCGAAGTTCCGGTCGCAGGCGATGCAGGCGACTACCCCGGCGGATAAGGCCCAGGCGGAAACCCAGCTTTCCGGAGCACTCAAGAGCCTGTTTGCTGTGGCGGAGAACTATCCTCAGCTCAGGGCTTCCGAGCAATTCACCAGCCTGCAGGGGTCGCTCAACTCCATTGAAGACAACATTCAGAATGCGCGCCGCTATTACAATGCTGTCGTGCGCGACTTCAATACGCGCGTTCAGTCCTTCCCTACCAACATCCTCGCCGGGATGTTTGGTTTTCACACCAGGCAATTCTTTGAGATGGAAACCCCGGCCGACCGGGAAAATGTTCAGGTCAAATTCTGAGCAATGATTTCCTGGACAGCGATGCGGTTATCCCGAATGGGATCAGAGACAAGCGTGCGCATCCTTTTCATCTTCGCGCTGCTCCTGGTCATGGGCCGGTCCACACCCGCCTGGGCGCGCAGCTATCAGGTCTCGCGTTTCACTAGCGCCGTCCACGTTCAGAAGGATGGTTCGGCGGACATCCAGGAAAAAATTACTTTCGTCTTCCGAGGGCATTTTCAGGGTGTGTATCGTGACATTCCCGTGGAATATCCCGGGCCGAAAGGCACAAACTATTCCCTCTTCGTCACCGTCAACCAAGTCACGGACGAAAACGGATCGACGTTGAAATTTGAGAAGAGCCGAAGCCGCGGTTTTCTCAAGCTCAAGATTTACGTTCCCGGAGCAAGCGATTCCACCCGGACGGTGAACATCGATTATTCGGCAAGCGACGCGACCAAGTTCTTTCCTCAGTTTGCCGAGTTCTACTGGAACGTCACAGGCAATGACTGGCTGGTGCCGATTCAATCGGCTTCTACCACCGTTTATTTCCCTGCTGATGCTGCGGGTAACCTGCGGGTGCAGGCCTATCAGGGAATTTACGGATCGCAGGATCCGGCGCGCGCGTCGATCGACGAAGCCGTCGTCACCGCCGAGAGCACTGGCCCCTTGCCCGCGCGGGGTGGTTTGACTGTGGACGTCTATATTCCTGAAGGAATTCTGCGCGAGCCCAGCACGGCTGCCAAGCTGGGCCGCTTTCTCCGCAGCAATCCCATTCTCAGCCTTCCCTTTTGGGCATTTGCTGTGATGTTCGGATTGTGGTGGTACAAGGGACGCGATCCCAACGCGGGTTTATCGGTGGCTCCCATGTATGAACCCCCGGAAGGGCTTCGCCCCGCCGAAGCCGGCACCCTGATTGATGACAGCGTGGATCCGCGTGACGTCACCTCAGTGCTGGTTGATCTTGCGGTCCGCGGCTATATCAAGATCGTGGAAGCCCCGCACAAAGGCTTGCTCTTCTCTACCAAGGATTACGAATTCCACCTGCTGAAGGACCGGGATGCCTGGAACGACTTGAACGACTACGAGCGCGCCATGCTGGACAAGATCTACGCCGGCGGAGGCACAGTGACGCGCCTCTCCGATTTGCGCAATCATTTCTACACTGTGCTGCCGTTGATCAAAACCGAGGTCGTGACAGCTCTCAAAGCCAAGGGCATGTACACAGTGGATCCCGATTCCGCTCACCAGTTCGTCATTTTGGGCGCGCTGGCCATCGCTCTTCCCTATCTCGCTGCGCAGGTGCTCCATATTGCCGATTTCACCAACTCTGTGGGCCCGCTGGTGGTCTGCACAATTCTGGCTTTTCTCATCATCATCCTCTTCGGCCGGCAACTCAGCGCCACCAGCCTCAAAGGGGCCCGCACGCGGGTTCAGGTGCTTGGTTTTCAGGAATTCATGAACCGGGTGGATGCTGACCGGCTCAAGCGCATGCCTCCAGATACTTTCGAAAAGTATCTTCCCTATGCCATGGCGTTGGGGGTGGAGCATCGCTGGGCGAAAGCCTTTCAAGGTATCATTCAGAACCCGCCAACCTGGTACCAGGGCGATTGGACAACCTTCAATACCTTTTATTTCGTCAACAGCCTAGGCGCGCTCTCTCAGCAGGCGACTTCCACCTTCGTTTCCGCGCCGCGCTCCAGTTCCAGCTCTTCCGGATGGAGCAGGGGCGGCTTTTCGAGCGGGGGCGGGTTCTCCGGCGGGGGCTTCGGCGGAGGCGGCGGAGGCGCTTTTTAGGCAAAACCAACAGCACACTCCAGGGCTGGATTCCTCTCTGGTCTTCAAACGCGCGGACAAGAATCAACATCCTATCTATTGTCCCTAACTCCTGGTTTACGGGATTCTACGGAGGCGTTCTGTATGGCCGAACCACTGCACCGCAGTTCAGATATCGCGAGCTTTGATACCTACCCTGCCGATCCTGTCGAGCCAGGCCTTGCACAGGATCCGGATCGGTTGCTGCCGCAAGAGGGGGATTCGTCTTCTCTGGAACAATACGGAGCTCAACTCGGCTCGGCCGCAGGCCAGGCAGTGCTTGCTTTCCGCCGCGCACAGCAGCGGGTGAGAGATCTTGCCCGCGACAAGAAGGCTAGTGTTACTGACATCGCCAGTGCGCGAGTGGAGCAGGTACGCGACCAAACCGCAAAACTTCGGGAGGAAACCGCCAAACGCGGAGAGGAGTGGGGCCGAATGGTGCGCGAGCGGGTAGGTGAGTTGCGCCGTCAGGCCAGAAACGGAATTTACCGTGCTCGTCTCCGGGCCCGTGAAATACAGCATGACAGACCGCTCCAGGTCGTCGCCGGGGCGGCGGTTGCTGGTCTGGTCATAGGAGCCGTTCTCAGAATTTGGAGGGCAAACCGTGCATAACGAGAAGTCAATTGGAACCGTTGTTTCTGAAACCAAGCAGGAGCTCAAAGAGTTCGTCCAGACGCGAGTTGCAATCCTGAAGGCCGAGATCGGGGAAAAGCTGCGGACATGGAAGTATGCAGTTCCCATGCTCCTGGGCGCTCTGGCACTCTTTCTGGCAGCGTGGATTGTCCTGACGTTTGCGATTGTTGCGCTGCTGGCGGGCCTCTTTCAGCCGAGCCCGTACGCCTGGTTATGGGGGGCACTCATCGTTGGCGTCGCGTACCTGTTGCTCGGACTGGCGACGGGCTGGTTTGCCTATACCGAGTTGTCATCGACAGGTGTCGCGCCGCAGAGGACCCTGGAAGTACTCAAACAGGATCAGGTCTGGATCCAGAACGAAGCGAGGACAGCATGACAAAAGGCATTCCTGTGGATGTGCTGGAAAAACGCGCAGCCGACCAGCGGCGGCAACTTCATAACAGTGTCAGCGAGCTGCGGCAGAGCGTGAGAGAGCGCCTGGACGTGAAACGCAACGTCCGCGAACACCTTTGGAGCGCCTCCGCCGCCGTCGCCATTCTCGGGTTGGTGACAGGGTACGCCGTGACTGGCGTTTTCACTGGCGACTAGAGCCTTAACTTCTTCTTTCCTCGCAATTTGAACTCCCGGCTGACGGGCTGATCCTCACCAGCCGGGCATCTGTTTCGGACTGCCCTTCTGCACCTTCTCAGTTATTTCACTGCCCGTTACCTAAGTAGATGAATCATCTGTGCGCCCGCGCAGTTTCATGATATAAACCTGATTCGTTCTTCTCCATTATCAAAAAGTGTGCTTGTTATCGAGTCGAACGGCCCCCTGTGAGGAGGAAAATGTCAGAAGAAGCCAGGACAGGTAAGAGATTCCCGCTCGAACTGCCGATTAAAATCCACGGGAAAAAGGGCGATGAGGGCGGAACCACCGCCAACATGAGCGCGGCCGGAGTGTATATCATGGCCGATCTCGACCTCGGCGTGGGATCGCCAATTGAATTTGATATCACGCTGCCGGCTGATGTGCTGGGCACGCCGGGCGACGTTGAAGTGCGGTGTTCCGGGCGCGTTGTTCGGAAGGAAACCTCCCAGGCCGCCGCAGCAAACTCCACCCGCAAAAAGAAGCAGAACGGGATCGCCTGCGTCATTGATCAATACAAATTCATTCGCAAAGAAAAGGGACGCAAATAAATGCTGAAGATTATATTGGCAGATAACCAGGCAATCTTCCGCACCGGCGCGGCCAAGGTCCTTGCCGTGGAAGACGACTTGCGTATCGTCGCCCAGGCCGAAAACAGCGAAAAAATGATGATGGCGCTGGAAAAATTCCACGCCACAGTGATGATCTTTGGCGCTGATATCAACCCCAGCCTGCAAATGGTGGTGGAAACCGGCAGAAAATTTAAGACCCGGCTGATCGCCATCGCGGAAACCGGGCAGGACTCAAGGCACTATCTCACCAATGGCGTGAACGGCGTCATTTACCGCAATGTCAGCGGTGAATCGCTGGTGCAATGCGTACGGAAGGTGAGCAAAGGCGAGAGCTGGGTGCAGGACACGCAGGAAAGCAAGGAAACCGCAGAAAATGATCTGGTGGGAGCTCGCGTTCGCGACCGCCTTACCGCCAAGGAACTAAAGATCGTCGCCTTGATCGTGCAGGGATACAAGAACAAGGAAATAGCTTCACAGCTGGGCACGACCGAGCAAGTCATCAAAAATTACTTGCGCAACGTCTACGATAAGATCGGCGTTTCCGACCGGCTGGAACTGGCGCTGTTCACCATTCACCACAGGATCCTTGCCGAAGCTGCGGCGACATCAGTAGCTGCGGCAAATCCCAGCAGATAGACGAAACCGATCCGCTTCAGTCAAACAAGGTTTTGTGGCACAGCCGCCCTCGGCTGTGCTTTGTTTTTGTCCGGGGCAACAAACACGACTCAGATTGGTGGTGATGATTTTGAGTGTCTCTGGCAAGAAGCATCGCTAGCCTCTACTGAGTCACGCAACAGCGCCTGGCAAAATTGCTCAGAGGGCGGCTGTGCCACCCTGTTCGGCGCACAAAAAATAAAGAATGGAATGGAAGTTCTTACCGTGATGCCGGTCTTTCGCTGCTCTTCAAAAGCTCATTCACAATGGTTACAAGCTCTTCGGGATTGACCGGCTTTTCAAGGTAGAGGTCCGCCAGGGGTTCGGCGGCCTGGAAAGCCTCTGCCACATAGCCGGATACCACAACCACAGGCATGCTGCTGTTGTTTTTGGCAGCCTGGACAACGGCCCGGCCATTGGCGTCTCCGAGACGCCAATCTGTTACCACAGCATCGTAGGTGTTGTTTTGCAATTTTTCCATCGCGTCGCGGGCAGAGGTGGAAGCAGTTACGGTGTGGCCGGCAGCTTCCAGAATGGCGCACTTCAAGGTAACCACGTGCGGTTCATCGTCAACGCAGAGGATCCTGGCCATATCGGTTCCTTAATGCTGACGCGCCTTGCAGCGCGTGTAAGAGCGGGATTCATGGCCAGCTCACACGCCGGCCAGTCAAGCTGCCTTATTCTCCGGCAGCCATTGGCTATAAGTCAAATTGCGCCCTCCAGAATCAAGCGTTTGGGCTCCTCAAGAGCGGTTCGGAAACAAGCAGGGGCATGTCTGCCGGACACGCCCCTCGGAATCACCGAATTGTAACTTTATCGACGCTCGCCGATTCAGAATCTCTCTTTTAAAACCTCCAAACCAGTCCCACCGCAGGCTGCGCCATGTGCGTGATGCCGTTGGAAGTGAGATCGCCAACGATCGGGATATTCGACACACCGGGAAGTTCCAATCCGGGAGCCTTGAACACGAAGCCGCGATATTCAGCGCGTAGCGCCATAAACTTCGTGAGCCCTATGTCGATGCCACCGCCATAAAGAAATGCCGGCCTGGTCTGATTTACGTTCACGCCGAAGTCATTCCCAATTCCAAACAAGGAGTTCACCGCATTGTTGGTTGGCCGGAAAAACAGCGCTCCGCCGCCAGCCAGAACATATGGGCGGAAGCGGTGATCGCCGCTCGGCCCCAAAACTGCTGCGCCGGTCAGTTCCTGCACATTCGTCTGTACTCCCAGACCTCCGATGTTGAAGGGGTCAAAAAGGTTCTGCGTATTGCGCATGAATCCGTAGTCTCCTTCAATGGCAAATAACGGGCTCAGGTGATAGCGATATCCGGCCTGAAATCCGCCTCCGATGGTCGCGCTATAAGGAAGGATGAGGTTACTTGTGCTTTGAGTGATTCCGGCAATGCCTTCAACGTTAACCTCAGACTTCAGGTCCTGCGCAAAACCGGCGCCCGCCAGTGCAAAAAGCACGGCCAGGCTGCTGATGACAGACTTCCAGCTCATTAGAAACTCCCGTGGTTGGTTGGATAGTTACTTGGTGGTAACTACAACCCCGATCACTTCGCGTTGTCGCTGGCCTTAAGCATTCTTAACGGAACGGTTTCCGAATCGCGCATGAGATGCTCCACGCGTGAGCGTTACACTGATAAAGCTGTACTGCACCGGAGCTTTCCGAGGAGTCCCTCATGTCAGCACTTGGGCAGGACCTGCGCTATGCAATCCGGCAGTTGCTCAAAGCGCCGGGATTTGCTGCGCTCGCAATTTGCACACTGGCCATCGGTATCGGGGCCAATACTGCGATGTTCACCGTGGTTGAGAGCGTGATCTTGCGACCCTTGCCGTATGCGCATTCAGAACGTCTGGTTGGTCTGGGCAAACTGGGGCAAGGCTTCCTTTCCACATCATGGTTGAACTATCGCGATGTTCGCGACCAGGCACAAACTTTTTCCACGGTAGCCGGGTATGCGGAAGACGTAGGCGTGGTGCAAGGAAAAGATGGATCGATGAGCGTTGTGACGCCGGGCGTGACTGTGAATCTATTCGATATGCTCGGAGCCAAGCCGCTCCTGGGACGCGGCTTTCTGCCCGACGAAGGACAAACAGGTGGTCCGCAGGCGGTTGTGCTCTCGGAAGGCTTGTGGCGACAACTGTATAACGGTGATCCAAATGTGATCGGCCAGACAGTGCGCGTGAATGCGAAGCCGCGCACCATCGTAGGCGTGATGCCTGCCAGCTTCCTCTTTCCCGAATCCATGGGTACGGACCTGAAGAAGGGCCTCTGGTTGCCGTTACAGCCTACGCAGGAAATGTTGACAGAGCGCGGCTACAGTTTTTTCAATTTCATCGGCCAGTTAAAACCAGGCGTCACTCTCGGCCAGGCGCAGAGCGAACTCCACGCGATCGCTCGGCACATCAGCCAGAACGATCCAGAAGACTCCCGCGACCTGGACTTTCCTATTATGTCTTACGAGGAACTTCTTACCGGCCCGGTGCGGCCAGTTTTTATCGCCGTGATGCTTGCCCTCGGGCTGGTCTTGCTCATCGCCTGTGCTAATGTCGCGAATCTGCTGGCGGCACGCTGCATTGGCCGTAGCCAGGAGTTCGCGGTTCGTGCTGCGCTCGGTGCCGGGCGAATGCGCCTGGTGCGACAGCTCATAGTAGAAGGCGCAGTGCTCAGCGCTGCGGGATGCCTTTTCGGTTTTGTGCTGGCCGAACTGGCCATTAGCGCTGTCCATAAACTGCCGCCCGATACAATTCCCAGGAGCAGCGAGATCTCTGTGCACTGGACAGTGCTGCTGGCGCTGGTTGTCATTGCGACTATCACGACGCTGCTCTCTTCCATCCTGCCGGCATTGTTTGTTTCCCGCACGGACCCGCAACCGGCGCTTCAGGCGGCATCGCGCGGCGTGGGCAGCCGGAGCGTGCGCGGGCGCGTCAGCGGATGGCTGGTTGCCGGCGAAGTGGCTCTCTCGGCCCTGCTGTTGATTTCCACCGGATTGCTCTTTCGCACGTTGTGGAACCTGCAACATGCCCGGCTGGGATTCGATCTCACCAATCTGACTTACTTCACAGCCATGCCGGCCGACGCCGCCGGCTTCGGGAATATGAGTGTAGGCCAGAACCAGCAGGGAGCAGCGCCCTCGATAGCCACCACCGTTTATCAGCCTCTGCTTGAGCGCATGCGCAACGCCCCGGGCGTACAGGATGCAGCATTAGTGACTGCTCCTCCTTTCTCCGGCATCGATTTGGGATCGAGCTTTGACATTCTCGGTCGCGCTAAAGATCCTGGCCACAATCCGCATGCACGAGTCACTGCGGTCAGCGGAGATTATGCCCGCCTGATGAGCACACCCGTGCTTCGCGGACGCATCGTGAGTGAGGAAGACACGCTCGCGACTCCGTTTGTGGTGGCGGTGAACGAAACGCTGGTGCGGAATTACTTTCCCCGCGAAGATCCCATTGGCAAGCAGATTGATCTTGGCGGAAAAGACACCGGCATGCTCAAACCTTACACGATTGTCGGAGTGCTTCAGGATCAGGTCGATCACGGGGCGGCCAAGGCCATATCTCCGCTCATCATGTTGCCGTATCAGCAAATTCCAACAACTTCACTGTTCTATTCGGCGTTGCTGAAAACGGTGGTCTATTTCGTGGTGAAGACGCGGGCCAATATCGCAGTTGCGCCCACCATGCGAGCGGTCTTTTCCCAGGTTGCGCCTGATTACGCGCTGGACAATTTTCAAACCTTGACAGAAGCCCGCGACCAGAACAACTTCAGCAGTAGACTTGGGCTTTACCTGATTGCAGCTTTCGCCGCAATGGCGATATTGATGGTGGTGGCCGGTCTGTACGGCGTGCTCGCGCAGGTGGTCAGTTACCGGCGCCGCGAAATTGGGGTTCGCCTTGCACTTGGTGCAACGCGAAAAAATATCCTGACTATGGTTCTGCGGCAGGGCACGGTTCTGGTAGGTTGCGGCATTGCCGCTGGAGTCTTGATTTCACTCTTCAGCGGGAAACTGGTGAAGAGTTTCCTCTTCGGCGTAAAGGCTCTGGACGGCTGGACCTATGCAGGTGTCATGGTAGTTCTGATCGTCGTGGGGACTCTCGCCGCGCTCGTACCTGCACGCCGTGCCGCTGCAGTGGAGCCCATCCAGGCTCTGCGCGATGAATAAATTTCTCTCCGAGTCACGTGGACTGGCGCCGCATAATGAGTCTGCGTTGTTTTACGCCTTCCGAGCATAAGAAAAACAGGCCCTCCCGAACCACGAGTCCGATGAGGGCCAGAGACTTGGGCGCAGCCGGTTTAGCGTGAAGGCTTGGTTTTGGATGTCATTTTCTGCGTGACCGGTCCGGCATCGCCGATCTTCTCCGCCACGGACTTGGCTTGCGTAAACAACAGAAGGTAGTCAGGCCCGCCAGCTTTCGAATCAGTTCCTGACATGTTGAAGCCGCCGAAAGGATGCGCTCCCACGATGGCGCCTGTGCACTTGCGATTGAAATATAGATTGCCTGCGTGGAACTCGTAACGGGCGCGCTCGAGCTTTTCGCGCGAGGTTGAGTAGATGGCACCGGTTAGACCAAATTCGGTGTTATTGGCGATCTCCAACGCATGATCGAAATTGCGCGCCTTGATGACCGCCAGCACGGGTCCGAAGATTTCCTCCTGCGCGATCCGAGCAGTCGGCGGAACATCGGCGATTACGGTGGGCTGGATGAAGTAGCCCTCGCCGGCATCTTTGGCCGGACCACCACCGTTAATTACGCGGCCTTCTTTCTTCCCGATTTCAATGTACTCAAGAATGCTCTTGTACGCCTTCTCACTTACGACCGGGCCCACAGGTTTGTTTTCCACCGGCTCGCCCACACTGATCTGGTTCACACGATCTTTCAGCCGCTCGAGAAAAACGTCGTAAATCTTCTCGTCAATAATGGCGCGCGAGCATGCCGAGCACTTCTGTCCCTGAAAGCCGAACGCCGATTGCGCCACGCCCTCGACGGCGGCATCGATATTGGCGTCAGCATCAACAATGATCGAATCTTTGCCCCCCATCTCGAGGATGGTGCGCTTGATCCACTTCTGGCCGGCGCGCGGCGTAGCCGCACGCTGGTTGATATCAAGCCCCACCTCCTTCGATCCGGTGAACGCGATGAAGCGAACTTGCGGATGCTCCACGAGGGCAGCGCCGAAGCCGGAGCCTGAACCCGGGCAGAAATTCACGACGCCATCCGGAATCCCCGCCTCCTGCAGCACCTCAAAGAACTTGGCCGCGATGGCCGGTGAATCATGCGAGGGCTTGAGCACCACTGTGTTCCCTGTGACGACGGCGGCCATGGTCATACCCGCCATGATGGCGCAGGGAAAATTCCACGGCGGAATGACTGCCGCAACACCTAAAGGAATGTACATGAGCGTGTCATGTTCGCCGGGAAGCTGGACCGGGGCTTCCGCTTTAGCAAGGCGCAGAGCTTCGCGTGCGTAGAACTCGGCAAAATCAATCGTTTCGGCGATATCGGCATCGGCCTCGGCCCAGTTCTTGCCCACCTCGTAGACCATCCAGGCAGAGAATTCGAATTTGCGCTCGCGCAGAATGCCGGCGACGTGATGGATCAGGGCGGCACGTTCTTCTGCGGTGGTTCTTCTCCATGTCTCGAAGGCGGCAGCGGCGGCGCGGACTGCGGGTTCCACATGCTCGCGCCCGGCGCTCTGGAAGGTTCCCACCACCTGCGATGGGTGCGCTGGATTCGTGGAGACGATCTTCTCTTTCGTGCGCACCATCTGGTCGCCGATGACCATGTCGTATTCCCGGCCCAGTTCAGAGCGCACCTTGGTAAGCGCTTCGCGCATCTTGCGCGCGTTTTCCGGATTCGTGAAGTCAGTTAAAGGCTCGTTGCGAAACGGATCGTAAGGAACACGCAGTGTCGGTCGAGAAGTCTCAAGAACAGTGGCCATTGTCAGTCCTTTTGAGAATAAGGTAAACCTCTATTTTACTACTTCGACGAGCCACGGCCCGAGCACAATCGAAGATGAGAACTGCGAATCCTTGGCGTTTCTGGCAATTGCGTTCGGCTCGTTCTGTTAACTTCCGTTAACCCGCCCGGAACTTCCGCCAACAATTATTTACTCCAGGCACTCGACTCTTTACGGTCTTTCTTCACCGGTCTGGGTCAAATACTTCAGAGGGTTGGAAGATCAGCCCCGGGGGTCAGAAATGAAATTCATCCACAAAAAATGGTTCATCATCGTGGTGCTGCTGGTGGGAATCGGGGCCTTGACCGCATTCAAGTTCCAGGTCAAGAAAGCTCCCCAGTACTACACCGAGAAGGTGACGCAGGGCGATATCCAAAACGTGGTGCAGGCCACCGGCACCATCAACGCGGTGACGACGGTGCAGGTGGGCTCTCAGGTTTCCGGCACCATTCAAACGCTGAACGCAGATTTCAATTCCCACGTTCGCAAGGGACAGGTGATTGCGCAGATCGATCCTTCGCTGTTCAAAGGGGCTCTGCTGCAGGCGAAGGCCGACCTGGCTGACGCCCAGGCCAATTCGATAGCCGCCAAGGCGAACCTTGAGAAGGCGCAAGCCGCTTCCGCACAGGCGAAGCTTGATTTTGACCGCTACACCACTCTCGCAAAAGAGGGTGTGGTTCCGCAGCAGCAGCTAGATACGGCCAAAGCGACCTACGATAGCGATGTAGCCGCCGTAAACGCGGCCAAGGCTCAGGTGACGCAGGCCGCGGCACAGGCGCAGCAGAAATCGGCTGCGGTAGCAGTTGCGCAAACGAATCTGGACAATACCACCATCAAGTCGCCGATTGACGGAACTGTCGTAGCGCGCAGCGTGGATGTGGGCCAGACGGTGGCTGCATCGTTGCAAGCGCCGACTCTGTTCACGATCGCGCAGGACCTGACCAAGATGCAGGTCTATGTGAGCACGGATGAAAGCGACGTGGGCATGATTCAGCCGGGTCAGAAGGTCAACTTCAAAGTGGACGCGTTTCCCGCGCAGACTTTCTACGGGAAGGTTTCCGCTGTTCGTTTGAACGCAACCACCGTCCAAAACGTGGTGACCTACACGACGGTGGTGGACTTCGACAACCCCGACATGAAGCTCTACCCGGGCATGACCGCATACGTGAACATCCCGGTCGCGTCGGCCACGAACGTGGTTCGAGTTCCCAATGGAGCGCTGCGCTACAAGCCTGATCTAAGCGCGACCGAAGTAAGCGCCCTGTTGCAGAAGTACGGCATTGCACAGGGTGGCAGCCAAACGCGCAAAGGCGCACAGGCCGCACAGCAGCAATCTCAACAGCAGGCCACGACGGCGATCCTATGGAAGTTGGCAGCTAACAAGTCGCTGCAACCGGCGCAGGTCAAGCTGGGCATCACCGATCACACGACGACTGAAGTGGCGCAGGTCCTGAAAGGCACCCTAAATCCGGGCGATCAGGTGATCACTGGAGCAGCGTCATCCTCCCAGAAGGCTGCAACCAGCGCGGCGCCAGGAATGGGTGCAACGCGCGGCGGCGGTGGGATGAGAGGCATGGGGCGGTAGGCAGTCCCGGACCGCCGTGGTGGATCAGGCGACAATCCGCCACGGCGGGGAAGACTCAGAGAGACTGGGAAAATAGAGAGAGGGGAAGTTATGGCAACGCTGGCACAAGTTGAATTTAATGCAAGTCCGCTGATCGAAGCTGAAGCACTAAAACCGGTAATCGCGGTGGAAGACGTGCACAAGTATTACGATCTCGGCGAAACCAAGGTGCACGCGCTGCGCGGAGTGGACCTGAAGATCGCGCCCGGCGAGTTCGTGGCCATCATGGGATCGAGCGGCAGCGGCAAGTCAACCTTTATGAACATGCTGGGCTGCCTGGATAAACCAACCAGCGGCCGCTACTTCCTGGAAGGCACGGACGTTTCTCAACTGGACAAGAAAGCGCTGGCAGCAATTCGCAATAAGAAGCTGGGATTTGTTTTCCAGGGATTCAACCTGCTTTCCAGAACGACGGCGCTGGAAAACGTGGAACTTCCCACGCTGTACGCGAAGTTGGACAAGGAAGCGCGGCTGGACCGGGCAAAAGAGATGCTGAAGCTGGTTGGGTTGGGCGAGCGGCTGGACCACTTCCCTTCCCAGCTTTCCGGCGGTCAGCAACAGCGCGTGGCCATTGCGCGCGCGCTGGCAAACCGGCCGTCAATTCTCCTGGCCGATGAGCCCACCGGCAACCTGGACAGCAGGACGTCAGTGGAAATCATGCAGATTTTCCAGGCGCTGAACGATCAGGGACTGACCATTGTGCTGGTCACGCACGAGCCTGACATCGCACAGTTCGCGAAACGGATTGTTGTGTTCCGGGATGGCAAGATCCGGCATGACAACCTGGTGCAACAGCGGCCGCGCGCAGCCGATGTTTTGAAGACGCTGCCCGCGATAGATGAGGATTGATGTACTCGGAAGAAGAATGACTGTTGCCGGGCAGTCAATCGTCAATCTTGGCAATCCGGCGATTTTGGC
>Ga0070680_100001544_pt1 | contig 16796 bp, 18 predicted proteins | sample KBSC73BmetaG_FD_64672 | JGI IMG/M metagenome (GOLD analysis project Ga0070680, IMG submission 64672) | Corn rhizosphere microbial communities from Kellogg Biological Station, Michigan, USA - KBS C7-3B metaG | ecosystem: Host-associated > Plants > Roots > Rhizosphere | place: USA: Michigan...
AGGCTCCTGACGGCACCCGAGCTCTCGACGCGCGGGACGGGCACCGAGGAGCGCCGGATCGCGAACATCCTGATGGAGTCCGAGGAGGCCGAGTCGCTGCTCGTGACCGAGGTGATCACGCCCGCGGGCCACTGGTCGAGCTATCCGCCCCACAAGCACGACCGTGACGCGCCGCCCGCCGAGACCCTGCTCGAGGAGACCTACTACCACCGGCTGCGCGACCCGAAGGAGTTCGCGTTCCAGCGTGTGTACACCGACGACCGCTCGCTCGACGAGAGCATCGCCGTGTCGGACGGCGACGTCGTCCTCGTGCCGCGCGGCTACCACCCGGTCGCCGGCTCGGCGCGCAGCGACCTCTACTACCTGAACGTGATGGCCGGCCCCGTCCGCGCGTGGCGCGTCGCCGTCGACCCGGCCTACACCTAGGCCCCTACGCACAACCGCACGACCTTCGCACGACGAGCTCGACCGGCAGCCGCACCTGTGCGGGCTCCCTCGGGGGCGCACCGGGGGCGAGCGCGTCCAGGAGCATGGTCGCCGCGATCCGGCCGAGCTCGGCCTCGTCCCGCACGAGCGCGGTCACCGGCGGCTCGACCAGGTCGCCGAACACGGGGTCGTCGAACGAGACGAGCGCCATGTCGTCCGGCAGCTTCAGCCCCGCGGCCCGGCAGGCGCTCATCGCGCCCAGTGCGAGCGTGTCGCCGGAGGTGACGACCGCCGTCGGGGGCTCCGCCAGTGCAAGGAGCCGTTCCATCGCCGCCGCGGCGCTCGCGGCCGACCAGGACGAGTCGGCGATCTCGACGTAGGCATGGCGAGCGTCGAGCTCGAACCGCGTGACCGCGTCGCGGAAGCCGCTCAGCCGTTCGACGCCGGACGTGAACGTCGGCGGCCCGCCGATGTAGGCCACGCGACGGTGGCCGTGGGAGACGAGATGCTCGACGAGGAGCGCCATGCCCGCACCGTTCGCGCGCGCAACGCTCGACACGCCGCCCTGCGCAGGGATGCTGTCGAAGAACACGGTCAGGATCCGCAGGTCGGGCAGGACCGGCGACGACGTGGCGAGCAGGATGCCGCGCACCCGGTGCTCCTCGAGCGTGCGCAGTGCAGCGCTCTCACGCGCTGCCTCGCGCTCGGTGTTCATCACGAGCACCTGGTGCCCCGACCGTTCGAGCGTGTCCTGCGCGCCCTTCACGAACCGGCTGTAGAAGCTGATCCCGATGTCGGGGACGACGATCCCGACGAACGGCGTGATCTGCGCCTTCAGGGACTGGGCGATGCGGTTCGGCTGGTAGCCGAGCCCGCGCGCCGCCGCGAGCACGCGGTCGCGCGTCGTGGCGCTGATCCGCGGGCTCTCCTTCAGCGCGCGCGAGGCGGTCGACGGCGCCACGCGTGCCAGTCGCGCCACGTCGACGAGCGTCGGCCGGCGCGGGAGGACCGGCGGGACGACCTCCGCGTCGCCGGGCGGGAGCGCCGTCATCGCACCGCCTCTCGCTCACCTGCGGGCCACAGGCGGAGCAGGGCCTCGGCGGCGCCGGGCGCGACGCAGGCGATCGGGTAGCCGTCCTCCGGCGGGTCGGCGAGCGAGAGCACGCGGGCGCCCGACTCGCGGGCGATCAGCGTGGCGCCGAGGCAGTCGCCGCTGTTGAACGAGCCGATCACCGCGGCGGTGACGCGGCCCGCGCCCACCGAGGCGATCGAGAGCGCGTTCGAGCCCATGATCCGCGTCACGCACCCCTCGTCGGCCAATGCCCCGATCAGCTCGACGGTGCCCGACCAGAGCGACTGCATCACCATCTCCGTCAGCACGATCCCGCCCGTCAGCGAGGCGGTGTCCGCGCAGCGCGTCGGCCGGCCGTTCAGGCGGGCACCGCCGCCGCGCACGGCCGACAGGACCTCGCGACGGTAGGGATCGGCGACCACGGCCGCGGCGGCCCCGGCGTCGTCGGCGACGCAGATGCTGAAGGAGGACCAGGGCAGCCCGTGGACGAAGTTCGTCGTCCCGTCGACCGGGTCGACGTACCAGGTGGCCGGCGCGTCCTCGTCCCCGGTCGTGCCGTACTCCTCGCCGACGACGCGATGGTCGGGGAACGATCTCGCGATCGCCTCGCGGACGAGGCGCTCGACGGCGAGATCGGTCTCGGTCACCCAGTCGGCCGGGCTCGACTTCGTCGCGATCTGGTCCGCCCGGGGACGGTCGGCGACGATCCTGTCGATCGCCTGTCCCGCAAGCTCGCCCATGAGCTCCGCGCAGGCCTCGACGATGCCGGCCGCGAGCACGTCTACGTGAGGGCCGGGGACCGGGTTCGATGCAGCGCGCCGTCGCGATAGAGGAGCGCGCGGGCGAAGGCCACACGTACGTGCTCTCCGGTCGGTAGCTCCGGGCCGACGAAGGCCCGGATCTCGTTCGGCCCGGCACGGAGCACGAGCTCCTTGTAGTGGCCGCGCGGAACCTCGCGGACGACGTCCGCAACGGCGCCGTCGCCCTCGACCGAGACGGTCACGTCCTCCGGACGGACGGCGATGTCCCATTCTCCGCTCTCGGTGGTCGAGAGGTCGTCGCACGGGACGACGACGCCGCCTTCGATCTCGACGCCGCCCGAGACGACCGTTCCGGGATAGAAGTTCATCGCGCCGACGAAGCCTGCGACGAACGCGGTGGCCGGCTCGCGATAGAGACCGCGGGCGTCGGCGTACTGCTCGACCTTCCCGCCCGACATGACCGCGACGCGATCGGAGATCGAGAGCGCCTCGTCCTGGTCGTGCGTGACGAACACCGTCGTGATGCCGATCCGCTGCTGGATCTCGCGGATCTCCTCCCGCACGCGCACGCGCAGCTTCGCGTCGAGGTTCGAGAGCGGCTCGTCGAGCAGCAGCACCTTCGGCTCGAGCACGAGCGCACGCGCGAGCGCGACCCGCTGCTGCTCGCCGCCCGAGATGCGCGCGGGGTAGCTGTGCACGTGGTGGGTCAGGCCGACGAGCTCGAGGATGTGCTCGACGCGCTCCTGGATCTCGCGCTTGGACAGCTTCCGCAGCTTCAGGCCGAACGCGACGTTCTTGTACACCGTCATGTGCGGCCAGAGCGCGTAGTTCTGGAAGACCATGGCCGTCGGGCGCCGGTCCGGTGAGAGGCCGCTGACGTCGGCCCCGTCGATCAGGATGCGCCCGCGATCGGCGTTGAGGAAGCCGCCGATCATCCGCAACGTCGTCGTCTTCCCGCAGCCCGAGGGGCCGAGCAGGCACGTCAGCTCGCCGGCGCGAACCTCGAGCTCGAGGTCGGAGACCACGGTGCGCCCGCCGAGCTCCTTGGAGACGCGGTCGATCTGCAGGCCGGTCGGCGTGACCGCGCTCATCGCAGCTGGAACCCTTCCGCGAGGCGGCCGCCCATGATGTGCTTCCGCGCCAGGGTCATCAGCACGACCGACGGCAGCGCGAGCAGGATCGAGAACACGGCAGCCGCCTGTTCCGGATAGTTGAGGACGAGGGAGTACATCTCGGTCGGCATCGTCACGTAGTTCGGGACGCCGACGAGAAAGGTGCCCTGGGACTCGTCGAACGACGCCAGGAACGAGAGGATCATCGCGACGAGGATGCCCGGCGCGGCGAGCGGGAACGTCACGCGCATGAAGACGCGCAGCGGCCCTGCGCCGACGTCGCGCGCGGCCTCCTCGAGGCTGCGCGGCACCGCCGAGAACGCCGCCGAGGGAATCCAGGTCATGAACACGATCGTGCCGATCATCTGCACGATCACGACGCCGATGAACGTCGCCATCAGGTGCAGCGAGTAGAAGAGGCCGGCCATCGAGATGTAGAGGCCGATCTTCGGGAACGCGTTGGTCGCGAAGAGCGAGACGAGCAGGACGCGCCGGCCCGGGAAGCGGTAGCGGGAGAACGCGTACGCGGCGGGCAGGCAGATGACGGCGGATGCGACCGTCACGATCGGGGCGAACTCGAAGCTGAGCCGGATCGAGTGGCCGAGCGTCTGGTCGGCGAACACCGAGCGCCACCAGTGCAGCGTCCACTGGCTCGGCAGCAGGTCCGGGTAGTGCCACGACTGCGAGAAGGCGCGCAGCGCGAGCCAGAGGAGCGGCCCGACCATGAACGTGAGCAGTGCGAGCCCGACGATCGTCCCGAGCACGCGTCCCGCGATGCTCCGTGGCCCGCGGCGCGGGCGGCTCGGATGGGCGACCGGGAGATCGGCCTGCTCCTCGTTGCCGAGGACGACGCCTGCAGACTCGACCGCGCTCATCAGGCGACCCCCGATCGCTTGGCCGCGCGGACGTTCGCCCACACGTAGACGGTGCCGAACCCGATCGCGAGCACGAACACGATCACGGCGAGCACCTGCGCCTGCTGCGGCTGGTTGAAGGACTGGAAGAAGTTCTGCATCGACGGGCCGAGCATGTTCGGGGCGGTCGGGCCGACGAGATACGGCACGGTGAAGCTTCCGAGCACGTAGATCGCCGTGAACGTGATCACGATCACGGTGGGGATCACGTTCATCGGCAGCATGATCGACCGGATGATGCGGGGCAGTCGCGCCCCCGAGTCACGCGCCGCGTCGATCAGCGAATCCGGGACCGAGTTCAGGCCCGAGCTCATCATGAGGACGCCGAAGGGCACGTTCACCCAGATCTCTCCGATCACGATCGCGGTGAGCGTGTAGCCGAGCGTCGGGAAGCTGTGGTAGCCGAGGTGGTAGGAGACCGAGCGCATGAAGCCGTCGGCCGCGTAGAAGACGAGGATCGCGTACGAGGCGATCACGACGGGGATGAAGAGCGGCACGACGGAGAGCGCCGAGAGGAGCCGCGCGAGGATCCCGCCCGAGAATCGCGCGTAGAGCGCGATCCCCCAGCTCAGGACCAGCACGATCGCGACCGTCATCAGCGTGATCCAGATCGTCACCCAGATGTCCGTCCGCACGTGGTCGTTCGAGAGCATCTCGCGATAGGCGGCCGTGGTCACGCTCCCGTGCGGCGCGACGTGCTGCCGCTGGGCAAGGCCGGCGATGACCGAGTTCGGCCCGCCGACCTTGCCCAGGGTGTAGGCGATCGCCGCCCCCACCGGGAACCCGATGAAGACGGCGACCACCGCCACCGGCGGTAGCACCATGACGAGCCCCTGGATTCGCTCCCGAAGCCCGTAGCGCCGCGCCGAGGCGCGGAACCGGATCACGGCACTGTCTGCTGCCACTCCGCGTTCACGTCGTTGGCCATCTTCGCCGAGTAGCTCTGCCGGAGCGTGTTTGCCTGCAGGCTCGAGAACTTCGTCTGCACGCTGCTCGGGAGGTACTTGACGTTGACGGCGGGATACCCCGACATCGCGTTCACGATCGCCACCTGCATCTTCGACTGCAGGATGAAGTTGGCGAACTTGTAGACCTCTGTCTTGTTGCGCGCCGTCTTCGGGATGGCCATGTACGCGGCGCCACCGTTGAACGACGGGCTCGAGATCTGCGACAGATGGATCGACGGGCCGAGCAGGCCGCTCGCCTTCGCGGAGAGGGCCTGGTCCGACCACACCGGTGCGACCCAGATCAGTCCCTTGCCGAGCATGTTCAGGACTTCCTGGTTGCCGTTCGGGTACACGCCCTGGTAGATCGAGCTCTTGAGGCTCTTCAGGACGTCGAAGCCCTGCTTCCAGTTCGACTCGAGGTCCGGGACGTAGCCGTTGACCATCTGCGTCTGCACGTTCGCCGGGACGTACTTCGAGAGCACGGTCTCGACGAACGAATGCCCCGAGCCGCCCGTGTTCGGCGAGTTGTACGTGAACTTCCCGGGGTTCGCCTTGATCCACGCGATCAGCCCGTCGAGCGTCTTCGGCGGGTTGGGCACATGGTCCGTGTTGTAGGCGAGGACGACCGACGAGCCGCGATACGGCATCGCCGCGCCCTTGACGGGTGTGAGCAGCTTCTTGTCGACCTTCGCCATGTTCGGGATCTTCGTGGCGTTGATCGGCGTCATGATCCCGTCGAGAGCACCCTGGATCGCAAAGCCTGCGTCGGCGATGTCGACTCCCGGCCACGTGCGCTGCTTGACCGCAGCGCCGATCTTGCCGAGCTCGATCGAGTCGTTGACGCCGTGCTCCGAGAAGATCATGTTGATCTTGTCGTTCGGGTACGCCTTCTGGAATCCGGGAATCAGCGTTCCCGTGTAGAGGTTCTTGACGTTGACGTCACCGCTGACGTACACGGTGATCGTCGTCTTCTTGGCGGCGCGCGTCGTTGCCGCACTCGAGTTGTTCGCCGCTGCGGCGACCGCCGCTACGACGGCGACGAGCGCGACGACGATCGTCACGCGGAGCTTCGACTTCACCTGAGCACCCTCCTTCGTTCCTGTCGACGACTGTCTTCCACTGGGGATCTCCTCGGCCCACGGCTCATGCGGCCGCCTCGGTTGCAAGCGCCGGCGCTCTCGCCACGTGAGCCGCCTCGCCGCCCACCGCCACACCCTCGCGTGCCGCGAGGATGCGGGCTGCTGCCTGGCACGTGACGATGTCCTCGCGCCCCTCGGCGAGCCCGGCGCGAGGGGCGGCGCCGTCGCGCAGGAACGCGTCGAAGGCGAGCCACTGGCGCTCGAACGCCTCCGCGGCCGATCGCACCGAGCTGACCCGCTCGGCCTCGGCTTCCGCGCCCACGATCGTGAGCACCGTCGGCGCGTGGAGCAGGTAGGGCGTCGGGAACCGCAGCTGCACCGTTCCCGCGTCGTCGTGCACCCGCACCTCCTCGTGATAGGCCGGGTAGTCCTCGAGGTAGTGCCAGCGGAGCGAGACGCGGGCGCCCCCGGGGAGCCGGCCGTTCAGCGCCACCGACTGCGCCGACCAGACGTCGCCGTAGTCGAGCTCGAGCGGGCCGCCGGCGAGCGACCGCACGACGGCGAGCTCGTGGACGATGCTCCCGAGCAGGACGTCGCCGTAGAGCAGCGCGAGCTCGGGCGAGATCTCGCCGAGCGCGCGCGCCGTCGCGGCCGCTTCGTCGGCGCGCAGCCGCTCGACGCTCGCGGGGTCGAGATCCTCCGGCGGCGGCAGCAGGCCGGCGTGGGCGAGCTGCGGGGCCGACGGCGGATGCAGCACGATCACCTCGATCGACCGTGGCGCCGGCCGGTCGGCGAGCACCGCGCGTGCACGCTCGACCGCCGGGTCGTAGAGCTTCATGTAGCCGAGCATCAGTCGGGGCGCCTCCGCCGCGAGCTCGTCGATCTCGGCCAGCGTGTACGCGAGGGGCTTCTCGCAGAAGACGGCGAGGCCGGCGCGCGCCGCGGCGGCCGCGAGCGCGCCGTGCGAGCCCGAGGTGAGGATCGCGACCGCGTCCAGATCGCCCGCCGCGACGAGCTCGTGGGCGTCCGCGAACCTCCGCCCGGCCGGGATGCCGTAGCGCGAGCCGACGGCGTCGCGGGTCGAGGCGGAGAGGTCGCAGACCGCGGCGATCGTGAAGCGACCCGAGAGCTTCGCGAGGAGCGGCAGGTGAACGGCCTGGGCGACTGCGCCGAGGCCGATCACGCCGAGCCGAATGGTGGTTCCCCCCAACGTGCGGCAACGTTTGCACGCCGTCCCTGGAGTGTCAAGTACGTGCGGTTTCTCGAATGTCGTGTCAGATGCCGGCGTGCTCGGCAAGCCAGGTGCGGTTCCGCGCCTGCGCCGCGATCTGGCCGTCGGCGGCCTCGCCCGCGCGGGGCACCCAGTCCTGCTCGACGACGAGCCAGCCCGTGTAGCCGGCGAGCCCGGCGAGGAAGCCGGGCAGGTCGACGTCGCCGGTCCCGAGCTCGCAGAAGACGCCGTCGCGCCAGGCGGAAGCCCAGTCCGGCGCGCGCCGCAGGCGCTCGAGGCTGACGTCCTTGATGTGCACGTAGTCGATCCGGTCGCGCCAGTCGCGCACGGCCGTGACGGGGTCGCCGCCCGCCGCCAGCAGATGCCCGGAGTCGAGCAGCAGCGGCACATCGCTCCCCTCGAGCAATCGTTCGATCTCGGCCTCCGACTCGATGCGGGTCCCCATGTGATGGTGGAAAGTCGGCTCGTACCCACGTTCGCGCGCCCGGGCCGCCGCGCGCGCGAGGCCGTCGAGGAACCGCGGCCACTCGATGCCGGCGGCGTGGGGGCAGTCGTCGGCGAGCACCGGGCGGGGAGCGTTGTCGACGGCGTCGAAGAGGTCGAGCGTCTGCTCGAGCGCCTCGAGCTCCTCACCCGGCTCGCCGAACCGGAGGGGGACGTAGCCTCCGGTGAGCACGAGGTCGTGCTCGGCGAGGCGCGCGCGCAGCGTCGGCCCGTCGCCGAGATAGCCGGGCGGGCCGAGCTCGGTGCCGGCGTAGCCGGCTGCCGCGATCGCGGCCAGCACGCGCTCCGCGTCCGGGACGCCCGGCTCGCGCGTCACCGTCAGCTCGAAGGCGCCGTAGCTGACCGGGGCGTTCGCGAGCCTGATCGACGGTTCCGCTGCCACGGCTTCGCGATCCTACCCGTGCCGGTGCGCAAACGTTGGCGCAACCCCGCCGCGGCGGCCGGATCTCCGCATCGCTGCTACGGTTCCTGGAACTAGTCGAGCGAGTACCGGCGGTGCGCAGTGCACCTTCCCTGCCCGTTCTTGAAGTGGCAGAGGAGGTGTTTTTTCTATGGCAACCGGAATCGTGAAGTGGTTCAACGACGCCAAGGGGTACGGCTTCATCACCCCGGACGAAGGCGGCAAGGACCTGTTCGTCCATCACAGCGCTGTCGCCGGTGACGGCTTCAAGTCGCTCCCCGAGGGCGCAAAGGTCGAGTTCGAAGCGGCCGAGGGCGCAAAGGGCCCCGAGGCGAAGAACGTCGTCGTGGCGGGCTAGCCCGTGCATGCGCGGGGGCGCGAGCCCCCGCGCGGCTCATACCGAAACGAAAGGGGTTGGTATGCAAGGAAAGCTGATCTGGTTCAACCCGGAGAAGCGACACGGCTTCATCCTCACGGAGGACGGCGAGCGGCTCCGCGTCGAGGAGTCGGGCTTCGAGCCCGGCCATCTCGTCGGCGACCGCATGGCCGGCACACCCCTGACCTTCGAACGCGAGAACGAGCGCGCGGTACGCGTCTGCGTCGTCTCCTACAGCGAGCCGCGCCGCGCCCGGTTGAGGCACCGCTGACGTGGGCTCCAGACGGCCGGAGACCATGGTCAAGCGGGCGCGCGAGCAGGCGCTCCGCGAGCGCCGCGAGCGCAAGCAGCAGAAGAAGGAAGCGCGCGCCGCGGAGAAGCTGAACCCGACGGTCGACGAGACCGCCGAGAGCGACACACCGGAAGAGGCTGCCGGAGACTAGAACTGCGGCTGCGATGTCCGACCTCGCAGCTCGTCACCGGCGCGGCCGCTCGTACGTCGCGCTCGCCGCGGTCGCCTGGTCGACCGCCGGCCTCCTGCAGCGTGAGCTGTCGGTCGACGTCGCGACGCAGCTCGCCGGTCGCGCGCTCTTTGCGGCCCTCGGCCTGCTCGTCTACGTCGCGCTCGCCGAGCGCCGCGGCGTGTGGAGCTCGTTCCGCGCCATCGGCAGCGGCGGCGCGGCGGTCGTCGCCCTCCTCGCCGTCTCCTCGGCCTCGTTCTTCGTCGCGCTGAACTATGCGTCCGTCGCGAACGTCCTCTTCATGCAGGCACTCGCGCCGATCATCGCCGCCGCGCTCGGCACGATGCTCGGCGAGCCGGTCGCGCGACGCACCTGGATCGCCATGGGGGTCGCACTCGGCGGCGTCGCGATCATGGTCGGCGGCCCCGGCGGCGCGGGCGCGGTCGGGCAGGCCCTCTCGCTCCTCATGTCCGCCTCCTTCGCGGCAACGCTCGTGATCACCCGCCACCGCCGCGAGGTGTCGATGGCCCCGGCAACGTGCCTGTCCCAGGTGCTCGTCTTCGTGCTCGCCGCCCCGTTCGCCGGCCTCGCGCACGTGGGTTCGCTCGACGTCTCGCTGCTCGCCACGCTCGGCATCTGCCAGATCGGCCTCGGGTTCGTGTTCCTGACGATCGGCGGCCGCCTGATCCCTGCGGGCGAGGTGGCGCTGATCACGCTGCTCGAGATCGTGCTCGGCCCGCTCTGGGTGTGGCTCGCGCTCTCGGAGCAGCCCGGCGGGGCGACGCTCGCGGGCGGCGTCGTCGTGCTCGCCGCGGTGCTCGTCCAGGCGCGCGCTCCCGCTCCCGCGCCCGAGGTCGTAGGCATCTAGGCCAACGTTGCGAGCGTGGCGCCGTCCTCGGCGTCAGGGGCGTGCCGCTCGACGAGCGGATGCGCCGCGAGCTCCTCGCGCACCGCCTTGCGGAGCGCGCCGGTGCCGCGACCGTGGACGACCCGGACCTCATGCAGGCCGGCGAGCGCGGCGTCGTCGACGAGCCTGCGCACTCGCTCGCGCGCGTCCTGCGCGTTCGTGCCGCGCACGTCCAGCCGGTCGGAGACGTCGCTGCGCCCCGAGGCTCGCACGCGCACCGCCGGTGTGCGATCCTCGGGCGCGCGCTCGCGCGAGGGCCGCAGACGGGCGAGCGGGATGCGGACGCGCTGGCCGGACGCACCGACGACCTCCGCTTCCTCGCCGCGGATCGCCGCGATCGTCCCGCGGACACCGACCTCGGGCGCCTCGACCGGGTCGCCCTCGGCGAGCGGCGCCGAGAGCGGGAGCGGCGCACTCAGGTCGCCGAGTGCCTGCTCGGCCCTGGTCGCGTGCGCCGCCGCCGACCCGAGCGCACGGTCCTGATCTGCCTCGCGCGCCCGGCGGCGCGCGTCCTTCAGGTCGGCGCGCAGCGCCTGCAGCTCCGCCCGCGCGCCCGCGAGCTCCCGGTGCGCCTCCGCGACCGCCTCCGTCCTCGCACGCTCGGCCGAGGCGGCGACCTTCGCGAGCTCGCGCTCGAGGCGCGCTTCGAGCGCACGCGCGGCCGCGAGCTCCCGGCTTGCCTCCTCGCGACGCGCGACGGCGGAGCGCTCTGCCGACTCCGCCTCGGCCAGGAGGCCGGCGACGCGCAGGCGCTCGGGTGCGATCCGGGAGCGGGCGTCGGCGACGACGTCCGGGTCGAGCCCGAGGCGCTCGGCGACGCGGAGCGCATGCGAGGTTCCCGGACGCCCGAGCGCGATCCGGTAGAGCGGCCGGTCGGTCTCGGGATCGAAGCCGGTCGCGGCGTTCGCGACGTCGTCGCCCGCGCCGGCCCATTCCTTGAGCTCGCCGTAGTGCGTCGTCACGACGGTCAGCTGCGCCTGGCGCGCCAGCCGGGCGACGAGCGCCTGCGCGAGCGCCGAGCCCTCGTCGGGATCGGTGCCGGCGGCGACCTCGTCGAGCAGCACGAGGGACCGCGCCGTGGCCGAGCCGAGGATCGCGACGAGCGTCCGGACGTGGCCGGAGAACGTCGAGAGGCTCATCTCGATCGACTGCCGGTCGCCGATGTCGGCGAGCACCTGGTCGAACACCGGCAGCGTGGAGGCCTCGGCCGGCGGGCGCAGACCGCACTGATGGAGGAGCGCGGCGAGCCCGAGCGTCTTCAGCGCCACCGTCTTTCCCCCCGTGTTCGGCCCGCTGATCACGAGCGCGCGCACCGGGCCCAGATCGAGGTCGATCGGCACCGCCTCCGCCGGATCGAGCAGGGGATGACGCGCGCCGATCAGCCGCACCTCCGCACCCGGCTCGACGGGGGCGCCGCGCCAGCCGCGCGAGAGGATCCCGCAGGAGAGAGCGAGGTCGACGGCACCCGTGGCCTCGACGAGGGCGACGAGAGCGGGCCCGTGGGCTGCGACCGACGCGGAGAGCTCGCGCAGGATGCGCTCCGCCTCTTCCCGCGCGTCGGCGGCCGCCTCGGCGAGCCGGTTCCCGAGCGCGACGACGGCGAACGGCTCGACGAAGAGCGTCTGGCCGGTGCTCGACGCGTCGTGGACGATTCCCGGCACCTTCGCACGGGCCGCGGCACGCACGGCGAGCACCGGCCTGCCGCCGCGCTCGGCGAGAAACGACTCCTGGAGGGCGTCGCGAACATCGGGGGAGCGGGCGACGCGCGCGAGCTCCTCACGCAGCCGCGCGCCCCCGTTTCGGAGCTCGGCGCGGAGCTTCCGGAGCAGCGGCGACGCCGTGTCGCGCAGGTCCGAGCCGTCGTCCTCGACGCGCCGCTCGATCTCGGCGGCGAGCGGCCGCAGCGCCTCGTCGACCGGTGCGAGAAGCCCCGCGAGGAGCGGCTCGGCGACGACGCGCTTCGCCTCGAGGCCGACGCCGACCGCAACGGCGATTGCGCGCAGCTCGTCGGGGCGCAGGGTCCCCGACCGCTCGCTCCGCTCGACCGCGCTGCGCACGTCGCGGATGCCCGCGAGCTCGGGTGCGGTGCCCGCGTCGAGGAGGGCCACCGCCTCGGCGGTCAGCGCCTGGCGGCGCGCGACCTCGGCCGCGTCCCCGGACGGCTCGAGGCCGCCGGCGAGGACGGCGCCGTACTCGGTCGCCGCGGCGCCGGCGAGCCGCGCGATGATCGCCGGCAGCTCGAGAGCGGTCGGCGTGTCGGTATCCATACGGGAGTTCTACTCGGGGCGTTCGTCGCCCGGCCGGAGCCGGTAGACGATGCGGCCGCGATCGAGGTCGTATGCGGACAGCTCGATCCGAACGCGGTCACCCGGGTTCATGCGAATGCGGAACCGGCGCATCTTGCCGGCGGTGTACCCGAGGGTCTCGTGACCGTTGTCGAGCTGGATGCGGAACATGCCGTTCCGGAGCGCCTCGACGATCTCACCGGTCATCTCGACCTTGTCTTCCTTCTGCGCGATGGTTGCCTCCCTTCGAGTTCGTCGTGGATGAGGAGAGGGCGGCGGACGTGAGCGCCCGCCGCCCGGGATTACGCGAGGAGGTTCACGTTCGCGGCCTGGGGGCCCTTGTCGCCCTGCTGGGCCTCGTACTCCACCTTCGCACCCTCGGCGAGCGAGCGGTAGCCGCTGCCCTGGATGGCGCTGAAGTGCACGAACAGGTCCTTCCCGCCCTCGTCGGGGGTGATGAACCCGTACCCCTTGTCCGCGTTGAACCACTTGACGGTTCCGGTTGCCATATCTCTTCTTTCACCTCCTTGCCAACTTCACGTGAACGGGCAAGAAAGGTGCAAGCCGGCACCATCCAGCACTCGCTCAAACTGCAGCGAGCAGTGTAACCAGCATTTGCGGGCCCGAGATAGCGGGTCAGCCGCGCGGAAGCACGTAGAAGGCGATCGCGCCGTACTGGCAGCCGGCCGCCACGAGCGTCAGGAGATGAAAGAGCTCGTGGTAGCCGAAGACCCGCGGATACGGATCCGGCTTGCGGCGGGCATAGACGACCGCCCCCGCCGAGTAGGCGGCCCCGCCCGCGAGGAGCAGGACGAGCCCGGCGACGGGCAGCTTCAGGAGCTGCGAGATCGCGGCCACGCAGACCCAGCCGAGCGCGAGCCCGATCCCCGCCGAGATGCGTTTGGGCACCCCCGGCCAGAAGAGCTTGGTCAGGATCGCGACGGCGGCGCCCGTCCACACGATCGCGAGGACCGGGATCGCCCAGCCGCGCGAGAGGACGAGCAGGCCGAACGGGGTGTAGGTGCCGGCGATCAGGAGGTAGATGCCCGCGTGGTCGAGACGCGCGAACCACGAGCGGGCCCGCGGCTTCCACGTCGGCCGGTGGTAGAGCGCGCTCGCGCCGAAGCACAACGCCACGCAGCTCGCGAAGACCGCGGCGGACAGCCGTGCCTTGCCCGCGTCGGCGGTGACGACGAGCGGGATCCCGAGGCCGACGGCGACGAAGAACGCAACCTGATGGAGCACCCCCCGCAGAAGCGGCTTTGCCCGGGGCGAGGCGGCCATGCGAGGCAGCCTAGATGGTTTCGTACGGCGGGCCGCTACTACGCGGCGACGGTGGCGCTCTTCAGGACGCGGAGCGCCCCGGAGGTGTCGCCGTCCGACTCGAGCATGTCCGCCAGGCGGCGGGCTGCATCGAGCGCGTACGGGCGGGCGTGCTCGAGCAGGAGTGCGAGCGCCTGCTCGTAGAGCGATTTCGCGCGCCCGCGGTCGCCTGCCGCGGCGAACACGTCGCCGAGCGTCACGTAGGCACGGCCCCGGTCGCCCGGGCCGACGGCGTCGAGCAGCGTCAGTGCATGCGCGGCCGTCCGTGCGGCCTCGGCGTGCCGTCCGAGCGCGAAGAGCGCCCGGGTCTCCTCGAGCGAGAACCGAGCGTCGTCCCGCTGCCCGAGGTCGCGGCCGAAGAGCTCTCGCCCGCGCTGGAGCAGCCGCAGGGCCTCGTCCGGGTTCCCCGACTCGATCTCGGCGAACGCCAGCAGGTGGTACGCCATGCCGACGTAGGCGTCGTTCTCGGTGCGCTCGAGGATCTCGAGCGCGCGGCGCGCATACCGACCGGCGAGCTGCGGCTCGTGCCGCATCGAATGGAGACGCGACTGCGACCAGAGCACCCGGGCGGTCATCAGCGGGTCGCCGGCGGAATCGGCGATCGCGATCACATCGGCGAGCGCCTCCTCTGCCTGACCGAACTCGTTCGCGTCGATCAGCGCGTTCGCGAGCAGCACGGAGAAGCGGAGCCGCTCCACGGAGGCGTCGGCCTGGGCCGCCTCGGCGGTCGCACGGCGAAAGAGCGCGATCGAGGACTCCCGCGCGCCGTTCAGCGCGTAGGCGCGGCCGAGCGAATCGACCGCACCGGGATCCGCGAGCGTGCTGCCGCGCATGTCGAGTGCCTGTTCGAGCAGCTCGATCGCCTCGCCCCAGCGCTCGGACCGGAAGGCGACCTGGCCGAGCCCGGCGAGCGCGGTCGCCCGGGCCGGGTCGCCCGGCTGCAGGTGCGCGCGGTAGTGCCGTTCTGCCTCCTCGACCTCGCCGAGCCGGAGCGCGACCTCGGCCTCGATCAGGTCGGACGGCTCCGCGGTGCCCGAGTCGACCCCTGTTGCAAGCCACTGACCCGAGACCTCGAGACGGAGGGCGAGCTGGTTGATCATCTGCAGCGACGGGACGCGCGCGCCTGCTTCGAGGCGCGAGATGTAGGCGGCAGTGCAGCCCGGGAACGAGAGCCGGCGCTGGGAGAGCCCGGCGCGCAGGCGCGCCGACTTGAGGCGGTTCCCGACCTCGCGCGGCGAGTCGATATGGGTGGTCAACGAGCGGGGCACGCGCGCAGTGTAGTTGCCTGTGGTCAAGCGTGCTGCCTGATCGGCGAAGGCAACGCGCGTCCGGTGAGAGAATGGGCTCCTGGCCCCCGGGGGCTGTCACCCCACTTCATCGAAGGAGACAGCCCAACATGCATCGGTTCACCACCCCTGTGGCACTTGCGGCCCTGCTCGCGCTCGCGACGTTCGCGGCCGACCTCGCGACGTACTGGCCCTAGGCCAGACGGCTCCAGGAATCACTCTTCGGGGGAGGCGGATGCCGGGACGGCGCGGCTACGGTCGCGCTCGTGCCCGGTTTCCGCCTCGCTCTCGCCGCCGTTCTCGCCGCGTGCTTCGCGTGCACCGCGACGGCGGGGACACGCAACTGGGCCGGGCCGCAGATCGCCGCGGTCACCCGGGTGGGCGTGCTCGGCTCCTCGCCCGCGGCGTTCGCACCGCAGTCGCCGCTGACCGAATCCGCGCTCGCGCAGGCGCTCGCGGCGACGGATGCGCTCGAGCATCCTCCCGCGCCGCAGCCTCCGGCAGTGCAGCCGCCGGCGCTCTTCTCCACCGTCGGGCCGGGCGCCGTCGTCGGCGGGCTCGCACGGGTCGAGCTCCAGGCCGACGGACAGGCGGTCGACCACGTCGACTTCGCCGTCGACGGCACCGGCTACGGCACCGCGCATGCCGCCCCGTACGAGCTCGATCTCGACACCTCGGCGCTCGCCGACGGCGTGCACAGCCTCGCTGCGAACGTGTCCTTTGCGGGCGGCGGCTTCGCGGTCGCGGTCTGGTCGATCGCCGTCGCGAACGCCGCCGGCGCGACGCAGGCCGACCCGCCCGTGCCCGTCGGGCTCCCGATCGCGAAGTTCTCGCTGCCCGTGCCCGCCGCGCCTGCGCCGACCACGGCGCCCCACGTTCTCTACCGGGCGACCGTCCCGGCTCGCGCCGTCTCGATCAGGAAGCTCGACGCAGCGCTCGTCGGCTACCTCGGGCTCGGCGGGGCAGCACGCGAGATCCAGGCGACACTCGCGCGCGCCGGCCTCGCCCCGCCCGCGAACACCGGCACCGAGGCCGTCGCGCGGATGCTCGGCCTGCGCCTGAACCATCCGGCGGGCGAGGACGACCTGGAGCTCCTTCCCTCGCAGAGCGCGACCCGGGCGGAGGCCGCCTACTCCTTCGCGCAGCTCCTCCAGGTCGATGCCGAGACGGTCGAGTCGGTCCGGCACGCCGCCGACACCTTCACCCTGCCGCCGCTCTCCGCCTGGCAGCGGCGCGTGCTCGAAACCGCCGTCCACTACGTCGGCTACCCCTACGTCTGGGGCGGCACGAGCCCGGGGCCGCAGACGCTCTTCGGCGTCCACTCGGCCGGCGGCTTCGACTGCTCGGGCTTCGTCTGGCGGGTCTACAAGCTGACCGCGTACGCCGGCGAGGGCACGCTCGGGAGCGTCCTGCGGGGGCGCACCACCTACCAGATGAGCGGCGAGGTGGCACGCTCGAAGCTCGTGCCCGCGGCGGGGTTGCAGCCCGGAGACGTGCTGTTCTTCGGCGCCCGCGGCCCACGGTCGACCCCGGCCGAGGTCGACCATACGGGCCTCTATCTCGGCAACGGGTGGTTCGTCCAGTCGAGCGGCGAAGGTGTGACGCTGCTGCCCTTCGACGGCTGGTACACCCGGAGCTTCGCCTGGGCGCGCCGCCCGCTCCGTGAGGCGGGCCTCACCGGCTGAGCAGCGAGGCGGGCCTCACCGGCTGAG
>Ga0070680_100001545_pt1 | contig 16796 bp, 13 predicted proteins | sample KBSC73BmetaG_FD_64672 | JGI IMG/M metagenome (GOLD analysis project Ga0070680, IMG submission 64672) | Corn rhizosphere microbial communities from Kellogg Biological Station, Michigan, USA - KBS C7-3B metaG | ecosystem: Host-associated > Plants > Roots > Rhizosphere | place: USA: Michigan...
GCCGCGCGTCTCCAAGGCGATTCGCACCCCCGCCGGGGACCGCGTGTATTTCCCCGTGGACTCCGGGCTGGTGGGCGTGCGCGGGCGCGATCTGCAGATCGTGCCGAGCATCAAGCTGCCGCGCAAGCCGCACGCGGTGGTCACGTCGCCGAGCGGCGACCGCATCTACGTGGCGGCGGATTCGAGCAACGAGCTGCTCGTCATCGATCGGTATACGGGGAACGTGTCGACGCGCGTCGCGCTGCCCTCGCCCGCGCTCGCGCTGCGCATGGATCCCACCGGCCGATACGTGCTCGCGCGCGCGTCCGCGGGAGACACGGCGTACGTGATCTCGGTGAGCAACGATCGCATGATCGGAGCGGTCGCCACGGTGTGGCGCCCGGATCTTCCCGCCGTGGCGCCGAACGGGTGGCTCGCGCTCGTTCGCGGCAAGGACGTGGTGCTCGTCGATGCCGAAACGCTCGCGACCAGGCGCACGGTGACCGGTGGCGCGACGGACGACTGGATGTTCATCACCTGGAATGGATTTCGTCCGCGCGCCGCGAGCCTCGACCAGCCCGTGACGTTCGAGTCGGGCGACTCGGTGCAGCGCGACACCTCCGAGAACCCGTTCTCGGGAGCGACCCCGCACGCGGGGGATACGCTCGAAGCCGATACCACCGCCGCCCCGCCGAAGGCTCGACCCGCCGGCGCATCAGCCGCGGCTCCGAACGGTGCGCCGGGCGCTCCCCCGGCGCACGCGGCGCCGAGCGGGCTCGCCCCGCGAGTGGCGTCGGACAGCGGAGCGCCGAAGCCGTCAGGCTTCACCGTGCAGTTCGCGGCGTTGCGCGCGCAGGATGCCGCGAACGATATTCTGCATCAGGTGCACGTGACGGGAGCGACGCCGCGTCTCGTGACCACGACGCACGATGGAGTGACTATCTATCGAGTGGTAATCGGGCCATATCCAACGCGTGAGGAGGCGGAACGAATCGCCCGCACGTCCGGCAAGTCGTACTGGGTTTACGAAGGAGCACCCTGATGTCGACGCCGCACGGACCGGTTCTTTCGATGTGGGAAGCAGAAGGCAATCGCCACTCCTCCGCGTTCGACGCGTGCGCGGGAGCGGTGGTGATCGGTGAGCGGCCGACGGTGGCAGCGGAAGTCGCGCTGGGAATCGCGCGCGTGCAGGCGCGCAGGCGCCGCGTCGCCGTTGCGGACACGGTGGGCGAGCTCGGGCCACTCGAGGATCTCGTGCCGATGGATGCTCCGTACGGCCTCGTCGACAGCTTCTTCTACGGTGTCTCGCTCAACAAGATCGCGTACACGGTGGACCCGGCGCGCAATCTCATCATCTTCCCGAGCGGCGCCGTTCCGATCGATCACGAAGCGCTGCTCGGGAGCGATCGCTGGGTGAAGCTGCTGGAGGCGTTCCGCGCCGCGGACGGCCTTCTGCTCATCGTCGCGCCCGCGGAGTCGAGCGCGCTCTCGTCGTTGATACAGGTGATGGATGGCGTCGCGCTCGTCGGGAACGTGGCGGCGGCGCCGGGCACGCGCGTGCTCGCGCACGCGCGGCTGCCGGTCATCCCCGCGCGTCCGACGCCGCAGTCGCTCTCCTCCGTCGCGCTGGCGAGGGAAGCGCAGCAGCCTCCGACATCCACGCCGGCCGCTGCACCCCTCCCGCCGCCGCCCGCCCACGCTCCGCCTTCCCAACCGCCGCCACATCAGCGCTTTCACGACGAGCCGGGCACCGCGGTGAGCGTGGAGGAGCACGACGATGCGCACGAAGAGGCGCTCGAGTCGCCCACACCCGCAGCCGATGCGCCGGACACAATAGGGAGCGAGCCGCACGAGGATCTCGAGCCCGCGGTCACCGCCGGGACGCATGCGACCGCGGAAGAGGGACCGGCGCTCGTCCCCCCGTGGGCGCGCGACGGTGAATTCGCCGAGCACACCCTCGCTCCCATCGACAGCGCGAAGACGGTCACCTTCTGGGCAGCGATCGTCGCCGGCGCTTTCGTCGCGGCCGCGCTGCTCACATGGCTCACGACCTCCGTGATGGCTCGCAACAACGCCGCCGACACGTTCGCCGCCGCGAAGCCCGACTCGTCTCGCGAAGCAGCTCGCGTCGCTGCTGCCGCTCCAGCGCCCGCCGCCATCGCACCTCGTCGGGACAGCGCGGCCACCGGCGCGCCAGTCGCGGCTCCCGCTGCCGCGAGCAGCGTCCCCGCGCCATTCTCGGTGGTGCTCGCCGACATCTCGAGCGCCACCGGCGCGAACGGAGAGATCGATCAGGCCGCGGGCCGCAACTTCCCCGCGCTCACGTATTCGCCCTATCGCCGCGACAACGGCGCCATGTCGTACGTCGTGATCTCGGGCGCCTTTTCGGATTCCGCGAGCGCCGCTGCCCTGCTCCGCGATGTCCGCGCGAAGCGCTATCGCACGGCCGCCGCCGCGCACATCGTGCGGCTGCCCTACGCGGTGCTCATCCAGAATGGAGTGCCGCCCGATCAGGCGCCGATGTTCGTGCACGCGTATCTCTCGAAGGGGCTGCCCGTGTATGCACTGCAGCAGGCTGACGGCACGGCCAGTCTCTGGGCTGGAGCGTTTCGAACCGCCGAGCAGGCACAGCCACTCGTCACTAGCTTTCGTTCGAACGGAGACAAGCCCACCGTGACGATCCGTACCGGGAGATCCTTCTAGTGCGTTTGACGAAGCTCGAGCTGCAGGGATTCAAGTCATTCGCCGATTACACCTCACTCGTCTTCGAGCCTGGCGTGACTGCCGTCGTCGGCCCGAACGGATGCGGAAAGTCGAACGTCTCCGATGCGGTGCGCTGGGTGCTCGGCGAGCAGCGCGCGAAGACGCTGCGCGGTGCCAAGATGGAAGAGGTGATCTTCCAGGGCTCATCGTCGCGCCGGCCCGTGAACATCGCCGAGGTGTCGCTGCACTTCTCGAACGACGACGGCGTGCTCGCCGTCCCGTTCAAGGAGGTCGTGATCACACGCCGGCTCTCGCGCAGCGGCGAGAGCGAGTACATGCTGAACGGCGCATCCTGCCGTCTGCGCGACATCCACGACATGGTGCGCGGCACCGGGCTCGGCGCCGACAGCGGCGTCGTGATCGAAGCGAAGATGATCGACGCCCTCCTCTCCGATCGCCCCGACGATCGCCGCGAGCTGTTCGAGGAGGCTGCCGGCGTCGGACTGTATCGCGATCGGCGCCGCACCACGGCGCGCCGCCTCGAGGAGACGACGGTCGATCTCTCGCGGCTCGACGATCTGATCTCCGAGGTGCAGAGCCAGGTGCGCTCGCTCGCGCGCCAGCGCAAGAAGGCGGAGCGCCACGGCGAGCTGATGGCGCGTCGCTTCGTCGCCGAGATCACGCTGGTGTCGCGCGAGATGGATTCGTGGCAGGCGGAGCTCGGCACGCTCGAGCAGCAGGTGGCATCGCTTCGCGAGACTCTGCCCCCGGCGGAGCAGCGCGTGCACGAGGCGGAGCGCGAGCGCGAAGCGGCGTTCGGCGCCCGCACAGCGGCGGAAGCCGGACGCACCGAGCTGTCGCGGCTCGTGAGCGAGCAGCGCGCGAACGCGATGTCGCTCGAGAGTGAGCTCAAGGTGGCCGAGGAGCGTCAGCGCAACGCGCTCGCGCGGCGCGAGCGCGCGGATGCGGAGCGTCGCTCGGGGCAGGAGCTCGGCAACCGTCTCGCGGAGGATCGCGACTCCGTAGCGCAGGAGCGCACGCAGCTCGAGGGCGAGCTCGCGCAGGCGCGGGCGGCGCTCGCCGCGCGCACGAGCGCGGAGGCCCGCGCGCGGGACTCGCTCACGGGCTCCCGTCAGGCGTTCGAGCAGCACGAGCGACGCACGCGCGAGCTGCGCGACGAGGGGCGTCGGCTCGAGCTCGATCGGGAGAGTGCCGAGCGCGAACAGCGTGAGCTCGCGCAGCGCGCCGAGCAGCTCGGCGCAGATAGGGAGCAGATCGCCGAGTCGCTGAGCGCCGCGGCGAGCGAGCTGCAGTTGGCGGAGCGCCACAAGGTGGAGGCGGATGCCGCGGCGGCGGAGCTGGCCGCTGCTGTCACCGCCGCGCGCAGTGCGGCAGACGCGGCGCGCGCGCGCGAGAGCACCGCGCGCACCGAGCGACTGCATGCCGAAGAGCAGTGGACCGCACTGCAGGGCAAGGTGCACGGTCTCGAGGGGCTCGAGCGCGACCGGGTGGGGCTCGCGCCCGCGGCCGCGCAGCTGCTCAAGGAGCGCGACCGGTTCGGCGATGGCGCCGTGATCGGACCGCTCTCGGATTTCGTGTCGACGGGTGCCGCGTCCGCGCAAGCCGTGGAGCGATACCTCGGCCCGCAGGTGCACGCAATTCTGGTTCGCGATCGCGCGGCGGCGGATTCCATCCGCGCGTGGCACGCGCAGGTGAATCCCGGCCCACTGTTGCTGCTGCCGCTGGATGCGCCCGTGAACGGACAGTCGGAGTCGGGTGCGCTGGCGGATCTCGTCGAGGCGACGGAGCCGGCGAAGTCGTGGATCCGCACGCTGCTCGGACAGGTGAAGCAGGAGGAGAGCGGGACTGCGTTCGTGGACGCACGCGGAGCCGTGTGGCTCCCGGGCTCCGCGCCGGGGCCCGGGCCGCTGCGTCGCCGCGCCGAGCTCACGGAGGCGCGGGAGGCGCTCGCGCGGGCGGAGCGTGCGCGTGCCGGGCTCGTGCGCGAGGCGGATGCGGCGCGCGCCCATCTGCAGCACGCCGAGGCGGAGGTTGCGAAGGCGATCGAAGCGTCGAGCGCGGCCCAGCAGAGCATGCGCCGCGCGGCCGAGCAGCGCGATGAGATCGAGCGTCGCCGCCAGCGTGCCGCGCGCGAAGTGGAGCAGCTCGACGTGCAGCACGACCGCGTGCACGCGCGCCAGCAGGAGCTCGTCGCCAGGCTGGCGGAGCTGGAGAGCCGGCGCGAAGAGAGCGCCGGGGCGCTGGAGCGCGCGGAGGCGGAGCTCGCGGCCACGGCTGCGCAGCTCGGCGAGCTGCAGCGCGCGCAGGAGCTCGCGCGCGATGAGCGTGGGAGCGCCCAGGTGATCGAGGCGCAGGTGCTCGCGCGCCTGCAGAACGCATCGGACCGCGAGCGGCGGCTGGAGGCCGAGGTGGCGACGGCGGACACGCGGCTGCAGGCGCTGCAGGCCGAGCTCACGGACATCGAGGAGGCGGACCGGCAGCTCGCCCAGCACATGGCCACGTGGCGCATGGATCTCGACGCTCGCACGGCCGCGCTCGCGGACGCGCAGCGGCGCCTCGACGACGCGGAGCGCGCGGTGCGCGATGCCGATGCGGCGCTGCTCGAGGTGGAGCACGCGGGCGACGCGGCGCACCAGCGCGCGCACGCGCTCGCCGATTCGCTGCATCACGCGGAGCTGCGCTTCACGGAGCTCTCGGGGCGCAGAACGGCCATTCGCGAGCGGCTCGAGGCCGAGTGGCGCCGGCCGCTCGAGGAGATGCTGGCGGCGGTTCCCGCGACGGACGTCGACGAGCCCGTACTCCGCGCGGAAGTCGCGCAGCTGCGGGCCGAGCTCGAGAACATCGGGCCCGTGAACGCGCTCGCGATCGAGGAGCACGAGGAGGAATCGAAGCGCCTCGACTTCCTGTCCACGCAGCGGTCGGACCTGATCGAGGCGAAGAACTCGCTCCACCAGGCGATCAAGGAGATCGACACCACGGCGCGCGAGCTCTTCCTCGCCACGTTCTCGCAGGTGCGCGAGCACTTCCGCCAGATCTTCATGACGCTCTTCGGCGGCGGCGACTGCGATCTGCGGCTGGAGAATCCGGATACGCCGCTCGACTGCGACATCGAGATCCATGCGAGCCCGCGCGGCAAGTTGACCCAGCGCATCCACCTGCTCTCGAGCGGCGAGCGCGCGCTCGTGGCGCTCTCACTGCTCTTCGGAATCTTTCTCACGAAGCCGAGCCCCTTCTGCCTGCTCGATGAGGTGGATGCGCCGCTCGACGATCAGAACATCGGCCGCTTCGTTCGCATGCTCAATCGCTTCAAGGAGAAGACGCAGTTCATCGTCATCACGCACAATCCGCGCACCACCACCGAGGCGGCGGATGCGGTGTACGGCGTGACGATGCAGGAGCCGGGCGTCTCCTCCTTCGTGAGCGTGCGGATGCGCGGAGCCGCCGTGGAAGAGCCCGAGCCCGAGATTCCAGCGTCCGTCTGAGCGGCGGAGGATCCATGCGCCTCACCACGCTCGGGACGGGCGCCGCTTCGCCATCCACGCGCGTGAACGCGGGGCACCTGGTCGAGGCGGGCGCGGTGAAGCTGCTCATGGATTGCGGCAGCGGCGTGGTGCATCGCATGGGCGTGGTCGGCGCGGATTGGCTCGGCATCACACACGTTGCGATCACGCACTTCCATCCCGATCACACACTCGACCTCACGACGCTGCTGTTCGCGTGGAAGTACGGCACGCTCCCCCCGCGCACGGCACCCCTCACGATACTCGGGCCGGTGGGCATCGCGGAGCTGATTGAGCGGTTCGCGGTCCTGTACGGAGAGTCGGTGCGCTCGCCCGGCTTTCCAGTGACCGTGCGCGAGCTGTCGCCGGGCGAGCGTGTGGCGCTGGCCGATGATGTGATGCTGGAAGCGCACAAAGTGCCCCATACGGCCGAATCCGTGGCATATTGCGTGGAGCGCGGCGGCGTGCGGCTCGTCTACACCGGCGACACCGGCTTCGACACCCCGGTGGCCGAATGGGCTCGCGGCTGCGATCTGCTGCTCGCGGAGTGCTCGCTTCCGGAGCAGCTGGCGGTGCCGCAGCATCTGACGCCGGCGCAGGTGGGCGCGATGGCCGAAATCGCGGAGCCCGCGCGACTGGTATTGACGCATTTCTATCCGCCGGTGCTCGAGGAAGACATTTCCGGGATCATCTCGTCGAGATACTCGGGAACTGTCGTGCTGGCGACGGACGGCTGGTCCACTGACATCGAGGAACGGTAATGCTGGTAGTGATGAAGCACGGCGCAACGACGGCGGAGATCGACGCCGTGGTGGCTGCGATCGAGGAGATGGGCTACGAGGCGCGTCCGATGCCCGGCGCGCAGCGCACCGCCGTGGGGCTCGTGGGCAACGACGGCCGCGTGGACTCATCGCGTATCAGCGCACTGTCCGGCGTCGCCCAGGTCATTCACGTCACCCAGCCGTACAAGCAGGTGTCGCGCGAGTGGCGTCCCGAGAACACGATCGTCACGATCGCGCCGGGAGTGGAGGTCGGCGGCAGCGAGGTCGTGATCATGGCCGGTCCGTGCTCCGTGGAATCCGAAGCGCAGATCGTGCTCGCGGCACAGCAGGTGAAGGCCGCGGGCGCATCGTGCCTGCGCGGCGGCGCGTTCAAGCCGCGAAGCTCACCGTATTCCTTTCAGGGGCTCGGTGAAGTCGGGCTCCAGTATCTCGCCACCGCGAAGAGAGAGACGGGGCTCGCGATCGTGACCGAGGCGATGGACGAGTCGGGCGCGGAGCTCGTCGCCGAATACGCGGACTGCATCCAGATCGGCGCGCGCAACATGCAGAACTACTCGCTGCTCAAATTCGTGGGGACGCTCGGCAAGCCGGTGCTCCTGAAGCGCGGGCTCGCGGCGACGATCAGCGATCTCCTGTTGAGCGCGGAGTACGTGCTGGCGAATGGAAACGAGAACGTGATCCTGTGCGAGCGCGGCGTGCGCACCTTCGATCCGGCCACGCGCAACATGTTCGATCTCACGGCGATCCCGATCGTGCAGCAGCTCTCGCACCTGCCGATCGTCGCCGACCCGAGTCACGGCACCGGCATCCGGGACAAGGTGCTGCCGATGGCGCGAGCCGCGGTGGCAGCGGGCGCGAACGGTGTGCTCGTCGAGGTCCATCCGAATCCGGAGCGCGCGCTCTCGGACGGCGCGCAATCGCTCTATCCGGAGCAGTTCGCGCAGCTCGTTGGTGAGCTGCGCGCCATTGCGGCGGCGATCGGGCGCACAATCACTCCTGCGCCGCGAACCGCGGACGCCGCAGCGGGGTAGCATCTCGCATGACCCGATCCCTTCGAATCACTCGCGCCGCTCGCGCGTTGCTCGTGGTCGCGCTCGCGGCGACCACGGTTCCTGCCGCCGCCGCCCAGTCTCCCGACAGCACGCTCGATCGTGCCGTCGCCGCCTACGCGACTGTCAAGACTGCGCGTATCTCGTTCACCCAGACGATCGACAACGCGCTCACCGGTTCCACGGTGTCCTCGCGCGGCGAGCTGCAGCAGCGCCGTCCGTCGCGCTTCGCGGTGAACTTCCAGGAGCCCGCGGGCGACCGCATCGTGTCGGATGGACAGTACGTCTGGGTGTATCTGCCCAGCACGAATCCGGGGCAGGTGATTCGCGCGAAGCTGGGCGCGGATGTGGGCGCGCCGGATTTCGCCGCGCAGTTCCTCGAGTCGCCTCGCAAGAGCTACACGGTGACCGGCGGCTCGGCCGCGACGATCGATGGTGTGGCCACGCACTCCGTGGTGCTCACGCCGAAAAGCGCGGATTCACCATTCCAGAAGGTGACGCTGTGGGTGAACGACAGCGACGCGATGCTACGGAGAGTGGAGACGGTGGATCAGAGCGGCGCCGTGCGGCGGATCACGGTGACGAAGTTCGCGAAGAATGCGCCCGTGGATGCGAATGCGTTCGTGTTCCACGTGCCGGCGGGAGTGAAAGTCTACGATGGGCCGACGGGCTAGACTCGGCCGGGTGCCGTCGGTAGTCCAGACGCGCACGAGAGCGGCGAGCTAACGCGCGTCGAGAAGCCGTCGCAGCTGCTCGAGACGTTCTGCATCCGCACCGCCGCTCTCCGCCAGCGGAATCGCCTCTCTCGAGAGCGCGCGGTACAGTGCCAGCACTTCCGGCGCATCGCTGAGCGCCGCCAGATGCGCGCGCACCGTCTCGACATCGCCGCGCGCCACAGGCCCCGTGAGCGCCGCGCTCGGCGCGAGCGCGCTCGCGTTCTCCGCCGCCGCGGTCATGAGCGACGCCAGCGCGCCGCGTGCCGCCTCCTCGCCCACCCCTGCCGACGCGAGCACGCGCGCAGCGATCGCGAGCAGCACGATGGGAAAATTCGACGCGATCACCGCGGCCGCGTGGTACCTGGCCTTGGCGCGCGCCGGAATCTCCAGCACGCGCGCACCGATCGCCTGCGCGAGCTCGCGCGCGACCGCTCGTGCGCCCTCGTCCCCATCGATGCCGATCCACGCGTGATGCAGCTGCTCCGCGGCTCGTGTAGGATCGGTGAGAGGAAGCAGCGGGTGAAAGGTGCCGCACGGATGCCCACGCGCGCGCAGCGACTCCAGGGCTGGCGGATCTGCCGTGCCGCTTGCATGCAGCACTGCCGCGCCCGAGGCGAGCGGCGCCGAGAGCAGGTCGTGGAGCACGCCTTCGAGCTCCGTGTCGCGCACCGTCACGAGCACCGCGGTCGCGAGCGCGAGTGTCGCCGGCCATGCGCCCGTCGTGATGCCGTGCGCCGGCTGCCGTCCGTGCAGCCCGACGACATCCACACCCCCGACGCGCATCGCGTGCACCAGTGCGCGCCCGGCCTTCCCCGCGCCGATCACGAACACCCGCGCGGCAGCGGTGGTCATGTCGTGTGCGGGATGTCCTCGCGCTTCGCGGCGCGCCGCTCGCCCGCGCGGCGCAGGAGATCGTTCTCCACCTGCGCGCCATTCGAGAGCTCGAGCGCCGCTGCGACCACGCGATCGCCACTCAGGCGCCGCTCGAACTCCGCATCGGGGCCCAGCGCGTAGCGCGCGATCTCGATGCCGAGCAGCCGGTCGACGACGGAGCTCACGGAGTCGAATCGGGCCCGGTCGAGCTTGATCCCCTTCGCGACGACGCGCTTCCACAGCGACTGCCGCAGCGAATCCGTGATCTGGAAATCCGCGGAACGCACCGCGTGCGCGCCTTTCGCGGCCAGCGCGCTCTCGGTGAGCGCGTCCCGGAACTTGGGCGCCTGCGCACCGATCATCCGCCAGAACGCGCGCGTGCCGTTGATCGAGTCCGTGGGCGCTACGAGGAGATCCGGCGTGATTCCGCCGCCGCCGTAGACGACGCGCCCATCGTCCGTCCTGTATTGCTGGCGCTTCGACAGCGGAAGCTCCGAGCCGCTGTCGGTGCCGGTCGCCGCCGTACCGGGAGCGCTGTCGTCGTCTTCGTCGTCTCCCGGTGCCGGCGTCTGGGGCTTCTGGATGCTCCGGCCCGACGGCGTGAACCAGCGCGCGGTGGTGAGCTTCAGCGCGCTCGCGCTGTCGACCAGGGGATACACCGACTGCGCGCTTCCCTTTCCGTAGCTCGTCGAGCCCACGATGGCGGCCCGGTCGTGATCCTGCAGCGCGCCCGCGACGATCTCCGACGCGCTCGCGCTGTGATCATCGACGAGCGTGATGAGCTTGAGCTCCGGCCACTTCTGCTTCGCATCATCGGCGAACGACTGCGCGGCGTCGCGCCCGCGCACGGACACGATCGGCTGGCCGGCATCGAGGAAGAGATCCGCCACCTCGATCCCCTGCTCGAGCAGCCCGCCCGGATTCGCGCGCAGATCGAACACGAGCGTGTGCATCCCCTGCGCGCGCAGCTTCTCCACCGCCTGCTGCACCTCGGCGGCGCTCGAGTCGCTGAAGATCGTGAGGTCGACGTAGCCCACACCGTTGCCGATCATCGCGGCGTGCCGCACCGAGTGCACGCGGATCTCGCCGCGCGGCACCGTGAACGTCATCCGCGATTCGACGCCGGGCCGCTCGATCTGCAGCGTCACCGGCGAGCCGTTCTTGCCGCGCAGCAGGCCGCGCGCATCGTCCGGCGAGGAGCCTTCCGTCGACTTGCCGTTGATCGCCACGATGCGGTCGCCCGGCTGAATTCCCGCCTTTTCAGCGGGCGTGCCCGGCAGCGGTGCGACGATCGTGATCCAGCCGTCGCGCACGTCGATCTGGATGCCGATCCCGGCGTAGTGTCCGCTCGTGCTCTCGGTGAGCGCGCGCAGCCGCTCGGGCGTCAGATACGTGGAATGAGGATCGTGCAGCTCGCGCACGAGTCCCTCGGCAGCCTTGCGAAAGAGCTCCCCTTCCGGAATCGAATCGACGAAATCCTTCGCGATGCGCACGCGCACCTGGTCGAACAGCTGCGCGCGCTCGTAGGAGCTGCCGCCGCGGTGCAGCCCGCGCTGCAGCAGCCAGCCGCCGAGCACGAGGGCGAGCGTCAGCACGGTGACGGCGATGAACGCACGCGCGCGCAGCCGGTCGGTGCTCGATTCGGTCAGGTGGGTGTCAGGCGTGTGCTGCATCGCGCATCGGGAAGAAATCGGGAATGGAAGCGCTCAACAACTTGAGTACCCGCTCCAGCACTTCCTGCTCCGTCCCCGATGCGTTCACGGTCGCGATCGGTCCGCACTCCGGATGCGCAGCCTGCCACGCGGGCGACGCACAGTCGTTGAACGCGCGCTCGACCAGCTCGTGGAACCAGTGGCCCGCGCTCTCGATGCGATCGGCACCGCCGCGGGCGACCACGCGCGCATCGCGCACGGCCGCGGGAAGCGTCAGCAGAATCGTGAGATCCGGGACGAGCCCGGCGGTCGCGAGCCTGTTCGCCGCGCGCACGTCCTCGAACGGCAGCCCGCGGCCGACCACCTGATAGGCGTACGTCGAGAGGAAGAATCTGTCCGCGAGCACGAGCGCGCCTCGCTCGAGCGCCGGCTTGACGACCTCCGCGATGAGCTGGGCGCGCGACGCCATGAACAGCAGCGCCTCGGCGCGCGCGCTCATGTCGCGACCGGGCTCGAGGAGCATGCGACGAATCTCGTTGCCGAGCGCCGTGCCGCCGGGCTCGCGGACGCCGGTGAACGGCAGCTGCTGCGCGGACAGCCAGTCGCAGAGGAGCCGAAGCTGCGTGGTCTTCCCCGCACCCTCGGGCCCCTCGAAGACGACCAGTCGCCCGCGCGTCACGGTCACGCCAGCGTGATGATCGAGCTGGTCGCGCCCTTCTTGATTCCCTCGAGAATCCACTCGTTCACGCGCGCCATCACCTTCTCGAAGTTCTCCTGCGACGCCACCACGTTCTGATACACCATCTTCGTCTGCACCTGACCGAGCAGCTCGTCGAGCTTGTTCTCCATCTCCTCGGTCGGCTGCTCGCCGCGCTCCATCATGCGCTGTGCGTCCACGCGGATCTGCTCCATCTGACGGAGCAGCGCCACCGCGTCCTTGTCCTGGTTCAGCGCGTCGTTCGCGCGCTTCACCGCCTTGTATTCAGCACTCTGGCCGATCAGCCGGCCGAGCTCTTTCGCCTTGTCTTCCAGCACGGTCACTCGTCCTTTCGTCTCGCAATCAGGAAACGCTCGCGTCCGGCGAGATCGAGTCTCACCGCGACATCGCGATACCGGCCGCCGGCGAGGGCGAGCTCCGCCGCCAGGGACGCACGTCGCGAATCGAGTTCCATCACCAGGAGACCTCCTGGCTCCAGCACATCCGGTGCCCCGCGAATGATACTCGCACTGATGGCCATTCCGCCCGAGGCGCTGTAGAGCGCGAACGGCGGCTCCCAGTCGCGCACCGACTCGGGCAGCGTGATCGCCTCCTCGAGCGCAATGTACGGCGGGTTCGACGCGATCACGCGGGCGCGCTCGCCCGTCACGGGCGCCAGCAGCGCCCCCTCGCGCCACTCGACCGGCGCGGCGAGTCGGGACGCCAGCTGCCTGCCGTTCTCGCGTGCGACTTCGATCGCCCCGCTCGAGACGTCCGTCCCGATCACCCGGTCGAACGCGCCCTCGCTCGCGAGCGCCAGCGCGATCGCGCCCGAGCCCGTCCCGATATCGATCGCGAGTCCCGTGCGCTCGCGCGTCAGGATCTCGTCCACGAGCATCTCCGTCTCCTGCCGCGGAATGAGCACGCGCTCGTCCACGTGCAGCGTGAGATGCCGGAACGCGGAGCGGCCCACGGCGTACGCGAACGGCGCGCCCGCCACCCGTCGCCGGGCCGCGCGGCGGCACGCGTCGGCGACCGCCGCATCCGGAGCCTCCGACTCGTGCAGCAGCGCCCAGAATCGGGGGACGTCGAGCACCGCCGCGATGATGTCACCGGCCTCGCGCTTGGCATCCGGAATTCCCGCGCGCGCGAGCTCGTCGCGCATCTCGCGCACGAGCGCCCCCACCGTCCCCTCGCGCACCGCCACGCCCGCGGCCTCACTCATCGAGCTTCTCCTCCTGCGTCGCGATCGCGAGCGCATTCATGAGCTCATCGAGGTCGCCGTCCATCGTGCGCGACAGCTCGTGCGAGGTGAAGCCGATGCGATGATCGGTGACGCGGTTCTGCGGAAAGTTGTACGTGCGGATCTTGGCCGAGCGATCGCCGGTGCCCACCTGCGTCTTGCGCATGCGCGAGCGCGCGGCTTCGATTTCCGCTAGACGCGCATCGAGAATGCGCGACCGCAGCACCTGCATGCCTTTGAGCTTGTTCTGCAGCTGCGACTTCTGATCCTGCTGGCTCACCACGATCCCCGTGGGGATGTGCGTGATGCGCACCGCGGAATCGGTGGTGTTCACGCTCTGCCCACCGGGCCCAGACGAGCGGAAGACATCGATGCGCAGATCCTTCTCTTCGATCTTCACGTCCACTTCTTCCGCTTCCGGAAGCACGGCGACCGTTGCCGCCGAGGTGTGGATGCGTCCCTGGCTCTCCGTCGCGGGCACGCGCTGCACCCGGTGCACGCCGCTCTCCCAGCGCAGCCTGCCGAACGCGCCGTCGCCCTCGACCTTGAAGATCGCCTCCTTCAATCCGCCGAGCGTGCCGTCGGAGTGCGAGATCGTCTCGATGCGCCAGCCGCGATGCTCGGCGTAGCGCGTGTACATGCGATAGAGGTCCGCCGCGAAGAGCGCGGCTTCATCGCCGCCGGTGCCCGCGCGGATCTCGACGATCGCCGGGCGGTCGTCGAGGGGATCGCGCGGCATGAGCAGCGGCGTGAGCTCCGCCTCGAGATGCGCGATGTGCGCGGTGAGCCGCTCCTCTTCCGCGCGCGCCTCCGCGGCCATCTCCGGGTCGTCTACGGAAACGAGCTCGCGCGTTTGCGCGAGCTCGCTCTCGAATTTCCGAAGTTGGTCCGCCAGCTCTTTCACGGGCGCCAACCGCCGATGCTCTCGCCCCAGTTCCGCGAAGCGCGAGGGATCTCGCCCGTTGGGAGCGGCTGAGAGCTCGCCTTCTACTTCGTTGAATCTGGCGAGCGCTTCGTCGAGCCGATCCTTGATGCTCAGGCGGGCTTCCCGTACTTCTGGCGGAAGCGCTCGACGCGGCCGGCGGTGTCGATCAGCTTCTGCTTGCCCGTGTAGAACGGGTGGCAGTTGCCGCAGATGTCCGTGTGGATCTCGGACTGCGTGGAGCGGGTCGTGAACTCATTGCCGCAGGCGCACTTGACCGTGGCGGTCGCGTACGTCGGATGAATGTCAGCTTTCATTTCGGTTGCCTCGGTCGCGCTGAAGGAATCGGGTTTAGCTTCGTAATATACGTCAGCCGAGTGGTAAAAGACAAGCTGACAAAGACTTAACGCACCGGAGCGGCGAAAGTTCCGCGGCGCGCGCGAAGCGCGGGGCTACGCTTCCCGCTGATAGTACGCGAGCATGTCGAAGTTGCCGGGCGCGTGGCCGAGGGAGCGGAGGAGGAGCGCTACCTGCCCCCGATGGTGGATGCCGTGGATCGCGCCATGCTGCATCAGCTCGCCAACTCGCATCGCCTGTGTCGGGCCGCCGCCGAGCGAGAACTCGACGACACGCTCGAGATCCTCGTCGCGCAGCGCTGCCAGGAACTCGCGCATCGATGCCTCGACCTCGCGCCACCGCTCGAGGACCGCGGAAACCGACGGATAGTCCGCCGGCACGAGCGCCGCTCCGCGCCGCGGTCCGCCGCAGCGATCCATCCATCCCCACTCCGCGCTCATCGCGTGCACGAGCGTGTTGCGGATCGACGCGTGGCCACCAGCGAGCTGCCGAGTGAACTCCTCGTCGGTGAGCCGCGAGAGCACGGGAGCGAGCCGACTGTTGGCCCAGTAGCCGTAGTCGTACAGGGTGCGCAGTGCGTCGATCGTCATCGCGAGTGCGTGGTGGATGGCGTGATGCGCCAGCGGTGAGCGCACAAAGATACCGTGATGTCGCATCCTCGTTGCGATCGATGCGAATGCGACATACGACGTGCGACGAGCTCAAGGAGATTTGCGCGTCGCAACTGGTGCACATGTGAGATGCGCCTGCGTGACGTGCGTCACTCGCACGGGAAATGCAAAACCCTCGCGGCCGCACGTTCGATGCACCTTCACGTCATTCCAGGGAACGAATGCGCGATGCTGTCAGTGCTTCGCTCCGCTCGTCTCGCGCGGCGGAGAGTTGGACGGGCTACTCCTGATGCGACGCGCCTCATCGACTCTCGTTCGCGTCTCCGCGTTCGCGATGCTCGCCGCTGCGTGCTCGAAGGAGAAAGCAGCGCCGGCGGTCGTCGCGACCGGGCGCGCGCCCGCGACCGCCACGGGAACGACCTTTCCGCAACCCGGCGCCGGCAACCCAGGCGAGTGGACGACCGCCGGCCGCGATTACGCCGGCACGCGCTATAGCCCGCTCGATCAGATCACGACCGCGAACGTCGCCAATCTCAAGGTCGCGTGGACGTTCTCGACGGGCGTGCTCAATGGACACGAGGGCCAGCCGCTCGTCGTCGGCAACACGATGTACGTCACGACACCGTGGCCGAACATCACGTACGCGCTCGATCTCGCCGACGCACACGCGCCCGCGAAGTGGGCGCTCGCGCCGCCCACCGTGTCCGCCGCGAAGGGCGAGGCGTGCTGCGATGTCGTGAATCGCGGGTCCGCGTACGGCGACGGGAAGATCGTGTGGAACATGCTCGACGGGAACACGATCGCTGCCGACGCGAAAACCGGAAAGCAGCTCTGGAAGACGAAGCTCGCCGACATCGACAAGGGCGAGACGATCACGATGGCGCCGCTCATCGTGAAGAACAAAGTGTTCGTCGGCGTCAGCGGCGCGGAGATGGGCGTGCGTGGATGGATCGCCGCGCTGGACCTCGGCGACGGCCACGTCGTCTGGAAGGCGTACAACACCGGCAGCGACAAGGACGTGCTGATCGGGTCGGACTTCAAGCCGTTCTACGCGTTCATGCGCGGCACCGATCTCGGCATCAAGTCGTGGCCGCCGGATCAGTGGAAGATCGGCGGCGCGACGGTGTGGGGCTGGATCACGTACGACCCCGAGACGAATCTGATCTTTTACGGCACCGGCAATCCGGGCGCGTGGAATCCCGATCTGCGCCCCGGCGACAACCTCTGGTCGATGACCATCTTCGCGCGCAATCCGGAGACGGGTGCCGCGAAGTGGGCGTACCAGATGACGCCGCACGACATGTGGGACTACGACGGCGTGAACGAGAGCATCGTCGCCGACATCGACATCGACGGAAAGCCGCGCAAGGTGCTGCTCCACGCCGAGCGAAATGGATTCGCGTACGTGATCGATCGGACGAACGGCCAGGTGATCAACGCGGAGCCGTACGTGTTCACGAACTGGGCGACCGGCATCGATCTGCAATCCGGCCGCCCGAAGTACGTGCCCGACAAGATGACGCGGCAGGGCGTGATCATCCGCAACATCTGCCCATCCTCCACCGGCGGGAAAGATCAGCAGCCCACCTCGTGGTCGCCGCGCACGAAGCTCTGGTACATCCCGGCTACGAACGACTGCATGGACTACGAGGGCACGGCGGTGAGCTACATCGCGGGCACCCCCTACCTCG
>Ga0070680_100001548_pt1 | contig 16792 bp, 14 predicted proteins | sample KBSC73BmetaG_FD_64672 | JGI IMG/M metagenome (GOLD analysis project Ga0070680, IMG submission 64672) | Corn rhizosphere microbial communities from Kellogg Biological Station, Michigan, USA - KBS C7-3B metaG | ecosystem: Host-associated > Plants > Roots > Rhizosphere | place: USA: Michigan...
GGTCGATTCCGTCTGCCCGTACTGCGGCGTCGGATGCCAGCTCACTTATCACATCAAGGACGACAAGCTCCTCTACGTCACCGGCAAAGACGGCCCGTCCAATGAGAAGCGCTTGTGCGTGAAGGGCCGGTTCGGATTCGATTACGTGCACCATCCGCATCGCCTCACGAAGCCGCTGATACGGCTCGATCACGTCGAGAAAGACGCCAACGACCAGGTCGACCCCGCCAACCCCTGGACGCATTTCCGCGAAGCCACGTGGGAGGAAGCGCTCGATCGGGCTGCGGCGGGCCTGAAGTCGATTCGCGATCTGCGCGGCGCCAAGGCGCTGGCGGGCTTCGGCTCCGCGAAGGGCTCGAACGAGGAGGCGTACCTGTTCCAGAAGCTCGTGCGGACGGGCTTCGGATCCAACAATGTCGACCACTGTACGCGGTTGTGTCATGCGTCCTCAGTGGCGGCGCTGATGGAGGGGCTCAACTCCGGCGCAGTGTCTGCGCCGTTCGCCGCTGCCCTGGATGCCGAGGTGATCATCATCATCGGCGCCAATCCGACCGTGAATCATCCGGTCGCCGCCACCTTCATCAAGAACGCCGTCAAGCAGAACGGCGCGAAGCTCATTGTCATCGATCCGCGCCGCCAGGCGCTCTCCCGGCATGCCTACCGAAACCTGGCGTTCAAACCGGGCTCGGACGTGTCGATGCTCAACGCCATGCTCAACGTGATCATCACGGAGCAGCTCTACGACCAGAAGTACATCGATGCGTACACCGAGAACTTCGAGGCCCTGAAGGCGAGCATCGTCGGCTTCACACCGGAGAAGATGGCGGAGGTCTGCGGCATCGATGCGGAAACGCTGCGCGAAGTGGCCCGTCTCTACGCCACCTCGCGTGCCTCGATCATCTTCTGGGGCATGGGCATCAGCCAGCATGTGCACGGGACGGACAACGCACGCTGCCTGATCGCGCTGGCGCTGGTGACGGGTCAGATCGGACGCAAAGGAACCGGCCTGCATCCCCTGCGCGGCCAGAACAACGTGCAGGGCGCATCGGATGCCGGCCTGATTCCCATGGTCTATCCCGACTACCAGTCGGTGGAGAACGCCGAAATCCGCAAGCTGTTCGAGGGTTTCTGGGGACAGTCGCTCGACCCGCAGAAAGGCCTGACCGTCGTCGAGATCATGAACGCCGTTCACGCGGGAGAGATCCGCGGCATGTACATCGAGGGTGAAAATCCCGCGATGTCGGATCCGGATCTGAACCATGCCCGCCAGGCGCTCGCCAAGCTCGAGCACCTGGTGGTGCAGGACCTGTTCCTGACCGAGACCGCGTTTCACGCCGATGTCGTGCTGCCGGCCTCTGCGTTCGCGGAGAAGACCGGCACCTTCACCAACACCGACCGCCGCGTGCAGCTGGCGCGGCCGGTGCTGTCCCCGCCGGGAGATGCCCGGCAGGACCTGTGGATCATCCAGGAAATCGCCCGACGCGTCGGGGTCCAGTGGCAGTATTCCGGCCCCGCCGAGGTGTTCGCCGAAATGGCGATGACCATGCCTTCTCTGAACAACATCACGTGGGAGCGCCTGGAGCGGGAAGGGGCGGTGACCTATCCGGTCGATGCTCCCGATGTGCCCGGCAACGACATCATTTTCGATCATGGATATCCGACCGAGAGCGGCCGCGCCAGGATCGTGCCCGCGCACATCCGGCCACCGGACGAAGTCCCGGACATGAACTATCCGATGGTGCTCTCTACCGGCCGCGTGCTCGAGCATTGGCACACGGGTGCCATGACACGCCGCGCGGGAGTCCTGGATGCGTTGGAGCCGGAGGCCGTGGTGTTCATGGCGCCGCGCGAGTTGCTGCGGCTCGACCTGGAGCCCGGTGACATGATCAAGCTCGAGACCCGCCGCGGCGCCATCGAAGTCAGGGTTCGCGCCGATGGCGATGTGCCGGTCGGCATGTGCTTCATGCCGTTCTGCTATGCGGAAGCGGCTGCCAACCTGTTGACCAATCCTGCGTTGGACCCGACGGGCAAGATCCCCGAGTTCAAGTTCTGCGCGGCACGGGTGTCACCGGTCGTGCTGGAGGACGCCGCTGCGGTCGAGTGAGGTGGGCCACGCGGCGAGGACCACCGACAGGGGTCGCGCGCTTGCATAGACGAGATCCGCAACCGCGGGAATGTCGTTGAGGTCCACGACCGGCACGCCAGCGCCGGGAAAGCTCCGGTCGCTCGCGATCGCCACGATATGCGGGTCCTGCGGATGCAAGGGGCTCTTGCCCAACTCCGCTCGGAAGACCTCCATCTTGGGATGGCGCTCGCTCTTGAAGCCTTCGACCAACACCAGATCGCAAGGGGAGAGTCGCGACAACAGCTCCGGCAGGCTCGCCTCGGCGCCGTCTCCGACCTCGTGCATCTGAACCCAACGGCGCGCAGATGAGACGATCACCTCGCACGCTCCGGCCTTGCGATGCTCGTACGAGTCCTTGCCGGGCACGTCGACGTCGAACGCATGATGGGCGTGCTTGAGCGTTGCGACGCGCACACCGCGCTTGGCCAGCAACGGAAGCAGCTTGATGATCAGCGTGGTTTTCCCGGAGCCGCTCCAGCCGGCAATTCCCAGGACGCGGGGCTCACTCATGGGGGTGAGCATCCTGTGCGCCGCCCATGGCGAGGAGACCGTTTTTCGCAATGATGGCCTGACCCCGCTCGGACATCAGTAACAACGCCAGCCGCAGTACGCCCGGCTTGTCCGACAGGACCGCCATGCCGTACACGGGGTGAGGGTCGAGCTGCGGTGGCACGGGGAAGCTGGTGAGGTCGGGCACTTCCTTCTGCAACGCGGGGAAGCCGCTGCAGTACGTCAGAGTCATGTCGATCTGGTGCGACGCAAACAGCGCGGCTGCAGCACTCTGTGTCGGCGTGGCAGGCGTCGCCTTGACCGACATGAGCGCCTGAGCCTTGCCCTTGAGAATGGCGCCCGAGCCCGGGCGCAGCTGCTCGATGCGATCGAAGATCGCCCACGCGTAGTCACCGGAAGGATCGGCGATGGGCGTGGAGGTCTTCACGCGCACACCCTTCTCCAGCATGTGATCGATCAGATTCGCGGCGGTCAGGCCGGCCGCTCGCGGCGACACGACACACATCCGGTTGCGCGCGAATGCGATCACCGGAACGACGGTGCGGCCCTCGGCCTGCAGCTTGCGAGGCGAGCCGACGTCCGCCGACATGAACAGATCGGGCTTCTCGCCGTTCTCGATGCGCTCGCGCAGCGAGCCCGAGCCGCCGAAGGTACTCTTTACCTCGATTCCCAAGGCGGTGGCTGCCTCGTTCGTCAGATTACCAACGACTCCCCGCAGGCTCCCCGCCGAGTAGATCTCGACTGTCTGCGGCTGCGCGCCGTTGGCTGCGGTCGCGCTTACGATGGCGACGAGCGCGGCGGCGGCGAGTGTGGGTAGCTTGTCGAGGGGGCGAGCCATGCTTGGATTCCTGTATGTGCGGGTGCGATATATATTGCCGCAGAGTGCGCGAAGGTGAACACAATCCCGTAGCCGGCGTCGTCATTGCCGGCGGCCGATCCGTCCGATTCGACGGCGAGAAGGCAGTGGCGGATCTGGCCGGCAAGCCCCTGCTGCTGTGGGCGGTGCGTCGCCTGCAGGCGGTCTGCACAGCGGTCGCCGTGAATACCCGGGTAGGCACGCAGACGGAGGCACTGGCCAAGACTGAAGGATTGCCGGTGCTTCACGATGCGCCGGGCGACGCCGCGGGGCCCCTGGCCGGCGTGAAGGTCGGGCTCGAATGGGCTCAGGGCCTGGGTGCCCGCTCGCTCGCCGTCAGTCCGTGCGATGCGCCGTTGCTTCCCGATGACCTGTTCACTCGCCTCATCGCGGCGGCCGGCGAGGGCGCGGCGATGGCCGAAACCTCCGATGGGCGGCAGCCGCTGTGTGCCCTCTGGCCGGTCAGCGCACTGCCGGTGGTCGCTGCAGCACTCGCCGGAGGTGCCCATCCGCCTACCTGGCGCGTGTTGGAGAGCATCGGTGCCATGCACGTTCGCTTCCCGGACGCCGCTGCGTTCGCGAACCTCAACACCCGCGCGGATCTCGCGGCGATCGCCGAGCGGCTCGAAGGGGCCGGCTAATGGTGCGCCTCACGGCGATCGCCGAGCGGCTCAAAGGGCCGGCTAACGGCTTCGGGTGGGCCTACCAGCGATACAAGCTCGCGACGTAGCCCGCCGGAAACTCCTCTGCCTGCGGTGGCAGCTCGACGAAGCCGTCTGCCTCGGTCAGAGCAAGAAAGTCGCCGGGCCCGTGCGGCAAGCGCGGATCGGCCAGCGGCCGGCCCCGTTCGTCACAGCTCACCGCCACCGGCAGGAAATACGCCGCCGCGCGCCTGGACTTCACCGGCGCGGCCATTGCGATAGGTTCCGGTGTCCCGCGGCGTGCTCCCATGGCGAGGGACATTGCAGGCACGACATAGCGGATCAGGCACACGAGTGTGGCGACCGGATTGCCCGGCAAGCCAAACACCGCCTGCCCCGCGGGCCCCACGCCGAACCACATCGGCATACCCGGTCGTTGTGCGACCTGGTAGAACACTTCCTCCACGTGCAGGCTCTTGAGCACTTTCGGCACCAGGTCGAATTTTCCCTTCGACACACCGCCGCTGAGAATCAACACGTCCTGTTGCGCCAGGTGGCGCGCCAGGCGCTCGTTGAGCATCGGCTCGTCGTCGAGAATGTGATCGTTCGAAACATGCTGGAAACCGCGGCCGCGAAGCGCGGCGACCACGGCGTACGCGTTGGAGCGCCGGACCTGGTGCTCGGCGATCGGCTTGCCCGGCTCGACGAGCTCATCCCCCGTCGATACGACCACGAACCGCGGCTCCCGGCTCACCAGCACTTCGGACAGTCCCGCAGAGGCGACGACCGCGATCTCCGGCGCGCCCAGGCGGGTGCCGGCGGTGAGCATGGGGACTCCGGGCTGGCTGTCCGATCCGCGCCGCTGCACGTTTCGATAGGCAGTGCCCGTTGCCTCGCTCTTCAGCGACACGACCCGCTCGCGCAGATCGTATTCCTCGAGCGGAATGACGCAGTCGGTGCCACGCGGCAGCATTGCTCCCGTCATCACTTCGATTGCGTTGTCCGCACCCGAGAGCGTCAGCGCCGGGGTTCCCGCCGGTTGCGTCGCTTCGAGCGCAAACCGACGCAATCCGCGGGCGAAAGCACTACTGGCCACGGCGATCCCGTCCATGCAGACCCGGTCGAAAGGGGGGTTGTCCCGTTCGGCATAGACGTCCTGACGCAGAACTCCTCCGATGCACCGCTCCAGAGGTTGCCGCTCCGCAGGGAAGGGCGCTACTCGAGCGTCGATCGCCTCCTGAGCCTGTTGCGGTGTGATGGCCGTATGACCTCGCTTGGGTCCGCGGGAAACGGGACGCTGATGTGTTCGCTGAGCGGACGCCTAGTATATCCGATGCAGAACCTCGGGCGCTTTGCCAGCCCCTCCCAGCGAGGGCGTCGCCGTGATCGTGCGGCCGCGTGCGCGTGAGCGGCTTTCGATAGCCAGCGCTCCGCAACTGAGCAACGTGGCGGGACAACTGTTGCGCCCGGAATAGCTCGTGTTGGGCCTGCGCGCTGCGCACAGCCGAGGTAACTTATGCGCGCGCGTTCATATCGTTTGAAGCGTGTTCCGCATGCTAGCTTTCCGCGGCTTCGAGGGCGCGCAGTGCGCTCTCTGTTTTACCTGCCCGAACGGAACATGACCAATCGAATTCGCTGCACCTGGACTATTGCCTTGTTGCCAGTGGCGCTCGCGAGCGCTGCGTACGCTGATCAGCCTGCGCAGCCCGCTGCGCAATCGCCCACGTCCCGCGTCACCATCACGGGGACTCGGGAGAACGAGAGCGACTACCGCGTGCCGGCGGTCGACTCGATCGGCCCGCTCGGCAGCACGCCGCTGCTGGATACGCCTTACTCGGTCAGCATCCTGCCGGAGGATCTGATCCAGAACTCCCAGGCGGTCGATTTCCGTGACGTCTCCAAATATCTGCCCCTGGTGGCCTATCAGGAGCAGCAGGGTCCGGACATCCTGCGCCCGCAGACGCGCGGCATGCAGGGAGGGAACTTCCAGAACACCAAGCTCGACGGGATGACGATGTTCATCACCGTCGCCCAGGCGATGGAGCAGTTCCAGCAGATCGAAGTGGTGAACGGCCTGTCGGCTTCGCTGTACGGACCTGCCAATCCTGCGGGCATGTTCAACTTCGTCAGCAAGCGGCCGACGTTGGTTCCTCTTCATCAGCTGAGCGCGTCCTACACCAGCGATGGCATCGGCACGGTGAAGGCGGACTTCGGCGGACGAATCGATCCGAACGGCATTTTCAGCTACCGCCTGAACGCGCTGTTCGGCAGGGGTGAGGGCTACGTCGATGGCAGCACGCAGCGGCGCGCGCTGGGCGATCTGGGTATCGACGTGCGCCCCTGGCAGGGCAGTGTGCTGGAGCTGAATTACAGCGACTACTCGCTCACCGACAAGGGCTATCCGGGCTGGTTCACGTACAGCGAGGTCATTCACCTGCCGCCGGCGCCCGATCCGCAGCGCGTCGGCTACGGGCAATCCTATGCCGGCGTCGATCTGCGTACGCGGATGATGAGCGCGCGCTTCAAGCAGGACTTCGGCGGAAGCTGGCACCTGGTCGCGGGAATCCTCAACCAGGATGCCTCGCGCAACATCAACACACCGGTCAACAACCTGACGTCCGACAGCGGCGCCTACACCTCGTCTTTTGCCAACGGCTTTGCGCCCCGCTTCGTCATCACCAGCGACACCGCCTACCTGAATGGCGGCTTTTCCACCTGGGGCATCGGGCACGACCTGACGATCGGCACCGCCGGCTATCGCGCGTCATCCTACTCGTTGACGACGCCTGCGACGGCCGCGAGCGTGCGCCTCGGCACGGCGAATATCTATGCGCCCGTGACTCTTGCGGAGCCCGCCTCGGGTCCGCCGTTCGTGCTGGCGAACTATGACTCGTCCGATAACTATCAGCAGGGCTTCAATCTCGGCGATACCCTCACGTTCACCGACATGTGGTCGGCGCGCATCGCAGCCAGCCAGGATTGGTTCCATACCAACAACTTCAACAAGAAAGGGGTGCGCACCGCCGAGTACGCCAATCACGGCGTGAGCCCAACGGGCAGCCTGCTCTTCAAGCCGCGTGCCGACATGACGACCTATTTCACGTACGCCAGCAGCCTGCAGGCAGGGGACCTGGCGCCGGGGACCGCGGCCAATGCGGGCGTGAGTCTCCCGCCATACCGCAGCAAGGAGTACGAGCTGGGTTACAAGGCCAGCCTGGCGAAGATCGACTTCACGGCAGCGCTGTTCCGCGTGGAGCGGCCGTTCGCCGACATCGATCCGGCCGACCGGGTGTTCAAGATCAGCGGCCAGCAGGTCAACCGGGGCGTGGAGCTGTCCGCAGTCGGTGAGATCCTCGAGGGGCTGACGCTGTACGGCGGAGCCACCTGGCTGGATGCCCGGCTCGAGCACACCCCGCTGGCGGCCACGAATGACAAGACCTACGTCGGCGCCGGCAAGTTCAAGGGCAATCTGCTGTTCGAATACCGCATTCCGAGCGTCGCCGGCCTGGTGGCCACCTTCGACTATCAATTCAACAGTCCGCGCGCCGCCAACGACACGAACACACTGACGGCGCCCGGCTACAACCTGTTCGACCTGGGCGCGCGCTATACCTCCAAGCTCCTGGGGCTCGCGACGACGTGGCGGCTCGCGGTGGACAACGTGACCGATCGCCACTACTGGTCGACGATCGCGCCGAGCAACTTGACCGGCGCCAATACCGGCAATCTGCTGGCGCATCTGGGGGCTCCGCGCACCGTGCTTGCCTCGATGAGCGTCGATTTCTGAAGGGGCGGGTGGCCGGCGGGCCCGTCGGCCCGCCGGGAGGCTCGGGTGCGGGACGCTCCCAAAAGCGCTAAATTAGCGGCGTGCACTTACATCTGCGGTACGCCTTCGAGCCCGGCGAGCAACGCGGCGCGGAGCTCGGTAATCCTCTGTTCGAGCTGCTCGCGGCGGTCATGGAGCACGGCTCCATCCGGCATGCCGCCCAGGCCCTCGGCACTTCCTATCGCCACGCGTGGGGCGCGCTGCGCAAGTGGGAAGAGACCCTCGGCGAGCCGCTCATCACGTGGTCCCAGGGCCAGAAGGCGCGGCCGACACAGTTCGCGCAGCGCCTCGTCTGGGCCGAACGCCGCGCGCGCACGCGGATGCAGCCTCACATAGAGGCCTTGCGGTCCGACCTGGCCCACGTGCTGTCCGAAGCGCGCGACGAGCGGCACCAGATTCTGTCGCTGCGGGCCAGCCACGACCTCGCCCTTCCGGTGCTGCAACAACACGTGGCCGAGAGCGCCGATCTGCACCTGGACATCGGATTCCAGGGCAGCGTCGATGCCCTGCGCGCGCTCAACGATCGGCAGTGTCTGGTCGCCGGCTTCCACGTGCCGCCACTGCTGGGCGCGGCGCCGGTATTCGCCAAGGCGCTCAAGCCGCTGCTGAAACCGAAGGTGCACAAGCTCATTGCCTGTGCGCAGCGCATGCAGGGCCTGATGGTCCGCAAAGAGCATGCGGTCAGCGTGCGCACGTTTCCCGATGTCTTTCGGGAAGGTTTGCGTTTCGTCAATCGCCAGCCCGGATCCAGCACCCGCATGCTGGTGGAGCACTTGCTGCACGAGCACTCGCTTGCGCCCCAGGCTCTGCACGGGGTTACCGAGCACGTCGAGCACACACACGTTGCCGTCGGTCTGTGCGTAGCCAGCGGCGTGGCGGATGCGGGCATAGGTGTCGAGGCCGCTGCCTTGCAGTTTGGTCTGCAGTTCATTCCGCTGGTCGAGGAGAACTACTTCCTCGCCTGCCTCGACTCGAGCATCGATCATCCGGCGGTGCGACGCCTGCGCGAGGTGCTCGCCGGGCCAGGGTGGCGTGCGATCCTGGCGAACCTCCCCGGTTATCAGCCCCCCGCCTCGCCCGGCGGTCTGCTGGTGATCGAGGACACGCTGCCCTGGTGGCGGCGGCGGCGCGCCAAGTCAAAGGCTCGAGCGGAATACGCGCCGGTGGTTCCCCCTGAAATATAGCGCTTCGCGCCACAATCGCTTGCGTGTGCAGCGCAAAATCGAGGCGGATGAGAGCGCCAGTGCAGAGCCGGAACGTGCGCAGCGCCACGCGCAATCGCTTCGACCGCATGGAGTGGGCCGGGGCCTTCGGCGATCTGGGCACGCTGATTCCTTTCGTCGTCGCCTACATCGCGGTCGTGAAAGTCGACCCGTTCGGTATCCTCTTTTCGTTCGGCGCCGCGATGTTGATCTGCGGGCTGTACTACCGGACGCCTTTCCCCGTGCAGCCCATGAAGGCCATCGGAGCAGTCGCCGCTACGCAGGCGGCACAAACCGCGACCATCACCGCGGGAGCGATCTATGGCGCCGCGCTGGTCACCGGCCTCATCTGGCTTCTGCTGGGCCTGACGGGCGTCGCGCGGCGCCTGACGAGCTGGGTGCCCCGGTGCGTCGTGGTCGGGATCGTCCTCGGCCTCGGCATCGGGTTCATGCTCGAGGGCATCAAGCTGATGAGCGCCGGGTGGGTGATCGCCGCCATCGGCCTGACGGGCACGTTGCTGCTGCTGGCGAACAAAAAATTCCCGGCCATGTTCCTGCTGCTGCTGTTCGGCATCCTCTGCGGGGCGGTGCAGCAGCCGCAGCTGCTGCAGCATCTGCTCGGCGCCAAGGTCGGACTGCATCTGCCCGCGCTGGCCCTCGGCAGGCTCACTGGGCACGACCTGCTGATTGGCGCCGCCTTCCTGGCGTTGCCGCAGCTTCCTCTGACGCTCGGGAATGCGGTGATCGCGATTCGTGAGGAGAACAACCGGCTGTTTCCGGATCGTGCGGTTACCGAGAACGGCATCGCCATCTCCACCGGACTGATGAATGTAGGTAGTGCGGCGCTGGGCGGCGTGCCCATGTGCCACGGAGCCGGTGGAATGGCGGGGCATGTGGCCTTCGGCGCCCGCACCGGCGGAGCGCCCATCATCCTGGGTGTGCTGTTGCTGCTGTGCGCGTTCTTCTTCAGCGGCTCGATCGAGCTCGTCTTCGAGCTGTTCGCACGCCCGGTGCTCGGGGTGATCCTGTTCCTGACCGGCGCGCAGCTCGCACTCGGCTCCTGTGACTTCAGCAAGAACAAGGGAGAGCGCTTCATCACGCTGGTGACGGCGGCGTTCGCGATATGGAACGTGGGACTCGCGTTCGTCGTCGGGATTGCGCTGGCTCAAATCGAGAAGCGCGGCTGGCTGCGGCTGTGACTTCGCCTGACGGCGGTCGCTGCGGCTGACCGACGCCGCGCGGCGGCGGGGGACTAGCCGCTGCTGTGACTTCGCGAGGCGCTCGGTAACGGTCAGTTCGCGATCCGGTAGGGCCCGCCTGCCGTTGCATCCTTGACCTGCGCCCACGGCGCTTCCCAGTCGCTCAATCGAGCGGCCGCAAAGACCAGCTGACGGCGAAAGTGAGCGGCCGCCGCATACGTCTTGATGAGCAGCCGCGCGTCCTGTATCTGCGGCGCGTCGATGGGAAAGCGGATCAGATGCGACAGATCGCTGAAGGGCAGCTCGATGCGGAAGCGCACGAGCGGATCTTCATAGGGGCCGCGGACAACCGGAGAGTAATCGAATCCGCATTGATGCAGGGGAGGGTTGTGCACGTGGGTGCGTGGATCCTCGAGCACGATGGTCATGCAGCCGGGCGGCGTTTGGGCGCTCACGCAAGTCAGGCTCACGGCATCGCCGTCGTCATCGATTCGTGTGCCGCACAGACCCATCTCCGCCACAGGGTGCAACCGCGCGCTCGTGCCAAGTGAGACTTGCGGGCGCCCCGTGAACAGCGTGAGGAAGTAGTCGACCTCGACGCGCAGCGGCTCAGATTTGAGCTCGTCGTAGACCCTTCGCGGCAGAACGAGTGTTTGCAGGGGGATCGCGTACGTCTCGGTCGCGGCGGAAGCGTACTCACTGGGGAAACACGCGGTGCCCGTGGAGTACAGATTTCTTACGCAGTTGCCGACGCCTCGATAGCGTAGCTTGCCGTCGTTGCCGCTCAGCCGTACCAGGATGCGGTCCACGAACAGGATGCCATCGGGAGGCATCTGCTCGATGCGCACGGGCAGCTGCAGCTGAATCGCAGATCGCTGCAACGGGGAGCTGAATCTGCCGCCAGAGCCGGTCGAGCCCACGCCCGTGGAGGGCGCCCTGGTGCGGGACGGGTGCGCGACGTCGGGGTCGATCCGGATCTGGTCTGCTGGGGGCGAGAGCCATTGCTGTGCAGCGAACGAGGGCGCAAAAGGCAGGTAGGACAGCGGCACGAGTGCCAGCAGAGCGATGGCGGCCACTGCGCGCGCCATTCGGGTCCGCCGCTTGAAATACTGGAAGGCGACGATCGCCGCACTGATGAGCAACAAGCCCACGTGCGTGGCGGTCGTTGGAATCCACCCCAGGCCCATCGGACTGCGGGGCGAGGAGCCGGGAGGCGAAGCCGAAAGCACCAGGATCACGGCCGCAAGGCCGACCGCGACGACACCACCCAGCAACACCGCTTCGGCCAATGAGGCAGTCACCGCCCCGAGCATCAGGGCAGGCGCGGTGATCGCCCCGAACAGGAAGGCGCAACGGTTGAGCGCTGCAAACAGCGCCTCGCCCGCCGGGGTGCCGCCGAGCATCGCTTCGGAAAAATCCACCAGCAGCATGGGCAGATGGATCAGTACCATCACGAACAGGAGCTTTGCGGGCAGTAGATCCCGCCGCACGATCGGTCGTACGAGCCAATCGTGCGCGCTGCCGGGCAGCGGATCCTGGTGGACGACGGTCACGGCGAGAGAGGCCATGCCCAGCAGGACGATCATGGGAAACAGGATCGTGACGTAGCCGAACGGCAATGTGGTCACGAAATGATCTCTGACGAAGTGCAGCGCGCCGTTGATGGCCTGTCCAAGGAGGACGATGAGCGCGAACGGCCACAGCAGCCGCAGGTCTTTCTTGAACAGATGCCAGACCATCTCAGCGTTCCCTCGCGGCTCGCGCCAGCGTCGTGAAGATCGCGCGCAGGGGTATCGGCTGCACGTCGACGTGAGTGACACCGGTCAGCATCGAGTCGATCTGCGCTGCGAGGCCCGCGTCGGAGAATCGAGTGTCCACGAAGCTCAGCACGTTGCCGTCGGCGCTCACTTGCATCCACCCTGGCGGGAGCTGCGCTGGCACCGCAGCGGTGCGCCGCAGAGTGATCCGCACCGCTCGCGAGCGGCCCGTCAACTCTTCCATGGACTCCTCGAAGAGCACCTTGCCTGCCTCGATGAAGCCGACGTGAGTGGTGACGTTCTCGATCTCCGCCAGCTCGTGCGAGGAGATGAGGATCGTCATCTCCCCTGCGTGGTGCAGGAGCTGATCCATGAACTCATCCCGCACCAGAGGGTCCAGACCGCTGAAGGGCTCATCCAGCACCAGCAGCCTGGGCCGAAACGGCAGCGCGCCGGCGAGTGCCATCTTCAAGCGCATCCCGTGTGAGAGATCGCGGATCCGCCGCTCCGCGGGCAGTGCCAGGCGCTGCAGGATCGAGCGTTCGAGCTCTATGTCCCAGCTTGCGTAGAAGGGCCGCAGAAACCTGAGGAACTCCCCGACACGCAGCCCGCCGGGCAGGATCTGGTTCTCCGAGACGTAGCCAATCTGCGCTCGCTCGCGTGGCGCAAGACGGCGCGAATCCACCCCGAGCACGGTCGCCGCCCCTTGCGAAGGGGCGAGCATGTTCATGAGCACCTTGAGGGTGGTCGTCTTGCCCGCACCGTTGGCGCCGATCAGCGCGTAGGTGCTGCCTTCGGGCACCGCAAGATCGAGGCCTCGCAGGGCCTCGGTGCGCCCATAGGTGCAATGAAGATTGTCGACATGGACGATCATTCATCGCTCCCGGTGCGCAGGCGTTCCAGCTTGGACCACTCGCTCGAGAGGGCGTGGATCAGGTCCTGCAGCCGCAGGCCGACGCGCCGCGCCTCCACGACGAGCCGCTCGACTTCCTGGTGAAGCAGCTTCTGCCGCTCGCCGGCGCGCGCCTTGGGCGGCTCGGCCACGATGGTGCCGATACCCGGATGCACCTCGATCCAGCCTTCCTGGATCAGGTATTGGACGATCTTGTGGGCCGTGTTCGGATGAATCTTCAGTTGGGTGGCGAGCGTGCGCACGGAGGGAAAGGGCTGCCCCGGCTGGTACTCCCCGCTCAGAAACGCCTTGCGCGCAGCGAACACCACCTGGTTGAAGATGGATTCCCCGGGACGCAGCGTCAGACCGAATGGTGTCACATGATTAGTGTGACACGTGTGACGGTGGCGTCAAGCCGCCGCGAGGGGATGCCCGCGGAAGCGGGCCCGGGGGGCTTGACGCGCAGCTCGGCGCTATGAAGTCCGCAGCATCGAGGACAAGTGGGCGGCGCGTGGCGCGGGTGCCGGCATGGCGGCACGAACTCCGTAGAGGAACCGGGAACCCAGGAAGCCGTAGAGGGCCGGGCCAAAAGGGACCTTCGCCAGTGCCCGCGGGCGATTGCTGTAGGGCAGGAACTTGCGCTCGACGAACTCGACCTGGCCGAAGCAGCGGGCGAATTCGCGCTTCACCTGGCGGGTCGGCGGATAGTTGGTGCCGTGCTTCAGGAAGTGCGCGTTCTTCTCGACGACTTCCTTGGCCGACATGCCATGCTGGAAGCCATTCCTGACCCCCAGCAGGGCCCACAGCCACAGCCACCAGCGCGGCCGGAAGATCGAGGACATGGGCACATAGATGTGCCCTTCGATCACCCGGTAGCGGCTCGGGAAGGCGTGCAGGAAGACTCCGCCGACGCGCATCACGCGCCGCAGCTCCTCGATCGCCTGCGGGTAGTTCATGACATGCTCGAACACCTGGTCGCTGATGACCACATCGATGCTGCCGTCCTCGAAGGGCAGCCGATACGGGGATGCGATGCGTCGCAGCCGCCCCTGGTCCCGCAACGCGGAGGCCCGGGCGTCCCGATCCAGCGTGTACGAATACTTCAGGTCGTACAGGTCGCAGCCGTAGGCATCCATCCCCTGGGCGAGCGCCAGGGAGACCAGCTCCCCTTCACCGGCCCCGAAATCCAGCACCTTCATGTGCGGCTGGAGCGTGAATCCCAGGTCCGCCAGCATCAGGCGGTACACGTCGAAGCGATTGGCAGGTCTGACCACGGCGCAGCTCCTCGAATCTCCGCCACGGCAAGGGCTCCGTGCACGGTTTGGCTACATCAACGCGCGAAGCCCCCTTTGAGTTGCGCCCATTGTTCCATTGCGGGTTGCGCACCTCGAAAAGGTATTCGGAACATCGCATAAGCTATTGAAATAGTGGTTCTTGCAGAGACCCATGGCGCGCACTGTTACCCTGTCGCCAGCGGCAAGCCGTATCACTCACCAGGAGGCAGTCCGCGTGGATCTAGGGCTCAAGGGCCGTGCGGCTCTCGTCACAGGCGCCAGTAAAGGCATCGGCAAGGCCATCGCGCGTGGTCTCGCCGAAGAGGGGGTGCGAGTTGCGCTGGTTGCGCGCACGGCGAGCGTGCTCGAAGCAACCGCCGAGGAGATCCGCGCAGCGACCGGGGTCGAGGTGCTGGCGCTTCCGACGGACATACGTGATGCCGCTGAGGTGGCTGCAGCGGTCGAACGTGCACACGCCAAGCTCGGTGTGCTGCACATCCTGGTCAACAGCGCCGGTGGACCCATCAAGCGCAGCGATCGTCAGATCATGTGGCCCGATGCCGACTGGCGTGACGATGTCGATACCAAGACTCTCGGCATGCTCCGGGTCACGCAGTGCATGATCCCGCGCATGCCCACCGATGGCACGGGTCGCATCATCAACATCAGTGGAGTAGCCGGGTCCAGCGTGCTCTCCTCAGCCCTGACCCATGGGCTGAACAACGCCGCCATGAATCACGTGACCTCGTACCTCGCCGCTGACCTCGCGGCCGCACGGATCACCGTGAACTCGGTCATCCCCGGTCTCATCGCTACCGAGTGGCGCGAGAGGTGGGCTCAGAGCTCCGCTGAGCAGCGGCAGATGACCAAGCCCGGCTTCCTCGATCAGATCTGCAGCGATTGGGGCATTCTCGCGGGTCGCTGGGGGACGATGCGTGAGGTTGCGGACGTCGTTACCTTCCTTGCGTCCGATCGCGCGGCCTACGTCAACGGCGCCAAGCTCACCGTCGACGGCGGCTACGCGGTCAACGTCCGCAACTGAGAGCCGCTCGCTGGCGTTCAACGCCTGAAGGCACCGCCACACGTCGCGCCGTGCTCGCAGGCACGGCGGCATGCCCCTGCACGTCATCGCCTACCAGGGATGATCTTTCCCGTCATTGTCCATGAATCGCCCGGTGTCCTTGATGCTCAGGCCGTCGATGGTCCTGATCATTTTGCCGACCGCTTCCTGCGGCGGCACGAAGCCGGGCGCATGGAAGTTGCCGAAGCTTTCCACCTGGACACCCCCGGGGTGGAACATGACGACGGTGACACCGTCCGGCTTGACCGTCGCGCTCAGCAGGTGCATGGCGCTGTTGAGCGCTGCCTTGCTGATGCGATACCAGTAATGATCGGGGACCGGCGAGCCGTTCGGCATGAAGGGCGGAACGGTCACCGAGGCCGCCGCTGAGCTGATGGCCACGATCTTTTTCTGCCGGCTCGCCTTGAGGTTGTTGATGAAGGTCTGGCTGATCATCAGCGGACCGGCGACGTTGGTGTGGATGAAATCATCCAGCAGCTTGAAGTCCAGCGTGCCGAAAATCTGATTGGTGTTGCCGCCGGGCTTGTCGAGGGGGTCGGTCCGCACCAGGCCGGCATTGCTGAGCAGGATGTCGATCGGGACGCCTTTGAGCTTGGCACCGAGCGCCTGGATCTGCGCGGCGTCGGTGACATCCATGCGCTCGATGCGGACCTTGGGATACTTCGCTGCCAGTGTGGCGAGCGACTCGGGCGTCGTCGTGCGCCGATGGGTGGCAATGACCGTCCAGCCACGCGCCGCGTACTCCTTGGCAAATTCCAGGCCGATGCCTTGGTTCGCCCCTGTGATCAATACGGTCTCGGCCATTGCATCCGTCGAAGCGCAGCCCGCGGCAACGGCGATCAGCGCCATGAGGAGTCTGATTCCTCGCATGAGTCTAGTCCCCCTGGTAGCTCTTGTGGCGATCCATTGCCGTCGCCCGATGGCACCGCGTACAGACGCCGCTCCAGGTGGCAGGAGAAGTTGGCCACGGCCTTGACAGGTGGCGCGTTTTCAGCTTCGGGACCACGTCCGGGATTTGTGTCCGCCTGCCCGCGCGCGGACCGGGCGCGGGCCGATTCAATGCTGCAGGCGCAACCCGCTCTGCGCCGCGGGCTGAGACCGGAGCATCATCTGATGTTGCACGTGCTGGCCGAGCGCGGTGATGCCAATACACTGGACACGATGCTCGCGTGCGGCCGATCATCTGAACTGTGTCGCGCCGCCGGTGCGGCCTGAAGGGGAGGACCATGAAGCACAAACAATCCCCGGGACCTCACGGAGCTCGGGGCATGGATTTCGAGACTGCACGCGAGATCGCGCTGGCTCTGCCGGGCGTCGTCGCGTCGCTGGGCGCACGTGGGATGTCGCTGAAGGTGCGCGGGAAAATGTTGGCTTGCAGGGCCATCCATCCGTCGGCGGAGGAGGGGTCTCTGATGGTGCGAATCGACGC
>Ga0070680_100001561_pt1 | contig 16730 bp, 21 predicted proteins | sample KBSC73BmetaG_FD_64672 | JGI IMG/M metagenome (GOLD analysis project Ga0070680, IMG submission 64672) | Corn rhizosphere microbial communities from Kellogg Biological Station, Michigan, USA - KBS C7-3B metaG | ecosystem: Host-associated > Plants > Roots > Rhizosphere | place: USA: Michigan...
TTAACGAATTGGAAACCGTGATTTGTGAGTAAATTCAAGGAAGTAGCTCTACGTGGATCGCAGCTTGCCGCCAGCAACAACGCGGCGGGTGCCGCGAAGTTCGGCAAGCGGGTACATCTAGGCGCGAACGATTCGGAGGTGCGGTTGATCCGCTTCGAGAATGTCGGCCTGCGCTACGGCCAGGGGCCCGAAGTGCTGAAGGATATTTCCTTCAGCGTGATGCCGAATTCGTTTCAGTTTTTGACCGGCCCCTCCGGTGCTGGCAAGACGAGCCTCCTTCGTCTCCTGTTCCTATCGCTGCGGCCGACACGCGGGCTGATCACGCTGTTCGACCGCGACGCGACGCGGCTCGCCTCGAATGAAATCGCCGCCGTCCGCCGTCGGATCGGCATCGTGTTCCAGGATTTTCGCCTGCTCGATCATCTCACCGCCTATGAAAATGTGGCGCTTCCCTTCCGCGTCGCGGGCCGTGAGGAAGCGAGCTATCGCGCGGAGGTCGTCGAGCTCCTACGCTGGGTCGGGCTTGGCGAGAGACTGAATGCATTGCCGCCGATTTTGTCGGGCGGCGAAAAGCAGCGCATCGCGATCGCCCGTGCGCTGATCGTGCGGCCGGAGCTCTTGCTCGCCGACGAGCCGACGGGAAACGTCGATGCGCCGCTCGCGAAGCGGTTGCTGCGTCTGTTTGTCGAGCTGAAAAAATCCGGAACGGCCGTGTTGATCGCAACCCATGACGTTCCGTTGATGGACCAATATGACGCGCCGCGCCTCGTGCTGAACGACGGCCGGCTTTACTACGACCGCTGAGGAAAACGTGAGCGAGAGCGAAGCAAGAAACCCCGCGCGATTCGGCAAACAGGCGCCGATCCTGCCGCGCGAGTCCATGACCGGGCGTTCGCTTCTCGCCGTGATCGCAATCATGAGCTTTCTCGCCGCGCTCACGGTCGGCTCGGTTCGGGTCGCGAAGATTTCCACCGAAGAGTGGCGCGGCGATCTCTCGAACGAGATGACGATTCAAGTGAAGCCCGCCGACGGGCGCGATCTTGAAGCGGATTTACAAAAGGCGCTCACTGCTGCGCAAAAGTCGCCGGGCGTGTCGGATGCGCGCGCTTACCCGAAGGAAGAATCCGAAAAACTGCTCGAGCCGTGGCTCGGCACCGGCCTCGATTTGAAATCGCTCCCGGTGCCACGCCTCATCCGCCTGCAGATGAGCGACCGTTCCGAGAAGAACATCGCCGCGTTGCGTTACGCGCTTTCGCAAAGCGTTCCGAATGCTGTCCTCAACGACCACCATGCGTTTTCAGGAAGGCTGACCGCGATCTCGCGCGCGATCTCGATCTTTGGCCTAGCCATTCTTGCGTTGGTACTGCTTGCGACGGTTTTATCGGTGTCGTTTGCGACGCGCGGCGCGGTCGCCGGCAACCGCGCGACTGTCGAAGTGCTGCACTTTGTCGGCGCTGGGGATTCGTACATCGCCAATATTTTCCAGCGGCACTTTCTCGGGGTCGGATTGAAAGGCGCGCTGATTGGCGGCGCGATCGCGGCGCTCTTGTTTGCGCTTTCACGCTTTGCGAGCCGCATATTCAATTTTATCGCCGGCGACGGCGACGCCGCGTTTCTGTTCGGCAGCCTCAGCCTCGACATGCGCGGCTATCTCGAAATTACCGCAACGGTATTATTCGTCGCGATTGTAACCGCGATTGGATCGCGGCTCACCGTTTACTCCACTTTGCGAAATATCGATTGATTGAAAAGCCAGGTCGCACAGCAGCCTCATTTCAAGATAGCATCGAGGCGGGGAACGAAATGAACAGCCCGGAAGAAACCAAGTTGACGAAAGCGCCGCGCGGTACGCGCCGCAGTTGGCTTGGCCGCATCGCCGGCTCGTTCATGGGCATTCTCGGGAGCCTTGCCGTCATTTTTATCGGCGGCTTCCTGTTGTTCGCGACCGGCATCCCGCGCGTGGAAACGCCGCCGCCGCGCCCCGCCGACGGGATCGTTGCGCTCACAGGCGGCGCTTCGCGCATTTCCGACGCGATGGAACTGCTCGCGCATAATCAGGGAAAGCGGCTTCTCATCTCGGGCGTAAATCCCGCGACCAAGCCGAGCGAACTCATTCGCCTCACGCCCGAATACGAAAAGCTCTTCACCTGCTGCATCGATCTCGGCCATCAGGCGCTGAACACGACCGGGAACGCCGCCGAGATCGCGCAGTGGTCGCGCGCGTTGAAATTCCACTCGCTGATCGTCGTTACATCCGCCTGGCACATGCCGCGTGCGCTCGTCGAACTGCGGCGAGAAATGCACGACACCGAGCTCATTGCTTTTCCCGTGGTGACGGAGCGCATGCGCGACTCGCCTTGGTGGAGGAGCGCGCAAACCGCACGCCTCTTGATGCTCGAATATGTGAAGTATCTCGCGACGCTGGCGCGGGTCCGGCTCGAGCCCTGACGGGCCAAATTTGACATTCCGAGAAAATGTTCTAGTTTTGTTCTCATGCATCCGATTGTGATTCGCTCGCTTGCCGGCGATGCCGGCGCCCTCACCGCCCCGCCGGAAATGGCGGGTCGCTTTCATTTCTGGCGCGGCCAATCGGGCCGCCGCTACGCCTTTACGGTCTTTGCCACCGGCGGCGCACTCGTCTTCGAGCATTTCGTCGCCTTGTTCGTGAAGCGGCAAAATGGAGCTCGCGTGGTCGTCGGTGTCGGCACGAAACAAATCGCGCTCGTCGGCGGTCACGACGAGATTCATATTCACATTGTGGCGGACGAGCGCGACCTCGCGGCCGCGATGGAAGATCTCGCGGTGCTCGCGAAACCCTCGGCACGCGAGATCGGTACTTTCAGCAATCTGCCGGTTTATGCGATCGGCAAGCAGCTCGTTCCCTGCGGAACGATTCAGCTTCGCGCCGTGCCGCTCTTCAAGCGCGCGGCAAGCCACTCCAACGTGACGTCGCGGATCCCGAGCGCCTCCAACTCTTTCACGGTCGCAAGCACATAGTCCGGATTCGCGCCGGAGTGACCGTTTCCCTGCAGGATAAGTTCTAGTTGACGCTCGCGCGGAAGATTTCCCGCGTATTGAATATGTGAGCGATCGACGAGATAGCAAAACGCGCGCGAATGATCTTCCTTGCCCTCCAGAAGCAAAACCGGCCGCACCGTTTCGCGATAGACGCTCGTTACCTGCTCGCGCTCGCGCAGATACCGCGCGGTCGCTCCGCGTTTTGATTTCTCGATACGAAACGCGATGCCGCGGCAAGCCCCACCGCGATCGAGGCCGAGCACAAGCCCCGGTTTTTCCGGCGAACCGCGGTGCACGTGCGAGTAGACGCAGAGCGCGCGATGCGCGCCGATCAGTTTTGCGGGACGTTTCTCGATGAAGTCGAAGCCCGGCCGCCACATCAGCGAGCCGTAACCGAACACCCATTCGAATTCCGGTATCTCGGTCGCATTCATGACACGCGGCTACTTCTTGCCTTCCGGATGCTCGGCGTGCCGGCGGCCGAAGTCCGCTTCGTCCGTCTCCTGCCCGACCTCGATGATCGAGCGGCGGATCGCGCGCGTCCGTGTGAACAGGTCGAACAGCGTGTCGCCGTCGCCGTTCCGGATCGCCCGCGTCAGCAAGGAGAGATCTTCGTTGAAGCGGCCGAGCATTTCGAGCACGGCGTCTTTGTTATTGAGAAAAACGTCGCGCCACATCGTCGGGTCGGAAGCTGCGATGCGCGTGAAATCGCGGAAACCACCTGCGGAGAACTTGATCACTTCTAAAAGCGTGCGGGATTCGAGATCAGCGGCTGTCCCCACGATGTTGTAGGCGATCAAATGCGGCAGGTGGCTCGTGACCGCAAGCACGAGATCGTGATGCTCCGCGTTCATCACTTCGACATACGACCCGAGCGCCTGCCAGAACTCTTCCATTTTCTTGACCGCCGCCGCATCCGCATCATCCGGCGGCGTCAGGATGCACCAGCGGTTCTCGAACAGTTCCGCAAATCCCGCGTCCGGGCCCGAATGCTCGGTGCCAGCGACCGGATGCCCCGGCACAAGATGCACGTTTTTCGGAAGAAACGGCGCCATGTCGCGAATGATCGCGCCTTTCACGGAGCCGACATCCGAAACAATAGCGCCGGGCTTCAGCGCTTTTCCAATCTCCTTCGCGACCTCTGCGCACGCGCCGACCGGCACGCAGACGATGACGCAGTCCGCATCCATCGCCGCGAGCGCATTCTTGTCGACGACGACATCGGCAAAGCCCAATTCGACTACACGCTTGCGGGTCTTCTCGGTGCGCGCGGTCGCGACAATGGTTTTAACGATACCCTTTGCGCGGGCGGCGCGCGCGATCGACGAGCCGATCAGGCCGGTGCCGATGATCGCGAGCCGGTTAAAAATGACTTCAGGCACGGGCGGCCTCGCTCGCCATGAATTCGGAAAGCGCCGATACGACGAGGCGATTGGCCTCTTCCGTGCCGACCGTCATGCGCAGCGCGTTCGGCAGGTTGTAAGCGCCGACCTGCCGCAACACGAGCCCTCGCTTCAACAGAAACGCATCGGCGTCCGCAGCCGTTTTCCCCTTCGTTTCGGGAAAATGGATCAGCACGAAATTCGCGACACTCGGCGTGACGGTGAGCCCAAGCTTGCGGATATTCTCTTCCAGCCAGCCGCACCACTTGTCGTTATGCGCGAAGGAGCGCTCGAGATGCGCGCTGTCGGCGAGCGACGCCGCGCCCGCTTCCATCGCAGCAGTGCTGACATTGAACGGCCCGCGAATGCGGTTGATCGCATCCACCACCGCCGCCGGCGCATACATCCAGCCGAGCCGCAGCGCGGCGAGCCCGTGGATCTTAGAAAACGTGCGCGTCATCACGACATTCTCGCTCGTCGCAACGAGCTCGATCCCCGTCTCGTAATCGTTCCGCCGCACATATTCGGAATAGGCGGCGTCAAGCACCAACAGCGTGTGCGCCGGAATCCCGGCTTGCAGCCGCCGGATTTCCGAAAGCGGCAGATAAGTGCCGGTCGGATTGTTCGGATTCGCGATGAAGACGAGCTTCGTCCTCGGCGTCACTGCCTTCAGGATGGCGTCGACATCGGCTCTAAAGTCGCGCTCCGGCACGATGACGGGTTTTCCGCCCGCGGCTTGCGTTGCGATCTTGTAAACCAGAAATCCGTGCACGGTCGAAATCGACTCGTCGCCGGGCGCGAGATACGCCTGCGCCATGAGGTTCAGAAGCTCGTCCGAGCCCGCGCCGCAAACGATGCGCGCGGGATCGAGCCCGAATGTTTTTCCGATCGCCTCACGCAAAACCTTCGACGTTCCCTCAGGATAAAGCGAAAGCGTTTCGCACGCTTTCTTGAACGCCTCGATCGCCTTCGGGCTCGGCCCGAGCGGCGTCTCGTTCGACGACAATTTATAAAGCTTCGCCGCGCCCGGCGCTTTGCTGCGGCCGGGGACATAAGCTTTGATATCGAGCACGCCGGGACGCGGCGTCGGTTGCTCGGGCATGATCACTCCAGATCGGCTATTTGCCGGGCGAGACGGTATAGCGGCTTGCATGGCCGCCGACGAGAGCCGAATGGCGAATGGAAACGCCCGCGGCTCGCAGCGCGGTCTCAAGTTCTTGCCGCGTTTTTCCAGGCGCAAGCGAAACCAGAAGCGCCGCGCCGCCCGATGCGCCGTGCGGCACGGCTAAAACTTCGGCGAAGGCGGGCATTGCGCCTGCGGCGGCGGCATTCCAGCCCGTGACATCAAGGCTCCAGATCGCGACCTCTTCCAAGGCCGCATCTTTCACGAGCGGTTTCGACACGACGAAGAGTGGCAGCGAAGCCGGATGATCCTCGCGTTCCACGAAAGGCAGGCGCGCGATGATTTTCGGCGCACCTTCGGGCTCAAGCGCATTCCACCACGCGCCCGAACCCGCGACTGTCACTGCCGGGACAAGTCCAAGATCGCCGCGCGACGAAGCCACCGCCGAGATCACGGCGGTTGCGCTCATATGCGGCACGAGCGGCGTCGTGAACCCGAAATGAAACCGCGCCGAGTCGCGCATGAAAGCGTCGCCTGCCGCCATGTCGGCGTGCACCGCGTAATTCGCCTGCACATAGGTGAACGTGGAAATAATGACTCGCCAGATGCTCTCCGCCGTGTCGAGCGGCAGGATACCCCGGTGCCGCTCCACCAGTCGCCGCATCATCTCGGCTTCGCGCGCGGGCCGGAAGGCGGCACCCGTTTCCTGCGTCCCCTTCACCTCGATCAGCGACTCGATGATCTCGCCACGTTCGATCAGAAGCTGATGCATCGCCTCGTCGATCCGGTCGATTTCTGCGCGCAGCGAAGCAAGGCCCTCGGGAGCGGCCTTTTTCCGCGCAGTATTTTTCGGGTCCGGCATGGTTCGAAAGCGGCGACAGATATGGATTTGAAGGGGCCGTGATAGCGTTCCGATGGCGGGAACGCAAAGTAAACGTTGACACGCTAGGAACAGAGGGCTTCCTAGCGCCGGTTAGGCGGCCTTCCCCGCCGGGAAATGGTTAATGAGCGTGACGCGTGTCGACATCATAGCGGGCAATCGCACCGAGGCGATGAAGCGCGAAGTGGACGAGCCGCACTCCGAAGTCGCGCGCTTTGGCGCTGGCAAACCGCTGAAGCTGGATGCCGGCGTCGAACTCTCGCCATTCCAGATCGCTTACACGACGCAAGGAACGCTCAACGCTGCGCGCTCGAACGCGATTCTGATCTGCCATGCGCTCACAGGCGATCAGTATGTCGTGGGCACCCATCCGGTCACCGGACGCCCGGGCTGGTGGGAAACCTTGGTCGGCCCCGGCAAGCCCATCGACACCAATCGCTTCTTTGTCATCTGCTCGAATGTGATCGGCGGCTGCATGGGCACGACCGGTCCGGCCTCCAGAAACTCCGAGACGGGGGAGCCATATGGTTTGTCGCTTCCGGTGGTGACGGTTCCCGACATGGTGCGCGCGCAATCGATGCTGCTCGATCATCTCGGCATCGAACAACTGCTTTGTGTCACCGGCGGCTCCATGGGCGCAATGCAAGCGCTGCAATGGGCGGCCGCTTACCCAGAGCGCGTCTTCGCGTCGCTGCCGATCGCGGGCGCCGCAAGGCACTCCGCGCAGAACATCGCGTTCCACGAGGTCGGCCGCCAGGCGGTGATGGCCGATCCCGACTGGAAGAGCGGCGTTTATTTTCGCGACGGCTCCTTCCCGCGCCGCGGTCTCGCCGTCGCGCGCATGGCCGCGCATATTACGTATCTGTCCGACAGCGCGCTGCACCGGAAATTCGGCCGCCAGCTTCAAGATCGCACCGCGATCACTTTCGGCTTCGATGCCGACTTCCAGGTGGAGAGTTATCTGCGCCATCAGGGTTCGATCTTTGTCGAGCGCTTCGACGCAAACAGCTATCTCTACATCACGCGCGCAATGGATTACTTCGACCTCGCGGCAGATCATGGCGGCTCACTCGCGAACGCCTTTAAGAATACGAAGACCCGTTTCTGCCTGATCTCGTTCACGTCGGATTGGCTGTTTCCGACCGCGGAAGCGCGCCAGATTGTGCATGCGCTAAATGCGGCGAGCGCATCCGTTTCCTTCGCCGAAATCGAAACCGATAAAGGCCATGACGCCTTCCTGCTCGACGAGCCGGAGCTTTACGACATCGTGCGCGGATTCCTGAATTCCGCCGCACGCGCACGCGGGATTACGTAACGCCGCCATGCTCGCCCGCGAAGACACACCCGTTTCCGCCGCGCAACACGGCACCCGCGTCGACCTCGTCGTCATCGCCGATATGGTCAAGCGGGGCTCGCGCGTCTTGGACGTGGGCTCCGGCGACGGCGAGCTGCTGCGTCTTCTCTCGGAGACTCGCGGCGTGGACGGCCGCGGTATCGAGATTTCGCGCGAGGGCGTGAACCGCTGCGTCGCCAAAGGCCTCGCCGTGATCCAAGGAGACGCCGACATCGATCTCGCAGATTACCCGGACGACGCCTTCGACTACGTGATCCTCTCGCAAACGTTGCAGGCCACGCGCCGCCCGCGCTGGGTGCTGGAGCAGATGCTTCGGATCGGCAGGAATGCCGTCGTCTCCTTCCCGAATTTCGGCCACTGGAAAATCCGTCTCGAAATTCTCGTGCGCGGCAGGATGCCGATCACCGAAAACCTGCCGGAAAACTGGTACGAGACGCCGAATATCCACTTCTGCACGATCCGCGATTTCGTGGAGCTCACGCGCGAGCTGGACGTGCGCATGAATCGCGCGGTCGCCTTCAATTCGCGTGGCCGCGCGGTCCGGCTCAACGCGCCTTGGTGGTTCTGGAATATGTTCGGCGAGCAGGCGGTGTTTCTGCTTTCGCGCAAGAATTAACCGCGCGAAATCGCCGCCGGCACGAATGCTGGCCGTTCGCGCTTCACAGGTTTTGCCGGAATCGGTTTGAACACTTGCTTCGTCGCCTCCACGATATGAACGCCTGCAAACGGCAGCGACAGAGACTTGCCAACCCGTTCCCACACAATCGACGAGCGCAGAAACGGAATGCGCGTCACCGGCGGAATCCACAACGCTTCGCTCCATCCGGCCGGCGTGAACAATGCTTCGCGCAGGAGGCCAATCATCTGTCCGCGCGAGAACGGACGGCCGTGGCCGAAGGGTGTCGCGTCGCTCCGCGCCCAGATGCCGCGCCGGTTCGGCACGACCACAAGAAGCCGGCCGTTCGCCGTAAGCACGCGCCAGATTTCCCGCAGCATTTCAGGCGCGTTATAAGTGAGTTCGAGCGCATGCACCGCGAGTACTCGATCAACTGAAGCATCGGGAAGCGGCAATTGCGTTTCTTCGACAAGCGCGCTTCGGCATGCGTCAGCCGACGGCCATTTGATCACGCCCTGCCCCGCTGGCATGAGCGCAAAAACCCGCTCGGCTTCCTCGCGGTACACGCCAAGATAAGGCGTCGCAAAGCCAAGCCCGACAAGCCGCTGCCCGCTCACGCGCGGCCAACGCTCGCGGATCGCTTGCGTGAGCAGCTTCCGCGCCACAATGCCGATCGGCTGGGCGTAAAAGCTGCGAAGGTCGACAACATCGACAAACATGGGGAACCGTATCAAACGCGCATCACCATAACGCAAGCCGCGAAAAATCCGTATCCCCGGATTTGCCCGCGGGAACGCGCGTTGCTAGTTTGCCGTTGACTGAAAAATAACGAAGCGAGAACAGAAATGTCCGTCGATATCCGCTTGGTTCCCTGCCTTTCCGACAATTACGCCGTGCTGTTGCATGACGGCGCTATCACCGCCGTCGTCGACGCCCCGGAGGCAGCGCCCATCGAAAAGGCGATCGAGAAGGAAGGCTGGAAGCTCACGCATATTCTGATCACGCATCACCACTCCGATCACGTCGACGGCATTCCCGCGCTCAAGAAAAAATATGGCGCGAAGGTGATCGGCCCGCGCGCCGACGGCGAAATTCCGATGATCGACGAGAAGGTCGGCGAAGGCGATACGGTAAGGCTCGGCAACATGACTGCGCGCGTGCTCGATACGCCCGGCCATACCGCTGGCCACATTTCCTATGTTTTCGACAAAGAAAAACTTCTGTTCGCAGCCGACACATTGTTCGTGCTCGGCGCCGGCCGCGCTTTCGAAAAGCCGGCCTCCGTCTTGTGGCAGTCGCTCCTGAAGCTGCGCAAGCTACCGGGCGACATGAAACTCTATTGCGGCCACGAATATACGCTTGGCAATGCGCGATTTGCGATCACGGTCGATCCGAACAACGCCGCGCTCAAGAAACGCGTCGCCGAAGTAGAAGCCGCGCGCGCTGCGGGCAAGCCAACGGTGCCTTCGCTCTTGTCGGAAGAATTCGCGGCCAATCCCTTCATGCGCGCGGATGACCCCGCGATCGCCGAAGCGGTCGGCATGATGGGCGCCGAGCCCGCGGCGGTGTTCACCGAAATCCGCGAGCGCAAGAACAACTTCAAAGGCTGACGCGCGTTAAGCGATATACTGCGCGCCGTTCACCGTCATCGTCGAGCCGGTGATGAACGCCGCGCCATCGGCGGCGAGAAACACCACGCAGCGCGCGATTTCCTCGGGCTCGCCCAAGCGCCCGACCGGAATTTGCGGCAGGATATTCTTCTCGAGCACTTCCTTCGGCACCGCCTGCACCATCTCGGTGTTGATGTAGCCGGGGCAGATCGCGTTCACGGTGATTCCCGCCTTCGCGTTCTCCTGCGCGAGCGCCTTGGTGAAGCCGATCTCGCCGGCCTTCGCCGCCGAATAATTCGTCTGCCCCATTTGGCCCTTCTGGCCGTTAATGGAGGAGATGTTGACGATGCGGCCGAACTTCCGCGACCGCATGCCTTCGATCACCGGGCGGCACATATTGAAGAGCGAGCCCAGATTGGTGGAGATCACGGCGTTCCAATGATCCGCTGTCATCTTGTGGAACATCGCATCGCGCGTGATGCCCGCGTTGTTGACGAGAATTTCGATCGGCCCGACTTCGGCCTCGACCTTCTTCAGCCCCTCGGCACAGGCCTCATAGTTCGAGACATCCCATTTGAAAACGGGAATACCGGTTTCCGCCTTGAATTTCGTGGCGGCCTCGTCGTTCCCGCCGTAATTCGCGGCGACCTTGTAGCCTTCCTTTTTCAACGCTTTCGCAATGGCTGCACCGATTCCACGCGTGCCGCCCGTCACCAACGCAACCCGGCTCATCTTCCCATCCCTTCTTTGGTGTTTCGATTACGCGCGCCCTCCGTTACGAGCGCGCTTACGCGCGCTCGAGGCACATGGCGATACCCATGCCGCCGCCGATGCAAAGCGTGGCAAGGCCCTTCTTCGCGTTCCGCTTCTCCATCTCGAACAGGAGCGTGACGAGAACGCGCGCGCCCGATGCGCCGATTGGATGGCCGATCGCGATCGCGCCGCCATTCACGTTCACTTTTCCGGTATCCCAGCCGAGCTCCTTGTTCACGGCGCAGGCCTGCGCGGCAAAGGCCTCGTTCGCTTCGACGAGATCGAGATCGTCGGGCTTCCAGCCCGCTTTTTTGAGCGCCGCGCGCGACGCCGGGATCGGGCCCGTGCCCATGATCGACGGATCGACGCCCGCCTGCGCCCACGAAACGATGCGCGCGAGAATTTTCTTGCCCTGCTTTTCGGCTTCGGACGCCTTCATCAGCACGACGGCGGCGGCGCCATCGTTGATGCCTGAGGCGTTGCCCGCCGTGACCGTGCCCTCTTTTTCAAAAGCGGGGCGCAACTTCGTCATCCCATCGATCGTCGCGCCATGGCGCGGATATTCGTCGGTGTCGACGACAATGTCGCCCTTCTTCGATTTGATCGTGACCGGCACGATTTCGTTCTTGAATTTCCCGGCCTTCTGGGCGGCTTCCGCTTTCTGCTGCGAGCCGACGGCGAATTCGTCCTGCTGCTGGCGCGTGATTTGCCACTGCTTGGCGACGTTCTCGGCGGTGTTGCCCATGTGATAGCCGTTGAAGGCGTCCCACAATCCATCCTTGATCATGGTGTCGACCATCTCGAGCGAACCCATTTTCTGGCCGCTGCGCAGATAGGCGGCATGCGGCGCCTGGCTCATCGATTCCTGCCCGCCCGCGACGACAATATCGGCATCGCCATTGACCACAGCCTGATAGCCGAGCGCGACCGCGCGCAAACCGGAACCGCAAAGCTGGTTCACACCCCAGGCCGGCACTTCGACGGGGATGCCAGCAGCAATAGATGCTTGCCGCGCGGGGTTCTGGCCTTGGGCGGCGGTCAAGATCTGGCCGAGGATCACTTCGGTGACGCGCTTGCCTTCCACGCCGGCGCGCGAGAGCGCTCCCTCGATCGCCACTTTCCCGAGCATATGCGCGGGCAGCGACGACAAAGCGCCGTTAAAAGAGCCTACGGGCGTGCGCGCGGCACCAACAATGACCACATCGTCTTTCATGAAATGCTCCTGGTGAGGGTCGCGGCCTGGCCGCAGCCGGTATTGGGTCGTTGCCATCGTCGTTAATCGGCAAGGCCGGTGTCAATAAGGCGCAAGGCCAAGAAAAGCAGTAAGAAACCTAGCCAAAATCACGGTTAGTCATATACGCGCCCCGGTCCAGATGGAGGGTAGCCCGCATTGCGGAAAAGTCATAAGGTCGCGCCCTATCTGGGGTGAGCGGGGGTAAGCGTAATGAATGTGATGTCGAAACCAGAACCTGTCACGATCAAGAAATACGCCAACCGGCGTCTCTACAACACCGGCACGAGCACCTACGTTACGCTCGAAGATCTGGCGGTGATGGTCAAGGAAGGCGAAGACTTTGTGGTCTTCGACGCGAAAACCGGCGAGGACATTACCCGCTCGGTTCTCACACAAATTATCTTCGAGCAGGAGAATAAGGGCGCGAATCTTCTGCCGATCAATTTTCTCCGGCAGGTGATCCGCTTCTACGGCGACAGCATGCAGCTCGTCGTGCCGCGCTATCTCGAAGCTTCGATCGATCTCTTCACGCGCGATCAGGGAAAATTCCGCGACAGCATGTCGAAGGCGTTCGGCGGCAATAGCGGCGGCTTCAATCCGGTCGAGGACATGGTTCGCCGCAACATGGAAATGTTCGAGCGCGCCTTCACGATGTTCCTGCCCTCGGCGCAGAAGACCGCCGCTTCCTTCGACAAGATGGGCGAGCCGTCCGGTGAAGGCGGCCAGGAGATCGACAACCTGAAGCGGCAGATGGAAGAGCTGCAGAAGAAGCTCGATAAAATCGCCGACAAGGGCGACAAGAACTAACCAGAACCGCGATCGTTATTAAGAAATGCGCCGCCGCAAGGCGGCGTATTTATTTTGGTAAACGCCCGACCCGCATTAACGCCGCCAAACTGGTCCGCCGCTTGCGACCTTAATCTCACGGAAGGGCTTTCGTTCCGGAACGAGACGAGGCGTAAATGCGTATCGATAACAGAGGCGGAATTTCCATCGCGCGTGATTTCCGCGCGCGACCCAATCGCGACCGCACACCGCAAACGGCGGAGCAAATTCCAGCCGAGCGAAGCCTCGTTCCGGTGAAAAACGTGGTTACCGGCGAAAACCGCTATGTCCGTGAGCCCCGGACGCTCGCGGTATTCGTCACCCAGCTGATCGCAAAAGAGCGGGACGCGTTGCATACCCGCCAGCGCAATCGCGCCGAACCGGCGGAAGCCGTAGAAGCCTATCGAAGGATGCTCAATCTCAGCGGCGTGCCGAATCGATACAAGGCTCGGGCTTATTAACGATTACTGATTGAGGTGATCGACCTGGATGTCGCGGCGGGCCGAGCCCATCGAGACCACCCAGCCGGCGATCACGTCGACGAGCGACATCAGCAGCAGCAGTGCGAACAACGACGTCGCGGCTTCTTTCACGAGCAGGAATTCGACAAGTGCCGCGACAAAGACGAGCGTCGACAGCAAATGATCGACGATCGTGCGCGTGTAGGAACGCGTCGCCTTCAGCATTTCAAAGAACAGGAACAGCAACGAAAGTGCGAGCAGCAAATCGCCCGCGCTCACGGCCCAGGTCGCGCCCGACTGCATAGGAACGGAAAACAGCGCGCTTTCCCAGGAGGTGCCCGGCGTCAGGAACGCGACCATGTTGTAGATCGCGAACGAGACCAAAAAGAGCGGGAAGCTAGCAATCATCATCCCTCTCTCGGCCGAAGGCTTAGTCCTCGGACTTCGGCTTCAGGATCTGGCGGCCGCGATACATGCCGGTCTTGAGATCGACATGGTGCGGGCGGCGCAATTCGCCGGAATCCTTGTCCTCGACGTAAGTCGGGTTCTTCAGCGCATCCGCCGAGCGGCGCATGCCGCGGCGCGAGGGCGAGGTTTTTCTTTTAGGGACCGCCATTTCTGGCTCCGTTTGGTTAGCGAGCCGCCGGGGCGGCCTGTCGGGAGGAGTTTGAGACCGGGCTTATAAAGGATCGGGGCGAAGCTGCAAACCCGTCTTTAGCGGCCCACGAGACACGCTGTAATCGCAGATCCCGCCGCGCTTGCGACGCGGCGATAGCGCATTGAGGTCCGAAGCAGCCCGGTGCTGGGCCGCGCGGCGTTGCGGTGATGAGGACTTGGGAGCACGGCGGCGAGGAGCGCCGCTTCCGAGGGCAGGAGCGCCGCCGCACTCTTATGAAAAGCGCGGCGCGCGGCAGCCTCGGCGCCGAATTCCCCGTTCGGGCCCCACTCGGCGACATTGAGATAGACTTCGATCATCCGCCGCTTGGTCCACATGAAGCTCATGTAATAAGCGAGCGGCACCTCGAGCGCCTTCCGCACAACCTGCCGTCCCGGCCATAGAAAGAGATTCTTCGCGGCCTGCATCGGAATGGTGGAAGCGCCGCGAACGGCTTCGAGGTCGCCGGCATCCTCGATCGCATGGCCGACCTCGACCCAGTCGACGCCGTGATGCGAGCAATAGCGCCCGTCTTCCGCCGCGATCACCGCACGCACGAGGTTGGGCGAAATCGCTTCCAGCGGTTTCCAGATCCGCGTCACCGGCTTGCCGGTGAGCCATCTTCCCACCATCACGGTCGAAACCGGATGCACGAAGGCATAGATCGGCACGAGCACGAGCGGAATCAGCGCGAGCGCGAGTACGACTTTCACGGCTGTCCTCACGATGCGCTCGATCATCGTCTCTCCATCCCGGCATTTCGAATATCACGGGCGGGCCACTGCACAAACGCCCGCTTGACCTGTCGCTTGCGCCAAGGCAAAGCCGGGCTGTTTTGAGCGACGTATCCGAGCAGAATTTTGTCCGCCGCCTCGACGCCATTTCCGCCGCCACGGAAACGGCGCTCCGCTCGCTCTTGAGCGACACACCCGCACACGGCGAAATTTTCAGGCCGGCGCGGCTCCTTGCCGCGATGCGCCATGCGACCGCCGGCGGAAAGCATTTGCGCCCTTTCCTCTTGATCGAGAGCGCCGCACTTTTCGGCGTTCCCGAAGCGAAGGCATTGCCCGCGGCCGCCGCGTTCGAATGCGTGCATGGCTATTCGCTCGTGCACGACGATCTCCCCGCAATGGACAACGACGATCTCCGCCGCGGCCGGCCCGCCGTGCATCGCGCTTTCGATGAGGCGACGGCGATTCTTGCGGGCGACTCTCTTCTTACGCTTGCCTTCGATATTCTCGCGCGTAAGGCGACGCATCCCGACGCGGCGATCCGCAGCACGCTCGTTGCAACGCTCGCTCGCGCGAGCGGCCTCGGCGGCATGGCGGGCGGCCAGATGCTCGATCTCGAAGCCGAAGGCCGCTTCGCGCCCGGCGGGAAATCGCTTTCGCTGCAGGCGAACGAAATCGAACGGCTGCAGGCGATGAAGACCGGCGCACTGCTTTCCGCCGCCTGCGAGGCGGGCGCCATCCTCGGCAATGCCGATGCGCCTTCGCGCCGCGCGCTGCGCGATTACGCCAGCGCGTTCGGCCTCGCATTTCAGTTGAGCGACGATTTGATCGACGCCGAGGGAAATGCCGAGAGGGTCGGCAAGCGAACGCATAAGGACGCCGCGCGCGGCAAGGCGACGCTCGTTACCCAGCTCGGCGTTTGGGAAGCGAGGAAGCGGCTCGCGGAATTCGTCGCGCAGGCCGAAGGTGCGCTTCTACCGTTTGGCGCGAAAGCCGCCATGCTAGCTTCCGCCGCGCGATTCCTGTCCACCCGCGATCATTGAGAGCGTCATGGCAAAGCCGTCGAGCCCGATGCATGTGGCCTACCGCAGCGCGCGGGCACGGCCGCGCATGCTGATCTCGACGCTGTTCGGCCTCCTGATCGGCTTCACAATACCCGCCGATAACTTCATTACGCACGCGCTTTTGGGCTGGAACGCAGGCGTGCTTCTCTTCATTATCTTGATTCTCGCGATGATGGCGCGCACCGACGCCGTGGAAATCCGCGATCATTCGATCGCCGAAGCCGAGGGCCGCGTTACCGTGCTCACCCTCATCATCATGGCCGCGGCCATGATCCTGATTGCGATCGCGCTCGGAATTTTCTCGGCCAAGGAATTGCAGGGCACGCCGCGAGCGCTTCGGCTCGCGCTCACTTTTTTCACCGTGATCAATTCGTGGACCTTCGTGCACATCATCTTCACGATCTACTACGCGCATGAATATCACGCCGAGGTGAGAGGCAGCCGTTCGAAGACGCGCGGCGGGCTGAAATTCGCCGGCGAAAATACACCCGACTACTGGGATTTTCTCTATTTCGCGCTCACCATCGGCATGACGGCGCAAACTTCGGATACCGCCGTTGCATCCCGCCGGATGCGCCGCCTCGTGATCGTGCACGGGATCGTATCGTTCGTGTTCACGACGGCGGTGATCGCGCTCACCGTCAATCTCGCCGCGCAGTTGTTGCAGTGATTATTCGGCGGCGTCCGGCCGCGCGATGCCCCAGCGCCGCGCCACATATTCTTCCACCATCGTTTTGAAATCGGCGGAAAGCGTTGCACCGCGGAGCGTCGCGACCTTCTTGCCGTCGACGAAGACGGGCGCGGTTGGCGCCTCGCCCGTGCCGGGGAGCGAAATGCCGATATCGGCGTGTTTCGATTCGCCCGGGCCGTTCACGATGCAACCCATCACAGCGACATTGAGCGCCTCGGCGCCGGGATACTGCCTCTTCCATTCCGGCATCCGCTCGCGGATGAAGGATTGCACGTCGAAGGCAAGCTCCTGAAAGACCGTCGAAGTCGTTCGCCCGCAGCCGGGACAGGCCGC
>Ga0070680_100001563_pt1 | contig 16705 bp, 16 predicted proteins | sample KBSC73BmetaG_FD_64672 | JGI IMG/M metagenome (GOLD analysis project Ga0070680, IMG submission 64672) | Corn rhizosphere microbial communities from Kellogg Biological Station, Michigan, USA - KBS C7-3B metaG | ecosystem: Host-associated > Plants > Roots > Rhizosphere | place: USA: Michigan...
AACAGAAATCCGAAATTGAGCGGATGATCGATCTGGATAAGCTCGGTCCGGGCGGTTCGGCGCTGGAAGTTGCCGCGAGCGAGAGCGAGCGGGCGGCGCTGGCCAAGCGCTTCGGCTTTCTCGGGCTGCCGGCGTTCTCGGCCCGGGTGTCGATCGACCGGCGGCCCGGCGGGCAGATCATCGTCGAAGGCCGCCTGCGCGGCAAAATCGTCCAAGCCTGTATCCTGAGCCTTGAGCCGGTGGCGCAGGAGCTCGACGATGGGTTTCGCATCATCTTCAAGCAGGATTTGACCGAGGAGCGCGATCCGGAGAGTGGAGAGGCCGTGCTCAGTGCGCAAGCCGATGCTCCCGAGCCATTGTCGGGAAATATGCTCGATGTCGGCGAAATCGTCGCCGAGCAGCTTTCGCTGGCAGCAGAGCCCTATCCGCGGCGGCCGGGCGTCACTCTCGATGATGTGCTGCCCAAGCCCCGAAATGCTGGAAAAGGCGGCGCACAGGGCGGCAAACCCGACCAGCGGAAGCATCCGTTCGCCGGTTTGGCCGCGCTCAGAGACAAACCCCGCCGTGGACGCTAAATTGTTGCGGTGGCGAGAGGTTTTAGCTAGAGAAGTCGGCCCGCCGCGCCGATAAGCGCGGCTGCAGTTTTTCTGAGGGCAGGCGCCCGTTTCACGGGGCGGCGCCGCCCTCGTCGTGGAGATCGTGTCATGGCAGTTCCGAAGAAGAAAGTTTCCAAGTCGCGCCGCAACATGCGCCGCTCTCACCACGCCATCGCGCCGATGGCCTACATCGAATGCAAGAACTGCGGCGAGCTGAAGCGTCCGCACATGGTTTGCTCGCATTGCGGTTACTACCGCGAGGACATGCCGGTTATCGCCGACGGCGCATCGGCCGAGAAGTAAGCAACGGAGTGCGGCTGTGAGCGCGGGCAGGGTCATTCTCGCGCTCGACGGCATGGGCGGTGATCATGCGCCGGGTGTCGTCGTCAATGGCGCGGATATCGCGCGCGAGCGCTATCCCGGCACGACCTTCCTCCTGTTCGGTGATCCGGCGAAGCTGAAGCCGCTGGTCGACAAGCGCAAGGGCCTGGCCCAGGTGCTCGAGATCGTGCCGGCCGAAGATGCCGTGCTGGCCGAGGACAAGCCATCCTTCGCGTTGCGCCGCCGGCGCAAGTCGAGCATGTGGCTGGCCTGCGAGGCCGCGGGGCAGGGACGCGCCGACTCCGTGGTCTCGGCCGGCAACACCGGCGCGCTGCTCGCCATTTCGATGTTTGCCATGCGCATGCTCGACGGCGCGGATCGGCCGGCACTGGCGTCGTTCATCCCCACCGCTCGCGGTGAATCGGTGATGCTCGACCTCGGCGCCAATATCGAGTGCGACGCCGGCAATCTCGCCGAATTCGCCGTCATGGGCAGCGTTTTCGCGCAGGTCCTGATGGGGCTCGACGCGCCGAAGGTCGGCCTGCTGAATGTCGGGTCCGAGGAACTCAAGGGTCACGAGGAGCTGCGGCAGGCCGCGGCATGGCTGCGCGGCGACGGCTCGCCGGTGGATTTCCACGGCTTCGTCGAGGGCAACGATATCGGCACCGGACTGGTCGACGTCATCGTCACCGACGGCTTCACCGGCAACGTTGCGCTGAAGGCGATCGAGGGCACGGCAAAGCTCTATTCCGGCTGGGTGCGCGACGTGTTCCGGACCTCGACGTTCGCCAAGATCGGCTACCTCTTCTCCTCGGGCGCGTGGGTGAAGCTGCGCAAGCGCGTCGACCCGCGGCGCTACAACGGCGGCGTGTTCCTGGGCGTCGACGGCGTGTGCGTGAAGAGCCATGGCGGTACCGACGATCTGGGCTTCGCCTATGCCATCGGCGTCGCGGTCGACATGGTCCGCTACGAATACAAAAATAAACTCGTCGAGGGCCTTGGCCGGCTGAAGCGGGTCACCTCGGCCGCCGAAGCGTCCGAGGCGCTCGAGGCAACCGGAGGATCCGCGTGATTCGGTCAGTGGTTCAGGGGTGCGGCGCCTATCTGCCGGAGAGAATCGTCACCAACGACGAACTGGCCAAGAAGATGGAGACCTCCGACGAGTGGATCCAGCAACGCACAGGCATCAAGCAGCGCCACATCGCGGCCGACGGTGAATTCACCTCGCATCTGGCCATCAAGGCCGCCGAGCGGGCGCTGGCCCATGCCGGCCTCTCGGGATCCGATCTCGACCTGATCGTGCTGGCGACGGCTACTCCCGACGAGACCTTTCCGGCGACCGCCACCGTGGTCCAGAAGGCGCTTGGCATGACCAGGGGTGCCGCCTTTGACTTGCAAGCCGTGTGCGCGGGTTTCGTCTACGGCGTGTCGGTCGCCGACAGCCTGATCAAGAACGGATTGGCCGGTACTGCGCTGGTGATCGGCGCGGAGACCTTCTCGCGCATCCTCGACTGGGACGATCGCGGCACCTGCGTGCTGTTCGGCGACGGCGCCGGCGCCATCATCCTCAAGGGCGAGCAGGGCAAAGGCACCTCGGCCGACCGTGGCGTGCTGGCCAACGCGCTTCATTCGGACGGTCGCCAGCACGACATTCTCTACGTCGACGGCGGGCCGTCCTCGACCCGGACCACGGGCTTCCTGCGCATGGAAGGCAAGGAGGTCTTCAAGCACGCCGTGGTCAACATGGCGGCTGTGGTGGGCGAGGTGCTGGGCAAGGCCGGGCTCGAGGCCAAGGACGTCGACTGGCTGGTCCCGCACCAGGCCAACAAGCGCATCATCGACGGCACGGGACGCAAGCTCGGCCTGGCACCAGAGCGTGTGGTGATCACCGTGGACCGCCACGCCAACACGTCTGCGGCCTCGATTCCATTGGCGCTGGATACTGCGGTGAAGGACGGACGCATCAAGAAGGGCGATTTGACCCTCCTGGAGGGCATCGGCGGCGGCCTGGCCTGGGGAGCCTCGCTTATCCGCTGGTAATTGCACGGCACTGATACAAAATTCCCCTGAACGGGGCGAGAACAGACGCCGATTCAAGTCTTGCCTCTATCCTCCTGATATTGACCGCTTTCCGACCTTACGTTATGGATTAACTGGGGGAAGGAAGGGTACTACCGGATGGAAGGCCGGACTATCACGCGTGCCGATCTCAGCGAGTCCGTGTTCCAGGAAGTGGGACTGTCTCGCAATGAGTCCAGCGATCTCGTCGAGACGATCCTCGCCGAAGTCGTGGAGGCATTGGCTCGTGGCGAGTCGGTGAAGATCTCCTCGTTCGGGAGCTTCACGGTTCGCGACAAAGGCCAGCGTGTCGGCCGAAATCCGAAGACGGGGCAGGAGGTTCCAATCCTGCCGCGCCGGGTACTCGTTTTTCGCGCGTCGAACGTCCTGAAATCACTGATTAACGGGGCGTCCGTCGAAGTCGCTAAGGGGTAGTTGGGGAAGACTAGACTGGGGGGTCAGTCATGGCCGTGTCTGTTCAGACCGTCGAACGACGGGTTGAGAAGTCGGCGCAAGCCTTTCGCACGATCAGCGAAGTTGCGACCGAGCTGGATGTTCCGCAGCACGTGCTGCGGTTCTGGGAAAGCAAGTTCACGCAGGTCCGCCCGCTGAAGCGTGGCGGCGGCCGGCGCTATTACCGGCCGGAGGACATCGACCTCCTGCGCCGCATCCGTACGCTGCTCTACGACGACGGCTACACCATCAAGGGCGTCCAGCGCCTCCTGAAGGAGGGCCGTGGCCGCCTGCCGGCCCAGCGGCTCGATATTGCCGCTGAGAGCGCCCTGGAGAGCCTGCGCATCGTGTCGGCGAGGGCTGAGGCCATGACCTCACCCAATCGCCAACCGCTGCCGCGGACCGGCCCGCAGCCGTCCACGACCACGCCGCGCGCGGCGATGCTGGACCTGCACAAGCGCCGGGAGATCGAAACCGTCCTCGAGGACCTCGAACAGGCGCTGACGCAGCTTCGCACCACGCTGAAGGCGCAAAACTAGACAGCATCAAGAAGCGACCACCTCAAGGGCTGGTCGACTTCCGGGTATTTGCCCACAAAATCAGGTGGTTGTCGCAACAGAAGGCGATAACCATCTGATTTTCTTTATTTTTCTCATGGAAAGATATAAGCTCCGCGATGAGGGGCTTAGTGCACCGGTATCGTCATAGGGGGACGTCGCCGTGTTTGCTGATCATGAGAGCGTGCGCCGCAAGGTGCACGAGTTCGATCTATTTTCGTTGAACGACAATGGATTGGAGGACGTTCTTCCAACCATGGGTCAACATCTTTACCTGCGCCGGGGCCTGTCCCAGGCGGGTGGGAAGCTGCCGTTGTTCGATCTCGACGGTCAGGTCGTCGCCGAGGACATCGTGCGTCGCTGCCTGGCCGAGGGCTGGGCCGAACCGTGGTTCCAGAACCCGCTCAAGCCGGACTGGCTGGTGTGCAAGCTCACAGCCGCGGGCCGTCGGGTCGCCGAGGCCTCGTAGCCAGGAACGCCACGACCGCGGCGGCCACCAGGACCGCCGCCGCCAGGAACCACGGCGCGCCCGGCATCCACGACAGGCTCGAGGCGAAGGTCGCGGCGAACACGCCCGGGCCCAGCAGATTGCTGAGACTGGTCAGAGAGGCGCCTGCCCCCTGGAGCTGGCCCTGTTCCGAGGAACTCACCAGACGGGTCATCAGGCCCTGCGACGCGGGACCCGCCAGCCCCCATAGCGCCATGACCGGCAGGCCGAGCCAAAACACGGTGCCCGTCGGCGCCAGGCCATAGATGGCCATGCCGAGCGTTCCGGCGAGCAGCCCGCCGATCATGGTCCAGCGCTCGCCCAGCCGGGCGACGATCGGGCCGACCAGCCCGCCCTGGACCACTGCCGAGCAGACGCCGACCGCCGCCAGCGTGAGGCCGACCATGCCTTCGCCCCAGCCGTAGCGATAGCCGGCATAGAGCACGAACACCGCGGGCAGGACCTGATGGGCGAACTGGCCGAGGAAGTTGGCGGCCGCCAGGCCCCATAATTCGACATGACGGGTGAGCAGCTTCAGGGCGCCCAGCGGATTGGCCCGGGCCCAGGCGAAAGCCATGCGCCGGTCCGGCGGCAGCGACTCCGGCAGCGCGAACCAGCCGAAAGCGGCGTTGGCCAGGCAGGCCGCGGCCGAACACCAGAACGGCAGGCGCGGATCGAGGCTGCCCAGCAGGCCGCCCAATGCCGGACCGACGACGAAGCCGACGCCGAAAGCCACGCCCACCGTGCCGAATGCCTTGGCGCGTCCCTCGGCCGGGGTGACGTCGGCGATATAGGCGAACGCGGTGCCGATGGTGGCGGAGGTGACGCCCGAGATGACGCGGCCGACGAACAGCAGGCCGAGCGAGGGCGCCACCGCCATGAACATGTAGTCGAGCCCGAGGCCCAGGCAGGAGATCAGGATCACCGGCCGCCGCCCGTAGCGGTCCGACAGCGCGCCGAGCAGTGGCGAGAACAGGAACTGCATCAGTCCCCAGACCGTGGCGAAGACGCCCATCGCCTTGGCCGCGGCCGCAGTGTCGCCGCCCTCGAAGCCCAGGATGAGCTGGGGCAGGACCGGGATCATCAAGCCCAGAGCCAGCACGTCGAGGGTGACGGTACAGAAAATGAAGGTGAGCGCGCGCCGGGCGTTCATTCCTGATTCTGGACCTGGTGCTGGAAGAGGGGGAGATTAGTTGGTCGGGGCGACAGGATTTGAACCTGCGACCCCCAGTCCCCCAGACTGATGCGCTACCAGGCTGCGCTACGCCCCGACCGGAGAAGCGCGTGTAGCGCTTCGGCCGGTCTGCCGCAACAGGCTTACTTGGTCCCCACTACTTCGTTCCTCTGGCCGCCTTGTAGGCCGGACGCGACAGGCAGCGGTCGAGCCAGGCACCGACATTTGGGAACGGCGTGAAGTCGAACTTGATCGGCCGCGACCAGCTGCAGATCGACGCGAGGTTCAGGTCGGCCACGGTGAAGCTCGAGCCCAGCAGGTAATCGCGCCCCTGCAGCGCCCCGTTGAGGACGGCGAACGGCTTGGGGAGCGCCTTCTGGGCCTCGGCCACGGCGTCCGGCTTGCGCTTGTCCGGCGCGGTCATGAACATGTCGATCAGGATCGTCAGCAGCGGCTTCTCGACCTCGGTCATGCCCCAGAAGCTCCACTGGTTGCACAGCGCCTGGTCCTCGAGCGCGGCCGGCATGAAGCCGCCCTTGTTGTGCTTGGTGGCGAGATAGAGGTTGATCGCCATCGATTCGAACAGCTTGAAGTCACCGTCGACCAGTGTCGGCACCTTGCCGTTGGGATTGATCTTGAGATAGTCGGCGCCCTTGAGGTCCTTCATCTCCATCGCGACATGCTCGAACGGAATGTCGAGCTCGTGCACGATCCACAGAGCGCGGGCGGCGCGCGAAGCGGCGGGTCCATAGATCTTGACGGTCACGTGAGGTCTCCCGGAGTTTGGCGCGCCGACGTTAGCAGGCTCAATCGCCAAGTCCATACTCGGCGCCGACATAGCCGTGCGGATGGCCGAAGCGCTCGGTCATCACCGTGGCCAGCGACTTGTCCGGCGCCGCCACCCAGCCGCCCGACCGCACGGCATATTTCGCAGGCGTCCCGGTAGCCTTGGGCTCCTGGCCCTGGCCGAGCGCGCGCGCGGCGCCCATGACCAGCTTGCGGAATTCCACGATGCCGACGTCGGTCGGACCGAGATGCTCGCGCGTGCGGTCCTGGATCGGCCCCTGGCTGTCCTGGATGGCGGAATCCTGCTCGCTGACGCCGCTGATGCCGGTGAAGCTCAGCTCCTTCTGCAGTGCGCGATCGAGCAGGTAGTCGTTGTCCTTGTTGCGCAGCGGCCGGTAGTGGCCGTCGACCTGGCTGTGCACGCCGAAGCCTGACGCGAACTTGGTGCGCTCGGCGTTGCTGAGCGGCCGTTCGGCCATCCAGCTGTAGGTGTAGATCCAGCACGTCGTGTCGTCGACCGGCACCCAGGCCTGACCGTACTGGACTTCGCCGGGGAAGGCGGCGGGGGCAAAAGCATGATTGGGCATCAGGAATTGCGCGATGCGCCAGTAGAGGTCGGCCGTGTCGGTCTTGCGCGCGCCGCCGATCACCAGACCGGCGTCGTGGCCGATGATGCTGAACTTCGGGCGCGGATCGTCGGTCACCCAGCGGATGCGGTCGTCGGGCTTCGACTGGTCGCCCAGCGCCGCCGATCGGCTGTAGATCTCGCGCTTCTTGGCCTCGTCCTTGGACGGCACCGCGTGCAGGAACGAGAAGTGCGCGGTGTCGATGCCGCCCTCGAGGCTCTGCACCCAGTTGCAGTCCTGCCATTTCTTGGAGACGTAGCGATGCGCGGCTGGCACCAGTCCCATCTCGAGCTGCGGCAGCTCCGGCATTTTCTCGATCGGGCCCATGTAGACCCAGATCATGTCGCCCCATTCGCGCGTCGGGTATGCCAGCAGCCTGATCGTGTCCTTGTACGTCGACTCCGGCGGCGATGTCGGCAGGTCGACGCAGTTGCCGTCGACGTCGAACTTCCAGCCGTGGAACGCGCAACGCAGCCCGCAGTCCTCGTTGCGCCCGTGATAGAGATTGGCGCCGCGATGCGGGCAGTGCGGTTCGACGATTCCCACGCGGCCGTTGGTGTCGCGGAAGGCCAGCAGCTCCTCGCCCAAAATCCGGATCTTCTTCGGTGCGCCGTCGCGCTCGGGCAATTCCTCCGACAACAGCGCCGGCATCCAGAAGCGGCGCAGCAGCACACCCATCGGCGTGCCGGGCCCGCTTTGCGTCAGGAACTCGTTGTCCGCGCGTGTGAGCATCAGTCCTCCAGCCCGTACTTGTCGCCGACATAGCCGTGACGATGGCCGAAACGCTCGGTCATGACCGTGGCGAGATCCTTCTCCGGCGCCGCGATCCATCCGCCCGAGCGCACGGCGTAGCGCCTGGCGAGGCGCGGCGCCTGCGGCTCCTGTCCCTGGGCGAGCGCGCGGGCCGCGCCGACCATCAGCTTGCGGAACTCCACGACGCCGATGTCGGTTGGACCGAGATGCTCGCGGGTGCGATCCTGCACCGGGCCTTGGCTGTCCTGAATGGCGGCGTCCTGTTCGCTGACGCCGGTGATGCCGGTGAAGCTCGTGCGCTTCTGCGCCCCGCGATCGATCAGGTAGTCGTTGTGCTTGTTGCGCAGCGGCATATACGCCGCGTCGACCTCGGAATGGACGTTGAAGCCGCCGTCGAACTTGGCGCGCTCCGCGTTCGAAAGCGGCCGCTCGGGTTGCCAGCAGTAGGTGTAGATCCAGCACGACGCGTCGTCGACCGGCACCCAGCATTGCCCGTAGTAGATCTCGCCGGGGAAGGCCGCCGGCGTGTAGGCGTGGTTGGGCATCAGGAACTGCGCGATGCGCCAATAGAGGTCGGGCCCGTCGGTCTTGCGGCCGCCGCCGATGATGAGGCCGACATCGTGGCCGAGGACGGCGAACTTCGGTCGCGGGTCGTTCTGCACCCAGCGGATGCGGTCGTCGGGCCTGGACTGGTCGGCGAGGGCTGCCTTGCTCATGGCCGCGCGCAGCTCGTCGGGGTCGGTCGCCATCACCTTGTGCAGGAACGAGAAGTGCGCGGTGTCGATGCCGCCCTCGAGGCTCTGCACCCAGTTGCAGTCCTGCCACTTCTTGGTGACGTAACGGCTGGCGGCGGGGACGAGCCCGAGTTCGATCTGCGGCAGTTCCGGCACATTGTCCGTCGGGCCCATGTAGACCCAGATCATGTCACCCCATTCGCGCGTCGGGTACGCCAGCAGCCTGATCGTGTCCTTGTAGGTAGACTCGGGCGGCGAGGTCGGCAGGTCGACGCAGTTGCCGTCGACATCGAACTTCCAGCCATGGAAGGCACAGCGCAGCCCGCAGTCCTCGTTGCGCCCGTGATAGAGATTGGCGCCGCGATGCGGGCAGTGCGGCTCGACGATGCCGACGCGGCCGTTGGTGTCGCGGAAGGCCAGCAGGTCCTCGCCCATGACTTTGATCTTCCTGGGCGGGCCGTCGCGCTCGGGCAGTTCGGCCGAGAGCAGGGCGGGCATCCAGAAGCGGCGCAGCAACGCGCCCATCGGCGTGCCCGCGCCGCTCTCGGTCAGGAACTCGTTGTCGGCCTTGCTCAGCATTTCTTCCCTATGACGTCGCTTTCGCCAAAGCTTGCTCCAGATCGGCGATGATGTCCGCCGCCGTTTCCAGCCCTATCGACAGGCGGATCACGTCGGGTCCGGCGCCGGCCGCCACGCGCTGCTCGTCGGTGAGTTGGCGATGGGTCGTCGACGCCGGATGGATGATCAGGCTCTTGGCGTCGCCGATGTTGGCGACATGGCTGAACAGGTCGACGGAATCGACGATCTTCACGCCGACCTCGTAGCCGCCCTTGACGCCGAAGGTGAAGACTGACCCCGCGCCCTTGGGCAGGTACTTCTTCATCAACGGGTGATACTTGTTCGACGGCAGGCCGGCGTAGTTCACCCAGGCGACCGCGCCGTGACCCTCGAGGTAGCGCGCGACCTCGAGCGCATTGGCGCAGTGGCGCTCCATGCGCAGGCCGAGCGTCTCGACGCCCAGCATCGTCAGCCAGGCGTTGAACGGCGCCTGCGTCGGACCGAGATCGCGCAGGCCCACGGCGTGGCTGTGGAAGGTGTAGGCCATGTCGCCGAACGTCTCGAAGAAGTTGAGCCCGTGATAGGCGGGCTCGGGGCCGGCCAGGCTCGGGAACTTCGCGCCGCGCGTCCAGTCGAACTTGCCCGAGTCGATCACCGCGCCGCCCATCGACGTGCCCGTGCCGCTCAGGAACTTGGTGGTCGAGTGCAGCACCAGGGTCGCGCCGAAGTCGATCGGCTTGCACAGGAAGGGCGTCGCCAAGGTGTTGTCGACGATCAGCGGCACGCCCGCGTCCTCGGCGATGCGCGCGATCGCCTCGATGTCGCTGATGACGCCGCCGGGGTTGGCGAGGCTCTCGATGAAGAAGGCCTTGGTGTTGTCCGTCACCGCACGCTTGAAGTTGTCCGGCATGTCGGCGTCGACGATGTGCGCCTTCCAGCCGAACTTCGGATAGGTATTCTTCATCTGCTGCAGCGAGCCGCCGTAGAGGCGCGACGAGGCCACGACCTCGGCGCCTGGCACCATCAACGGAAACAAGGCCAGCACCTGCGCGGCATGGCCGGTGGAGGTCACGGTGCAGCCGCGGCCGCCCTCGAGCGTCGCCAGCCGGGTCTCGAGGGCGGCGTTCGTGGGATTGCTCAGGCGCGAGTAGATAAAGCCCACGGTCTGCAGGTTGAACAGCGCCGCGGCATGGTCGGCGTCGTCGAAGACGTAGGCCGTGGTCTGGTAGATCGGCTGGGCGCGCGCGCCGGTCGCGGGATCGGGCGCGGCGCCGGCATGGACCGAGAGCGTTTCGAAGCCGTACTGCTTGTTGCTCATGAGGGTACTCCACGGAAGACGATGCAGGCCGGGCTGCCGACAGCCACCTTGATCGGCGTGGGCGACAGTCTGCCGTCCGTGCCCTTGCGGTAGGCGAAGATCGTGTCGCTGCCCTGGTTGGCGACATAGAGAAAGCGCTCGTCGGGCCCGAAGGCGAAGAAGCGCGGCACCGTGCCTTTGGTCGGCACCCATTGGCGGGGAGACAGCGTGCCTTTGGTACGGTCGATGCCGAACACGCCGATGCTGTCGTGGCCACGGTTGGTGACGTAGACGTTGCGGCCGGCGCGATCGACGGCGATCTCGGCGCCGGTGCTGTAGCCGGTGAAGGACTCGGGACAGGACGGCACGGTCTGGATCGGCCTGAGCTTCGGGCCGTCCTTGGCGTAGGTCGTGATCGTCGAATCGAGTTCGTTGATCACATAGGCCATCGCCCTGGTCGGATGGAAGTCGATGTGGCGCGGGCCGGCGCCGGGACGTGACACGACCCTGCCGGCCTCGACCGCCACGCCGCGCTTCCTGTCGATGCGGTAGGACACCACGACGTCGCCGCCCTTGCACGGCAGGAAGAAGTGCTTGCCCTCGCGGTCGAGCGGATTGTGGTGTGGCCGGATGTTGTTCTGTTCGCGCCGGTGCGGGCCGGGCGTGCCGGCCACGGTGGTGAGCGTCGAATAGGGCCCGAGCGTGCCGTCCTTCGCGATCGGCAGCATGGCAATCGAGTCCGTTCCGTAGTTCGTCACGAACAGGAAGCGGCCGGTGGCGTCGAAAGCGAGATGGATGACGTTGTGGCCGCCGGTCGACTGGCGGTTGAGCACGCGCAGGTGTCCGGTGCGCGGATCGATGGCATAGGCGGTCGCCTCGCTGCGATCGCCGTGCACGGAGTAGAGCCGCGTCTGCGCCTTGTTCAGCGCCAGGAACGACGGGTTTTCCAGGCCGCCGAGATGCTGGACGTGCCGGAACGCGCCGTTGCGCGGATCGACCCTGTAGACGTTGATGCCGTTGCCATGGCCATTGCGGCCCGGCGTGGTGTAGCTGCCGACGTATGCAAAGAATGTCATGACCGCATCCTGACCTCAGCCCGACGTGACGACAATCGCGCCGACGCCCAAAACCACCAGCGCGATGCCGGCCAGCTCGCGCCGGCTGATCGCCTCGCGGAAGACGCGCATCGAGACGATGTAGGTGAACAGCACCTCGATGAGGATGAGGGTGCGCACGTGCGAGGCGGGCTCGAGCGCCAGCGCCGTCACGTTGGCCAGCGACGCGGCCGCGCCGGCGCCGCCGGCGAACATCGACAGGCGCCATTCGCGAATGACGCCCAATACGACCGACGGCGTGCGCAGCAGCAACCACGCGCCGAGCAGCAGCGTCTGCAGGAGCTGGCTCCAGAACAGCGTCTCGGCCGCGGCGAGGAACGCGTCCGTCCCGAGCGCCAGGCTGGCGCCGCGATAGCCGACCACCGAGATGGCGAAGGCCGTGCCGGCGGCGAGCCCGAACAGCGCGGCCCGATCGGCCCAGCCGCGTCCCGCCGTCTTGCCGCGCGGCGACAGCAGCACCACGCCCAGGGTGGCCACGACGATCGCCAGCGCCGTGACCAGCGACAGGCGCTCGCCCAGAAATACGACCGAGAACAGCGCGACCTGGATGACCTCGCTCTTGGAATAGACCAGCCCGATGGCGAAGCTGCGCGCGGTCATGGCACGCAGCAGCAGCGCGGTGCCCGCCATCTGGCTGAGCGCCGCCACCAGCACCCAGCCGGCGAAGGCGGAGGTGAGGGTGGGCGCCTCGAACTGCGGCAACGCCAGCAGCAACGCCAGCCACAGCGCCAGCAGCGGCATGCCGTAGAAGAAGCGCACCAGCGTGGCGCCGAGCGTGCCGAGATCGTCGGTCAGCCGACGCTGCGCGGTATTGCGCACAGTCTGGGCGGCGGCGGCGAAGATCGTGAGCGGTATCCAGAGCCACGCTGGAACGATCATCGGCTGAGGACGATCCGCAGGCCGGGCGCGTTGTCCTCGAGCCGGATCGACAGCCCGTGCAGCGTCGCGATCGCCTTCACCAGCGCGAGGCCGAGGCCGCTGCCGGCGGTCGTGCGGCTGCTGTCGAGGCGGTAGAAGCGCCCGAACACGCGCTCGCGCTCGGCCGCGGGAATGCCCGGTCCGTTGTCGGCGACGACGATCTGCGGCTCGCCGGTGGCCGTGTATCCGACCGTGAGCGACACCGTCGATCCCGCCGGCGTGTGATGCAGTGCGTTCTCCACCAGGTTCGAGAGCATCTGGGCCAATAGCTGGCGGTCGCCGTGCAGGGCGACGCCGCCGGCGATGTCGAGCACCAGCCGGTGCTGGGAATCCTCGGCGGCCGGCTGATAGGCCTCGCCGACGCTCTGCGCCAGGGCCGAGAGATCGAGGTCGGCAAAGCCGCTCTTCTGCGCCCCGGCCTCGATCTGGGCGATGCGCAGCAGCGCCGAGAAGGTCTCGAGCAGCACGTCGGCCTCGACGATCGCGCCATCGGCCGCGGCGGCGTACTCCGCCGTGGTCGTGGCATGCTCGCGCGCGTCCTCCAGTCGCTGGCGCAGGCGGCCGAGCGGCGTGCGCAGGTCGTGGGCGATGTCGTTCGACACCTGGCGCAGGCCCTCCATCAGGTGCTGGATGCGGTCGAACATGGCGTTGAGGCCGACGACGAGCTGGTCGATCTCGTCGTTGGTGCCGCGCACCGGAACGCGCGCCGACAGGTCGCCCTCCATGATGGCGCGGCTGGTGCGGCCGATCGTGTCGATGCGGCGCAGGAAGTTGCCGCCCAGCAGCATGCCGCCGCCGATGGCGAGGAACAGCGTGACGCCGGCGGCCCAGGCGAAGGCGCTCTCGATGGCGTGCTGCATGTCGACCAGGCGGCTGGCATCCTGGGCCACCAGGATGAACGAGCCGTCGGGCAGGGTGAGGCCGAAGCCGGTGAGCTTGCTGCGCGCGTTGGCCGGCTCCTCGCTGTCGTTGTCGCGCACGAAGTCGATCACGCCGTCGACCGGGGGCATGCCGGGCAGGTTGCCGACCATGACCTGCCGGCTCGGTCCCTGCAGCAGGTAGTAGATCGGGCCGCGCGTGCGGAAGTTCATGCGCCGCGTGATCTGCTCGGCCAGGCCCAGCAGGCCGGAGCGCCGGTGGATCTCGGCCAACTGGAACGCTTCGGTGCGCAGCACGGCCTGCATGTCGCTCTGCATCGCCGCCGTCGCGGTGAGATAGACCGTGCCGAACAGCACGACCGCCGAGACCACGAACAGGGCGGCGTAGCCCAAGGTCAGGCGGAAGCTCGCCGACCGCAGGATGCGGGTGAGGATGCTACTCCTGGGCGCGGATGACATAGCCAGCCCCCCGGATGGTGTGCAGCAGCGGCCTGTCGAAGCCCTTGTCGATCTTGCCGCGCAGGCGGCTGATGTGCGTCTCGACGATGTTGGTCTTGGGATCGAAATGGAAGTCCCAGACCTTCTCCAGCAACATGGTGCGGGTCACGACCTCGCCGGCGTGGCGCATCAGGTACTCGAGGATCTTGAATTCCTGCGCCAGCAGGTCGAGCCGCTTGCCATCGCGCACGACAACGCGGCTCAGCAGGTCGATCTCGAGGTCGCCGACGCGCAGCTGCGTCGTCTCGACGATCGGCGGCCGGCGGGCCAGCGCGCTCACCCGCGCCAGCAACTCGGCGAAGACGAACGGCTTCACGAGATAGTCGTCGGCGCCGGCCTCGAGGCCGGCCACGCGGTCGTCGACGCCGCCCATCGTGGTGAGGAACAGCGCCGGCGTCTTCACGGCGGCGGCGCGCGCGGCCTTGACCAGCGACAGCCCGTCCATGTGCGGCAGCATGCGATCGACGATCATCACGTCGTAGCGCTCGCCGGTGGCGAGGTAGAGCCCGTCGCGGCCGTTGTCCGCCCGATCGACGACATGGCCCTTCTCGCGCAAGCCCTTGGCGACGTAGTCGGCGATCTGCTTGTCGTCCTCGACGATCAGGATTTTCACGTTGCTCCTTGTTTTGCAGGCCTTTCGCCGCCGCGCAACGGGGGCCCAACTATACAAACATTCAATGTTCCGGCCATGGGGGCGCCATGGGGTGGGGGCCATATGTGTCCTGCGAGTTGAACAGGAGGTTTCCAATGACCAAGGCCAAGAAGCTGCTAGCCGCCCTGGCGCTGACGACAGCGCTGACGGCGCCCGCCCTTGTCGTCCCGATGCTGATGGCGCCCCCCGCCGTCGCCGGCGAGGCGACGCACGACTTCGCCGACCTCGCCGCCAAGGTGACGCCGGCCGTCGTCAACGTGGCCGTCACCATGAAGGCCGACGCCGGCGACGACGGCGACATGCACATGTCCGACAACGGCTCGGCGCAGTCGCAGATGGAAGAGTTCATGCGCCAGTTCGCCGAGCGCTTCGGCCAGCAGGGCGAGATGCAGAAGCGGCCGCAGCCCAAGCAGCAGGCCGTGGGCACCGGCTTCATCATCGATCCCTCGGGCATCATCGTCACCAACAACCACGTGGCGGGCAACGCCGAGAAGATCACCGTCACCCTGGCGGACGGCCGCAAGTTCCCGGCCAAGCTGCTGGGTGCCGACAAGAAGACCGACCTCGCCGTGCTCCAGGTGAAGGCCGACAAGCCGCTGCCGTTCGTCGAGTTCGAGGACACCGCCAAGGTGCGCGTCGGCCAGTCGGTGATGGCCGTGGGCAACCCGTTCGGCCTCGGTGGCACCGTGACGACCGGCATCGTGTCGGCGCGCGGCCGTGACATCCAGTCGGGCCCGTTCGACGACTACATCCAGACCGACGCCGCCATCAATCGCGGCAACTCGGGCGGCCCGCTGTTCGACATGAACGGCAAGGTGATCGGCATCAACACCGCGATCTTCTCGCCGACCGGCGGCAGCATCGGGCTTGGCTTCGCCATTCCCGCCAGCCTGGCCCAGCCGGTGGTCGCGCAGTTGAAGGAACATGGGCGGGTCGAGCGCGGGCTGCTTGGAGTTCAGATCCAGCCGGTAACGGATGAGATCGCCAGCAGCCTGTCGCTCGCCTCGGCCAAGGGCGCGCTCGTGGCGCAGGTCGAACCGGACAGCGCCGCGCTCAAGGCCGGCATCGAGTCGGGCGACATCATCCAGAGCGTCGACGGCAAGTCGATCGACACGGTGCGCGACCTGACCCGCATCATCGGCGCCCAGGAGCCGGGGTCGACGGTCAAGGTCAGCCTGTTGCGCGACGGCAAGGAGATGAACCTGCAGGCCAAGCTCGGCGACTCCGACGCCAAGCCCCAGAAGCAGGCGAAGGCCGACACGCAGCAGGACAAGGCCAAGGAGCCGATGTCGTTCGGCGTCTCCCTGGCGCCGTTGTCGCCGGAGGCCCGCCAGCAGCTCGGGCTCAAGGACAACATCAAGGGCGCGCTGATCGCCGGCGTCGAGACCGGCAGCCCGGCCGAGGAGCAGGGCTTGCGCGCGGGCGACGTGCTCCAGCAGGTCGGTCAGGCGTCGGTCAGCACGCCGCAGGAGGCGTCGAAGCAGCTCAAGGAAGCCAAGAAGACCAACAAGCCGGTGCTGATGAAAGTGTTTCGGGAGGGGTTAACGAGGTTCGTCGCTGTATCTCCCCGGGCGACCTGAACTTTGCCTTCCTGACGGAGCCGGCGGTGGCCCCACCATCGCCGGCTTTGTCGTGTCTGGTCGGAGTTTCTTCTCGAAGACGATCTGTCCGTACCTTCGAAGGGCTGAGCCGATTTTCGCGGACGGCGTTGCGAACTTCCGAAATCCTGGCGCGATCAGCCGTGATGGCCTGACGAATCATGAAAATCTCCGATGCAATCGCGGAAGGCGTGGCGATCAGGCGGCGACAACCATCGTTCCGGATTGGCAGTCGGAGCTCTTGGTCCGCCGCTAGAGGCCACGGATTACATCGATCAGGATTCTCCCGGAGGTCGTGGCATCAACTTCAGTTCCGTCGTCTCCCATTAAAGAAATGGGAATTTAATGGGACCGGTCGCCTGCGCACCTGCGCTAACTGCGCTAACCGCCCTCACGCCCGCGAAATCCACCTGTCCTCCTCTTTGCCGCCACGCTCGATCCAGCCCACCGTCTGGCGTCTCCCATGGCCCCCGCGCTTATGCCCTTGGCCGCATCAAGGGCCAAAGCGCTCGAGGGTCCGGGTCCCCGCAATGTAATATTGCGTATTCCGCACTGTTTGTCAAGAGCCCGGGCTTTCAGCCCACCTCAAATCATGAGCGCGCAGGATGCGCGCGGTCCAGGCTCAGCGGAACGGAAAGGCGATGTC